>Ga0207933_1002788_pt1 | contig 10913 bp, 9 predicted proteins | sample NGESurdeep092012_4_FD_184488 | JGI IMG/M metagenome (GOLD analysis project Ga0207933, IMG submission 184488) | Arctic peat soil microbial communities from Barrow, Alaska - NGEE Surface sample F53-3 deep-092012 (SPAdes) | ecosystem: Environmental > Terrestrial > Soil > Wetlands > Peat ...
CCGGGATCAACATCGTTGAGATATTCACCGTCGCGAAGCTCCTCCCGCTGTTACTACTCGTGGTCGTGGGCGCGTTCTTTGTTCATCCGTCGAACCTTGCGTGGACATTTACGCCGACGTTTGCGCAGATCGGTACCGCATCACTCCTGCTGATTTTCGCCTTCATGGGCATAGAGGGCGCGCTGACGTCCAGCGGGGAGGTAATGGATCCGTCGCGGACAGTTCCCCGCGCGGTACTGCTCTCGCTGATTGCAGTCACGGGTCTTTACATCGCACTTCAGCTCGTATCGCAGGGCGTGCTCGGGCCTGCGCTCGCCAGTGATCAGACGGCGCCGCTCGCCGTAGTCGCGAAGCGCACGTTTGGCTCCGTGGGCGGCGCATTGCTCGCTGTCGGAGCTGCAGTGTCGGCCTTCGGGTTCGTGAGCGGCGACATGCTCGCAACGCCGCGTGTTCTTTTCGCGTTCGGTCGCGACGGCTTTCTGCCCCGCAAGTTTGGCACGGTGAACGAGCGATACCACTCCCCAGCGCTCGCAATCGCAGCACATGCGGCAGCGTGCTGCGCATTCGCCATAACCGGTACATTCCGGTCGCTTGTGATACTGTCGACCGTAGCGACACTCCTTATCTATCTCGGTTGCTGCTTCTCGAGCATACTGCTACGCCGCCGCAACGTGCGCGCCGACGGACCGCCATTTGTACTCCCCGGCGGTCCGACGATTCCGCTGCTGGCGAGCATCGTCGTGATCTGGATGCTCACCAGTGCTTCACGCGTAGAGTACACCAGTGTCGCAATAGTTCTCGTCGTTGCGACCGTGCTGTACTTCATTCGACCACGTCGAAACAACACTTCAATGGATACCGGGCCAGTAGAGTAACCCGGGCGGAACCCAGGGAGTGCTGTCGCAGTTACTTCAGTACGCGAATCCTGATATCGCGGAGCGCAAGCGTTCCGTCGTGGTCGCCCTGGATTCCGATGTAGCCGGTACGCGCGAGTCCGTAGTTGGGCCACGCCGCGAACTTGCTCGCCTTGACTTTCGCTTTCCAGTCTGGACTCTGCAGATCATACTCGAGCAGCTTCTGGCCGTTCATCCAGTGCTCTACGTGATTTCCCTTCACCACGATGAGACTGGAGTTCCATTGGTTGGCTGGTTTCACGACGCCGGCCGGCGCAGGATAAACCGCATAGTCTGAACCCGCAGCGGTCAGTCGACTCTTGCCGTCGGGGTGACCGGCGTCGTCGAGTAGTTGATATTCCGGGCCGCTCCAGTACATGTGGTCGTACTGTTCCGTCACGCGATACATCACGCCCGAATTGCCGCCGGTCCCGATCTTCCAGTCGAACGCCAGCTCGAAGTCGCCGTACTTGTCGCGCGTTATGATGTCTTCACCGAGGCCGGATTTTGCGAGCGTTCCGTTTTCGATGTGCCATCCCGACGGCATCGTATCCACCTTGTAGCCGCGGAACGCCGCAAGCGACTTGCCGTCGAAGAGCCAGTGCCAACCCGCTGAATCCGGTCTATTGCTCACCGCTGTTGTGGCGGTGGTGTGAGTGTGCACCACATTTCGCGTCGCGTGCGACCATCCCGCGAACACCATCACACCCGCGAACAAAGTTACAGAACCAATCAATCGACCAGCACGCATGAGTTCCCCCCTCGATTAGAGATCTAGACTTCCCATCCGGCGCGATACTCGCGCTGGAGATACTGATTCGCTTCAGGAATGTTCGTCACCAGCATCCTGTCGCCGTCGTACAACAATTTGCGCGCCTGTCCCGTGCGTAGCGCTACGATGCCGAGCAGCATCGTCTCCGTAAGCTGGGCGCCGTATTCGATCGGCGAGCTGGCCTTTGCCTGACCCATGCAGGCCTTGGCCCAGTTCACTTCGTGTCCCCATGGAATGCGCTCGTAAGTCTTTGGGACCAGCGCGGCGTCGGCCATCAGCGAAGTCGGGTAGAGCCGCGGATTCTGGCCATACGTGTCGTTCATGAGAATGCCCTTGTCGCCAACAAATATCACGCCGTTCGTCTTGAGAGCTACGTCATCCGGCAACGCGTCGGGACGGCGCGGGAGAAGACCTCCGTCGTACCAGCTCAGCTTCACCGGTGGTTGATCACCGCGCGCCGCGAATTCGTAGTGCACCGTGGTTGCGACGGGATATGAAACCACCCTGTTCTTTGGTTTCGTGCTCGCCGTAAGACGCGTCGGTTCCGGAAGCTGTGTGATCCCCCACGGTGTCGATGTCGCTTCGATACTGGTGGGGTAAGTCAGTCCCAGCGCCCAGAACGGCTGATCGATCAGGTGCGCACCCATGTCGCCGAGCGCGCCCACGCCGTAGTCGACCCATCCACGCCAGTTGAATGGGTGATAGATGGGATGATACGGAATGTTCTCAGGAATGCCGCCGAGGTAGAGGTTCCAGTGAAGGCCGTCGGGAACCGGATATGAGCCCATCGAGTATGCGACAGCGTCGTCGAGCCGGCGTTGATCCCACTCAGTTCCGAAACCGTCGTCCGGGTATTCGAGCGGAGGTTTTGTTGTGGACGGCCGCGGAATTCCCTGCGGCCAGTAGCCCTTCGGCCGGTTGGTCCATACGTGCGCTTCTCGCACGGGACCGATTATCCCCGCCTGCACCCACTCGTTGATGAGACGCGCGCCTTCGCCTGAATGCCCCTGGTTTCCCATCTGCGTAACCAGATGCGGATTGGCGATGGCGATCTCGCGCAGCGCGCGCGACTCCTGCACCGTCGTGGTGAGCGGTTTCTGCACGTAAACGTGCTTGCCCGCCTGCATCGCGGCCTTTGCGATTATCGCATGATTGAAATCCGGGGTTGCCACCACCGCTCCCTCGATGTCCGTCTGCTTCGCCAGCATCTCGCGAAAATCCGCGTAACGTTTCGCGGTTTTGACTTGAGCCTCGAGTCGCAGACGCCCTGGCGTGCCCTTGCCATCAGGGTCGGACAGATGCTTGAGAATCATCCGGTCCGCGTCCACGTCGCAGATCGCAACAATGTTGCAAACCTCAGTGAGTGCTTCAGCGTTCACTGATCCCTCGCCGCCGAAACCGACTATCGCGATATTGAGAGTATCGCTCGCCTTTCGGCTTGCGACGGCCTTTGTCACATACCGAGGCGCGACCATTGCGCCCAGCGCCAACTTCCCCGTTCCGGCGAGAAAATCCCGCCGCGTAAAATCGTGATCCGCCATTGAGTGTTTGCTCTGCTCAAGTGTGCTCGGTCAAGGATTCGAAGCCGTCCGAAGATGGCAAACAAACCGCTGTTTCGTAAGAGCACGGTCCGGATATACCGGTAGACAAGGCTGGAACCCGCGGGGTGTGGCGCGGGCCTGTTCCAGGTTCGCAACGCGGCTGGTCTGGTCGTTATCTATTAGATAGCACCTTTTACCCGAATCTACGATTCACGGAGACCCATATGCAGCCCAGATTTGAAATAGCCAAGGCTGACCCGGGTGCGTACCACGCGATGTCCGCCCTGGAACAGTACCTGCACAAGACCAGCCTGGAAGTTCCGTTGATCCATATCGTCAAACTGTATGCGTCGGAGATAAACCACTGTGCATACTGTATCGACATGCACTGGAAGGACCTGCGCGCGATTGGCGAGACCGAGCAGCGTCTGTACGGACTCCCCGCGTGGCGCGAATCGCCGTACTACTCCGATCGTGAACGCGCCGCTTTTGCATGGACTGAAGCAGTGACTGTGCTCACTGACGGATTCGTGTCCGATGAAGTGTACGAGGAAGTGCGGCCCCATTTTACCGACAAGGAGCTCAGTGAGCTGACCATGGTCATTGTTGCCATCAATGGCTGGAATCGGATCAGCGTTGCAACTCGAGCTACAGCCGGAAACTATCAGCCAGCAAAGGCGTAACGGCCAAGCCGCGACAGCGCGATGAAGCATCCGATAGCAAGCGCGGTCTTCGTTGCGCTCTCGCTGGTCGCGGGTTCGCTAGCCGCGCAAACGACGCCGGTGATTCCACCCGCGGCAATTGCATCGAGCGACACCGTACCGCCCATAGATACAGTGCGCAATCGACCGGTGGTTCACGAGTGCGACGCTGCGAAGCCGGAGTGGCTCTTCTGCGACGACTTCGAGAGCAATCGTCTCGATCGCTACTTCGAATACAAGGACCCCGACTCCAGCTTCGTCCGCGCCGACAGTGTCGGTGTGCTCGGCTCCATGGGCATGCGCGTGCGATTCAAAAAAGGACAGGTCGATGCCGGATCGCTCAAGCTTGCGTTCGGCAAGACACCGTCGGCGTACATGCGCGCGGTGGATAGTGGTGCGACGCAGTACCGCGAACTTTACTGGCGCGTGTATCTGCGCAACGATTCATCGTGGATTGGCGGAGGAGGTGACAAGCTGTCGCGGGCACAGGTGCTTGTATCCCCCTCCTGGGCTCAGGCGATGGGTGCGCCCGTCTGGTCAGGTGGTCCGTCAGGTGCCGGGGCAAACTATCTTGTGATCGATCCGTACTCGGGAACCGACGTGGCGGGTGCTCTCAAAACCACCACCTATAACGATTTTCCGCACCTGCGCTGGCTGGGTTCGGTTCGCAGCCGAACGCCGATCTTCGATCAGGCGCACGTCGGCAAGTGGTACTGCGTCGAAGCACATGTCAGGCTCAACGATCCCGGCGAATCGAACGGCGTGTTCGAGTTATGGATCGACGACTGGCTCGAAGCACAGCACACCGGCCTTAACTGGCTCGGAGACTTCAGTGGTTACGGATTGAATTCCGTATTCTTCGAGAACTACTGGAACGCCGGCTCGCCAGTCGAGCAGACTCGCTACATGGACAACATCGTCGTCAGCACAAAGCGTATCGGGTGCGGCAGACTCACCGCACCCGATAGCGTTCCGGTGAAAATCGATTCGAGCGCTAATTCAGATCCGGTATCGCGAGATAGGTAGCCGGCAAGCCACCGCCGGGCGAGTCGATCAAGAGAATACTGCGCACCTGACCAGCTGTGAGCGAGCTTGCGTCGACGTCCAGAAGCACCTTGCTAGTGGTCCCTGCGGGCGTAACACGCACTCGAGCCGTCCCCACTGGCACATTCACGTATGGAGTGATCCCCTCAAGAGGAACGTTCGTCGCGATCGGGTTGACGAGTGTCGAATCGGTGGTGGTGACGTACACGTCGACCGCGCCAGCGGATGGCGAGGCATTGATCAGACGCAAGCTCGCCTGGCTTCCCGAGGGTGCTTTGACCGTGTCGGGCAATACCAGCAAATCCGCGCCAACAGCCCGCTGTACCAGAACCATCGCGTACACACTCGAATCCGTCACCAGTAGCGGAACCGACGCCAGGACCGTCGTGTCGTTCGTGATGCTCACAAAAAAGTTTCGCGGTGTCGTCTGTGAAGGCACGGGCACGGTTGAACCGTTCCCGTATGCGATGCCAGGCGCCAGCGATAGCGTATCTACGTTGAGGTCCACGGAGTTGTAACGCGGCGCGGCGTTGACGAACTGTACGATGCCCTGCGGTGTCGTCGGCCCGATGTTCGAGTCCAGGTTACAGCCGGCGATCGCCCCGACTACGGCGAGCAGACCAACGCTGGTGAGAGTCCGGAGCCCTAATGGCCGCCTGATCCGCGTGAACCTGAAGTGCTGAGACATTTAAGTTCGTGGTTGGTGACAGTGACAGTTGGACCCGAATAGCCAGTTTGTTTCGCGTCACAATCCGAGCCAGGCAAGCAGGTTACCCCGCCTTGGAGGCTTCGGTCTGCTACGATTCTATAAAAGTTTCTTTCGTGTACCAATGTATTACTGTTATAATACAAACATACAAATATGCTTCAAATTGATCGTGACAACCCTGCCCCTATTTACGCACAACTGGAGCGTGGGGTTCGAACCGCGGTCGCGGCCGGCTGGCTCGAGCCCGGCGACCAGTTGCCAACGGTCCGACAGCTGGCAGTGATGCTCAAGATCAACGCGAACACTGTCGCCCGGGCTTACGCAGCGCTCGAGCGCGAGGGCGTCGTTGAAACCCACCGCGGTGTAGGGACGTTTGTACGTCCTCAGACACCCGGATCAAGCGCCGGAAGCACGCTGCTGGCGCGCGAGCTTCAGGAAAAAGCAGCACGTTTCATAAGCGACATGTCGGGACTCGGGTTCTCCGCTTCAGACGTGATCGCTCACTTGCAACGCACTTACCAGAAGGAGGCATCTTCAAATGGCTGATGACATAGGCATGACGCTCGCCACGATGCGGAACTCCCGGAGCGTCGGCCGCCCATCGCGCGGTTCGCACTTCAATATCATCGCGACGGGTCTGCTCGTTGGAAGTGTTGCTGTCGGTGCAATCCTGAGCGCACTCACGGTGTCGCCCTTTCCTGCAATTCTTCTAACGATCGTCGGACTCATCCTCGCGCAGGCTCCCAAGATCGCGGCGGAATGGGAACGCGCGGTCGTCCTGCGTCTGGGTCGGTACGTCGGCCTGAGAGGTCCGGGGCTGTTCTGGGTGATTCCATTCGTTGAAAACGTCAACAGCTGGATCGATCAGCGCGTTATCACGACCGGTTTCGCCGCGGAGCAATCACTCACGGCTGACACTGTCCCGGTAAACGTAGACGCAGTGTTGTTCTGGCTGGTCCACGATCCGCAGAAGGCGGCACTGGAAGTTCAGGATTACTTCAACGCAGTAACGTGGGCAGCACAAACTGCGCTCCGCGACATCATCGGACGCACATCGCTCGCGGATCTCCTGCTCGGCCGCGAACAGATCGAAGGCGAGCTGCAGAAGCTCATCGACGAGCGCTCGAGTCCGTGGGGCGTAACGGTTCAGGCGGTCGAGATGCGCGACGTGCTGATTCCCGAATCACTGCAGGACGCAATGTCACGCCAGGCGCAGGCTACGCGTGAGAAACAGGCACGCGTCATTCTGGGCGAAGCCGAAGTCGAGATCGCGACATTGTTCGACAAGGCGGCGCAGACGTACGAGAAGAATCCCACGGCACTGCATCTCCGCGCGATGAACATGCTGTACGAAGGACTCAAGGAAAAAGGAGCGCTCATGCTGATTCCGAGCTCCGCGCTCGAGACAATGGGAATGGGCGGACTGAGCGGTGCGGCGGCGCTGGGACAGCAATACATGGCGCAGCAGGCGAGTAATGCGACTGCGCCGACGAATCCGTGAGACGAAGGAGTGAAGTGCTGATGGAAGGGTAATTCGAACTGTGTGCAGGGAAGTCGCTGTTCTGAATGGCGTTGCGACGCGTCCGCAGGCCAGTCTTGCAGACGCGGCACATCGTGCGGGCTTCCTTGCTACATGGTTCTGCTGTATTGGCGTGGCGGCACTGCTCCCACGATACCTTTTTGCGCAATCAACACCAAAAGGATCGTCAGCCCGTACAATCGCGATAATCAGCGGCGTGGCTCTCGACAGCCTGCGAGAAGTGCCCTGGAGCGGCGCGATCATTATCGCTCGAGACCTGGACACTCAACAGGTCGACACGACGAGTGCAGATGAGAACGGGCATTTCACTACACGAGCAGTTGGCGGCGATCGGTATGAACTCTCTGCGACTGATTCGCTCGCGACCGTTCTGGGATTACGGGTTACAGCGACGCTGCGCGCAAGACCCGATTCGACGACACGAGTGGTACTGACGTTACGGAGCACCACGTCTCTCGTTCGACTTGTGTGCGGTACGTCAACGCCGAGTACGGGTGCAGTAATCGGTCGTGTGATGTCTCACATAAGCAGTGCCCAACCGAGCGACGCTACAGTTTCGGTGAAGTGGATCGCGACGCAGGTCAACGTGGTCACACGTCATATCGGATCCGTGTCCAGAGTCGCAATCGCAGATGTAGATCGGGAGGGTCGCTTCGTCGCATGCGGACTTCCGGTCCCCCTCAGTGCAACGCTCGTTGCAAGAATTGGGAGCGACTCGACAACCCAACCAGTCGCACTCACAAGTGCTCAGCAATTCTTTGCGGCCGCGCTTGTACTGCCGTTGACCACCACGGAACCCATCGACACTACCCAAGGGACGGCAGCTTCGACCCCAACCGCGTGTCTGGCGCGTTCCGTTGCTCGAGCCCAACCAGTCGCTGTAAGTGTCCGGACAACGAGTGGAGTTCCAATTGTCCGAGCTCAGATTACACTCGACGACGAATCGCGCTTTCTGACCGACAGCGCCGGCGTCGCAAAACTCTCGCCCGCCCCTTCGCGCACGCATCGCCTGCTCGTGCGAAAGCTTGGATTCGCACCGCTGGACGTGACGAGCAGTATGAATTGCCAGTATCTTGCCATTCACCTTCAGTCCGTAGTTCCAGAGCTCCAGACGATTGCTGTTACAGGATCGAGTGATCGCGCGCGCACGGAGTTCGAGCAACGAGCTCGTACCGGTATCGGTGATTACTTCACGGAAGGTGATATCGACCGACTGAAGCCGGAATGTCTGCTTGATCTGCTCAAACGACTGCCGGGGGTGCAAGTCGAGAAGAGCATCGGGTGCCACGGCGGCGTCAGCGTATCTCGCGGCGCGGGAACCATAAATGGCGACCAGGCTGCGAACGGCTGTGTGCGTCTGATAGTTGACGGTGGACCAGCAAGCGGCTACGACGTCGTTCCTGTTGATGACATCATGGGCGTCGAATTTTACGACGAGGTCGACGCACCGATTCGATACGGCAACCAGTGCGCGTTGATTGAAGTATGGACGAAGGAAGCAAGATCCATCAATTAGCCTGCCCGTACACTCTCAGTAATTCCACCATGGCGTCGTAGTACTCGGCGGCATCTCTCGCAGCCCGTACTCGGCCATCTCCTTCAACCGATCGGCGCTGGTACCGGGTCCGGTCCAGCAATGCGGTTTCTGGTCGCCGTACACGAAATAGCCCTCGTAGTGCGGATTCTGCGTGGTCTTCATCCAAGCCTGGAGCTCGCGAACGTCACGGTCGAGGAAAAAGCTGTCCATGTTGCCCACGTAGATGTGGAGCTTGCCCACGAGCTTGGGCCCGACTGTAGCCCAGTTCTGCTGCAGGTAATACAGCAGATCGTAGTTCCGGCGCCATGACTCCGTAACTGAGTGGTCGATCATCCCCGTACGTGAATCGACGGCCGGCTTGAAGTAACCGTCCTCGCCGATCGGCCCCCACGTCGACTGCCAGACATCTTCCTGGCCCGTGCCGGATCGTCCGTGCGTCCCGTTGACGAGTTCCATCCAGTAACGTTGCTGCGCGGTTTGCCTGATCGCGCCGTTGACCTCGCGCGAGTTGACCGTCGGCGTGAGTTGCCATGCGCTGTACTGCTTGTAGAATGCATTGGCATCCTTGTACATGTTCACGCCTTCGACGTCGGTGAACGTCACAGGATCCGGACAGTACGACCAGGTGCCACCAAAGAAGTCGGGATGATAGATCTGAAGTGCGAGCGATTCCCATCCTCCAGTGGATCCCCCGGAAAGCCACCGAGCCCACGGCTGCCGGATCACACGATAGCGCTTTTCGATTTCGGGAATCAGCTCGTTCATGATCGCGTCGCCGTACGGGCCGGAGTTGACGCTGTTCACGGCGTACGAATCGTCGAAGTACGGCGTGGGGTGCTGGAAGGTGACCGCAATGATTCGCGGGAAGTGATCGGACAGCCACTGGTCGTGGAACGACGGCTCCTCTCCCGGTGCACCGGGCCCGCTGCGTCCACGCGGCGGCGCCTCGAATCCGTACGGAGCATTGAGACCGAAGTGGCCCTGGATGTAGTTCACCGGATAGCTGATGGTCGACGTTTTGTAATCGCGCGGCAGCAGCACGGTGGCGCCCAGGTAGATCGGCCGGCCCCAGAACTTGGTGAGCGATGAACTCTGGAACTTGAAACGCTGGACGTACTCGTTGTCAGCAGGTACGACGATGGGCGGAATGACCTTGTCGGCGATCAACTTGACGACAGTTCTGGATTTCGGATCGAGATGCATCTTCTGCGCAGTTCCGTAGATGTTCCCGGGTGAGCGCGCCCAGTTCTGCCCTTCCCATTGGTCATCGTGCATCCAGAGCACATGTCCGTCGGCCCGCTTGAACTCCGAGTACACATTCACGAACGGTTGCACCCAGTAGTCACCGGCCGGAATGTCAGCCATGTCGAAGACGGGTGTGCCGAGGTCCATGCCGGTCACGACCGCGGCAGCGCCCGGTGCGAGATGTACGACGTCATGGCCGAAGAGCGGCGTGCCGACGCGGGCTACCTGCGTGCGAGGATCGCTCGTGCTGTCACGCGAGATGATCACGTACACGCGGCCCGTGAGCGGTTCGTTGCGCACCGATACCGGCACCCGAATCTCGAACCTGATCAGCGCGCGACCCGACGGGCCGGGAATAATGACCGAGGTCTGCGCCGCGGCGACGGCGGCCAGAAGCGAAGGCGCAATTGCGGTCAGTATGAGCAAGCTGCGGGCAAACGCGGGCATGGTCGGTACTCAGGTGGAAGACGGTAACGAAGCCGTACGCGCGAGAGAAGGTAACACGGTTCGGCGCGGAGGCAATTCATCAGTGCTGCAGAGCGCGCATGATGCAATACCTGGCACCGTAGTCGCGTGATCGCCCAGCCCCGGCTCCTCTGGTACAAGCCAAGGCGAGTGTCATAAAATAGCTATATTTGACACATATTAGCATTCATGATATTTTTCAAAGGGAGCCATTGGTAAAATTGGAGGAGTTATGAACGTGTCTGTGGGATCGGAATTCGAGCGGTTTGTCGACGGGAAGGTGGCTAGCGGTGACTATGGTACTGCCACCGAAGTCGTACGTGCCGCGCTCCGCCTCCTCAAGGAACAGGACGCGGAGCGCGAAGTCAAACTTCACGCGCTTCGCCTGGACGTTCGCGAGGGGCTTGCGCAGCTTGAGCGTGGAGAAGCGGTGTCAGGCCGTAAGGCATTTGCGCAACTTCCGAGG
>Ga0207933_1002789_pt1 | contig 10910 bp, 10 predicted proteins | sample NGESurdeep092012_4_FD_184488 | JGI IMG/M metagenome (GOLD analysis project Ga0207933, IMG submission 184488) | Arctic peat soil microbial communities from Barrow, Alaska - NGEE Surface sample F53-3 deep-092012 (SPAdes) | ecosystem: Environmental > Terrestrial > Soil > Wetlands > Peat ...
AGTCGTTGGTCATCCACGGCTCGAGGTGCATCTTGACCGTGCCGCTGACGTACCACGCATAGTTCAGCGCACCGGAGTCGCCAAAGTCGAAGCGGTGTTTCTGCCTGGACAGCGCGGTGACGTAAGGCCCCGCAACCGCCGCGAACACCACCAGCGCGAGCGCTCCGGCAGCCAGGACGCGAACGGGCCTGCGCCGCTGCAGCCACGCCTGAAACACCACCATCAGCGCAATCGTGAGCAGCGCGACGACGAACGCGAACGACTTGGTGAGATACGCGAGGCCGAAGAACAATCCCATCAGCGGCGCGAACACCAGGCTCTCCGTCGCGAGCGCCTGCAGCAGCATCGCAAAGGCCGCCAGCATCAGGGCCTGCAGCAGCAGGTCGGGCCGAATCTTGCCCATCGAAAGCTCCCGCTGCGACGCAATCACCACCAACGCCACGCCCAGCAACCGCAGCGCATTCAACCCCAGCAGCGGGCCGACTCCGGCATTCTGATCGGCGTTCGGCGTCATCCGCTTGCGCAGCTTCACGAGCGCTGAAACAAACGCCAGCATCGCACCGACCGACGCCAGAAAAATAACGTAGTTGAGTACGTAGTAGGCGTGCAGTTCGTCGCCGCGCGTGGAATGAAACAGCCGCTGCACAACCGCCATGCAGGCCGGATAGAGCGGGTGCCAATAGGCATTGACCACGCCTGCCCAGTGGTGCCCTCGCATCAGGTCCGCGATGTCCATGTACGCCATCGCATCGCCGTCCACCTGGTAGGGATCGAACTTCGTCGCCAGCCACGCGATGGGTATCAGCAGCGCGAGATAGGCCAGCAGGGCGCGGCGCAGGGTTTGCGATCTCACTGGTTTCCTCGTTGCCTGAATCTGGTCATCGGTGCGATGGGTGGGTCTCCTTCAGCATATCGCGGCTAGAGGATTGGGTGGCGGCTAATGAGCCAGCGCCGCGGCTAAAGGATATAGCGGCTCAGGTCCTGATTCTTCACAATGCCTGCAACCTGCTTCTCGACATACGCGCGGTCGACAATCAGCACACGCTCCGTAGTGGACTCGCCCGTCGCCGACTTCACCGTGCGCTCCACCAGCGCCGGCACCTTGTCCGACACCGGCCCTCCGGCGGCCTTCACAATGTCCGGAGCCTCAAAGCTGATCTCATCGAGCACCTTCTCCATGATGGTGTGCAGGCGGCGCGCGCCGATGTTTTCGGTGGTCTCGTTGACCTGGAAGGCGAAGCTCGCCATCTCTTCCAGGGCCTCGGGTGCGAACTCCAGTTTGAGCCCCTCGGTCTCAAGCAGCGCAATCGCCTGCCTGGTCAGCGACGCCCGCGGCTCGGTGAGGATGCGCAGAAAATCTTCGACCGTCAGCGGCAAAAGTTCGACGCGGATCGGGAACCGGCCCTGCAGTTCGGGGATCAGGTCGCTGGGCTTGGAGACGTGGAACGCTCCCGCCGCGACGAACAGAATATGGTCGGTCGCGACCATGCCGTACTTGGTGTTCACCGTCGTTCCTTCGACGATGGGCAGGATGTCGCGCTGCACACCCTCGCGGCTGATGTCGGGGCCGTGCCCACCCTCGCGCCCTGCGATTTTGTCGATTTCGTCAAGGAACACGATGCCCGAATCTTCAACGCGCTCGACCGCGATCCGCACCACGTGGTCCATGTCGAGCAGCCGCGACTCTTCTTCCTGCGTCAGGTACTCAAACGCGTCGGCCACCTTCATCGGACGCTTGCGGGTGCGCTGCCCGAACATGTTCGCGATCAGGTCCTTGATGCCGCTCTGGTCCATCTCCTCGGGAGCGTTGCTCAGCACCTCGATCTGCGGCTGCGCACGGTCGCGAGTCTCCAGCTCGACCATGCGGTCGTCCAGCTTGCCCTCGCGAAACTCGATCAGCAGACGCTCACGTTCACGAGTGCGCTCAGCGTCTGTCCTCTCATTCAACACGATGGCCAGCCGTATCGCCGCAGGCAGGTCATCCTTCTCCGCATCCTCTTTCGCCGCTTCCTGTTCAGGCGCAGCCTTCTCTTCTCCAAGAGCAGCCACGCCATCGGGCGCACCTTTTTCTGCGTCAGGGATGCGAGAGGCAGAGCCCTCAACCGAGCCCCCACCCTGCGTCACCAACAGGTCCACCAGACGCTCCTCGGCGGCAAGTTCGGCGCGGTCTTCCACCTCGTCCAGCTTCTCCGCCCGCACCATGTCGATGGCAATATCCACGAGGTCGCGCACGATCGATTCGACGTCGCGGCCAACATAGCCAACCTCTGTAAACTTCGACGCCTCCACCTTCAGAAACGGAGAGTTGGTCAGCTTCGCCAACCTCCGCGCAATCTCCGTTTTACCCACGCCGGTCGAGCCAATCATGAGGATGTTCTTCGGCATGATTTCGTCCGCGAGCTCGGACGGAAGTTTCTGCCGGCGAGTGCGATTGCGCAGCGCAATGGCCACAGCGCGCTTGGCCGCCGCCTGCCCCACCACATACTTATCGAGTTCGGCCACAATCTCACGCGGCGTCATCTCATCCAGCGAAAGCGCCTGGTCTTCCGCCGTGCCTGGTAAATAAATTGCCATCTACTCCGCCACCTTCAGCTCTTCAATCGCGATGCTCTGGTTGGTATAAATGCAGATCTCCGCGGCGATCTTCATACTCTTCTCGACGATCTCTCGCGCGCTCATCGGCGTGTTCTCGATCAGCGCGGTCGCCGCTGCCAGCGCAAAACTTCCTCCCGAGCCAATCGTCGCAATCAGGCCGCCCTCTGCCGGGTCGCCCACGGGATCCGGTTCAATCACGTCGCCGTCGCCCGAGAGCAGAAACATCTGCTTCGCGTCGGCGACAATCAGCAGAGCCTGCAACTGCCGCAACAATTTGTCGGTGCGCCAGTCTTTCGCGAGCTCCACTGCCGAGCGCCCGAGGTTGCCGCCATACTGCTCCAGCTTGGACTCAAAGCGCGTAAACAGCGAGAACGCATCCGCGGTCGACCCAGCAAATCCGGCTAGAATCTTGTCGTTGTAGAGCCGTCGGATCTTCTTCGCCGAATGCTTCATCACCGTCGATCCGAGCGTCACCTGGCCATCCGCTGCCATCACCATCGCATCGCCGCGACGCACACAGATCACCGTCGTCGAGCGCACGCGGCGTCCCTCAGCCAGATCCAGCGGGTGGCCCGTGGCCATCTCCCGCACCGTAGTTTTCTTCATGGTTCGCACACCGCAGTATATCGCCGTACGGCGCGCGAACCACGCAGGGAACCCTTTTGCGCGGTTCGGGCGGGACAAGAACGCACCGCTGACAGGTGCGCTGGGCTATGCTTCCTATGAGAGTTCTACTGTGCATCTGAAGCCCTTGAAACCGATTCTCCAGTTACTGACGCATGTAATTCGCAACCCAAACTTGCGCAGCCAGGACCCGCGTTTGATCGGCGGAATCGCTGCGGGAGTCGCCGTGGTTGCGGGTGGCGTGTGGTGGTATATCGCCGCGCACCGACTGTCGTCAGAGGAGATTGAACGCCGCCGCCGCGAGGAGCTCGCCCTTGGCGGCCGCATCACTGACGGCGTCATCCTCGACGCCCGCACCCTCTCCAACGAAGACAGCATCTCCCCCTCCCCCGAAGTCCTCGTCTACAGCTACTCCCTCGCCGGACTTACCTACACCTGCGCGCAGGATGTCACGACCCTCCCCAACGAGGTTGTCGGCTTTCGCCTCGACCAATCCGTGCAGGTACGCTACGACCCTCGCAATCCCGGCAACAGCATCATCGTCTCCGAGACCTGGACCGGCCTCTGGATCCACCCGAAGGCCTGAGCCGGATCCTGCGCCCAGACTACTTCGCCGCGGCGACTGCCGGAAGCGGCGTGCCAACCTTCCGCACCGCCGCATCCACCACCGCATAGAGCAGCTGGTCGGTGTCCTTCTTGGCCATGAGCTTGATCATCGCTCCGACGCGCCGTCCAGCGGCTGCGGTCTGCGGCAGCTGCAGGTCGCGATCCTGCGCCGACAGCTCTGCTAACTGCGTCACCATATCGAAGAAAGCGTCCTCGTTTTTCCCGCTCTTCAGCCATGCCTGATGCACCGTCAGTGGGATCAACTCCGCGTTGGTGTACTTGACCTCATTGGCCTCAGGCGCATTCGCCGCCGAAGCCGGAGCAATCTCGGAGTGCTGCTGCGCTGGTTGCTGCTCCGACGGCTGCTGCTGCGCCACCGCGGGAACGCTCGCTATCGCCAAACCCGCCACGACTACTGCTCCACTTATTACCGCTCGTATCTTCATTTCAATCCTCTCGCATTCATCAAATCGCATCACTGCTTAATCCAAAGTCTCGAAAGAGGCCAGCCAATCTAGTACGGCTGGCCGCCGTAGTACTGCCGGTGGTGGTTATTCTGGTTGGCCTGACCGGCGATCGCGCCAATACCCGCGCCGGCTGCTCCGCCGACGATGACTCCCTTCAACCCGCCACCGAAGAGCGCTCCCAGCAACGCTCCACCGGCGGCACCAATGGCTGCGCCCTGGCCTGGCCCTATGCCGCCCTGGTTGTAGTCGCGGTTGTTGTAGTCGCGATGGTCATCGCGGCGGTTGTTGTAGTCGCGATGATCGTTGCCCCTATCGTAGTGGCCGTTATAGTCGCCGCCACGGCCGCCATCGCGAGCACCCTGATAAAAGTTGTCATTGCGGCGATTGTCTTGATGACGATGCTGCGCTGCCGCCGGCAGGCATGTAGCCACCATCAGGGAAGCCGCAATCGCGCCTACCCGCAGAGTTTGTGTGTACCGATTCCAATGTCGTAATGTCATGAAAATCCTCTCGCAACCTTCGGAGGCTCGCCGCGTACGCGTTGTAAAGGGGCCCGTTGACCGCTCGTGAGCAGCCGATGACGCGCACGCGGCGTCTCCTGCTCTCTTCAGATGCCATCGCCTCTCGCCGGGTAGGCCAGTTCCTTCTGGAACCCGGCAGTCACATTCTGCGTCCAATACGCATGGACGAAACCGATTGCACCACGATGCCCACCGTAAACCTCGGAGCCACCGGCGCGCGCATCTCCCCGCTCTGCCTGGGGATGATGACCTACGGCAGCAAGAAGTGGCGCGAGTGGGTGCTCGAAGAAGACGAGGCACGGCCGATCATCCAGCGCGCCGTCGAGGCAGGCATCAACTTCTTCGACACCGCCGACGTCTACTCCATCGGCGAAAGCGAGTGCATCACCGGCAAGCTGTTGCGCGAGTTCCAGCCCCGCCGCCAGGAGCTGGTCATCGCCACCAAGGTCTACAACCCGATGAGCGATTGCCCCAATGACCGCGGCCTCTCGCGCAAACACATCATGGCGTCCATCGACGCCAGCCTCAAGCGCCTCGGCGTGGATTACATCGACCTCTACCAGATTCACCGCTTCGATCCGCTCACTCCCATCGAGGAAACCTGCGAGGCGCTGCACGATGTCGTGAAGGCAGGCAAGGCGCTGTATCTCGGCGCGTCGAGCATGTATGCGTGGCAGTTCCAGAAGATGCTCCACTTCCAATCAACGAACGGGCTGAATCGCTTCGTCACGATGCAGAACCACTACAACCTGGTCTATCGCGAGGAGGAGCGGGAGATGATTCCGCTCTGCCTCGACCAGCGAGTCGGCTGCATTCCGTGGAGTCCGCTGGCGCGTGGATTCCTCACCGGCACGCGCAAACGCGGCGATGGCAAAACAGAAACCGTCCGCGCCCGCACCGACGACTTCGGCCACAGCCTCTACTACCGCGCCGCCGACTTCAACGTCGTCGACCGCGTGGTCGAGATCGCCGCCACCCGCCACGTCAACCCCGCGCAGGTCGCGCTCGCCTGGATTCTGTCCAAACCCGGCATCACTGCGCCTATCATTGGAGCGAGCCAGCTCTACCAACTGGAGGACGCTCTGAAGTCGTTGCAACTGAAACTCACAACCGACGAGATCAAGCGCCTCGAAGAACCCTACGAGCCGCACGCGATCCTCGGTCACAGCTACTAGAGCAGCTTCCCGGCAAATTGAGCGCAGCTTCCCCGCAACGACGAGGGTCCCATGACAATCAAGACCAGCGCGCAACACGGATGGCGGACGAAAGGGATGACCTGCATCGCAGCGGGAATCCTGCTCGGGGCGGCCGCGCTGTTGCTGCGAGCCGAGCCCGCTTGGTCGCAGAAGATGGCGCAGCCCTCGGTGCGCAACCTCTCCGGAACCATCACCGACACTGGCCGCGAACCGATTCGCAACGCCGTCGTCGAACTGCGGAACACCGCCTCCGGCGAGGTCGTCACCTACCTTACTGACGCGAGCGGCCACTACAACTTCAAGCGCCTCAACGGCAACGTCGACTATGAGGTCTGGGTGCAGTTTCGCGGCATCCGCTCCCCCACCCGCAGCATCAGCAAATTCGACAGTCACATGGCCAAAGTCATCGACTTCACCGTCCGCACCTACTGACCCGGCGGGAGGAACAGCGTCCGGCATCCATACGACCGCATTGATCGCGGCTCGCGCTCATCACCACCGCTGGTCAAATTCCCAGCTGTTCTCGCCGTCGTTCCAGTGAATATTCGCATACCGAAACGCTGGCTGGGGCAGTCGATTCGGCTCCGTCCTGCGCTGGTCCCATGCCCAGACTTCGACCTGCGGCAGAGCCGACGCACGTTCCGCACCAGTGATCAGCCCCTTGTCTTCAAGGGTCTGCAACGTATCTTGAATGGCCTGCTCTTCGGCCTCCATCTTCGCCTGAACCTCGCCCACAAATTGGGCGTCCGATCGATACGTGATGCGTATCACCCCGTGCTGGCCCCACGCCAGGTCCTTCGGCGCAATACCGAGCATCTGTGCAATCAGTCTGCCCCGTTGGCGATCATTCAAATACACGCCAAAGCCGCAGCCTGCGCCAACCTGCGGGCCCCGGTTCACCCTGATCGGATCGATCCCCGGAATCAGGATCTCCGCGGGATCATCATGATGGCTTTCGCGTACACCGTACCCATTCAATACGGGCCAACCTAACCGTGCCGCTCGGACTGCTCCAGCCCCACAATCACCTACCGAGGTCCGACCCATTCCCTCTCCGTCCGGCGTAGTCACGGCGAGGGTCATCCACACATGCGTTCCGCGCATCAACTCCGCAGCAAATCCCGGAGCAGGATGCAGGGCCAGCATCGCAGCCGCGGAACGTCGCAAGGACGCATTCGGCCGACCCCCTTCAGGCTTGGATGGCAACGCCAACCACTCCATCAGCACGGGCTGGACCTCCTCCGGAGGCATTCTCGCTGCCATCACAATGGCCTGCGCCGGGAAATCAGCCGCGAGCAGGCGCAACACATCCAGATCGAGAGTCACATGCATCTGGATGAGAGCATCCAGCACGGCGGCCATCGCGTCACCCCGCTGCATCTCCTCGTCCGTCCGGGGCCGCAGGCCCCCGTCAGCCTTCACCGCTTGTCTGGGCAACGGACTCCAATTCCGAGCCAATCCAACCATCTCCGGAATCAGCAACTCATCTTTGCGCTGTAGCGCAAACGTGGCACCCCACGCCACCAGCCGAGGTTCGCCCGACCGCAGCCAAGTGGACACTGTGTCCTCGGGAGGATGTCCTCCGACACAGGCCTCGCAGGGCGATTGCGCCCGCGTTCCCGGGCCGCCCATTGCCAGAATGAGTACGAGCACAGCCCAACGCATGCGGCTCATATGCGGAGAATAGCGTTCCACTTCGAATATCGCAAACCGCACACCCCCGGCATCCTTAACGGGATAAACTTTCCGAAATGGCTATCTATCTCATCACCGGCGTCGCGGGCTTTATCGGCTCGCATCTTGCGGAGGCTCTGCTCGCGCGCGGGCACTGCGTGCGTGGTCTCGACAACTTCGCTACCGGCAAGCGCGGCAACATCCCCGCTGGCGTGGACTTCATCGAAGCCGATCTGGCCAATGCTGACGCGGTTGCGAGCGCCTGCCTCGGTGTCGACGCAATCCTCCACGAGGGAGCGCTGCCCAGCGTGCCGCGCAGCGTGAAGGACCCCAGGACGAGCCACTACGCCAATCTGGACGGCACCTTCAACCTGCTCGAAGGCGCGCGCGCCGCTGGCATCAAGCGCGTGCTCTACGCTGCGTCGAGCTCCGCGTACGGCAATCAGCCCGGCTTCCCGCGAGTCGAAACCATGACGCCGCAGCCCATCGCGCCCTACCCCGTGCAGAAGCTCGCCGGCGAGCTCTACATGCAGAGCTACGCCCGCGTCTACGGCATGGAAACCGTCTGCCTGCGCTACTTCAACATCTTCGGACCGCGCCAGGCACCCGACTCGCCGTACTCCGGAGTCATCGCGAAATGGGCGCTCCAAATGCTGCGCCCCTCCGCCGACCCAGTCCACCAGCCAATCATCCAGGGCGACGGCGAACAGGGCCGCGACTTCACCTACATCGCCAATGCGGTCAGCGCCAATCTCCTCGCGCTCGAAGCTCCCGCCGAACGCGTCGCCGGGCGCGTCTTCAACACCGCCTGCGGCGAGCGCATCTCGCTCAACGATACTTTCCGTCTGCTCGCGAAGATCACCGGCTACACCGCTCCGCCGCTCTACACCGAAACCCGCGCCGGCGACATCCGCGACTCCCTCGCCGACATCTCCGCCGCCCGCGAAGCCTTTGGCTACAACCCCTCCGTCGGCTTCGAAGAAGGCCTCGCCCTCACCGTCGACTGGTGCCGCACGCTGCTCGCCGCGCCCGAGCCAGCCCGCGCGTGAGCAACCCTCTCCTGCTTTCAGAGTGGATCGCGCGTGTCGAATCGCGCGAGACCCGCATCGCCATCATCGGCCTCGGCTACGTCGGTCTGCCGCTCGCCCTGCTCTTCGCAGAGGCTGGCTTCCGCGTCACCGGTTTCGACATCGACGCCACCAAAATCGCCGCACTCAACGACGGCCGCTCCTACATCCATCACATCCACCCCGAACAGATCGCCGCCGCACGCTCCGCTGGCTTCTGTGCGACGACCCGCTTCGTCGAGCTCAGCGAGTGCGACGCGATTCTCATCTGCGTCCCCACGCCGCTCGCGCCCGATCACTCCCCCGACATGAGCTTCGTGACCGGCACCGTCGAGGCGCTCGCACCGCACACCCGCCCCGGCCAGCTCATCGTGCTCGAAAGCACCACCTGGCCCGGCACCACCAATGAACTCGTTGTGCCCACGCTCGAACGCCTCGGGCCAGCGGGCGCGCGCGTGCAGCGCGAGCAAATCGCGACAGCAAACACCGTCGACGCTCTCCTCGTCGCCTTCTCCCCCGAGCGCGAAGATCCCGGCAACACCACTACCCCCCGCCACGCCGTTCCAAAGGTGATTGGAGGCATCAGTCCCGACGCCAGCGCCGCTGCCGCCGCGCTCTACGGCTCCATCTTCGACCGCACCGTCATCGTCAGCTCCACCGAAGCCGCGGAGATGACCAAGCTGCTCGAAAACATCTATCGCGGCGTCAACATCGCCCTGGTCAACGAGCTCAAGCAGCTCTGCCTCGCCATGGGCATCGATATCTGGGAGGTCATCGACGCGGCGGCCACCAAGCCCTTCGGCTTCCATCCCTTCTACCCCGGCCCCGGCATTGGCGGCCACTGCATCCCCGTCGACCCCTTCTACCTCAGCTGGCGAGCCAAGCAATTCAACCAGCCCACCCGCTTCATCGAACTCGCCGGCGAGGTCAACGAGGCCATGCCCGCGTTCGTCGTCCAAACCGTCGAGCGCGCCCTCCAGCGCTCCGGCCTCGCGCTCTCCGGTGCGAAGATCCTGCTGCTCGGCATCGCCTACAAGCGCGACGTCGACGACCTCCGCGAGTCCCCCGCCCTCGTCCTGTTCGAGCTCCTCCAGCGCGCCGGAGCCGCCGTCAGCTACAACGACCCCTACTTCCCCGAGGTTGGCGCAGGACGCCATTACTCGCTGAAAACAAGCTCTACGCCGCTCGACCGCGTGCCCGAGTTCGACTGCGTCCTGCTCGTAACCGACCATTCCGCCTACAACATCCCCGCGCTCACCGCCGCCAGCAAGCTCTTCGTCGACACCCGCAACGCCACCCGTGGCCTCACCGCTCCAAACATCGTGCGGTGCTGAGCCACACCGCTCTGACTGTCCCAGACTGATACACTCGACTGCAAATCGCCATGCAAGGGTGATCGTTCCAATTTGGGACACTTAGCTTAGAAGCATCTTGGAAACATTCAGGAAACATCCAGCGTTTCCTCATCCCGCAGGGCTTCTGATCCGATCAACAAGGTATGGATCAGGGCCCCCGAACTGAATTAACAGGTACCAGCTTGCCGCCGAGCCGTTTCGCGAGCCCCCACTTCCGCACTTCGACCACCACGGTCGTCCCCCGCCGTTCTCTCCCGCGTCTGCGCCTCTGTGCCACGCTCGCCCTGCTGGCCGCGCGTCCGCTCTTACAAGCCCAACTGCGCCCCTCCCCCCGCAGCACCGTCAACCTCTCCGCCAGTTGGCAGCCGCTGGGCCCGAGCTCCATCACCTCCACCCTCTACAACAACCTCACCGGGCGCATCACCTCCATCGCTCCCGACCTCAACGACGCCACCGGCAATACGGTCTATCTTGGCACCACCGGAGGAGGCGTCTGGAAGTCGACCAACGCAGCCGGGGCGCTCTCCACGGCTACCTTCGCCCCGCTCGCAGACACGCTTCCGGTCTTCAGTGCGAACGCGGGAACCAGCGTCATTCCGTCGCTGTCGATTGGTGCCATCGCCGTGCAGCCGGGCGTCAATCCAATCGTGCTGGCCGGCACCGGAGATCCCAACGGAGCCACCGACTCCTACTACGGCGAAGGCCTGCTGCGCTCAGCCGACGGCGGCCTTACCTGGACCCTCATCCAGGAATCGCACGACGGCGCCAACGGCAACCACTCCTTCACCGGCCTCGCGACCGCAGG
>Ga0207933_1002790_pt1 | contig 10908 bp, 5 predicted proteins | sample NGESurdeep092012_4_FD_184488 | JGI IMG/M metagenome (GOLD analysis project Ga0207933, IMG submission 184488) | Arctic peat soil microbial communities from Barrow, Alaska - NGEE Surface sample F53-3 deep-092012 (SPAdes) | ecosystem: Environmental > Terrestrial > Soil > Wetlands > Peat ...
TGCAGGTTCCCGATGGCAAGGGGCAGCGCGATCAGGAAGAGTGCGCCCTTCACGATCCAGCTGGCCGTGCTGGCCAGCACCCCCGAGCTGACCGCCACCGTGGGCGTGTACCCCTCCTGCTGGAAGAAGCGGACCCGGGTGGCCAGTACGGCCATCGACCCCCCGGCCAGGGCGACGAAGGTGTCGGAGACCTCGAGGGCCACGGTCCGGCCGTAGGGCAGGGGGTTGGTCACCGAGCCCACCGTGGTGACGGCGATGGCCGGATACGCCGCCTGGGCCAGCACGAAGGTCGCCACCACCCACCCCCATTCGGCCCCGGTGATGGTGCTCCACGACTTCCCCACGTTGATGAGCACGCCGATCAGGGCCCAACCGCCGATCAGCGTCCCGAAGACCAGTAGCAGCGTGACCCAGCTGATGCGCCGGGGCTCGACCAGCTTGGGCACTTCGACGTCGAACGCCGCCGCGCCCTGCTCCCGCAGGGCGGTCAGCAGCGCCTTCTTGCCCCGAAGGGTGCGGGAGGCCACCGGGTCCAACGCCGCCCGCTGCAGGTACGGGAGGGCGGCCACGATGACCTCGGTGGGGACCGACCGCACGGCCGCCGCCACCGTGCGCTCCGGCCCCGCCACCACCGACAGAGCGGCCAGGACGGCCGCGCTGTCCCGGTCGAGCTGGTCGGCCGAGGCCATCGTCGAAGCCGTCCGGAAGTCGACGACGCCGGCGGCGTCCTGATCGTCGATGACGATCGTCCCGGTGGAGAGGGCACCGTGGGCGATGCGGGCCGAGCGGAGGACGAGGAGCTGTCCGAAGACGGCGTCCAGGGCGGCCTCGGTGACCATGGGACCAGTGGGAACCGGGGCGGGCGCCGGAGCCACCTCGGTCGCCTTCTCACCCCCGGCCGGCTTCTCGGTCTCGTTCGCCTCCTCCAACTCGGCCGGCTTCTCGCCCTTGGCCGGCCGGGCCGGTTCGGTGGGCGCCGGAGGCAGGGCGTAGGGGGCGAACGAGGACAGAGGGCGACCCGAGGGCGGTCGGGTGACGAAGAGCGCATCCTTGGCCGGTCCGGCCGGGCCGGCGGCCAGGACCACCGGTACCCGGGCACCGGCCCGACCGGCCATCAGCGTCAGGTAGGCCTCGTGCTCCACCTGCTGCCTCCGGGTCAGGGCCAACGTGGGTCCGGAGTCGCGGTAGAAGAGGAACCGCACCGTCTTGGCCAGCAGCTGGGCGTCGGACGCATCCCGGCCGTAGACAGACACGTCGACCGGGGCGCCGTCGACGGTGCCGCCGAAGCGGCCCACGCCCCACTCCTGATTGGGGGCCGGTCTCACGTCGACGGCGGTGAGTTCCAGATCACCCATCAGCAGCTGGACCTCCCCGGTCGAGGGAAGTCCGAGGGGCGACCCGAACACCAGGTGCACGATCGCGGTCACTCCCCAGCCCACCGCCAGACTGGCCAGCACCGCCAGGGGCACACCCGAGCCGTTGACCACCGCCGTGATGGCCAGCAGTCCGATGGCCGTCTCGAGGCACAGCTGCAGCCAGCGGCTGAAGTAGGGCAGGGCGGCGGTGACCACGCCCACGGTGGCGGCCACCCGGGCCACGGGAAAGGCCAGATCCACATGGCCGTAGCCCGATCCCGACGGCCGACCTCCGGCGGTGCCCAACACCACTGCCGACAGAATGCACAGGAGCCAGGCCGCCGCACCGGATACGGCGATATCCCGGATGGCCGAGAGGCGCCTCGACATCAGCGTCATGAAGGCGATCACCGCCACCACCCCGAGCGAGGTGATCCACCAGATCGACGAGATCAGCCACCGGACCCCGTTGGGTGGGGAGCCCAGGGTGGTGGCGATGGTGTGCTCGAGATTGGAGTTGGTCTTGGTGCCGAGCCAGCACACCACCAAGGCCAGGACGGCCAGGCCGAGCTTGACGGCATCCGACCCCCGCCGCCGGGTCTGACCGTCGCCCACCGGGGCGAAGACGACGGCCCGCCAACGCCGGCCCTTCATGCGCCACGGGGTCCGCGCCTTGTCCCCGCTCATCACGGGGTCCACCGGTAGCGCCGGCACGTCCGAGCCCGGCGGGGGTTCGGCGTCCGATGCCGTCACCTCGAGCGTTCGCCCGGCCCCGTCCTCATGCCCGTGTTCCATCGCAGTCAGCACACTACGGCGTGGCCTCTGGCGATTGGTTCATCGACGGGCACGGTCGGCCCGGCGGGCCCACCGGACGAGCCGGGTGGGCCCCTACCCGGCGCCCGAGCCGTGGAAGGTGGCGTCGCCGAAGGTGAAGATGCCGCCATCCGCCGCCACCAGCCAGTAGCCCTGCCCGTCAGGGGTGGGGGCCATGCCCACCACCGGCTTGACCAGGGCGAGGCTCCCGGTCGATCCGAAAAAGCCGGCGTCACCGAAGGTGAAGATCCCGCCGTCGGAGGCCACCATCCAGTAGCCGTGGCCGCTGGGGCTCCCCGCCATACCCACCACCGGACGGTTGAGATGGATGTTTCCGGTAGAGCCGTAGAAGGCGGCGTCGCCGAAGCTGAAGATCCCGCCGTCGGAGGCCACCAGCCAGTAGCCCCGACCGTCGGGGGTGGCGGCCATGCCCACCACCGGCTGGTTGAGGTGGATGTTGCCGGTGGAGCCGTAGAAGCCGGCGTCGCCGAAACTGAAGATCCCGCCGTCGGTGGCCACCTGCCAGTAGCCCCGGCCGTCGGGGGTGGCGGCCATGCCCACGATGGGCCGGTTGAGGTGCTGGCCCCCCATGGATCCGTAGAAGGCGGCGTCGCCGAAGCTGAAGATCCCGCCGTCGGAGGCCGACATCCAGTAGCCGCCACCGTCGGGGGTGGCGGCCATGCCCTCCACCGGCCGGGTCAGGGAGAGCCCCTCCGCCGAACCCAGAAATGCGGCGTCGCCGAGGGCGTTGACTCCCCCGTTGGTACCGGCCAGCCAGTAGCCGCCCCCGTCGGGGGTGCGGGCCATGGCCACGGCCGGCGCGTCGAGGGTGGTGGCCGTGGTGAACCAGTCGGACTTGAGGTTGAGGGCCCCGGCGAAGGCGTCCCCGGTCAGGGCCACGTTCTGACTGGAGCCGACCAGGGTCAGGGTCGTGACCCTCCCGCCCCAGTCCCCGTAGCCGTTTCGTCCGGTGATGCCGATGGACTGGAGTACGCCGAGCTGGGGCCAGGTGGCGTCGATGGTCGACACCGGGATGGAGGCGGTCCAGTCGTGGTTGGGGTCGCAGGCTCCGGGCACGCACACCGAGTCGCCGGTGTCGGGCACGGCCGGAAACGCCCCCGGGTTGGTGTAGCCGCCGGTCGACGCCGAGTACTGGGTGGCGGCCACCGTCCCGTTGGGGAACTCCATGACCTGTCCGGCCGTGCTGTCGACCGCGGCGTCGGTGATGGTGCTGTCGTTCAGCGTGCCCCGGTAGGTCTGACAGGTCAGGTCGCACGTGTCGGCATAGCCGCCGTAGGAGCCGGGGCTGGCCATGACGTAGGACCGGGCGGCCACGGCCTGGGCCTCGAGCTCCTGGAAGCCCCAGTTCTGACCCTGGGGACCGGGCCCGCCCAGCGCGCCCCAACCGGCCGGCGACTCGTTCGGCACCACGCCCATCACGTACTGCTCCAGGTTGACGTAGTTGACGGTCCGGGCCTGGTTGAGGGAGTTGTATGTGGCCATGATCGAGCCGTGCATGGTCACGTTGCCGGAGCCGCCCAGACAGAGTGTGACCGGCAGGCTGGGATCGGTGGCGGCGGCGACGGGATTGGTCGTGGAAGGGACGAGGTTGGTCCAGGGCCCACCGCAGGACGGGCCCGTCCATACGGCCCATGCCGGGCCGGCGACTTGGGTCATCAAGGCCACCTGATTAGCCCCGAAATTCACCCCGGCCACAGTGAACGGCGTCGATGACGTCACGATGACGTTGTTGCCATTGTTCTCGGTCATGGCCACCCTGACGGTGCTCGACGCCACAGAGGCCAGGTTGGTGCCCCCGTAGTACGTCCCCAGGATGTTCTGGTAGGGGGTCTGGGCCAGCGCGTAGCCCAGGGCACCCCACTGCCCCATGCCGTGACCGTGGCCGTACCCGTGCCCCTGGAGCGCCACCGAGGACGACGGATACGCCGCAGCCGGGCTGGCCGTGACGGTGACACCGGCCGTCGAGGCCATCGCCACGCCAGCGGCCAACGCCAGCCCCCAACCCCGTCTACGGCGCCGGGTGGGCCTGCGGCTCCCGTGGACCCCTTGTGGATTCACCTGTACCTCGTCAGGCACAGTACCGCTGACCGGACATGACGCCGTGGACAGGGCCATCCTCCAGAGGTAGGACCGGCTTCGGCGGTAGCCCCGCTCCCCGGGCAACGGTCAGTCGGTCCCGATCGCCGCGGCGAACAGCGCCGGCACCGATCCGTAGAACGTGGCGGTGCCGAAGGCGAAGATCCCGCCGTCGGAGGCCGACATCCAGTACCCGGTCCCCCGAGGTACGGCGGTCATGCCCACCACGGGCTGGGCCAGCCGGATGTTGCCGGTGGAGCCATAGAAGGCCGCACCTCCGAACGAGAAGATGCCTCCGTCCGAGGCCACCATCCAGTAGCCGCCGTTGTTGTTGGAGGCCATGCCCACGATCGGTTGATTGAGATGGATGTTGCCGGTGGAACCGTGGAAGGCGGCGTCACCGAAGGAGAAGATGCCTCCGTCCGTGGCCACCAGCCAGTAGCCGCCGCCGGTTGGGGACGAGGCCATTCCCACCACCGGTCGGTTCAGGTGGATGTTGCCGGTGGAGCCATGGAAGGCGGCGTCACCGAAGGCGAACACACCTCCGTCGGACGCCACCATCCAGTACCCACCGCTGTCGGGGGTACTGGCCATCCCCACGATCGGTTGGTTGAGATGGATGTTGCCGGTGGAGCCGCGGAAGGCGGCGTCGCCGAAGGTGAAGATGCCACCGTCGGAGGCCACCTCCCAGTAGCCCTTGCCGTCGCTGGTGGAGGCGATGCCCACGATGGGCCGGTTGAGGTGCGACCCGCCCATCGATCCGTAGAAGGTGGCGTCGCCGAAGGCGAAGATGCCACCGTCGGAGGCCACCTCCCAGTAGCCGCCGCCGTCCGGGGTGGAGGCCAGGCCCACCACCGGCTGGTTGAGATGTTGGGGAGCGGGCTGGGTCAGGGTGCCGGTCAGCTGGGCGTTCTGATGGAACATGGGCCACGAGCGCCGACCCAGCGAGCGCCCGGCCGAGCCGGTCACCTCGTAGTGCTGGATGACGCCGGCGTTCTGACCGTTGTACCCGGCGATGGTGATCCCGATGGTCCCGTTCGGATCGATGGTCACCATCGGGGAGTTCTGCAGGGCCACCGCCCCGGAACCGAGGGTGGCCACCACCTGGGCGGTGCGACCGTCGAAGATGACCAGGCCGTTGGTCGTCGGGACCAGGACATCGTTGTAGCCGGCCCCGGTGAGGTCGGCGGTGGTGACCCCGCCGATGATCCGACCGGAGGTGGCCTGGGGCCATCCCGGCATGGGCGCCCCACTGGATCCGTTCAACGCCCAGACCAGGCCGCCAGAACCGGTGTCGGCCCCTTCCACCACCTGGACGTTGCCGTCACCTTCGAGGTCTCCGATGGCCGGGCTGCTGATGGTGTTGCCGCCGAGGTTGGTGCGCCACACGATGTTGCAGTGCGAGTCCGAGGCCATCAGGGTGTTGGAGTCCGAGGCGCCCGGGTAGTACGACCCGGTGCCGAAGGCGATGCCCACCTGACCGCCGGCCAGGAAGTTGCCCACCGCCGTCGAGGAGTCGACCGTCTGGTTGGTGTCGTGCACGCAGATCAGGTTGCCCCCCGGTCCGAGGATCCGCAGATGCCCTCCGGCGGTGTAGTTGACGCCGTAGGCCAGACCGGGCGACGAGTCGCCGCCCTCGACCACATCGGTCTGTCCGTTTCCGTACAGGTCGGCCAGTGACGGGGTGCTGAAGCCACTGTCCGCCGTGAAGAACGGCCACCCGGCCAGGTTGGCCCCGTTGGACCCGTTCAGCGCGTATTCGTTCTGGCCCAGGGACGGCGCCACCACACCGTTGACACCGTTCAGGACACCGACTGCCGGCGAAGCCTGCACGCCGTGCTGCCCGTTGAGGTCGGGAGCACCGCGCTGCCACAGCTGGCCACCGGTGTTGGCGAAGGCGTAGTAGCCGCCGGTGGCGGGCTGGCTGGCGTTGCCGGCGTCGACGAAGACCGTCTCGGTGCCCGAGCCGTTGGGCGTGGCCGAGGGCGTCGAGTCGATCGGACCGGCGGTATGGGCGGGCCACCCCGGTGTGGTCGATCCATTGGCCAGGTGGAAGGCCCACACATTGCCGCCCCGGTCACCGACCACGACCGATGGTCCGGCACCGTCCAGGGTGGCGACGGACGGGGAGCTCTGGGCGATGGGGTTCCCTCCGTCAGGGAGGGTCTGCTGCCAGGTGAGGGCGACGGGCAGGGCGGCGTGGGCGACCACAGCACCGGCCGGTGCCGATCCGGCGGTGAACGGTACGCCGAGAGCCAACAGAGCCACGACGGCCCCGGCAGCGACGGCCGGTCCCCGGCTCCCGTGACGATGGTGACGACCTGACTCTGTCCGACCCCGCTCATCCGTCCGGTCCCGGTCCCGGGATCCGCCACCGATGTCCTGGCCTACCTGCATCCGATCACTCCTCATCGCGCTGTCTCGTGGTCTCCGGCCTACACCCCCACCGTCGGTGCGACGGGCACCCGCGCCGGTCAAACGATGTGGCCGGGAGGAGCCTGGGCATGCAGGGGGCAGAGCTCCCTCTGGTATCGGCTCGTCGGCAGGGGAACTGAACCGGTTGTTACCCGCCGGGTCGGATGGATCGACCCATCACCCTCCCCGGCCTGGGCCTGGGCCTGGGCAATGAGGGCCCCCAACAGGTCTAGGCGCCGCAGGCGTCGACGAGGGCCGAGGCGAACCGGTCCCGCACCCGGGGCAGGGCGAAGGCCTCCACCCGCTCGGCCGCCGCCCGGGCCAGCACGGCCCGCAGCTGGTCGTCCCGGATCACCCGGTCGATCGCTGCCGCCACCCGGACCGGCTCCTTGTCCGGCAGCACCAGGCCCGCCCATCGCACCGTCTCGGGGACGGCGGTGTTGGCATAGGCCACAATGGGCAGTCGGTGGTACATGGACTCCAGCAGCGGGACGCAGAACCCCTCGTGGTTGGAGAGGCAGCAGAACACATCGGCGGCTGCGTAGTAGGCGATCAGCTCCTCGTGGGTGACCACACCGGCGAACTCCACGGCGTCGGTGAGGTCGAGTTCGTCCACGAAGCGGTCGAGGGCCGCCGAGTACTCCTGGCTGATGGAACCGCCCACCACACGGAGCCGGGCCCGGGGATCGTAGAGCTGGCGGTAGGTGGCCAGGGCCTTGATGAGATCGTCCTGTCCCTTGTGGGGAGAGACCTTGCCCACGAAGAGCAGATCGGCACCACCACCGGCCTTCTGCTCGGCCAGGCGGGCGGCCAGTGCGGCGTCCGGCGATCCCGAGAAGCTCTCCAGATCGATGAGCAGGGGAACGGTGGTGGTCGACCGGTAGCCGGCGGCACGGAGCTCACTCTCGTTGAACTCGGAGTCGGCGACGGCGAACTCGGTGACGGAGGCCAGGTCCCTCAGTTGGGCCCGTCCCCAGCGGACCTCCTCCCCCACCTCCGGCATCCATGCCTCGAGCAGGTCGGCCGGTGTGATGTTGTGGTAGTTCACGAACTTCCGCTCACTCCGCTGGCGGAAGATGTCGGCCACCCCGCTGCCGATGGACAGCTGGTACAGCAGCACCCTCCCGTGGGGCGAGTGATCGCCCAGCCGGCTGACCGGGTACCCGAAGTCGAACCGGTCGGGCGAGGCGTTGCCGTAGTAGATGTCCGACTGGTAGCCGCGGGAGCGCAGCAGGTCACGCAGCTGGACGGCGTGTCCCCCGATGGCGTCCCGGCTGGCCAGTGTGGGGATGACCTGGTCGATACGGTCGACGGTCACAGGTTCACGATGCACACCGGACATCGACGACCATTCCCGGCCCCCCGACGGGCATAGGCACGACCGAAGGCCTCACTACCCGAAGGACCATCGCCGTGCCCACGACCATCGACGGTGTGCGGCACTAATTCGAACTACCACCTGCGGCCGTCGGCACCTCCATCGCATCCTTCTGGATGACCTCGTCGATGAAGCCGTACTCGCGGGCCTCGTCGGCGGTGAACCAGCGGTCACGATCCGAGTCGGCTTCGATGCGCTCGACCGGTTGACCGGTATGGAAGGCGATCCGCTCGGCCATCATCCGCTTCAGGTACATGATCTGCTCGGCCTGGATGGCGATGTCCGACGCCTGCCCCTGCATGCCACCCGACGGCTGGTGCATGAGGATGCGGCTGTGCGGAAGGGCGAAACGCTTCCCCGGGGTACCGGCACACAGCAGGAACTGCCCCATGGAGGCAGCCAGTCCGACGCAGATGGTGCGAACGTCGCAGCGGACGTACTGCATGGTGTCGTAGATGGCCAGACCGTCGGTCACCGACCCACCGGGCGAGTTGATGTACACCGAGATGTCCCGCTCCTGGTTCTCCGCCTCCAACAAGATCAGCTGGGAGCAGACCAGGTTGGCCGTGTTCTGGTCGATGGCCGAACCGATGAACACGATACGTTCCTTCAGCAGGCGTTGGAAGATGTCGGAACCGGGGCCGACATCAGTACCCGACTTCATCTCGAGTGCACTTCCGGTCGGGCCAAGTCCCAGGGCGGCCTGACGCAATTGACGATTGTCATCCATGGACCGAGAGCCTAGTGGCTTGGATACGACTCCAACGTCACGGAGCTCGTCCCGGGAGGGGGTTCTCGGGCCGTGGGAGGGGCGTGGTCCGCTGGCCCTAGTGGGCCTCGGAAGCCACCGACACCATGGCCACGTGGTGCGGGATGGAGACGAATCCGACCGCCTTGCCCGGGTACATGACCTCGAACTGGGTGGCGGGATCCCGCCAGTCGTACTGCACCCCGCCCAGCCGGCTCTGGATGCCGATGACCACGTCGAAGGACCCATCGAGGAACGGGATGGAGTCGAAGGTGAATTCGATGGCACCTGGACCCGCGGCCACATCGAAATGCTGGTCGAGCTGGTCGGTGTCCGTGCGCAGGAGCATACCCTCGCGGTTGTCACGGATTTCGAGCACGAACACCACTCCTGACGTGGGCGACGATGCCTCGAACTCCACCCTGACCGTCAGCGGTTCACCGGTCAGCATGTACGGGCGCTCACCGGACCCCGGGTGACGGACCGAGACCTCGGTCATCCGGACCGGTCGACTCTCGCTCGAGTCGAGGACCACCTGGCTTCCGGGTGGCGCGGGTGCCGTCACCACCGGGAGCGGAGCGGGCTCCACCTCGGGGGCCGGCACCGGCCCGGGATCATGCTCCGAGATCGAGAGGGTATCCCCGGCCTCGAGCAGCGTTTCGCGGAACAGTCGGACCGCCTCGCCCGGGGGGCCCAGTCCGATCATCTTGCCGTCGCTGAGCACGACCGCCCGGTCGCAGATGGCCCGCACCTGGTCGGGAGAGTGCGAGACGAAGAGGATCGTCCGTCCGTCATTCTGGAACGACCTGATCCGATCCATGCACTTCCGCTGGAAGCGCTCATCGCCAACGGCCAAGACCTCGTCGATGACCAGCACGTCGGGGTCCACGTTCACCGCCACCGCGAACCCCAACCGCACATACATGCCCGAGGAGTAGAACTTGACCTGGTTGTCGATGAACTGCTCCAGCTCGGCAAACTCCACGATGTCGTCAAAGACCCGGTCGACGTCCTTCTTGGACATTCCCAGCATGGAGCCGTTGAGATAGATGTTCTCGCGACCGGACAGGTCCTGCTGGAATCCGGCCCCCAGCTCGAGCAGGCCGGCCAGCTGACCCCGAACCACGACCTGGCCGTCCGTTGGCTGCAGGACGCCGCAGATGCACTTGAGCAGCGTGGACTTCCCCGATCCGTTGCGGCCGAGGATGCCGACGGTCTCCCCCTCCTTCACCTCGAAGGACACGTCGTTGACCGCCCAGAGGTCGTCATAGGGCGTGCGACCGGCGTGGATGACCTTCTCCTTCAACGAGGTGTACTTCTCGTGATAGAGGCGGAAGCGCTTGGAGACCGCCTGGACCTCGACGGCCAATTCACCCACCGCGGTCAGAGCTCCTCGGCGAAGTTGCCGGCCAGACGTCCGAAGACGTTCATGCCCACGAAGAAGAGCACGAGGCCCACCCCGAGAACGGCAGCGTCCATCCACACATAGGTGAGCGCGCCCCACGAAGGAAGGAGTTGCGCCTGGTTGTGCAGCCCGGTGGTGGGATTGACGCTGGTGAGGGTCACTTCCCCCGTCTTGGCGTACAGCACCCGTTGGAACGTCATCACCACCGGCGTCATGGGATTGAGGAAGTACAGCCAGGTGATGCCGTGGGCCGCCGCCTTCGGCTCCACCGTCGACTGGTACGAGTAGACGATGGGACAGGCCCAGAACCAGGCTGCGCCGACCAGCACCTCGATCAGGTGCTGGGTGTCCCGGAGGTAGACGTTCACCGAGGCCAGCAGGAGGGCCAGGGCGGACGACAGCACGACACAGGGCACGAACGCCACGATCAGCAGCCACAACAGACCCCAGGCCGGCGCGTTGCTCACGGCGAGCATGAAGATGCCCATCACGCAGATCTGGAAGAAGAGGAATACACCGGCCGACCCGATGGCGGCCAGGGCCAGGATCTCCCGGGGGAACGAGACCTTCTTCACCAGGCCGGCGTTGTTGACCACGACACCGGTGGCGGCGATGACCCCGGTCTGGAAGAAGTTCCAGAGCAGGAGGCCCGAGAACAGGAAGATGACGAAGTTGGGGATCCCGTTCTTCAGGAAGA
>Ga0207933_1002792_pt1 | contig 10907 bp, 11 predicted proteins | sample NGESurdeep092012_4_FD_184488 | JGI IMG/M metagenome (GOLD analysis project Ga0207933, IMG submission 184488) | Arctic peat soil microbial communities from Barrow, Alaska - NGEE Surface sample F53-3 deep-092012 (SPAdes) | ecosystem: Environmental > Terrestrial > Soil > Wetlands > Peat ...
CCAGTCCTTGGTCGTCTTCTGTTGCAGCAGCTGCTCTAATGTGGCCTCGATGCGGGTCAGACGGCCGAGCAATTCACCGATCACGGTGAGTTCCGGCGAGTGTTCGCCGAGGGACTCATTATTCGTATGTTCGCGGAACATTGTGGCTTTCCTTCTCTCCATTTCACGGGCCGACGTGCGGCGGCAAATACGGGGCCGGGTGCCCGAGCAGGTCAACTGGGGATAAACCCATGGTCGGCGGCAGGCGGATAATCTCGCGGCACTGGCCGTCGATCGTCCGCCAAATTGGCAGCGTCAACGCCGTTTCGGCCCGCAGCTCGTCGGCGGTCGTTAAGCGGAAGCATTGAGCCACGGGCTTTTCACGTAGCGAAACGGTCAGCGACGCAATCCGCTGCCGACTGCGGCAAACCCAAAACACGCGGACGGGCGCCTGCTCGGCCTGCGGCCAATAGCGGCGGTAATCGCGTCGTTCCAATAAGGCCCCATATCCCGGGCATTTGTTGGTCGTCTGCGCGGTGCGTTCCGTCGAGCGATCGACTTCCCAAAAAACCAAGAGCGGGGTCGTACCGGCGGCCGAGCGATGTGCGTCGCGGGGAATTCGCATCAAGCAGGCTGCATCGGGCTGGCACGTAAACTTCTTGCCGCCGGCAATGAACTCGTGGTACAGCACGCGCTGTCGCGACGGCGGATCGTTCGGCTGAGCATCGTCGCGTCGGTCTTGCTCCATAATCCACTCGGGCATGGCCACGCCGAGCGCCCGGCAGCCGTCGTCGAGCGCCAAGCGGGCCTGCACGACGGCCAGCCGATGATGCAATGTTTCCGGTTTGGGATCGCTGCGCAATACGCGCTGGGGACGGGCACCGGCGATGCTCTCGATCGCATCGGCGCCCCGTTCCGTTAGGCAATGGATCGTGGGCACGTGCCCGCCGCCTCGCTTGCCGTACCAAACCGTCAAGGCCACGGAGTGGGTCAAGCCTTGCTTTTGAATTTCTTGCAGGCGTTGTTGGCAGCGACGGCGGGTGACCGCTGCAAAATGCCGCCTGTGTATGAGGTCGGTATCCAACAAGCCAACCTGACCAAGCTCAGACAACAGGGCAACGTCACGATCTTGCAATTGCAGGGACGTTTTCATCTTCGAGTCTCCTAAATCGACAGCAGTGGGTTATTGGGTGCTTCACGGACTGGTGGCGGAATAACAATCGTCTGCGACTCGATGGCCAATTGCTCCAGGTGCGTGATGAGTTTCTGCTCAAACTCGCGCCGCTCACTGACAATCTGCGCCGGCGTAGCGAACAATGGCCGCGATAGGATCGCGACTCGAAGCGCCTGAAGCTGTTTGGCGGCGAACTTCGGCGTGCTCGCGAACGGGCCACGGGCCAGAGGAAAGCGAACGCGCATTGGCGCTTCGCAGGCGGTATAAACCACGGCCTCGCCGGTCGCTTGGCGAGTCACGTCGCGGGCTCCGAATGCGACTTGCTCGTCTGGGTTGAAGAGCTGGATGCTGGTGACAACTTCGCGCCAGCGCAATCGCGGCACCAGCGTCATCTTGCGGGTGCGGCTGCCGCCGCGGGTGGTGGTGTTCGACCAACTGGTGCCGTCGGTGCGGGTGTTGCCGCGGCTGTTGGCACGGCCGCTGCTGCTCCCAGACTGCTCGGAGCGGCTATGGCCGGCGGTCCGACTGGCACTGCTACCGGCCTGGTCGCTGCGGGCGCGGCTGACAGCCTCGGATAACGCTTGCTCGTCGCGTGTCACCGTGTCACTCGTGCCGGACGATCGCGTATCGGTTGTGCCGGACGAGTCCGTGTTGCTCGTGCTCGATGAGCGAGTTTCACCCGTGGTGTCAGTGCTCGTTTCGCTTTGGGCGTCAGCTTGCGAGGCACCCGACTGCTGGGCAGCGCTCCAGTTGTCGCCCTCGTCGGTCAAAAACACCACGTCGTTGCCGTCCTGGTATTGCTGCACCTGCGTGAGCCGATGTTTCTCGGCCAGCGGATCGAGCAGGGGCAGGGTCACTAGCTCGCCGAAGAACTTGGCGTCCACCGGGTTCTTGTGGCGAAACACAACGGTCGTGCGGCACTGGCTGATGAGGGCATTGAGCAGCCGGTCGTCTTTACGTTCGGGGAACAATTGCGTGCCCTGAAAGGCAGCCACGAGCCGAATTTTGAATTTACGTACCTGGGCCAATGCCCGCGTGAGTACGTCGAACGACGAACCGAAAACGGGAAGCTCGTCCAGGAAAACGACGTGCGGCGTTCGCTCGTGGCGTGGCAGATCGTAGGCCGCGTTCAAGAGTTCGCTCAACCACAGGTTGGCGAAGATTTCCTGGTCTTCTTCGCGGAGTACGCCGCCCCGCTCCAGGCTAATGATCGTGATCTTCCGCTCGCGGATCATCGTGCTGGCATCCAGCCAACCGTGCGGGCGGCCGAGCGACAATTCGACGATTGGGTTTTCGAGAAACCCGAGCAAGCGATTCTTGGTCGAGGCGATCAAGTCCTCGCGCTCCCGCGGCCGCATCTCGACCAGCTCGTTCATCTCGACGCGGGCCAGCACGTCGGGCGCGGCGTTGGCGAGCGCCTGGTACACGTCGCCGCCAACCTGGAAAAAATGCCGGGCATCGGGGAGTGTCATGCCGGCGGTGGCCATCGTGGTCAGCACGCGGGTGAGCCACTTGAAGAGCACCGGCTTGCTGTTGAAGTCATGCTCGCCCCAGGCATAGAGCAGAATGCGGGCGACCTGGCTGACCTTGCTGGCGATCCGCGCTCGCCAGCGCAACCAGCCACCGCCGGTGGGAACGAAGAGGGGATTGAGCGCGATGATGTGCGATAGCTGGCTGGGGCGGATGACCTGGCAGCGCTCGCGCAAGCGGCGGGGCAGAGCAGAGCATGAGTGCTCGAAATCCTGCGCGAGGTCACCGTGCGGATCGAGAAGCGTCAGGCCAATGTCTTGTCGCGCCAACGCATCCATCAGCACGTTCATGGTATTCGACTTGCCCGTGCCTGAGTCGCCGCTGATGGCGATGCCGGCGGCGCTCTCACTGAACAAATCGAGCACTTGGCGTTTTCGGAAAGTCTGCGGTGATTTTGACTTCTTTTTACGCATGATTTATCTCCCTTCGTCAGGTTCTTCCAACAGGTCACGACGGAACCGCTCTTGTTCGGCTTCCAACAACTGCTCGCGTAGTTCGTCTTCAAGATCGGGTGTATTACGAATCGCCTCCAACCGCTGTCCATGCTCGGCGTGCGACTGCCGCAGGCGGTCGCGATAGTCCGGCGCCGGACGCTCGGTCGGCCTCCGCTGCCGACCTTGGGCTTCGGTGGCGATGTAGTCGGCCTCGTAGGCAGCTACACCGAGGCTGCCGACCAGCTCGCGTAAGCCGGCCGCCGCGGTCTCTAGCGCAACGCCGGTCTGGAGGCGGCGGGCTAGATGCTCGATGAGCAACGATCGCAAGCGACGGAACTGCCGCTGCCGAAACGCCGCCGGGACGCCGGCCTGAACGGCCCTTGCCGCAAAAGATGCGGCGCGGCGAAAATCTGGCGATTGAGACAACTGTTGCATGGCTAGTTGCATATCGCGGGCAGCTTGTCGCCTGATGGCATTGGCTTGCGCCTGCCGCCACCGCACGGCGGCCGCCGCCCGCTCCTGTGATTGTTGCGCGGCAAGTTGAGCGACACGTTCAGCACGCGCACGGTCGCTTTTGTGTTTCATCGCCTTGGCCAGCTTGTATCCGCCGGCCAACGCGCCTCCGATTCCCAGCACTTCCCACATGACACGATCCTCCTAGTTTTCAGGTCGTTTTCTTCGGGGTCGGTTCGATGCGCAGCGGAATACCATGACAGGTTCCGAAGCATTCCGGGCGATAGCGGTGACAATCGGGACACGGCGGATTGCCATGATCCGGGTCAGCCCGGACGATCGTGTTCCAGGCGAAGAACGCCGGGCACTCATCGGCCACGCCGAGGTATTTGCGGACCGGGTTCTTGCCATCGAAATTCCAAGCCGGGTCAAGTTGCACCTGGATGAAATTCCGGTCGCCCAACTGCTCGATCAGCCGCCCGAAGCGGTTGTCGCTGCCGCGGGTGAGTAGGCCGATCGCCACCATGCCGGCGATCGAATCGAGCAGGGCCACGTCGAAGATCGTGCAGCCGTCGCTCGCCGGATCGAGCGAAAGTTGTTCTTTCGCAGCGGCCGCGTGGGCCGCGTAGCGCTTCGCGCACAAGCAGCGAAAGCAGGCATCGATCGCGGAATGCCAAAAAATGATCTCGCCGGCGGTGCCACCGGCGTACAAGCCGATCCATAGCGCCGGCACGTTGAACTGCAAGGCCAACTCATTGCCCCGCGCCTGGACCTCAAAGCGGTCGGTGGCAAAAATCAGCAGGTCACACTCGGCCACGTGCTGGCCGATCAGCGCGGCGTTCATATCCATGAAGTTGCCGATGATCGGCTCGACGATCACTTCCGGGTTGATGCGACCAATGGCCTCGGCCAGTGCCGCAACTTTCGGCTGTCCGACATTGGTCGCGTCGTGATGCTGCCGGGGGATGTTGGCCGCGTCGACGGAATCAAAATCGAAAAGTTTGATACGGCGGCCGACGCCCGAGCGGACTAAGTTGCCAACCAAGCCGGCGCTGCCGCCGGCGCCGACGATCGCGACGCACGCCGTCTGCGTCTTCTGCACGTCGATAACGTTTTCGATGCGAGAAAAATCCATCGTGATCGTTCCTTGTGAATGAACTAGACCAGCCGCAGGTCGGCATGCCAGACACGGCCTTGGGCGTACACGTAGGGATAGAGACGGCCGCCGGAGACGATGGGCATGTAGAACTGCGCGGCGTCGGCGTTGGTGGGCAAGTCGAAAACGCGTCGCAAATACACCAAGTCGCCATGCGACGGCGACGTGCTGCCGACCGGGTGGCTGTGGCCAATCCCTTTGCAGGTGATGCCCGCCGGCTTCATCCGCTTGAGCACGTTATTCAACTCGTTGGTGCCCAACTCGAAGCTAGACGACGTGCCCCGGCCGGTGCGGTCGGGCACGAAATTCGTAATCAACAGGTCGTCATTCGTCGGCCCCAGCAGCAGACCGGCCGACTCCGGCTCGCGATCGAGCAGGTAGTCCATCATGTCCCACAGCGCCGGCTGCGTGATTTTCATCATCCACAGCGGCAGTGGCTCGTCACGATCGAGTTGTCCGTCGTCGACCGGTGGTGGCGTTTCGCCGGTCGCGGATGCTGCGCGATGATGCTTGCGCTGAGTCGGCTTGAGGCCGGCCGCCTCGGGGTCAGTTGAGCGCCGCTGGGCCGGCGGATCGGGCTGATAGGGAAAGTCGTCGTGGAACATTGGTCTCTCTCCTGGTTCGGAATGAGCGCAAAAAAACGCCGATGAGCCGACCTTGCTTGCGGCTCACCGGCGGCAACAGGGGGCTTAGTGGAGAGTGCCGCTAGGCAACTCTTCCACGCCGAATACGATGCGACATGTCATGGCGATCTCCTTTGCGTTGTAGGCCCGACGGAATCCAAGGTTTGTCCGAGCGCAGTGGGCCAGTTCCAGGCCGGACGAACCGCAGGTCAGCTATTGACGTTCACCCGTTTGGCGCCATTGGGGAACGAATAGCCGCGAATGTACTTTGACCACCCTTCGCACCAGTTCATGGCGATGGCCTTCGCCCGCTCGATCGTCCGGGGCTCATGGCCGTCGCTGACGCATATCTTTCCGGATGTGTAGAGGTGGTGGTCAGTCACCCCACCGCCGTGGTTGTTCGGCGGATAATTGACGGCGTGCAGCGTGAAGTAGTGTCCGCTAGGGCGAATCTCGATCGAGTACCGATCGATGCCATCGACAACGAAATTGCAAATCATAGTGGCCCTCATTTCTTGTCGGGGAACTTGCTGCCACCGTCCTGCCTCTTCAACAGACGCAACAACTTGGTGAACTCGGCCGGACGGCAAAGTACCTCCGGCAAGTCGTCATCGAGATGCACCTTGAGGCACTCGACGTTGTCCTTGCCCGTCAGTTCGCACCTGCCGGTCAGCAGGTCAGTGATGACCACGTGCATTCGCTGGCCTCCTTGGAAAGGGTCTTCTAGTGGCCAGCAGGCTCCGTCGTTCGTCGCCTCGGCTGGCCGCTCACGCTTCCAATGCACCGGCCGCAGGGCTGCCGCGCGAAAAATAATTCGCGGAATCTTGTAAGTGCCTATCGGGATTGAAGATCGGCGCTCGGTGGAATACGCTAGCCGGGCTTTTCCCCACTCGAAATGACGGAAAAACCGGATCCCCCTGACAACGAAGCGCGAAGGCTAGCGGCCTGGAACCGGCGGCGGCGGGCGTTTGCCCGAAAGACGGGCCTGCCGTACATTCCGGTCCTGAGCGATCGCAACGCGCCGGCGGTCGATGAGGAGCTGATCCGGAAGCTTATTGCTGGAGAATTGGATAAAGCGGAAGGTGACCGTATCTTCGCCTATTGCTGGTGGTACCCATCCTGGATACGCGCCCATACGCGGTTGTCCACTGACCGACTGTGGAGGGGAGAGCAGTCAAGAGAGTAGCGGCCACCCTCGCCGGAGCTTGAGTAGGGCTTTGTCCTTCAGGCTGCGAACACGCGATACGGTGATGTTCAATGCGGCGGCTGTCTGAGCCAAGGAAAGGTCATCTTCGTAGAGAGACTGGATTATCCTGGCCTCCACCGGTTCCAGCACTGTGTCGACAAGCTCGCGTACAACAGCGGCCTGTTCACGTCGCAAAACTTTCTCATCGATGGACATGTCTGTTGCCACCGGATCGAAGGACAGCAGCACCTCACGGCGCAGCCGTGCTCGCTCATGCGACCGACGGATACTCGATGCGATGCTCAGGGTGTGGCGTTTGATATAGCCGGGCAGTTTCCGAAAGTCCTTCGGCAGCAGACACAACGTCGGATTCTTCAAGAGTCTTGCCAGGAATTTCTCGGCAGCCTGCTCAACCAGTTCTTCCCGGCGCTCACGTGCGATGCGATTTTCGGGATGCCCAAATCGCGCCCGTTGAATTTTGCGATACCAGCGATCACTAGCGATTTCCACTGCCCAATTTGGCAAAGGCGCGTCGGGATGAAACGCACCCGCAAAAAAACGTCGGCGGAAATCGTCAAGCTCGCCGTCTTCGATCTTCGGCAGCAGCGCGTTGAGCGTCTGCGACAAGTCGTCGCGCATGTCGATACGGGCGTCTTCGTCGTCCAAGAATCCCGGTACGTCGAGCCATCGAGCACGAGCCATCGCCCGCAACAGCGCCGGGACGTTCGCATCTTGGCCGACAGCAATTCGTCCCAATGCCCACGCGGACACGAGCAGGACGTCCTTGTCTCTGTCTGCCAGTCGACGCCGCACAGCAGCAATGGCGTCATTGTCGAGAGTATCACTCCATCCCAGACCCGCGGCTGCGTATGCGCGAACCCCGGTATTTTTGTCGTCAAGCGCCTCGGCCAGTCGCTTCTGGACGGCCAGTTCGCGCGGTGCGATACAACCCATCGCTTCGATCGCCGCGAATCGCACGCATTCATTGCGCGCCTTCGATCGTCGAAGCAGCGTCGGCACCGCTTCCCTCGCTGCTTCTTGAAGGTTGCCAAGCGAATCGAGTGCGGCGACGTGTACCGCCGCGTACGGATCGTCTATCGCAGTGATTAAGTCTGGTACCAAGGCAGCGCCGATGCTCCCGAGCTTGCCTGCTGCCCACGCCGCCGCCAATCGAACGCCGTCGTCAGCATCGTTGAGCAACGCACGTACAATTTCGACGCTGTTTTCCGGCATGAAGTTCAACGCGCCGAGCACCCACACGCTCCAGGATCGCAGCCTTGCGTTCGGTGACGTGAGAAACTCGTCGATGACCCAGCCCAGTGCCAAGTGTTGGTCTTGCGTAAAATCGGCGAGGTCGTATATGTCGGCATGCTTGTCCTCGGAGAGCTCGGTCACGAAGACTCTTGCCCATGCGAGCAGTTCCGAATCGAAATCCGACTCGCCGAGTTCTCGAACTCTTTCCGTCATGATGATGACCCACCGGTGGCCATGTTGCGTGGCATGCGAGCTCCGTTCTCAGCCCTTTGACGATCCATTTTACATGCGAGGGCAGATGATGCACCAGCATGGGCTACGATGGATTTCGTCGGGTGCAGGTTCTATTTGTGCCATTTGTTTTTCTTCGTAGGCAGACAGGCCAAGGTGACGAGGAAGAGGAATGAAAGAAATCCAAGCATGGCAGGCGAGGAAGGAAATAAAGAAGCCCGTTGGGGCTGCGAACGAACCTGCCCACCGGCGCCGTCGTCAAGGTGGAGACCGCGGCGGCGGTACGACCTTGACGACGCGGTAAGCGAGTGGCGGTGAGCCGGTGGGCAACAATGTGAGCAGCCCACGGGCACAGGGCCGCGTGTTCGTCGCCGCGTTAACGAGCGGCGGTTTTCGTGCCAAACAAAACAGCCTACACCCACAATAAACAAATTGGGGGGCGACTTCACGGCCGCGCCAGCGGCTGATCCGCAGCGAGCGGTCGCGGAGACCGCGAGCAAGGATGGGTGCCGGGGTCGCGGCCCCGGCTGCTTTGGGTGACCGGAATCGAGGTCTGGAACGAACGAGCCAATGGTGGAAAAAGGGCGAGCCCAAGCGAGCCTTTCCACTCCTCACGCAGACACACAAAGCAGCCGGGGGCCGAATGAGGTTCCGAATGAGAGTCCCCGGCACCCGAAGTCGCTGGCAGGAAACAACTTACAGTCACAATCCACACCTACAACGGATTTCGCGGCCGGAAGGGCTTAACGAAGTGGTTAACGAAGAGCCTGACGAAGTGCTCCGGCACGGCGTTCTGCCGTGCGTCGCGGAGTTGAGTCGACCTCGCCACGGCGCTGTGTCTCAACAACCATGTTGGGCTGGTACTTCGAAAAAGGCCCTTCTCCGAGGAGAAGGGCATCGGGCCATACCCTGGCCCAAGGGTTCTTTTTCCAGTTGTGCATCACGAGACCCCTGCGGACTCGGACTGCAACGGCGAGCAAGTCGCGTCGAGCGCCTGCGGCGGCGTCCTCGCTCAACGGATACGCCTGCAACTGACCGATCCAGCAGGCGGCCGATTCACGATACTGGTCGAGCGAAGCCACGGCCGTGGCCAGCCCTTCCAGGTAGCAATCCTGGCCGAAACGGCTGTCTTGGTTAGTTCTGCTTCGCGAAGATCGTGCATACGTCATGCAGGTTTGGGATAAAGGACGAGCGGTAAACCTTTCGGCTACTGCTGGTGCCATGACTGAACCGCACAATGTCGGTGCAGTCCTGTCGCAGTTCGGCGGTGAAGGCCAGTTGCTTGGTATGATAGCCGAGGGGGACGTAGCCGCACTCGCGGTCTGTATAGTCGCCCATCAAAATGGCCAGCTTGCCTTGCGGCGATAGAACCTTCGCACAATTCTCGATCAGTAACCGGTAACGGGCCAGGAATTCGCCGAGTGTGCGCGTGGTCGAGAGGTCGTCCGGGCTGTCGCTGTAGCGTTTCTGCCGCCAATAAGGCGGATGCAGCCACACGAAGTCAAACCGCCAATCGGTGGCATAACTGGCCGGGTTGCAGGCATCGAAGCCCGATTTCAGGTCGTGCGACGTGCATTCGATGCCCAACCTGTCGCACACATACCGGCAAGTCCCGCTGCCCGTCATCGGGTCGAAGACGCTGGCCGGTTGGAAGTACCGCAGCAGATCGTAAATGAGCTTGCCGCCGCAGTTGCCCGGATAGGCCCGGTTGCCGCCATAGTGTTCCGCCTCGTCAAAATGATAGAGACTGGTAAGCTCAGGCACGCGGCTGGCGGTGATCGGTGCCTGGGGAAGTTTGGCGTAAATCGGCGGCGGGGTGGCAACACGGGTAGCACAGTCTGGATGGATGGCGCGAGCGGAAGTAACGGTAGCCATGACAGCCTCCCTTGCGATGGTAGGAAAGAACCTGCCGGCGAAGACGACGTGTCCCCACCGGTCGCGAAGGCTACGCCAAATGGCTGAGCCGCGCAATGGCCAGTCGTTTCATTGCGGCGCGCTGACCGGCAGCAGTGGCGGCAGGCCCTCGTCCGCCCTGCATTCCTGGCATTGCTCGTCGCCCGCTTGAAGTCCGACGCAGCAGTTTGGCCGCGTGGGATAGATCGAGCACTTGTTCTCCGCGAGGAATGCGCAGGGCTTCCCCATCGCGAGCATGACAGCCTTCCACTCGGTTTGAATCTCGTAGACCATTTGCTCGACATTTTTTCCTCGATGGTGTCGGTCCTCGTCGATCAAACGCGGTTCGCGGAGAACGTCGAGATCGTCGCATTCAACCATCAGGTGCCCCTTGCAGCAGGCACCGCAGAAATCGCAAACGTATCTGGCCGGTGGCGAATATTCGGCGGTCATAGCTGATATCGGTAGCGGTCGAGAACAACGTGTCGGTGCCGGCTGCGTAGGCTACGCTCCTCGGGCACGGTGCGCAAGTGCCCGGATCATCAGCGGATTTGTATATGCCGGGCTGCCTCCTCGGCATCCCGTTCTTTCGGCGCGAAGTAAAGCTGTGTCGTGCGAATATCGCAATGCCCCGCCAGTTGTTGTACCTGCTCCATCTTCGCCCCATGCTCCAGGGCGTTCGTAATTGCAGTCTTGCGCAGAGCATGCACCGCCGCGCCGCCAGGCCCTTTGCCCCAGCACTTGAAAAAGCCCTTCTCCGAAGAGAAGGGCGGTGGGCCAGTGCCCTGGCCCAAGGGTTCTACGATTCAACGATTCTTACACGGCGATCGTGGTTTCGTCTTCGACCGGCCGGGATGGCACGTCGAGTACCTGCGCCGGCGTGAGCAGTTTACTCAGCCGCATGGTCGCCAATGCCGCCTCGGCGGGATAGCTCGCCTGCCGCGTGCGTCCCAACACGTCCGTGAAACAATTGAACAGCGAGTAGGCCGTCCGC
>Ga0207933_1002793_pt1 | contig 10898 bp, 7 predicted proteins | sample NGESurdeep092012_4_FD_184488 | JGI IMG/M metagenome (GOLD analysis project Ga0207933, IMG submission 184488) | Arctic peat soil microbial communities from Barrow, Alaska - NGEE Surface sample F53-3 deep-092012 (SPAdes) | ecosystem: Environmental > Terrestrial > Soil > Wetlands > Peat ...
CGGATGGCCTGCAGGCGTGTAGCAATGCTCAGTTCGGCCTGGGTTCGACGGTGGAACCCGCCGAAGCGGCCTCCTGTCCGGCGGGCTCGAAGATCGGGACGGTGAAGGTGATCACGCCGCTGCTCGAAAAGCCGCTGGAAGGCGAGGTGTTCGTCGGCGAACCGGAATGTGCGCCGTGCAGCCCCGCAGACGCAGAAGATGGCCGTATCTTCAAGCTCTTCCTGCAGGTGCGTTCGGTCGAACTCGGCGTGCTCGTAAAGCTCGCGGGCAAGGTGTCCGCGAACCCGGTGACGGGTCAGTTGCAGGCGACGTTCACGCAGCAGCCCCAGCTGCCGTTCAGCGAACTGCTGCTGACGCTCAACGGCGGCGCCAGGGCGCCACTGGCCAACCCGCAGACGTGCGGCGCGTTCACGACCACGACCGATCTGACACCGTGGAGCGCTCCCGGTGTGGGTGGCCTGTCGGGCACAGAAGCGATCGCCGGCACCCCGGACGCGACCCCGTCATCGCCGCCGTTCAACGTCGATTGGAACGGCGCGGGTGGCGCCTGTCCGGCGAGCCTGCCGTTCGGCCCGTCGTTCAGCGCCGGCAGCCAGACGCCCACCGCGGGCGCGTCGAGCCCGTTCTCGGTCACGTTCGGGCGTGAAGACCGCGAACAGGACATCTCCGCGATCACGGTCAGCACCCCGCCCGGTCTGCTCGGCAAGATCGCGGGTATCCCCCAGTGCCCGGAAGCGCAGGCCAACGCCGGCATGTGCGGCCCGGAAAGTGAGATCGGCACCACGACGGTCGGCGCGGGCCCCGGACCGCACCCGTTCTACGTCGGCGGCAGGGTGTATTTGACCGGCCCGTACAAGGGAGGACCGTTCGGGCTGAGCGTCGTCGTGCCCGCGATCGCCGGGCCGTTCAACCTCGGCACGGTCGTGGTGCGCGCGTCGATCGCGGTGAACCCGGCCACGGCGGCGCTGACGATCGCCTCGGACCCGTTGCCGCAGTTCGTCGACGGTGTGCAGCTGCGGCTGCGCCGGATCGACGTCGAAGTCAACCGGCCCGGGTTCATGCTCAACCCGACGAGCTGCGCGGCGCAGAGCGTGGGCACGACGATCACAGCCGCCCAGGGCGCGAGCTCCACCCTCTCGAGCCCGTTCGAGGTCGGGGCGTGTCAGAACCTTGCGTTCAGCCCGAGCTTCTCCGCCTCCACGCAGGCCAAGGCCAGCAAAGCCGGCGGCGCGAGCCTGACCGTGGTCGTGAGGTCCACGGCGGGCCAGGCGAACATCGCCAAAGTCGACCTGGCGCTGCCCAAGCAGCTGCCCTCGCGGTTGACGACGCTGCAGAAAGCGTGCACGGCAGCGGTGTTCGACGCCAACCCGGCAGGGTGCTCCGGGGAATCGATCATCGGCACCGCGAGGGCGCTCACACCGGTCCTGAACGCGCCGCTCGAGGGCCCCGCCTACCTCGTCTCCCACGGTGGCGCGGCGTTCCCCGACGTCGAGTTCGTGCTCCAGGGCGAAGGCGTGGAGATCGTCCTCGACGGTCAGACGGACATCAAAAACGGGATCACCTACTCGAAGTTCGAAACGGTCCCCGACGCGCCGGTCAGCCTGTTCGAAACGAGCCTGCCCGAGGGTCCGCACTCGATCCTCGGAACCAATCTGCCCGCGAGCGCGAACTACAGCCTGTGCGGGCAGCACCTCACGATCCCGACGATCATCACCGCGCAGAACGGCAAGCAGATCAAGCAGACCACGAAGCTCGCGGTCACCGGCTGCACGGCGTCTAAGCCAACGTCTAAGCCCACGGTCAAGATCACCAGGACCAAGCTCAAGGGCGACGCGCTGCTCGTGACGGTCAAGACCTCCGCCAAGGGCCGCGTGCGGATCTCCGGCAAGGGCCTGAAGACCACCGTCCACAAGAACGTCAAGGCCGGAACCCATCGCTTCAAGGTCACGCTCACCAGGGTGGGCAGGGCGGCAAAGAGGCATCGCAAGAAGACCAAACTGCGAGCAAGCCTCACGGTGGGCAAGCAGGCAGTCGCCACGACGATCAGCGTGAAGCTCTAAAGGAGATGGCGAACATGAGCAACATTCTCACGTCACGCTCGGCACGTATCGCCGCGATCGCCGCATTCACACTGCTCGCGGCTGCCGCGCTCAGCTCCACCCCGGCGCTCGCCGCCGCGGGCGAAGGCTGCCCCAACGAACAGCTGCGCAACGAATCGAACGTCAACCCCGCCACCGGGAAGCCCTACTCGGTGGGCCTGCCCGAATGCCGGGCCTATGAGATGGTCAGCCCACTCTACAAGCAGGCGCACGACGCGGTCCTGGTGCCATCCGTGCCCGTTGCGCCCGACGGCGACGCGGTGGGCTTCGCTTCGCTGGGCGCTTTCGCCGGCTTTGAAGGCCTGTCAGGTCAGAGGGGCGACCAGTACCTGTCTCTGCGCGCCGGCTCGGGCTGGCTCACGCAATACCTCTTCCCGCCCCCAAGCGTGATCGGCGTCGCCGCCGAACCCACCGCCGGCGGGCTGGACTACTCGCCCGACCTCTCCAGGGAGATCTCCTGCGGACAACCCGCGACGAGCCACGCGCTACAGGAACCGGCGGTGATCTGTGCGGTGCGTGAACCGGACGGATCCTGGATCGCGACACCGGAATATCGCGACCTCGCTCCTAAAGGCGATGCGACCGACATCGCGTTTAGCCACGGCATCGGATCATCGCGCGACCTCTCCCACGTCATATTCCAGGTTGACCCCGTCACACATCTGCTAACCACAGACACTAATCACAGCGGTGGTGGGGGCAGCATCTATGAGATCGTCGGGGTCGGTACCGCCGCCCCCGTCCTGCGACTGGTCAACATCGATGACAGTGGCAGCGTGATCGGACCGGAAAACAACACATCTATCGGCACTGGGACCCCCGCCTCCACTGCAGATGAAGGCTCCGACTACCACGCGATCTCCGAAGACGGCTCCAAGGTCTTTTTCACAGCGACCCCCGCCGGTGGTGTGAGGACGGTCTATGCGCGCGTCGAACTGCCCGGGGAACGCTATGAAACGGTCGCGCTGTCAAACCCCTCGCCCGCACAGTGCACGACGTGCAGCACGACCGCGCAGCAAGCCACCTACCACGGCGCTTCGGCGAACGGCGAGAAGGTCTTCTTCACGACCACGCAGCAACTCCTGAACGCCGACACCGACACGACCACCGACCTATACGAGTATAACTTCGAAAACGAACGCATCGTGCGGGTCTCCGGGGGCGGCGCGGGCGATCTGACGCCCGGAGAAGGCGCCGAAGTGCAGGGCGTGGTCAATGTCTCCTCAGACGGCTCGCACGTGTACTTCGTCGCGCGGGGGTTGTTGACGACGCTCGCCAACGCCAGCGGCCAGAAAGCGCAGTCGGGCGCGGACAACATGTACGTTTTCGACACGCTCACCGGCGAAACGAAGTTCTTCGCGCAGCTCTGCTCAGGACCCGAAGCATCTGGCGGGCACACAGGCTATACGGGCTGTGGACCAAACCTGAACGCGTACGAAGAACAAACTAAAGTCGCAGGGAAATTTGTCGTTCCGGTGAACGACCTTGCGTTGTGGAACCCCGGCGCCGGCGAAAGCAGCTCATACCCGGCGCAGACGACGCCGGACGGACGCTACCTGGTGTTCACGACCTATGCAAAGCTCGCGCCGCAAGACACCGACGAAGCGAAGGACGTCTACCGCTATGACTCCCAGACCGGCGAACTGGCCTTGGTCTCCCACGGCGCGCCCGGCGACCCCACCGCCGGGAACGCAGACCTGAACGCGACGCTGGCGCCGCAAAAGGATGTCGTCACGGAATTTGGGGATCACGCCGACGTCGGCGACCTGGCACGGCAGGTCAGCGAAAACGGAGAAGACATCGTCTTCGAAACCGCGGAGAGCTTGCAGGCCGACGATACGAACACCGGCTCGGAACCGCGCTGCGGTGGCGCAGTTGGCGCCAGCGGATGTGACGCGTACCTGTGGCATGACGGCACCGTAAGCCTGATCTCCGACGGCCAGGACCCGGAAGGCGCGGACCAGGCACGGAGCTTGCTGGTCGGAACCAGCGTTCCGCAAATATCGCCGTCGGGCTCGGACGTTTTCTTCACCACCGACACGCAGCTCGTCGGCCAGGACACAGACCAGCTCGCCGACGTGTACGACGCGAGGATCAACGGCGGCTTCCCGGCACCGACGCCGGAATCCTCGTGTTCGGGCGAAGCCTGCCAGGGCACGGCCTCGGCGTTGCCGGCGTTTGGGGCGCCGGGCAGCCTGACGTTCACCGGCGGTGGCAACCTGACACCGGGCTCTACCTCCTTCCCGCCCCCCGCCGAAAAAGGCAAAGTCGCAGGCCCGTCGCTCAAGATCACGAAGGTCAAGCTGAGAGGCAACTCGCTGCTCGTGACGCTCAAGAGCTCCGCGAAGGGCCGGGTGCGCCTGAGCGGCAAGGGGCTGGTCACGAAGAGCGTCAAGAGTCTCGCGCCCGGCACCCACACGATCCGTGTTCGCCTCACCAAGGCCGGCATCGCGATGCGCAAGCACCGCAAGAGGGCCAAGGTGCGCGTCAGCCTCACCGTCGGCAAACGCTCGACCGCAAGCACGAAGGGCGTGAAGCTGTAGGGGGTCGAGCGGAGAAGGCGCCGGCAAGAGCACGGAAAGGCAGGGGTTCGCGACAGACAGCTTCGCAAAGACTTGGACGGCGCCCTGACCCTCTCCGGCGCCGCTCAAGGAGATCCGGCGCGCGCGGGCGTGCAGACCAGCCGGCGCGCCGGTCCCTCTCCCACAGCACAAGCGGGCGCCGCGGTCGATCCCCATCGGTCGCGGCGCCCGCCCCTTCCCTCTCCGTGTGCTCAAATTGAGGGGCGATGGAGGATCACGATCGAGAACTCGGCGCCCGCACTCTTGAAGTCCTGACGAGCATGACCGACCGGCGCATCTTCGCCGCGCTGGACTCCGGCGCGAGGACCGTTGCGCAACTCAGGCCGAGCGTGCCGAACGTCAGCGAGGAGGTGCTGAGCGAGCACCTCGATCGACTGGAGGCGGACGGCTATGTGCGGCGCCTGGAGCCGCCCGACGCTCTGCTGTCCTGACGGGGCTTTGATCGACACGAATGCGCCAGGAGTCAGCACCGAGTCAGCCGCTGTTGGCGCCCATCTTCTCCAGCCTCCTTGCCAGCTGCCCCATCCCCAACTCCGCGGCCATGCGCGCGCCGCCGGCGAAGTCGGTCGTGCGGTCCGGTGGCCGGAGGATGCCGTCGATCGGCACGAGCGTCGCGATCCGCTTGAAGTCGCGCAGCAGCTCCTCGTTCTCGCTCAGGGCGATCGCCGTCCGCAGGCGCATGTCGCTGTCGTCTGCACGCGCCACCTCCAACACCTCCTCCAGCGGGCCGTAGCGATTCAGCAACTCGGCGGCGGTCTTCGCACCGATGCCGGGCGCTCCGGGCAGGCCGTCGGAGGGGTCGCCGCGTAGGGCGATGAAGTCAGTCACGAGCGCCGGGTCGATCCCGTAGCGCTCGCGCACCTGCGCCGGGCCGATCTCGGTTGGCGGCACGCCGCCCTTGCCCGGCAGCACGACCGCGACCTGGGCGTTCACGGCCTGGTAGAGGTCGCGGTCCCCGGTCAACAACAACGCCCGCCCGCTTTCGTATCCACTGGTCACGTCGCACCGCTCTCCGCCGCCCTGCCCACTCTCGTGGCCGCTCGTGCTCCTCTCCTCGCGCCGATCGCCACCGACCTCCGCGAGTGCGTAGGAGAACATCACGTCGTCGGCCTCGAGCTCCGCGTCAGTCGCGAACGTCCAGCCGAGGCTCTCGAGCAGCGCCGGCGCCTTCTCCCACTGCGACGCCAGCTCCGGCGGCATCGGCTCGCGCTGCGCGTGATAGCCGGGATAGAGCTTCACGCGATAGACCGCCTCCTCCGCTCCCATGCAGGCGGCGACGGCCCGCGCGGGGCGCGCTTCGAGCACCGCCAGGATCGCGTTCACCGTCCCCAGCAGCGCGTTCACCGGCTGCCCGTCCGCGCCGACGATCGATTTGGGCAGCGAGAAGAACGCGCGGTAGAGAAGCCAGGGGACGTCGGCGATCAGGACCGGGGAGGGCATCTGGCGGGCGGGCATCTGGCGGGCGGGCATCTGGCGGGCGGGCATCTGGCCCCATCAGCGTAGAGCGACCGGCTACCCCGCGACGGCGCCGCCCGCCGGAGCTGATTCCGGCGCTCCCGCCGGTCCCTGCGCGCCGCCGCTGGGGCCCGAGAGGGCTGTGGGTGCACTCGGGGTAGGCGGCGGCGGGCTCGCTGGGGCTGGCGAGCCGCTGCGGTCGGGCTCGGCGACGACGCTCGTGCCACGCTTGATCGAGAAGTACGCCCAGGTGTCGTCGAACCCCAGCCGCGCGGCCAGTTCATCGCCGCTGGCCAGGGTGCGCCCGGCCGAGCCGAGCACGTAGGCGGAGAGGATCCGTGGGGAGGAGCCGCGCGTGAGCACTTCGATCCCCTCGAAGGCGCCCTTCACGAGGCCGCCCAGCCGCTTGCTCGCCGCGGTGAAGCTGAGGCTCTTCTTCCAGCTGTGCTCCGGGCCCTGGTCGTAGGGGTCGGCGACGCCCACCAGCCACGGCCGCGGAGCGGCGCCTTCGAAGGCGTCCTGGACGTCTTCGGTGTGGCCGCCGCTGGAGGCGAAGTAGTAGGTGATCGCGGGCTTGCCGGCGTAGGTGACGACTTGGCCGGCGGTCGCGGCGATCGCGCCGTTGGTGGCGGCGGTTTCGGCGGACTTGCCGAGATACATCTGCGAGCGCGTGTCGGAGTAGACGTCGAACCTCGTGCCGCCCGCGTCGGCGGTGATCGCGTAGGTGCGGCTCGCGACCGCCTGAGCCTCCAAAGCTGCGAGCGGCCAGCTGGCGGGCATCTCGGCGGCAACCACGCCGCGCACGTAGCTTTCCAGCGGGAGCGTCTTGACCTTGCTGCCGAGGAGCACTTTCACCTTCGTCCCCGCCGACACCTGGCCGAGCGCGGTGCCCGTGTAGTAGTGGGCGAGGATCGCGCCGTAGGCCCAGCCGTGCTCGGCGTAGCCGAGCGCCCCCTCCTGGCTCATCCCCACGCCGTGTCCATCGCCGGCGCCTTGGATCACGAGCGTGGAGGCGTGTGCGGAGGCGGCGCCCAGCGAGAGCGCGGCGATCAGACAGGCGAGCAAGCGCATGACTATGGGTCGGGTAGCTGGGGTAAGTGAGTTAGCGTTGCAGGATGGTTATCAACGAGACGATTGGACGAGATGGCGGATAGGAGCAGCGAACGGGCGGTGCTGGACGGGGTCCCGAAGAACCTCTACATCGGTGGAGAGTGGCGCGCGGCATCTGGCGGCGGAACGCTGCCGGTCGAGGACCCCGCCACAGGCGAGACGCTCGTCGAGGTCGCAGACGCGCAGGCGGGGGATGCGCTCGCGGCGCTGGGGGCCGCGGCCGGGAGCCAGTCCGAGTGGGGTGCGAGCGCGCCGCGTGATCGCGGGGAGATCCTGCGGCGGGCCTACGAGGCGATCGTCGCGCAGAGCGACGAGTTGGCGCTGCTGATGACACTCGAGATGGGCAAGGCGCTCGCCGAGTCGAAGGCCGAGATCGCCTACGCCGCCGAGTTCTTCCGCTGGTTCTCCGAGGAGGCCGTTCGCATACACGGCCGCTACATGGTGAACACGACGGGCAAGGGCCGGATCCTGACGATGCGCCAGCCGGTCGGGCCGTGCGTGTTCGTGACGCCGTGGAACTTCCCGATGGCGATGGGCACGCGCAAGCTTGCCCCCGCGATCGCGGCCGGCTGCACCGTCGTCGTGAAGCCCGCGAAGCAGACGCCGCTGTCGATGCTCGCGCTCGCGCGGATCCTGCAGGACGCCGGCCTGCCGGACGGCGTCCTGAACGTGATCACAGGACGGCACTCGGGCGAGCTGATCGAACCGCTGCTGAAGGACTCGCGCACGCGCAAGCTCTCGTTCACCGGCTCGACCGAGGTCGGCCGCACGCTGATCGAACAGTCGGCCGAGCAGGTGCTGCGCGTCTCGATGGAGCTCGGCGGCAACGCGCCGTTCCTCGTGTTCGAGGACGCCGACCTCGACGCCGCCGTCGAGGGCGCGATGCTCGCGAAGATGCGCAACGTCGGCGAGGCCTGCACGGCGGCGAACCGCTTCCACGTGCACGAGTCGATCGCCGATCGGTTCGCGCGGGAGCTGAGCGAGCGGATGGGCGCGCTGAAGGTCGGCCGCGGCACGGAGCCCGACACCGATGTGGGGCCGCTGATCGACGAAGCCCAGCGCGAGAAGGTGCAGGAGCTCGTCGGCGACGCCGTCGAGCGTGGCGCTCGCGTGCTGATCGGCGGAGGGCCGTTGTCGGGGCCCGCCCACCCCGGCTACTTCTACGAGCCGACGGTCCTCTCCGACGTGCCCGCTGACGCGCGCCTGTTGCGCGAGGAGATATTTGGCCCCGTCGCCCCGATCGCGACGTTCTCCACCGAGGAGCAGGCGCTGGCGGCGGCCAACCTCACCGAGTACGGCCTCGTCGCCTACGTCTACACGCGCGACCTCGCCCGCGCGTTCCGCGTCGCAGAGGGCATCGAAACGGGGATGGTCGGCCTCAACCAGGGTGTCGTCTCGAACGCCGCCGCCCCCTTCGGCGGCGTCAAGCAGTCCGGGTTCGGCCGCGAGGGCGGCTTCGAGGGGATCGCGGAGTACCTGGAGACGAAGTACGTCGCGATGAGTTTGTAGGCGAAGGCGGTAAGAGGTCAGAACCGAGCTTGGGGTCGACACGAGGGATCCGTGCCGATAGGCTTCATTTCCGCTTGTCCAAATGCCTAACGATCCGTTCTCAGGCGAGCCAGCGTGGGCGGGTGCTGGCGACGTAGTTCGTGGCAGCCGCAACGGCAACCGATGGACGTGCCGCGGCGAGTAGCTCCCGGGTGTTTGCGAGACCCGGCAGGCTTGGGTCGAACACCGGGACACACAAGCCATCGGACATCGGCCACGCGGCCGAGGGGACCAGCATCGCCTGCCAGCCAAGCGTGCTCACCAGACCGGCAAGCTCGGGACAGTCGCCGTAGTCGGGTGGATCTGCGGCGAAGCTGCCGAGGTCGAAGCCCGACCGCGCCAAGAGGTCCGCGGCCCACTCGCTCGTGAGGTCTGCGAGGTTGTCGAACGCCAGGTCAAGAGCAAACAACGCTCGCGCTGGAACACCGAGCTCCAGCGGCCCGAGCGCGGCGAGTGCGGCGTTGTCAAGTCCAACGCCGCCGGTGGGATCAGCCGCCGCGACGTCGCGGGCATGGTTGCGGCAGTACTCAGCCCATGCGACGGCTGGAGTCGTAGCCGTATAGAGGGTCCAGTTCGTCGGCCAGCGACCCTCGCGCCGGACAAACAATGGGTCAGGCGCCGAGCCGTCGGGAGGAAGCCAGACGTGTCGGTAGTAAACCGTCAGCGCCGTACGTAGCACTGGGATCTGCCTCAACGGCGCGAGCTTCAGCGGCACGCTAGGCTAGGTAGCCGGAGAGGTTTCGTATGCCCGTGCTTCCGCGACGATCTGCTCAACCTCTCCAGCGGCAAGGCGCTCCAGGCGGGTTGGAGCGCCCGCTGTGAACCAGCGCCGAACACCGTCTGCCCCGAGGCCGCCGACGAGACTCAGGCCGATCGAGCGCAGTCTCTGGAAGAGCTCCTCGCGGTGCTCCGGAAGGGTGCCGGCACGCCACGAGGCGACCGCACGCTCGCTGACCCGCGTCGCCTGCGCGATTTGACCGAGTGTCAGCCCGGTAACCGCACGCGCGTCCTCCAGCAGATCTCCTGTGAGCTTCGGCACAGCTGGCCTATCGACGGGCACCGCGGGAATCTGGCGCGCGATCGCCGCCGCTCGACCTTGCAGCGATCCGTCATTCGTGACTTTTCCAGCCGGGATGACGACATGCGCTCCCTCGTGAACGTCGATGCCCCACATGCCCGCAAGGCTCACCTTGGCAAGGACAAACGCCCCACCGTACTCGTCGCCGGTGGCCAGCTCACCCAGCCAGTGTTCAATCGCCGTGGCGTCACTATCGATATACCGCAGAGGCCCTGTCACCGCTGGAGTGAAATCAAGTGGCATTTCGACCCTCTCGTTGCTGCTTCAGCTCGGCAAGGTATCCACGTGTGAGAGTCCATACAAAGAGCGGCTCGATCAGATCATGAAAGCTTTGAACGGTCTCGATCAAGCGTGGGGGATCGAACTCACGCTCGGTCGTCGAGAAGTAATCGAAATCCAAAAGGTAGGTGGTGTCCTCGACCAGGCCATGACGGATCACGACCGTGCCGAGCGACTCTTCGACGCGAAGCTCTCCAAAACTGCGTTGGAGGCCGCCTTTGACGACTGTGCCTACTGGCACCACCAGCTTCGGATTGATGATTGAGCGTATGTCATCGCGCAGGCGCTCGTCGGTGATCTCATTGACATATCGCAATCCGAGGCGCAGCTCGTGCTTGGGGTGGAAAATATCGTCACATGCCCGGATGGCGTTGCTGAACTCCTCGAGGAACTGGGGGAAGGCGTGATACCGGGGTCCGGCCTCCACGGCAATGCTCGCATGTCCCAATGAAACGGCGTAACCACGGGCATCGTCTTTGAAGGGCCATACGGTGTCGGCGGTGACGGACGGTGCGGGGGGAGCAGAAGCTGCACCCGGCCCGATATGGATCGTGAACGTCTGGGCTGCCTGCGGATTATCTGGGACGTAGCGACGATCGAGTCGCGACTCGAACTCGGATACCAAGTCCCTGTTCCCGACTGCATGTACCGGGCTGTATCGCACCTGGGCCACCGCGACCTTGAGCGGCGCGGACTCAAGATGGCTGAGGGTGGCTTTAGGAACGCGGATTGGCATAGTGCAGCTTC
>Ga0207933_1002794_pt1 | contig 10897 bp, 14 predicted proteins | sample NGESurdeep092012_4_FD_184488 | JGI IMG/M metagenome (GOLD analysis project Ga0207933, IMG submission 184488) | Arctic peat soil microbial communities from Barrow, Alaska - NGEE Surface sample F53-3 deep-092012 (SPAdes) | ecosystem: Environmental > Terrestrial > Soil > Wetlands > Peat ...
AACTCGGCGCGTTCGGACGCCGCCAACTGCGGAACATCCGCCGCCGCCCCAAGCTGATCGCCGCCTTCTGGAAACAGGCTGGATTGTGGTGAATAACTCACTATATTATGCAGCAGTCAATAAGTTACAGGAATCGAGGTCACGAGACTCAATCTGAATTTTTATTCCTTTGTTTTAATCGGGCGGGGTTTGATTTGAGACTCCTTACGTCGTCTCCTACGGAAATTGAAGTGTAGGTGTCGAGGTGACGAGACTCTGACTTGGCTTTGATTTTTTGGCTTTATTTTTTAGAATGAGACTCGTTACCTCGTCTCCTACGGAAAAATAAATAAAAACCCCGCTCGTTTTACGGAGCGGGGTTGAACAAAAACCTAAAACTAAACGTGCGCGATTACGCCTTTTTGCGACGGAACGCCATGAGCGAGGCCAGACCGTCCAAACCAGCCAAGGCTGGCGTGGTGGGTTCGGAAATCTTTAGCTTTGCATTTCGATCTGGATCAAGTTCATCAGGCCGGAACGGATGCGACAGAGGACAAGACATTCCTCCCGCAGCGCATAAAAGACAAGCCATCGCGGAAATTTTTCGACCTGCCACGAGCGGATGCCGGGCTGTTTGATGTCTTTTCGTTCGCGCCCCAGTTGTGGATGCACCTTGAGCAATTCAATGGTCTGCCATACTGCGTCATGCCAGCGTTTGGCCACATCCGCGCCAGCGTTCGCCAGCAGCCAATAAACTTCCTCTTCAATGTCCAGATAGAATTGCGGACGAACAATGACATTCATTGAGTCGCATGACGGCCTTCAAAGCGTTTGACACCGTTCTGAAATGCCGCGTCAAATTTTTCGCGCGACAAGGCTTCTTCCGGGCCGCTGGCTAGCGCCTCGTCAATCCAATCCTGAACTCGTTTGGCGTTGAATTCTTTCTGGATTTGAAAACTCATCTCAATACGGGCCAGTGCTTCCTCGTCGAGACTGCGGGAATTGGCGTATGCCTCCTGCTCCAACTGTGCGCGAAGGTCATCGGAGATGTCTTTTAGCATGATGCTTGACATGACAAGACTCTATTCTCTTTGCTTCTTGTTTTCAAGTGAAATAGCGGCAAACAAAAAACTCCGCTCGTTTTACGGAGCGGGGTTGAACAAAAACCTAAAACTAAACCGGCGCTATTACGCCTTTTTGCGGCGGAACGCCATGAGCGAGGCCAGACCGCCCAAACCATCCAAAGCCAGCGGCGCGGGTTCGGGAATGAATGTTCTGCTTGTTGTTTCACAATTCCTCAAAAATTTTTGGCAAATCCATCATTCCATGTCTGACGCGAACTATTTCAATCTCTGTTTTAATGATATAAAAAACCAGCCAGTTTTCAAATCCATCCACACGCCACGAACGCAGGCGGGGTGGCCTTAAATCAGGTCGCACCCGTCCCTAGGCAGGTTGCCCTGCCAGGGCCACGAATGTATATCTTGCGTCCGTTGCCAAAATCTGGCGGCTGCCTCATCGTCCGCATGATCTCGAAGATAGGTCATGGTTTCTTCGATATCAAGCCAGGACTGCGGGCGAACGGTGTATTTCATTTCCGCCGAGGACGCAAAACACGCTCTTTGAGGGCATCCCAATCGGCCTGGGTTTTGGGTTCAGCGGGGCCGCTGGCCAGCCCTTCATCAACCCACCGTTGATGCAACACCGTGGGTTGCGCCCCCTGTTCGACGTCCTCCAGGACCCGCAGACCGGCGCGAACCACTTCGTCCTGATCCACGTATCGCCCTTGCTTGACCAGTGCCTGGACCAGATTTTCGTAATAAGAAGTTAAAGTCACATTCATATGCAAATCCTAAATCACAACGTCATAAACGCAAATAAATTGTGGGAGACGGGATGACGAGCCTCAATCTGAATTTTATTGTATTGGTTTGAGACTCGTTACCTCGTCTCCTACGGAATAATAAATAAAAAACCCCGCTCGTTTTACGGAGCGGGGTCGAACAAAAACCTAAAACTAAACTGCTGCGATTACGCTTTTTTGCGGCGGAACGCCATGAGCGAGGCCAGAGCGCCCAAACCAGCCAAGGCCAGTGTGGTGGGTTCTGGAACAGGATTCAGAACAGCATTGCCGTTCAAAGCTTGAAAGTATCCAGCAGCTGATTGACCAGTCGCAATAGATGATTCAGTCCAAGTAAAGATGTTGTTAATGTCGCTATACTGAGAACCAGCAAATGATCCATTACCAGCACCATTGCCGGAAGCAACCCAGGCCAAAATTTCAAATGAAACTGGACCAGACGCATATCCAGGAACATTAGCAACAATCGCACCTTCAATGTATCCCGTTGCAGAAGGACCCGTGCTATTGACTGGTTCAGCATCAGTGCCAACTGCCTCAAGTGTGGCAGGAATAAGCGTGAACTGTGAAGCATCCGAACTGGTTCCAAGAAAATAACCAAGTTCAACATTCACATTTGAACCGACTGCATATTGACCAACGCTCAAGGCAGTCTGAGCTTGCGCACCATAGGTAACTGGAAAATAACCAGTAGAAGCGTAAGTGTTAAAAACGACTTGACCCTGACCATAAGAAGATGCAGCCAAACCAACAAGAGCGGCTGCGCCAATAACTGATGCTATTACTTTTCTTTTCATATTATTTTTTAGTTTATGTTTTAGGTTTTGAACGGTAATTCAAATTTTTAGTTGGCAGGCAATGTTTGCACCCAATTGGTTGCAGTTTTGGATTGGATGAAGAAACCCTCGCCAACTGACAACGTCAAGTTTGGAGTCCAAACACCACCAGCCTTACTCGAAGCATTAAAGCCCGCACCATTCCAAACTTCAACAAGAGACTTGTTGGCCAAAGTTGGACCTAGATTCAAGTTGGTGTCGTTCAAATCACCCGTAAATGGAATCGTGCTGCCAGCCAGAACGAACGTTCCAGCAGGAACAGAATTTGTGGTAGAAGCACCAACCGCCGTATCTACTTGACCAACAAATGTGTTGGTGATGGCTGTTTTTGAGTTCACAAAGAATCCAGTGCCGGGCGGAACTGCTAGATCTGGTGGAGTCCAAACACCACCAGCCTTACTCGAAGCAGTAAAGCCCGTGCCGTTCCAAATTTCAATAAGAGATTTATTGGGCAAATTCGCGCCCACGCTGGTCACGGTATTGGTTCCGTCATCCAAAGGAGTGGCAACCAAGGCGAATGTGCCTGCTGGCAAGACGACATTGACGTAACCAACGACGCCAGAATAGACCTGCGCCTCCGAAGAAATGACCGTGGCTGCGAGCGCGGCAGCGGCGATCAGTAGTGTTTTTGTTCTCATTTTTGTCTGTGTGTTTAGTGTTTTTATTGACCGTGTGTGACATCACTATCCCAGACTGGTCAAGGGGTGTCAAATGTTTTTTTAATTTTTTTTGAACATTTTTTTCAACGGGGGCATATTACCGAACAATCGCCATAAACGCCACTATTTTCAATAGTTTTTGAGGCTTTGGGCTGCGGGCTTTGGGCTGTGGGCTGGAAAACGGGGGTTTGGCGCGGAAACCATCAAGCGCGGAATTCGGAGTGCGGAGCGCGGAATTAACCACGAATGGACACGAATAAACACGAGTTTATTGGAAGCAAGGTTCTGCCACGGAGGCACAGAGGCACAGAGAAAGAATTGGGTAAAATGCCTTTCAAAACTCGGTGTCTCTGTGGCAAAAATTGCGACGCAGTGGCAAATCGCGGAATTCGGAGTGCGGAATTTCAAGAAATTGGCCACAGAGGCGCAGAGAAAAGGCGGTTCAGAATCCGCAGATTGCGCGGATTGGCGCAGATTTTTTGGTGCAAATGTCTTGTCTGAGAAAATCGGCGTCATCTGCGGATGAACGGAATTGGATTGCAAGATGGTGTTGCTTGACAGTCAAAATGGTTGTGTTATGGTTGGCGCATGAGCCATCAATTGCAGGTGAAGGGTGTGTCGGACGAGATCAAGGAAAGGCTGGCGGCAAGCGCGGAGAGGAATTTCCGGAGCCTGAACCAGGAGGCGCTGGCGCGAATCCAGTTCAGTTTTGAAATTGAAGATTCGCTCCGGTCAAAGACGCTGCAAAAGATGATTGACGAGGGTCTGGCGGGTTCGTCCCGTCCGGGCACGCTGGCGCGGCTGCGGGAGATCGCCGCCAAGGCGCGGGCCGCCGCCGGATGAAGACGACTTTCAGTTCGGTTTTTGAAGATGACTTCGCGGAGATTGTCACGCGCTTTGCGGGCGAGGTGTCGCCGGAGCTTTCCATCCGTTTTGAGAACCGCATTGCCGGGGCGCTGGAATTGATCGCCGGCCGGCCGGAAATCGGGCGTCGCCGGAAGGATCTGGAGCAGCCGGGCATCAGAAGTTTCCGGGTGAGGGGATTCGACAGCCACCTGATTTTTTACCAGTTGCGAGAGGAGGAGATTTTTTTCGTGCGCCTGCTGCATGGGGCAATGGACCTTCCGGCCATGTTCCCAGAGGCATGAAGCCATGGAGTTGATTTGAGTCTCGTGACCTCGACTCCTACAAAAAGACTTGTCCGCAGATTGCGCGGATTGGCGCAGATTTTTTGATGCAAATGCCTTGTCTGCGAAAATCGGCGTCATCTGCGGATGCATGAACCGCTTGCGATATGCGATTGACGCGGGTCTCGTGAATTGGAGGCGGCATTCGGAGTGCGGAGCGGCAATTGCAGCATCGAACGTGAGTTCGATCATTCTAAAAAAATCAATCAGAGCGGACTGACGTCCGCTGCTACGACAATTTTCAGCGAATCGGGCTTGGGATTCGAGGCGAGATGGACGGCCTCCGATGTTTCTTCGAGCGGAAATCGGTGGGTGATAAGCGGACGCACGTCGAGGCGTCGGGAGAAGACGAGGCGGGCGACTTCGGCTTGCAATGTGAAATCGGACGAGTAGCTGCCGATGAGGTCTTTTTCGTCGAGGCAGATGGAAGACAAGTCCAAGTTGAAAGCTTCCACCTCACCCCGGCCCTCTCCCCCCGTCCGACGGGCGGAGAGGGAGAATGATGAGGCGCGCTTGGTGTGGGCGAACAATAATACCTGTCCGCCGCCGCGCACGAGCCGGAGGGCTTGGGCCACAGCATCGTCGGAGGGGACGGCCACTATTGCGGCGTCGAGCGACGCAGGACAGGCGTCGCGCCTGTCTTCATTTTTTATTTTTTTTTCATTCAGAGACAGGCGCGACGCCTGTCCTACCCACTTCGCGCCGAATTTCTTTGCCAGTTTCAGGCGGGATTCGAGCAGGTCGGTGGCGAGGACGTTGACGCCGCGCAGTTGCAGGATTTTTGTGAACATGAGGCCAATCGGTCCCTGCCCGGCCACGAGGACGTTGTCGCCGCGCAAAAGGTTCAGGCGCTTGACGGCCTTGAGCACGGTGTTGACAGGTTCGAGCATCGCGCCTTCCTCGAAGGAATTTCGCGCGGGAATTTTCACGACGCCGGGCAGCACGAAATCCATGACGCGGACGTATTCGGCGTAGCCGCCGCCGGCAGGCTCGAATCCGGCGGTGATGCCGGTGCGCTTGTAGGTTTCGCATTGCGCGAAGGAAGCATGGCGGCACTCATGGCATTTCAGGCATGGAACGTGATGGTGCAGGGCGACGCGGTCGCCGACGCGGAACCGGCTCGCGGGGACGCTCGCCCCACCATTTTTGCCACCGCCGATTTTGACAATCGTGCCTGCGGTTTCGTGGCCGAAGATGCGCGGCGGCGGGACGGTGCCGTAATGGATTTTTTTGATGTCGGTGGGGCAGACGCCGCAGACGGCGACCTTGACGAGCAGTTCGTCCGCGCCGATGCGCGGGACGGGGACGGTTTCGAGGCGCAGGTCGTTGATTCCGCGATAGACGACGGCGCGCATGGTTTTCGGGATGGCGGACACGCAAACATTTAGCCACAGATGAAACACGGATGAAACGGATTTTTAACCGCCAAGACGCCAAGGGCGCGGAGAAACCGCAGGCCACGGCTGGACGCGGATTTTTTACCAATGGAAAAATCCGCAGATTTCGCAGAAAGCCGCAGATTCCAAAAATGGAAAAACTTTTATCTGCGTTAATCTGCGGAATCTGCGGATAAGAATTCCGTGAACCATGGTGCGGGCGGGCAGGAAAATTCCACTGGCCGGCCGCGCCAGAGAAATTTTATCGAACGGGCGTGGAGGGCTTGGTTTTCAAAAATCAATTTTCTCCGCTGCGTGCCGGTCAGACGGTTTTGTGCGAGCGCCAGATAACAATCCTCGTCGCCGCCGTAAAGCTTGTCGCCGACGATGGGATGGCCGAGGTGCGCGAGGTGGATGCGGATTTGATGCTTGCGGCCGGTGCGGGGGCGCAGACGGATCAAAGAAAAATCCAGATCGCCCTGGCCTTCGTCCCCGGAATCTGAAAATTGAGGACGAGAATGAGGATGACGACGATTAAACCGTCGCTCGACGAAAAATTCCGTTTGCGATGGCGCGCCGTCGGGGCGAACGCAATCTTTAACCGCAACGACGCTGTGTTCGTCCTTGCCGAGCGGCGCGTCAATCAGACCATGTTCTTCGCGCACATGGCCGTGGACAATTGCCAAATATTCTTTTTCGACGGCGCGGCTTTCGAGAATTTTTCCGAGTTCGCCGGCGGTCCCGGAATTTTTTGCAATCAAAACGACGCCGCTGGTCTCACGGTCGAGGCGGTTGATCAAATGCGGCGCAGCAGCGAATGTGAGTTCGCTCCGATTTTTTTCCAAATTCAAAGAATGAGCCGACTCACGCCGGCTGCTGCAATTATTGAGATGCAGCCGCGCGCGCCCGATCAGGCTGGACATCTCGCCGTTCTTGGTCGGATGGCAGACGAGTCCGGCGGGCTTGTTGATGACAAGCAAATCGTCGTCTTCAAAAATGATTTCAAAAAGTTTTTCCAGGCGCGGGGAAATTGCCACAGAGACGCGGAGACGCGGAGAAAAAAGTTTGGCGGTGTCCTAATTTGGCGGGGCGAGCGTCCGCGCGAGCCATCGCGAACCATAGATTTAAGCGGCTCGCAAGGACGCTCGCCCCACCAGCCTTTGAATTTAGGACACTTCCAAAAGTTTCGCCAGCTTGTCCCACAGCCGGTTTTGGATTATGCTGCGCGGCGTGAAAGAAAAATGGAACAAACTGCTGCCGGTATTGTTTGTCGTCGTGCTGGCGGTGTCGCGGATTCCCGGAGTGCTGCCGCAAAATTTCAGCGCGGCCTACGCTTTCGCGTTTTGCGCGGGCGTTTATTTTTCAAAAAGGTTTTCATGGTGGCTGCCGCTTCTGGTTTTGCTCGGCACGGACATTGCGCTGAATTTTTATTACCAGCACAAATTTCCCGACGACAATGTCTGGAGCGCGGCGAACCTGGCGAATCTGGCGTTCAACTACGCCGCCTACGCCGTCTTGATTTTTCTCGGACGGCGGTTCAAGCCGCAATCGTCGTTCGTGTCGCTGCTCGGCGGCGGCATTCTTGGCACGATATTGTTTTATTTCATCACAAACACGGCGTCGTGGTTTTTCAATCCGTTTCACAACGCGGAATACACGAAAAATTTCGCGGGCTGGATTCTCGCGCTGACAAAAGGAATCGGCGGCTATCCGTCCACTTGGGAATTTTTCCGCAACACGCTTTTGAGCGGCGGCATTTTCACGGCGCTGTTCGCCGGCGCGGCGAAACTGACCGCGCCCGCAGAATCGCCCGCTGAAAAAAACGCGGGCGCGCGCGAGGAGGAGCCGCAAGCCGACCACGAAGAAGTGAAAGCGTGAAACGAACCTTGAATCCGTCCGACAATTGAATTATTTTTCCGTTGATGAGCATTGCCGCAGAAAAAATTGCCGCCGAAGCGCTTTCGTTGCCGGATGGTGACCGCGCATTTCTCGCGCGCGAACTCATCGTCAGCCTCGATTCGGAAATTCATCCCGACGCGGAGGCAGAATGGGCCGGGGTGATTGACCGGCGCTCTCGCGAAATTTCCGAAGGCAAGGTCCAATGCCGTCCCGTCGGGGAGACTGTCCGAAATATCCGCGCCAAACTCCATGCTTCGCGCCGCCAGCCATCCTGAAGCCGACGGAGAATTGGAGGCGGCGGCGCGATGGTATGAAGAACGCCAGCCGGGCCTTGGCGACGATTTCCTCGATGATTTTGAATCAACTTTGAAGCATATCATCTCCGATCCCCTGCGACCGCGCTTGATCCGGGGCGAAAACCGCAAGCTCAACTTCAACCGTTTTCCTTACGCTGTTGTTTATGAATTGCAGAAAGACGTTCTCTTCGTAAAAGCCGTGATGCACCTGCATCGCCGGCCTTTTTATTGGAAACATCGCGAATGAAAATCGGCATCATCTCTGACACGCACGGTTTTCTCGACCCGAAAGTCCACGGTTTTTTTTCGGACGCGGAACACATTTTGCACGCGGGCGACATCGGCTTCGCCTCGATCATCTTGGAACTGGAACAAATCGCGCCCGTCACCGCCGTTTTGGGAAACAACGATTCCGGCCTGCACTTCAAGGAAACTGAAGTTGTTGAACTCGCAAACAGGAAATTTCTCATCCATCACATCGTTTATCCGCACGCGCCGTCAGACAAGCTGAAAGCGCGGATCACGCGCGAAGCGCCGGACGCGGTCATTTTCGGCCACACGCACAAACGGTTTTGCGAGACGATGGGCGGGATTTTGTTTTTGAATCCCGGCTATTCCGGTAAGCCGAAATTTGGCATCGAACGCAGCGTCGCGATTTTGCATTGCGACGAAACGGAAATCCGCGCGGAGTTTTTGCCGCTGTGATTCATCCGCAGATTTCGCAGATTGACGCAGATTAAAGAATAGCAAATAAAATAAAATCTGCGTCAATCTGTGAAATCTGCGGACAAAAGTTGTTCCACGGCGGCGTGGATTTCTTCCGTGGTCGAAGCCGGCGGCAGCGGATTTCCGAAGCGCACGGTGACGGGATAAAAAATGTGGCGCGGCCATTTCCAGAAAAATTTTCCGCGCTCGTAGCTGAAAATGCTGCCCCACACGCCGACGAGCGCGACCGGCACAACCGGCGCGTCCACGTTTTTCATGATGCGCTCGGAGCCGTGCTGAAATTCGTCCAGTTCGCCGGAACGGGTGATTTTTCCCTCGGCAAAAATGCAGACGACTTCGCCCGTGCGGATTGCGTCGCTCGCGGTTTGCAAAGATTTTAACAATTCGCGCGGGCCGAAATTTGACGCAATCGGAATCAGGCCGAGGATTCCGCCGAACGGTTTGATCCACCACAGTTCGTAAAAGCCTTTGTCCATGATGAAATGGATTTTCCGGTCGGTCGAGGCCATGAGCAGCGGCGCGTCCACGAACGAGACGTGGTTGCAGACGAAGAGCGCTCCGCCTTTTTCCGGGATGTTATCGCGGCCGACGATGCGGATGCGGTAAATCGTTTTCGTCGCCAGCCACAGAATCAGCCGGATGAGCGAATCGGGCATGAGCTTGACGCAGTAAATTGTTCCGGCCAGCGACAGCGCCGCGCCCGCAAGAAAAATTTGCGGTGGCGTCCAATGAAAAACTTCCGCGAACAAATAATATAAACCCGACGCGAGCAGCACGCCGACCCAGCTCAACCACGCGCCGGCGGCGATGACCTTGCCCTTGTTTCCGGCGTCGGGCCGGTGTTGCATGATGGCGTTGACGGGCACGCTGTAAAATCCGCCGAAGAATCCGAGCAGCCCCAGGTTCAACGCAAAGCCGGTGATTCCCAGCCCGGCGCGCGAAAGCACGACGGCGAAGGCGGTCAGGCCAATCATGCCCAGCGGAATCAGGCCGTATTCGATTTTTCCGCCGGACAAAAACCCGGCCATGAAACTGCCGAGGCCGATGCCGATGGACAGCGAGATTTGCAGCCAGCCGCTTTGCGCGTCGTTGAAGTGAAAAATTTCCTTGCCGTAAAAAAGAATCGCCGGCTGCAGCAGTGCGCCGAGAAACCAGAGAAAGGCGTTGCCGACGACGCCGAGAAACAAAACGCGGTCGGCGCGGATCAATTTCATCTGCGCAAAAAAATCGCCGAGGAAATCCGCGCGGAATTTTTTTTGGGGGTCGGCGGCGGGCACACGCTCGACGCGCAGGGCCAGCGCCAGGCCGGACAGCGCCAGCAGGATGAGGATGACGCCGGACGCCAGTTGTTTTTTGCCGGACGCGTCCGAAAGCACGCCGGCAAAAATTGTTCCGGTGATGATGGCGCTGAACGTGCCGAAGCCGAACATTCCGTTGCCCCACGACAATTTTTTTTCCGGCAGCAGCTCCGGCAGCAGGCCATATTTGGACGGCCCAAAAAACGCGCTGTGCGTGCTCATCAGAAAAACACTGATGAGAAGCAGCGGAATCTGGTCCAGCCACAGGCCGAACAGCGCGACGGTCATGATGCCGATCTCGGCGCATTTGATGGTGACTGTCACGTCGCGTTTGCTGAAGCGGTCGGCGAAAAACCCGCCGGCCATGGAAAACAAAATGAACGGCAGTGCGAAGAGCGCGCCGACGAGCGGGACGAGTTCGTTGCGGTGCGTTTCCGACGCGACCACGCCGACGATGAGGAATGTGACGAGCCAGCGCAGCAAATTGTCGCTGAAGGCGTTTTGGAATTCGACGACAAACATGAGCCAGAAGCTGCGAAGCCTGGGCGCGGCCGGCAAAGCGTTGTGTTTTGTTTCCGTCACGCCGGCAGGTTAGACGGTTGCACGGCGGAATTAAATTGAAAAAACCTCCCATGCCGTTTCGGCCGCCCGAAATGCGCGGCCATCGCCGCCGCTTCGTGTTGACTCACGGATAAAGGTTGCCGGGGCAATAGTCAGTGGTGACAACGGTGCCTCAAGTTGGAGGTTGCTGCGGGCAGTGAAGAACAAGCGCAGTTTTAG
>Ga0207933_1002797_pt1 | contig 10889 bp, 15 predicted proteins | sample NGESurdeep092012_4_FD_184488 | JGI IMG/M metagenome (GOLD analysis project Ga0207933, IMG submission 184488) | Arctic peat soil microbial communities from Barrow, Alaska - NGEE Surface sample F53-3 deep-092012 (SPAdes) | ecosystem: Environmental > Terrestrial > Soil > Wetlands > Peat ...
CCACTTTCGCCCCGCCGAAAGCCTCGATATCGCGCTTCCATTTCTCGTGTTCCTCCACACTGTCGACCGAGACGCCCATCACCTTGGTGTTGCGTTTGGCAAACTCGGGAGCCAGGCGCGCCACGGCACCAAATTCGGTCGTGCAGACTGGAGTGAAGTCCTTGGGATGAGAAAAAAGGATGGCGTAGCTCTCGCCGATCCAGTCGTGCAAGGTGATCTTTCCTGCCGTGGAGTCGGTCGTGAAGTTAGGGGCAATGTCATTGATGCGCATGATTGGTCCGTTCGAGTTTGCTGGAGGTTTGCCACTGGCCTCGCGTGCTGAAAATCGTGGCGCGCTTGAAAAAAATGGGGCCTCGGGAAGAGGTTACCCGCTCCAAGTGCGTGCAGTCGAGGATACTCCTCGACTTGATTTCATCGCGAGCCGGCTCAGGCTTCCGAAGACCCGCATGGTCTTCGGACGGGGAACATAGCGCCTGAGCACGGTGGCGGCAACGTGCGGTCCCAGAGCGGCACTGACCGCTGTGCGTCAAGGCAGCTCCCGCTCGCTGGGCGCAAATCTCGAAGGCTCGCGGGCTTGGCTCGATGATTGCTAAAAGACAATCCCGACAGCAGGCTGCGACTAGCGCGGCGCTCTCGGACGAGGAGTCAAACTTTGCAAAATCTACCCCACCATTATGCAGCTACAGCCGTAGGTCGAGCCGCCGGCGACGTGTCGCTCACCAGCCGCAGCTCCGTAGCGTTGGTCTCGGCAGCACCCGAAGAGTTTGGAGGGCCGGGCGATCGCTGGTCCCCCGAAACGCTGCTGGTGGCCTCCGTTGCCGACTGCTTCATTTTGACATTTCGCGCCATAGCCCGCGCGTCGAAGCTGGATTGGGTCGAGCTCAGCTGTGAAGTCGTCGGCACACTCGACCGAGTCGAGCGTGTCACTCAGTTCACGCATTTTCTCATCAAGCCGAGGCTAGTACTACTAGCCGACGGCGACGAGGCGCTGGCGCTCAAGCTGCTGGAGAAAGCCGAGCAAGGCTGCCTCGTCACCAACTCGCTGCGCGGAAGCAAGGAGCTTGCACCAGAGCTAGTGCGTGGCGCGGCTTGAGACCTTCGACATGCAAGCAAGAGTAGCCCCTGGCTTTGGAGCTATCGAGTCGGCGAGGACTCGAATAACGCATGATTGTCAGGGCTGCAAGCACCTTAGAGATGAGCGTCCTCCCGGCGCTTCCGGGCCTTGGACGGACACGCCACTAGCGTCGATGGCGCTCGGGCTTCAGCGATCTTCGAGGGCGATAGAAAGTGCGTCTCCAACTTTCGTTTGATGTTCACTTCGAGCTGGCGCACGCGCTCGCGTGACACTCCGAACTCGCGCCCCAATTCTTTGAGCGTGAGCATTGCCTCAGCGTCGGCCATCAGTCGCTGGTCGACGATGCGCCGCTCGCGAGCGTTCAAGCTTACCAATGCCGCCCGAACTGCATCCTGTAGCAGTTGCTGCTCCGTCTTGTTCACCATGGCTTGTTCAGGGCTAGCCGCGCGGGCATAAAGCGGCTCGTCCGTGTGCCATTCGGAATGCAACGCCTCCAACGACACTTGGCGTTGATGTAGTAGACCCACCAAGTCGTCGACCGTCCCCGGGTTCATTTGCAGGCGCTCAGCGATGATTCTTCGCACGTCGCTGCCGTTACCCACGAGGGTTATCGCCCGAGCATGCTCATGCCGGACCTTTCGCAACGTACGCGGCATGGTAATGGCGGGTCCAGAACTGCGGATCGCGCACTCGGACACGCAAGCGCGAATCCAATACCTCGCGTAGGTCGCGAATCGAAAGCCGCGCTGTGGCTCGAACTTGGCCGCGGCGCGGAGCAGCCCGAAGTTGCCCTCGGCGACAAGCTCGCTGAGCGAGGCGCCGGGGCGATGGTACCTTCTGGCGATGGGCGGGACCAACCGCAAGTGGGCTTGGATGAGTCGGTTGCGCGCCGCATGATCGCCGAACCGTCGCCAACGTCGGGCCAGTGCGCTCTCTTCCGCCTGGCTGAGCAGCGCCAGCTCCAAGACTCGGTCGAAGTACAAAGGATCCATTGTATCCAACGTTCAGCAAGTTCCGTTCCATCGAGGGCAATCCCATAGGCGCGGAATGCTGGCGCACGACGCATCATTGAATGATACTCGAGCAGCAACGGATGCCGATCTGAAGTTCTTAGAAGAAGTTGTCGTGAGCGGTCGTCGCCGGGCGACAACGGTTGCGAGCTGGCATCCACCAGCCCCCTTTGAGCGCGCTGCGAAAACGGGAACCCTTCACCGCGTGGTCACGACAACGCGGCCTAGCGGCGACATTCTGTTGCCTGGCGCATGCGGGGTCAGGTGCATCGGCGGCTCAACGCGCAAACGGTAGAAGCTTCGGCGTTACGGGCTCGTCGCGATTTGCAACCGATCAACGACCTGGGTCACGCCGGGTGTCGCCCAGGCGGCGGCTTCCGCGTCCGCCATCGATCGCCAGGACGCGGCGTGACCAGTAAGAGTGACTTGGCCCCCCGAGGTGTCGACGTGGATCGAATTAGCGTCGTCCGTCGCCTGTCGCAGGAGCGCGGCTTCGACCTTTTCTTTGACCTGCGCAGTCGGCACATTCAACTGTTCGAGGTCGTCGATGCGACCGAAAAAACCATGGAGAAGAGCAGCATCCCCTGGAGGCTCTGAGCCAGGCGTTTGGCTGTGGCGGCCGGGACGACCTGAGAGACTCCGCGAGCCGCCCACGCTGCGTTCGAGGCGTCCACAACGGATTGCCAGGACGAAGCATGTCCGGTGAGAGTAACCTGGCTACCGTTCGTATCGACGTGGATCGAGTTCGCGTCGGTCGTCGCCTGTCGCTGCAGCGCAGCTTCGACTTTCTCTTTCACCTGAGCCGCCGAGGCTTCGGTCTTCTTGAGAGTGTCTTGCTTCAGCTGAACGTCTGTTTTTGCCATGCGGTTCCGTACGCACTATGCGTGCCGCGCCTGCGATCGCGTGACCCTCGGACGATGTGCTCGGCAGGCGATGCACTGAGACGCGCTTGCGCCTCAGATTGTGGCGTTCCCGCGCTTCCTACGCCGCGCCTCTTCGGTTTGAGGGCTCCCGAGCTTAGCGAAGCGCTCGTTACAGGGTGATTGCTCGCATCCATCGCCAGGAGGCCCTTGTCGGCGTCGAGCAACGCACGGGCCGTGTCGATCAGCGTTTGAACATTCACCGAGGGTTTGCCTCACTTCCGTGGATGACCTTGCCAATCGCTTTGAAGCACTCAGCGGCTGTGAATCTGCACGTATCCACCATGCCCCGCGAGGATTGCGCGCGCTCGCTCTGTGTCTGCGGCGGTTCCACCAGCGATGAGCAGGAACTTGCTTGCCTTCAGATCTGCCTCGTACCGGATGACGCTGTCTTTCGGTATTCCGAGACTGCCGAGTGCCGCCGCGAGTGCACTGGTTCCACCCCCGAGCGCAGCGCCGACGGCCGCGCCTTCAACCACGCCCATCAAGAGCGAGCCAATCACGCCGCCCGTCAAAATTGGTCCGATTCCCGGGATCCAAAAGAACGCGGGAGCAAACAAGATCCCGAACACGCCACCCCAGAACGCACCGTTCTTACCCCAATATTTCACGCGGTCTCCCGCGTTGTAGAAGCCAACGGCGTGCTCCTCTGTGTGGTAATCGGGACCGACGATCGAGAGCTTCTTCATGTCGAAACCCGCGCTTTGCAAGGCGCGGATTGCGAGCTCGGCCTGTTCGTGCGTGTCGCAGACCGTGACGCAGGTACTATTGTCCATCGTGTCCATTCGCGAATCCATTTCTTCGACTGGCGCAAGACCGTCGATGTGTTCGGGCATCGCTCCGCTTCGGACGGCGATACAGGTCGCGCTTGCTATCGTCATTTCTCGCGCCGTAGTCAAGGCATCGGGCTGAGCCCGTGTGAGCCGAGCAAGCTCACGGCGCTCCAAGGCATGAATCGTGCACAGCGCTGGGCGTTGCGACTCACTTCCAGAGCCGCAGACGAGAGGACTCGCATTTATGTCACTCATTATTCGTCCATCGATGAAGGGCGAAGGCGTGATAGTCACCAGACATACCGATCCCCGCGGTAGCGATTCCTACAACGAGGACCTCGGCCTGCGCCGAGCAAATACCGCGCGCGAGAGGCAAGCTAGACGCGACGGGGGACGAAGCTGCAGGCTGGCAACTCGACCGCCGCATCGCGATCGATGAAGGTGCTGCGATCGCGGCGCAATAATTTCTCCGCGGTAAACACGAGAAGCCAATTGGAAGGTCTGGGGCTCCGCAATGACGCGAGGGCCCTGCAGAACGCTGGTCGGCCTCCCGCGATCGAAAATCGAAGGACCGCATGAAGAGCCGCGAGAACGACGATACTGGGGGCGTCCAGGCGCTGGCCCGCAGAGACGAACTCGTCGCCAACGGCAAGAACGCAACGGGACGAACGAAGCTCGTCGGAATCGCCGGCGACCACGGAGGATTTGAGCTCAAGCAATACCTCACCGAGAGGTTGCGCAAGGCCGGTTACCAGGTGGTCGATTTCGGCAGCCGCGGCCTGACCCCAGACGACGATTATCCCGACTTTGTCGTGCCGTTGGCGCGCGCAGTCGCGCGCGCCGAAGTGTTCCGTCGAAGCCCTCGGGGGCCGGCTCCTTTCACGAATAAGTCGAAGATTGTGAAGGCTCAAACCCGGCCCGGGCGCCGAACGGCGTACGCGAACCTTAGCGTCACAAGTTGCGGCGCAATTGAGTCCCGGTTGCCTACCAACGGAGCGCGGAGGGGTCGTTGACAGAGGCAATCGTCGATCGACGGGTCAGCGGTCGGCCCCTCGAGTCTATCGGGCGCGTTTCGTGCACACGACAACGCCCGCGGGCTCCGACTCTGCAGCCGCGCAGCCTCGCTCTGCCGCATTCCGGGTCAGTTGCTCAACCCTAAACGATGCGTGCACCGCGCAACGTGTCGCTGAAACTACGAAAAGAGGGCGTTCCGGATGATGAACAACGCAACAGCACTGCTCGACGTCCACCGCATGGGCGAAGCCGACCGCCGAACCATTGCGGCTGGGACGCCGGCCGCGGAGTTGATGGAGAACGCCGGTAAGGCGGTGGCACGCGAGATCATCAAGCGCTGGACCGCGCGTCCGACCACGGTGCTGTGCGGGCCAGGCAACAATGGGGGGGACGGTTTCGCAACTGCACGGCATTTGGTCGAGGCGGGCTGGCCGATCCGACTCGCCCTCGGTGGGATCCGCGATCGCGTGACAGACGAGGCCCGCCACCACGCCTCGCGCTGGCCTGGAAGCTTCGAACCGCTCACACCGGCAGTGCTGGACGGCGCGGAGCTGGTCGTGGACGCGCTTTTCGGCGCCGGGTTGAGCCGCGCGCTCGACGGAGCAGCCGCGGAAACATTGTCAACCGCATCTGGCAAAAAGTTGCCGATCGTTGCCATTGATGTGCCAAGCGGGCTGATGGGCGACACTGGAGAAGCGCTCGGCGCGGTGGCAGCTGCGCTGACCGTCACATTCTTCCGCAAGAGGCCAGGCCACGTCCTCTTGCCCGGTCGCGCGCTCTGCGGCGAGCTCGTCGTCGCGGACATTGGCGTAACCTCGTCTGTGTTCGAATCGATCGTCCCGATTACGTTCGAGAACGATCCAGGTCTTTGGAGCTCCGCTCTGCCGAGACCGCGCGCCGACGACAACAAATACGATCGAGGTCACGCACTGCTCTGGGGTGGCTATCCAGTCACCGGCGCGGCACGCATGGCGGCGCGCGCCGCTGCCCGTGCGGGGGCCGGGCTAACCACTATCGCGGTACCCGAAGTCGCACTGCCGATCTATGCGGCAGCGCTGACCAGCATCATGGTCCAACCAATTGCGAGTCCGCAGCAGTTCCAGGATCTGCTCAGTGACCCTCGCTTTTCGGCGTTGCTCATCGGACCCGGCGCGGGCACGGGCGAAGGGACTCGCGCACGCGTGCTCGCCATGCTGGGCACTCGTCGACCCACGCTACTCGACGCGGATGCGCTCACCGCGTTTCAGGAGGAGCCCCGCGCCCTCGACCGTGCGATCGCCGGCCCCTGTATTCTGACGCCCCATGACGGCGAGTTTCGTCGGCTGTTCGACGCCAGTGGCGACAAGCTCGCGCGTACCCTCGCCGCCGCGCGCCGCAGCAATGCCATCATCATTCTGAAGGGGAGCGACACGGTGATCGCGGCTCCCGATGGTCGCGCCATCATCAATAGCAACGCACCCCCGACATTGGCCACCGGCGGCTCCGGTGACGTCTTGGGCGGAATCGTACTCGGACTTCTCGCGCAACGCATGGATCCGTTCGTTGCCGCTGCCGCCGGGGTCTGGCTCCACGGCGCCGCGGCCAGCGAATTCGGCCCCGGTCTCCTGGCAGAAGATCTACCGGATCTGCTGCCAAAGGTGCTGCGCGGGCTCTTTGGCTCAGACACACTCGTCAAAACAGGCTGCTGTTGATGCTCGCTCGTGTCGAGCGCGCGACCGTTGTTCCGCTCACCTGGAGAACGCAATGCATGCGATGGTACTGAAGAAGATTGGAGCGCCTCTCGAATGGACCGAGCTTGCTGACCTGCAGCCAGGGCCGGGCGAGATTCGCGTCAAGGTTGCCGCCTGCGGCGTGTGCCGCACGGACCTGCATGTCGTCGACGGCGAGCTGCCAAACCCGCACGTGCCGATCACTCCCGGCCACGAGATCGTGGGCAGAGTCGATGTGCTCGGCCGAGGTGTCGAAGGGCTCAGCATCGGCCAGCGTGTTGGCATTCCCTGGCTCGGGCACACCTGTGGCGTCTGCCCCTACTGCTCCGAACACGAAGAGAATCTCTGCGATCGCCCGCTATTTACCGGCTTCACGCGCGATGGCGGTTTCGCGACGGCAGCCGTCGCCGACGCACGCTACGCTTTCCCGCTCGGTGAGCTCGGCAGCGATGTCGAGGTCGCGCCGCTATTGTGCGCCGGCCTGATCGGCTGGCGCTCGCTCGTGATCGCCGGCGGCGGCAAGAGGCTGGGCCTGTACGGCTTTGGCGCAGCGGCCCACATCATCGCGCAGGTCGCCCAATGGCAGGGGCGAACCGTTTTTGCTTTCACGCGGCCCGGCGATGAGAAGACCCAAGCGTTCGCGCGCAGCTTGGGGGCGAAGTGGGCGGGTGGGTCGGACCAAATGCCGCCCGAGCCACTGGACGCTGCGATCATTTTTGCGACCGTCGGCGATCTGGTGCCGCTCGCGCTGAAGGCCGTGCGCAAAGGCGGCCGCGTCGTTTGCGCCGGGATCCACATGAGCGACATCCCGAGCTTCCCCTACAGTTTGCTCTGGGAGGAACGGCAGCTGGTTTCCGTCGCCAACTTGAAGCGCCGGGACGGGATCGACTTCCTGGCCTTGGCGCCGAAGATCAACATCGTCACCAAGACGACGACCTACCCGTTGACCCAAGCCAACGAAGCTCTCGCCGATCTACGCGCGGGCCGGTTCGAGGGCGCGGCGGTGCTGGTGCCCTAGCCTTTCCTGCCGAACCCCAATCCCCAAAGAGGTGAAAAATAACGCACATTCTGAGCCGTGAGATTCGCTTGGCCTCTCCATGCAAGCGGCGACTCCGTTGGCTGCGCCGCAACCGTGTATGGCCAAATAAGCCATGTTGAACGGCTCGTTCTCGTCATCCGGATCCTGCCGCCCGAGTGCCAGGAGCTCTTGCAGCGGGATCCCTAGTTCCTCTTCCGCATGGCGCTGCAGATACTGATCTATCAGCACAGGCGAGAAACGATCGAAACCCGCAGCAACGGCCGTCGGTCAGCGCTTCGAGACGTTGCGGCGGGATGGGCATCAAAGGGTTGCCAAGCGCGAGGGTGCTAGTCATTTGCGATTGATCGGTGTCGCAGGCGAATGAGAGATCGAAATGCTCCCGCGTTTCCGTCAGCCGCTTCATTGCGTACGGGGAAGACGGGGCCATGCGGATTTGACCGTCACGATCTGCCGGTATGAAGCGGAAAGTAGGATCAACGCTCTGGTCGATGACGGTCAGCTTCAACCCGTATCGCTCCGCAATCCGTGGCCAGTAGTGAACGCCTGCGCCTCCCATCGGATCGACGATTTGCCCCTCGAGGATCACCGAACCATTGTGCAGGCTGAGCCCAATTCCCTTTGGCACGAGCACATGGCTTGATACTGCGAGCTCACTGGGTGGGGAGTGGCTGCGAATGTGCTCGGTGAAGAGCTTCACGGTCGCGTCCTGTGCGATCGTGGCCGCAGAACCAACTCGGCGCGCCGAGTCCCACGAACTACACGTTTCGCCGTGGCGATCAATGGAGTCCAGGAGCGTCGCCGCGGCCGTTTTGGCGCCGACGATGAGCGGAGGGGCGTGCACTTTGGGACCGGAACGAAGTTGCCGTTCGATATCGCGCTCCAACATGTGTCGCGGGTTGGTCATGGGCGCGCGGACGCACGATGCGTGCCGCGGGTGAGTCATGGATCCCCGACCACCGAAGCTCCCCGACATCGACTGGACGAGGTTGCGCCAAGACGTATTGGAAAGTTAGCGGGCGAGAGGGCCTCATCCGCGGTATCGACGACCAGTGGGGCGCGCTCGTCGTGGCACTCGCAGTTCCACGAAGGAAGGGCAAACTCGTTCAGGACCGGACAGTCAGACAAGCGGTGCCAACGGTTGCCGCGAAAATGTGTTCGGGCCATGGCGCGGGCCGCGCGCGCCTGGCTCCCGTCGAAGACCGACTCAGCGAAACTCCGCAGAAGGGTTCGCGCCGGCTCAGCGCGCGCTCTCCCGAGCACCCACGAGGAACCCAATGAGCGCAACTAGCGGGTGGAGCGCAAGGGCCATCACGACGCTAACGGCGATCAGTGGAAATGTTACACGCACCCAACAGAACAGGAACAACCAACACGAAAGGAGGTCAACTTGATCCCACACGTAGAAGAGTACTCCAAGCGGACCCCTCCCAGCCTTTCCGGGGTCGATACCAAGCTGACGCTTGGCGAAAGAGTTTGGCAGCTCGCCCAACATGGCTCCGCCCCCCATACTGGCGCCAAAGACGATCACATCCACGCTTCGATAGTCAACGAGAGCCAGCGCCCCAGCATGATCGCCCACCACGTACTTCTGCACCGCGGTGCTGATAACGCAGCCGACAACGGAAACGACGACCCCACGCCACGTCTTGTGGTCGCCGAAAAAGCGGCGTCCGTGAAACGTCTTTCCGGCGTCGAGCGGGCGCCTCAGGCTCCGCAGGAGGTCGAAACGCAAGACTATCCCGGCAAGCATCGACGCCACGATGAGCGGAGCAAACAGGTAGAGCACGCGCAGGATCAGGCTGAGGAGGCTATACATGCCTGGCTCGAGGCGTGGCCGGAGGTTTGGTGCGGAGTGCGCGCCTCCAATAGCCGAGGGCGGCGATGACACCGGCGATCGATGCGGCCGCTATCCACAGCCAAAGTCGTGGCTGACGCAAGACCGCCCAGCCTACGGTTCCGAATTGCAGAACGGTTGCCAGCTTGCCACGGGCGTTGGCGCTCGGTGCCGCGGCACGTGCCGCTCGCGCCGACGGGCTGCAGGCCAGCCACACGACGAGCGGCAACTCCCCGATTTCGCGCGTGCTCAGCAGCAGAACTGCGGCAACCGATAAGTGGCCACTGACAACCATCGTAGTGGCGACGGTGAGCACGAACAGCTTGTCCATGATGGGATCGAGCGCGCTACCCGTTGCGGTCACGAGTCCACAGCGGCGAGCAACCCAGCCGTCCAGTACATCGCTGAGCCCGGCCGCCATCAGCACACTCACGGCCACTAGGGGACGGTCGACGAACGCGACAAAGCAAACGGCGAGCGGCAAGCGGAGCCAGCTGAGCCAAGCCGGAGCGAGCAGCAAGTCTCTGAACTTAGGCACTCGGGACAGCAATCCTACCGGAACGGCAGGTAGTGGACCTGATCGCGCCAGTCTTCCGCTGAACTGCTCTCCACAATGACGACCAGGTCCTCGATGACGACCCCCGCGAGTGTCGACTGCGCCACCGCAATAACGCCGGGCATCGGCTCTGCCGCTTCCACCCGACGGTAAGCCGAGGCTACGAGCGTCGAAACGTCATGCGTCAGCACGACGCGATTTTCGGTTGCAGCGAGGGCGAGCACCGTTTCGTCGCTCACGCCAGCGAGGCCAAGTGCCTGGATACGCGGAGCGTCGACATCGGGCAACCGCCGGCGAAGCCCCCTCAGAATGTCGTTGTTGAAGTCCTCGTCGACGAGGAACCGGATCATCCGGGCGAAGCCTTTTTGGTTCGCGCTAGAAGACGATCGCGAAGGCCGTGCGCCGGCCAACGCTTTTCGATTTCAGCGCGCAAAGCACCCGTTCCTTGACGACGCAATGCAACGTACTCGTCGACCCTCTGCCGGTTGTCGAGCGCGTACGAGATCACGGCGTAGACGTTGCTCAACGACAAGGTCGGATACTGCTCGACAATCTCTTCCGCAGAGCTTCCAGCGTCGAAGGCGTACACGACCGTCTCGAGCGATACGCGAGTGCTAGCGACTCGGATGACGCCGTCCGGCCCGGTCGTGAGCGGTGGGAGCCTTGGTTCGAACGCTTGCATCCAGTGAACGATAGCGGGAACCACGGCTCCCGGCCAGTGCCCCTTCCCGGCGCACCCCAAGCCAGGCGCGCTAGTTCGGCGATGGAGGGTGACGTTTTGACGGTGAACGCGAATCAGGCCGCGAGCTCCACGCGAATCTCCGCAGAAATCTCGTGGTACATCGAACAAATCGCCCCCGCGCAACAAAGAATGAAACGCGGAGTCAGATCCTCGGCGATCCATTCGAGCGGCGCATCACGTGAGCTTTCCCCAACCGCTCCAGACTGTTCGCGCTGCG
>Ga0207933_1002798_pt1 | contig 10888 bp, 10 predicted proteins | sample NGESurdeep092012_4_FD_184488 | JGI IMG/M metagenome (GOLD analysis project Ga0207933, IMG submission 184488) | Arctic peat soil microbial communities from Barrow, Alaska - NGEE Surface sample F53-3 deep-092012 (SPAdes) | ecosystem: Environmental > Terrestrial > Soil > Wetlands > Peat ...
TGCGTGCATTATCGGCATGGCCTTCGAGGGGGTCATCTACGCCGGGTGGGACAGCTCTTGGGATTTCACTTTTCTTGGAATCATCTTGTTCCTCGCGGTAGCGGTCAACATGTACGTCTTCGCTCGCGCACAGAAAGCTCGTCACTGATGCTGCAGCCCCTACTCAGTATCTCCAACGTCTCGAAGTTCTACGGTAACGTCAATGCACTCAGCGACGTGTCACTGGATGTGTATCCGGGACAAGTGACCTGCGTCCTTGGCGACAACGGAGCAGGAAAGTCGACGTTGATCAAGATCTTGTCGGGTGTGGTCACTCTTGACTCGGGCGAATACCAGTTCGAGGGTGAACCGGCGAGGTTTTCAGGACCTCGCGAGGCGCAAGACGCGGGCATCGCCACCGTGTTCCAGGACCTGGCCACGGTTCCGCTGATGTCGGTGTGGCGCAACTTCTTCTTGGGTAATGAATTGACGGTGGGCACGGGCCTGACGTCTCGTCTGGATATCAATCGTGCCAAGGGCATCGTGCGCGAAGAAATGCAGAAGATGGGCATCGACGTTCGTGACCCGAATCAGAATGTCGGAACCCTGTCGGGTGGTGAACGCCAGGCTATGGCGATCGCGCGGGCTGTGTACTTCGGCGCCAAAGTGCTAATCCTGGACGAGCCCACTTCCGCGCTGGGCGTGCGACAGTCCGGCATCGTTTTGCGATACATCGTTCAAGCTCGCGAGCAGGGAAAGGGCGTGGTGTTCATCACTCACAATCCGCATCACGCCTTTCCCGTCGGCGGCCGTTTCGTGCTCCTGCGACGAGGAAAATTGATGGCTTCTTTTGAAAAGGGAAAGACCACAATCGAGGAGCTGACGCGGATGATGGCGGGTGGAGCTGAATTAGAGCAATTGGCTCACGAGCTCGATCTGGCGATTCAAAAGAAATCTGAAGAGTAGGGCCGGGGATGTTCGCCGTGTCGCGACGGTTGTCTCGCCTTCTTGACAATTGATGAAATGAAGGAGAGTTCAACGATGAAGCGTATCCGCGTGGGAGTCATCGGCTTCGGCTGGATGGGACGAGCCCACAGCCGAGCACTACGACGGCTGCCGACGGTATTCCCCGATCGGGGCTTGTCTCCACAGTTGGTGGTGTGTGCCGACGCGGACGAGCGTGCTTGCCACGTGGCGCGAGAGGGTTTCGGCTTTGAGCGAGTGACCTCTGATTGGAAAGAGGTCATTTCGTCTGATGATGTCGAAGTGGTGTACGTCGCAGCGCCCAACATGCTGCACGTGCAGATGGTCGCGGCCGCGGCCGCGGCCGGCAAGCACGTCTTCTGCGAGAAACCGGTGGGGGGTACGCCCGCCCAGACCCTGGCCGCGCTCGAAGCCACACAACGTGCGGAGGTCCTGTCGGGGGTCGGTTACAACTATCGTTGGGCTCCACTCGTGCAAGAGGTGAGGTCGATGGTCGCATCTGGCGAACTGGGTGATATCACCAATTACCGTGGTCGCTTCTTGTCGATGTACGGATCGAATCCACTGGGACTGTTGACGTGGCGGTACCTCGTCAGCGAAGGGGGATACGGTGTGACCTCCGACCTGCTCTCGCACGCAGTGGACCTGGCCGAATATCTCATCGGACCGATGACGTCGGTGGTCGCACAAACGGCCACGTTCATCACCCATCGGCCGCAACCATCAGCTCACGCGTCGCACTACGGGGCCGGCGGGGTGGATGATCCCGTGGGCGAAGTGACCAACGAGGATTACGTGGGCCTGTTGAGCACGTTCGCCAACGGTGCTCGTGGCACGTTTGAGTCGAGTCGGACCATGGTCGGTCCGGAAAGCCAAATGGCCTTTGAGATCCACGGGACCAGAGGTGCGCTGGCGTGGAACTTCGAAAGAATGAATGAACTTCAGTACTACCGACTTGAGGATGGACGTCACGCCGGTTACCGGACGATTCTCGCGGGTGATCGTTTCGCCTACCACGGGAACTTTGTTCCGGGCTCGGCCAACGGTATTGGTTTTGAGGATCTCGTGACCATCGAGGACCTCGAATTTATGGATGCCGTGGCTCAGCGACGACCGTTTCATCCGGATTTCAACGACGCGTTACGTTACGTGTCGGTTCAAGCCGCGATTCTTCGTTCGGCCGCGAATCGACAATGGGAAGAGATTGGATCGGTGCTGGTGCCATGACAATAAGACGATTGACCTTGGCCGATGCGCTCGTGCAGTGGATGATGGCGCAAAAGACCGTCGTCGAGGGGGAGCAGGTACCACTTTTCCCCGGGGTGTACGCGATCTTTGGTCACGGCAATGTAACGAGTTTGGGCCACGCGCTCGAGCAAGTCCAAGACGAATTTCCTACGTGGCGTGGGCAAAACGAGCAGGGAATGGCCTTGGCCGCGGTCGCGTTCGCGAAAGCCACCCGGGCCCAACAGATCATGGTGGTCACCACGTCCATCGGGCCCGGCGCGTTGAACATGGTGACGGCCGCCGGTGTCGCCATGGCCAATCGCTTACCAGTACTCCTGCTCAGTGGTGACACCTTCGTGAGTCGCGCGCCGGACCCGGTGTTACAACAGATTGAAGTGGACGGCTCGCCGTCGACGACGGTGAACGACGCGTTTCGTCCCCTGGTGACGTTCTGGGACCGCATCGTGCATCCCCAGCAATTGTTGACATCGCTACCCGCGGCACTCGTCGCTCTGACCGATCCGGCCCACCGGGGGCCGGCCTTTTTGGCATTGCCCCAGGACGCCCAGGGTTTCGCGTGGGATTTCCCGGAGAGTTTCTTCGAATCGACCGTGCACACTCTGCAGCGACTGCGACCCGATGTCCACGCACTGACCCGCGCCGCGGACGCTCTTTCTCACGCCCAACGTCCGGTCATCATTGCCGGTGGTGGGGTGCATTATTCATTGGCGGAGGGTGAACTGGCAACGTTCGCCGCGCGCCACGGCGTACCGGTGGTCGAGACGGTAGCGGGGCGTTCCTCACTCGCGGGTGTCGATCCGTTCTGGATCGGGCCGGTGGGGGTGACCGGCTGGGATAGTGCCAACGACGTGGTTGCGTCGGCCGACGTGGTGCTCGCCATCGGTACTCGCTTGGGTGACTTCGTGACCGGCTCGGGCAGTGTCTTGAGCCCCGAGTCCGTGGTGCTGGGTATCAACACGTCGCGATTTGACGCCATGAAGCAAAAGTCGATCATGGTGGTGGGTGACGCCCGCGAGACCCTCTCGGAGTTATCGACCGTCTTGGGGGAGTATCACGCTCCCGCGCAGTGGATGTCTGCCGCCCGAGCCGGAGCCGATATTCAGCTCAAGCGGGTTGCGCGGCTCAACGATCGCGTCGTGGACGTGGCGAGTTACGCGCAGGTGGTCGCGGCGATCAATGACGAGGCCTCGGTCGATGACTACGTTCTAACCGCCTCGGGTGGACTCCCCGGGGAGCTCAACATGAATTGGATTGCGCGCGCGCCTTCGACGTTCGACTGCGAGTACGGATTCTCGTGCATGGGATACGAGATCGCGGGAGGCTGGGGCGCCGCCATGGCCCGTCGTCGAGGTCGGGTCTTCGCGCTCGTCGGCGATGGCTCGTACATGATGATGAACAGTGACGTCTTCTCATCCATCCTCTCGGGTCACCCGATGGTCCTCGTGGTGTGCGACAACGGAGGATTTTCCGTCATCGACCGTCTTCAAGTGGACCAGGGCGGCGTGTCGTTTAACAACCTGTTGAAGGATTGCCGTGGTAATTCGACGGCGCGCATTGATTTCGCGACTCACGCCGCCGCGATGGGTGCGGAGTCGCGCCACGTCACGTCCATTGTCGAATTACGTCAGGCGTTGAGCGACACGCGCGAATTGACGCGAACCGTGGTGCTCGTCATTGAAGTTGACCCACACGCGTGGAGCGAAGGTGGCGCGTTCTGGGAGGTGGGCTATCCCCGCAGCAGTTCGCGGTCCGAAGTCCAGGAAGCGGCAGCTCGGATGTCCAAAGCCGTGCTCCAACGAGATGAGCGTAGGCGCGTATGAGCGACCAACCGCTGCGAATAGTGATCCTTGGCGCCGGGCGCATTGGCTCGCTGCACGCCGAAATTGTGGCCCACGAGACCCCCGGGGCCCGACTGGTCGGAGTGAGTGACACTTCGTCCGTCGTCGCGTCGACCTTGGGCCAACGGTTGTCCATACCGGTCATGACGCTGGACGAAGCCCTGAGTCGTAGTGACGTTGACGCGCTCGCGGTGTGCACTTCTACCGATACCCACGTGGACTCGATACGTCGCGTCGCACACGCGGGCAAGGCGATCTTTTGCGAGAAGCCGATCTCGCTGGACCTCGCCAAAGTCGATGAAGCTCTCGCCGCGGTCGACGAATGTGGCGTGCCCTTTATGGTGGGGTTCAATCGACGGTTTGATCCGTCTCATCAGGCGGTGCGCGACGCCGTGATGAGGGGCGACGTGGGTGAGGTCCACGTCGTGCGTATCACGAGCCGCGACCCGGTTCCGCCGCCTCTTGAGTACATCAAGGTGTCGGGGGGCATTTTCTTGGATATGACGGTGCACGATTTTGATATGGCTCGCTTCCTCACGGGATCAGAGGTGGTGGAGGTGTTCGCTCAGGCGGCGACGCGAGTGGATCCGGCGATCGGCGAGAGCGGCGACTTCGACACGGTGGTGGTGAACCTGCGACACGCTGATGGCGCACTGAGCGTGATTGACAATTCTCGTCAAGCGGTCTATGGCTACGACCAACGCGTGGAAGTATTTGGTTCGCGCGGCGTGGCCGCGTCCCAGAATTGGCGGCTGCACTCCGCGGTGACGATGGGCGCGACTGGCGGGACCAGTGCTCCCTTACAGAACTTCTTTCTCGAGCGCTACCGGCAGAGCTACCAACGAGAATGGCGATCGTTCGTCGACGCGGTGAGGAATGGTTCGCCGATGCCCGTGACGGGTGCGGACGGTCGCGCTCCCTTGGTACTGGGTATCGCCGCGCGAATGTCGGTGGAAAGTGGCCGGGCGATTGCGGTCAGTGAAGTGACGTGAGCTCGTTACGCGAGACGCATCGAGTTAGTCGATCGCGAGGGTGATATCGAAACTGTAGTGGCGCGCCAGATAGATGTGGTGTCCGAACTCGACGCTACGATGATGCACGTCGCGCGCGACTCGGTCCATCGTCAAGACTGTTTCGGAGCGCGAGGTTTGAAGGAGTTTCGCCTCGCGCGCAGTAATGGGACGCGCGCCGATCTCTTGACTCGCGGACTGAAAGCGAATGCCACTCGATCTCATGAGAGCGTAAAGTCCTTGACTGTTGAGCAGGGCCTTCGTGGGGATCTCCGAAAGGACGTTCAGTGGGATGTAATTCTCCATCAGGGCCAGGATCAGGCCCTCGGCGGACCTCAGGCGTTCGATGACGATAACGTTCGCGCCGACCTCGATCTCGAGAGACTGGGCGACATCCTCGAGTGCGGGAAGAACCTCGAGGCGTATGGTGTGCGTACTGGGTCGACGGCCCGTCGCCTCCAGCGCTTCGTACAAGCTGCTGAGCGACGCCGGTCGGTGGATTCGTTGCGGGGCCACGATTGTACCAATCCCGCGGCGTCGCACGACAATTCCCTTCAGGGCGAGTTGCTGAATCGCCTGACGAACTGTAGGGCGCGAGACGTTGAGAAAGTCAGAGATCTCCAATTCACTCGGTATCGAGTCGCCCGGACGGTACACGCCAGTGTCGATGGCGTCTTGAAGTTGAGCCGAGATTTGGTGGTACAGGGGAATGGGGTTGGTGGGGTCGAGCTGAGTGAATGGCATGTTCGTCATGGGTGAGCCTTCGAGATAGCGATAGCGGACACTGTAGCGAGTACGTGTAAGTTATTTAGTTGTCAGGACATTAACTTGACTTATGTAATCGACATGAATAGACTCGACATATTGGTGGCGTGAGATGGTTCGAGAAATCTGTGCCCACGAGGTATTACGTCGTGGTGCCCGCCGCAGGATTTTGCGAGAATGAACAGAAAGGGTAAGACGCAATGGCCGCCACTCCCGGGCCACTCGACCTCATTACGATGGGTCGAGTCGGTGTTGACATCTACCCGCTCGAAATCGGAGTGCACTTGGAAGATGTGACGACCTTCGGTAAGTATCTCGGCGGGAGCGCGACCAACGTGGCCGTGGCGGCGGCTCGTCTGGGACGCCGAGCAGCGGTTATTACTCGCACCGGTGACGACGCCTTCGGTCGCTTCGTGCATCTGGCCCTGCGCGAGCTGAACGTGGGCGATCAGTACGTGTCCTCGGTGAGGACGTGGCCGACCCCGGTCACTTTTTGCGAGATCTTTCCTCCCGACAATTTTCCTCTGTACTTCTACCGCACGCCGACGGCACCCGACCTTCAGATCCGTGGAGACGAGTTGGACTTGGACGCCATTGGAGCCGCGCGGATCTTCTGGACCACGGTGACGGGTCTGTCCCAAGAGCCGAGCCGTGCTGCTCATCACGTCGCGTGGGAGGCCCGTCGGCGTCGCCCCTTCACTATTTTGGACCTCGATTATCGACCGATGTTCTGGGAGTCGCGTGCTGAGGCGCGCGCGCAAGTCGAGCGCGCCCTCGAGCACGTGACGATCGCCGTCGGCAATCTTGACGAGATGTTGACCGCCGTGGGCGAGGACGATCCCGTTCGCGCCGGCTCCGCACTGCTCGAACGAGGAGTTGAGTTGGCGATCATCAAGCAGGGTTCCAAGGGAGTGTTGGCCATGACCGCCGAGGAGTCGGTCGAGGTCGATCCGCTTCGTGTCGAGGTCGTCAATGGTCTAGGAGCTGGTGACGGCTTCGGGGGAGCGCTGTGCCACGGCCTTTTGAGCGATTGGTCGCTGGGGCGCATCATTTCCTTCGCCAATGCGGCAGGCGCCATCGTCGCGAGTCGATTGGAATGTTCAACGGCCATGCCCAGCGTGGTCGAAGTGGAGGACCTATTGAGTGGCGCAACGCCGTGAGGGATCTCGATACTCGTGAGATCAGCGAGACTCGGGCGCAACGACCCGAAGCTATTGGTGAGGCCGCCGCGTCACGCCGCCGCGGTCCGCGCCTCGCCGGCGACGGTCGGTTGATGCTGGTCGCCGCGGATCATCCAGCGCGCGGAGCCCTTGGCGTGCGCGACGTGGCGAGCGCCATGTCCAATCGTCGTGAACTCCTGAGTCGCCTGGTCGAGGCGCTGTCGCGTCCGGGAGTGGATGGAGTGCTCGGTAGCGCCGACATTCTCGAGGACCTGCTGTTAGTGGGCGCCCTGGAGGACAAGGCCGTGTTCGCATCTATGAATCGCGGCGGGCTCATGGGGGCGAACTTCGAACTCGACGATCGCTTTACCGCGTACGACGCGAAGAAGATTGAGAAGATGAACTTCGACGGCGGCAAGATGCTCCTACGAATCGACCACCAGGATCGCGGAACCGCATCAACGCTCGAAGCGTGCGGTCGTCACATCTCGGCTCTCGCCAGACGGGGTCTCATCGCCATGGTCGAACCATTTATCTCTCATCGAGCCGACGAGAGGGTGAAGAACGATCTGAACCCCGACGCCGTGATGCTGTCAATGGCGATCGCTGCGGGACTGGGCAACACCAGTGCCTACACCTGGTTGAAGTTACCCGTCGTCGACGACATGGAGCGGGTGATGACCGCCGCGACGCTGCCGACCTTGTTGTTGGGAGGTGATCCGACGGCGGCACCCGACGAGACGTACGCGAAATGGGCCACTGCCGTTGCCCAGCCCGGAGTGATCGGACTGGTCGTCGGTCGCGCCCTGTTGTACCCACCCGACGGTGACGTCACGGCGGCTGTTGACACCGCGGTACGTCTGGTGCACGGGTAGGGCGTCGACTCGTGACATCATCTCGGCAACTCCATTTTCCCCGCGGAACGTTAGCGTCGGGTCCGTGGTCCCTCGAGATGACTCCTGCGAAGGCGCAGTGGGATTGGACATCGTTGCGTATTGCCGACTTGTCCGCCGGAGAATCGCTCGAATTCAACACCGAAGGCGAGGAGATGCTCGTCCTGTCGTTGTCCGGATCGGTGGACGTCGAATCGGGACCTGACCACGCCTCCGTCATTGGCCGACCAGACGTGTTCTCGGGCGTGAGCGACTTCGTCTACATTGCGTCGCGACGACCAGTGCGGCTCACCTCGTTGACGGGTGGTCGCTTCGCGGTGCCGGGCGCCCGCTCGGAATCGTCGCGGCCGTTCGCGTATCAGCCCAAAGAGGCGATTGAGGTGGAATATCGAGGTGCGGGTCGCTGCTCTCGCCGGGTCGTCAATATGTGCACCGACCAAACGTTCGATGCTGATCGCATCATCGTGTGCGAGGTAGTGACCCCGGGTGGAAACTGGTCGTCGTATCCTCCGCACAAGCACGACGAGTCCGGACCCGAGGAGTCCGAGCTAGAGGAGATTTACTACTTCGAAGTCAACGGCGCGGGCCATGGTGACGCCATAGCCTACCAGCGCGTCTACGGCACGTCCGAGCGTCCGATTGATCTTTTGGCGGAAGTGCGCGATCGTGATCTCGTTCTGGTTCCCCACGGTTGGCACGGTCCCACCATGGCAGTACCCGGGTATGACGCGTATTTCTTCAACGTCATGGCGGGCCCGGGTGCGCGGGCGTGGCGCATCTGCGATGACCCCGCCCACAGTTGGATCCGCAACGAATGGGCCGAAGAAGAGCTCGACCCTCGAGTGTTCCCTTCCAACTGAGATTTTGCATCGTCGAGTCGCACTCACCATATTTCCCGCACTACGAAAGGAAGAAAATGAAGACCATCGGCCAGTGGATTGGTGGACAGCACGTCTCGGAGGTCACATCAAGGGTGAGTCCAGTCTGGAACCCCGCGAAGGGAGTCCAACGAGCGGAGCTACAGCTCGCGAACCTGGATCTGGTCAACGCCGCCGTGACCTCGGCCTCGAACGCGTTCGTTTCGTGGGGGCAGTCATCATTGAGCCAGCGAACCAAGATTCTGTTTGGGTTCCGCGAGATTATGAACAGTCGGATCGATGAACTGGCCCTCGTCATCTCCGACGAGCATGGCAAGGTGGTCTCTGACGCCAAAGGCGAGGTGCAGCGTGGACTCGAAGTGGTCGAGTTCGCCTGCGGCATCCCGACTCTTCTGAAGGGCGAGTATTCCGACCAGGTGTCCGGTGGCGTCGACCTTTTTTCCTATCGTCAACCACTGGGCGTCGTCGTCGGCATTACTCCCTTCAACTTCCCGGCGATGGTGCCGATGTGGATGTTCCCCATCGCCATTGCGACTGGTAATACCTTCATACTCAAGCCCAGCGAGCGCGATCCCTCAGCGTCGTTGTTAATGGCCGAGATCTGGAAACTGGCCGGACTTCCTGACGGTGTCTTCAATGTGGTGCAGGGTGACGAGCTAGCGGTGAACGCACTCCTCGATCACCCCGACGTGGCCGCAGTGTCGTTCGTCGGATCGACTCCCATTGCCAGAACTATTCACTCGCGAGCCGTGGCTAACGGTAAGAGAGTGCAGGCGCTGGGCGGCGCGAAGAACCATTCGATCATCATGCCCGATGCGGACCTGGAGTTCACCGCTACTCACCTCGTTGCCGCGGCCTTTGGCTCAGCGGGCGAGCGGTGCATGGCGATCTCGGCCGCAGTCGCAGTGGGCGACATCGCGACGCCACTTCTCGAAAGGGTGAGTGAGTTAGCTCGCGCGGTGAAAGTGGGGAGTGGTCGCGATCTCTCGAGTGAAATGGGCCCCGTCATCACCCGTGAATCTCAGCAACGCATCACGGACTTGATTTCCACCGGCGAGGCACAGGGTGCCGACCTTCTCGTAGACGGTCGCGGAATCGTGGTTCCTGGATTCGAAGAGGGTTTCTACGTGGGTCCCACGGTTATCGACAATGTCACGACCAACATGGACGTCTACACGCATGAAATATTCGGGCCAGTGTTATCGACGCTGCGAGTGGAGTCCGTCGACGAAGCGATTGAGCTCATCAATGCGAACCCCTACGGCAACGGCACCACTATCTTCACCTCGAGTGGCGAGTCCGCCAGGCGATTCCATCGCGAGGTTCACGTGGGCATGATCGGCATCAATGTTCCCATCCCGGTGCCGATGGCGTACCACTCATTCGGAGGCTGGAAGGATTCGCTCTTCGGCGACCACCACATTCACGGTCCGGAGGGCGTGCGCTTCTACACGCGGGCTAAAGCGGTCACCCAACGCTGGCCGACGCCTCAGTTGGAGTCGGGCGCAACGTTTTCCTTCCCGACTTCTCGATAGTATGACCGGGCTATCCATGATTTCGCGCGAGCAGCACGGGCGACCGTCGCCCTCTTGGCCGTACGGATGCACGCGGAAAGGATCATGGCAGAATCTGTCTCCGAGGCCCATTGACCGTTCCCAGTGTTTCCAGTCCTGGACGCGGGGGCGTCAGGGCGAGGGCTCGATGAGTTGGTGGCGCACGAGGGCGCGATAGGTCGCCGAGCGACTCGGTGCAGCATCGCTGAACTCGCAAACCAACTTGGTGCGCAGTGGCGGCCCCAGCGCGGACGCAGAGGTCGCAGACCCATTGGGCGCGCCTCGATGCGCCTTCGGGCATTTGATTGAGGCTCGAGTCCGGACGCGTCGAGGCGTCCTCGAGAGCCTCGAGTTCGCCGTTGGCATAACGGGTGATCCAAAGGTGCAGGGTGCGCCGGTCGACCCGGTAGTTGGCGCGGACCTGGGGGATGGACGTACCAGCGTCGGCTGTTTCTCGCACGTCTCGGCGGCGCTTCAACCATGGACAACTCGATCAACATCACGGCTTCGTTCGCTGGATGTGAGTTCAGAACCCGAGGAATATCGGGTCAGGAGAGTGGAAGAGATTGGGACACTTGAA
>Ga0207933_1002799_pt1 | contig 10886 bp, 9 predicted proteins | sample NGESurdeep092012_4_FD_184488 | JGI IMG/M metagenome (GOLD analysis project Ga0207933, IMG submission 184488) | Arctic peat soil microbial communities from Barrow, Alaska - NGEE Surface sample F53-3 deep-092012 (SPAdes) | ecosystem: Environmental > Terrestrial > Soil > Wetlands > Peat ...
GAATAATGCGTGCTATTGTTTCATCTTAACCGATAAACCCTTACATAAAATTGACATCCTTATTTTTAAAAACTGTAAACAGGAATTTAATAATCCCTCTCCTTTTTTCTGTTCTTTTTTCTATCATTTCAATAGGTGTATTCGCACAGGACTCGTGTCATCTGAGGATAAGTCTATTGACAGCTTCGCCTGGTGAAGAATTATACGAAACCTTTGGCCATTCGGCATTGCGCATTACTGATAGCGTAAGAAATACAGATATTGTATACAACTACGGGACGTTCAATTTTGACGAGCCGAACTTTTATTTAAAATTCATAAAAGGAACGCTTCCTTTTTATCTCTCCGATGATAATTTTGATAATTTTATCGCAGAATACCAGCAGGAAAACCGGGGAATATCAGAACAGGTTTTGCATTTAACCTGCTTCCAAAAATATAAAATTAATGCGCTGCTGAATGAAAATATGATGGGGCCCAACAGAAAATATAAATATGATTTTACTTTCGATAATTGTACGACAAGACTACGCGACCTCATTGAGAAAGCTTCCGATTCAACGGTCCATTTTGGCAATGTGATACAAAAGCAAATGACTTTTCGCGATCTTATTTACGAGTACCTTAATAAAAATGACAAACAATGGAGCAAGCTCGGTATTGATATTTTGTTGGGCAGCAGAATGGATGTAGCCGCTACATCCTACCAGGTCATGTTTTTGCCGGAATACCTGCTGAAAACACTTGACAGTTCTACAATCGATTCGCAGCCATTGGTAAGCGAGAAGCATTCTATTTTAAAAATGGATCATTCTAAAGATGAAAAAAATAATTTAACCCATCCGTTTTTTTTATTTGTTTGCCTGTTTGTAGTAATTGCATTTTTGAGTTTTTCTAAAAATTTATTTATTCAAAAATTACTGGCTTCATTGGATGGAATATTATTTTTTATAACAGGGCTTCTTGGCTTATTGTTAATTTTTATGTGGACGGGCACCGATCATATTATGTGTCGCGATAACTATAATTTGTTATGGGCGTGGCCTACCAATGTTATAGCTGCTTTTTATATTCATTCCAAAAAAGGCTGGGCAAAAAAATATTTTATTTTTTATGCTGTTTTTAATATCCTCCTTATAATTTTATGGCGGGTGGTTCCACAGCATTTGAATCCTGCGTTGATACCGGTTATAGCAATTTTAATTTTCAGAAGCTTAATTTATATTTTCAGAAAGGAGAAATAATGCCTCACATTTTATTTAGGGATAAAAAAATTTATTATCAAGTATCAGGTTCCGGAAAGCCAGTAATGTTATTGCATGGCTTTGGAGAAAATGGCAGTATCTGGAGCCGACAAATCGAAGTGCTGAGTGGTAAGTATCTTATCATAGTTCCTGATATTCCGGGAAGTGGACAATCAGAGAAGTTGGACGGGAGATGCACAATAGAAGACTATGCGGAAGTAGTAAAAGCAATTACTGATGAAGTTATCTTCAAAAGTGTTCCAAAAGAAAATTCGCAGTTTAGCCTTATAGGACATAGTATGGGCGGATATATTACTCTAGCTTTCGCGGAAAAGTATCCCGATATATTAAATTCATTTGGCCTTTTTCATTCTTCGGCGTTTGCTGATGATGAAGCCAAAAAAAATACAAGACGAAAAGGAATTGATTTTATACAAAAAAATGGATCCGAAGCGTTTTTAAAAGCTTCTGTTCCGAACTTATTTGCCGGGCAAACAAAAAAGGAAAATCCTGAACTGGTGAATCAATTATTACAAATGGGAAAGAGTATTGAACCAGCAGCGTTGACACAGTATTATGAAGCAATGATTTTAAGACCAGATAGAACTTCTGTTTTGGAAACATTTTTAAAACCCGTCTTTTTTGTTATGGGGAAATATGACAATGCAGTGTCACTAGATATTTCACTTCTACAATGCCATCTTCCCTCTGAAGCGATCATGCATATATTGCAACACTCAGGGCATATGGGCATGTGGGAGGAAGATGAATTGTCTTCTATTTATTTGGGAGATTTTCTAAAAATTGCGATAAGAAATTAGGATATTTTTAATACGAGTTTTCTTGTCGAGGATGCTTTTCCGTTTAGTTTTGTCGCTGACAAGAGCTAATTTGCATTTTTAACAAAATGAAGAAAATACTCCTTTTACTATCCGTCTTTTTTTTGGTGTTTACTTGCCAGGCACATCATATTATTGGTGGAGAAATGATCTATCAATATTTGGGTGAAGGCTCTGCTCCCAAGACGAGTAAATATTTAATCACACTAAAATTATTCCGAGATCAAAACGCGCCGCCGGGGACAGCTTTGATGCCTACTGATGTTTATATTGGCATATTCAATAATGATGACGGCACGCAATTTCCGGGGCCTCTTCCTTCTTATGATGTTCAGAAAAACAGTGAAAGTTCTGTAATCGTAAATGCTTTGCCGCCTTGTATCAACAATGCGCCTAATCTAAATTATCATGTGGGAATTTTTCCTTTAACAGTCGAACTGCCGGATAATGAAAAAGGTTATACCGCGACATTTCAAACCTGCTGCAGGGTAGATAATATTAATAACGTGATGAATATCGGTGGCAGTGAAACCGGTTCAACATTCAGTACCAGTATTCCTGCTGCTTCTTACAAAGACAATTCTCCTCAATTCTCTACAAGTATAGATGTTATTTGCGGGGGAAAACCCTTCAGGCTTCAGTTTAACGCTACTGATGCTGATAATGATTCGTTGGTTTATTCTTTTGCCAGTGCTTACGATGGTGGGACGTTCAGAAACGCCAGCAATGGTAATCCAGCTCCTCCTCCATATCAATCGGTAGTTTATTATAATGGCTTCAGCATAAATGCACCGCTTGGTGCTCAAGCTACTATTGATCCGAGCAGCGGTTATATTAGCGGTATTGCCCCTCCAGTAGGCAAATATGTTTTAGGTGTAAAAGTCCTTTCTTACAGAAATGGAGAACTGATCAACGAGCATCGAAAAGATTTTATTATCAATGTGTCGGACTGTAATTTTGCCGGCGCTTTATTGAGTCCCAAACCTGTTATTTGCGATAGTTTTAATGTAGCATTTACAAATGCCAATACTTCTTCCTTAAACAAAAGTTTTTTATGGACTTTTGGCGATCCCGCATCCGGTTCGGCGGATACTTCTTCTGTACAAAGTCCAATGCATGTGTATTCAGATTCTGGCACGTTTGTATATAAACTGGTAGTGAATCCCGGACAGCAATGTCGTGACTCTACCACACAAATCGTAAAAGTTTATCCTGGATTTTACCCAGCATTTAGTGTTGATGGACAATGCATTAATTCTCCCATAATTTTTACTGATAATACAAAAACAACTTATGGCGTAGTAAGTAAATGGCTTTGGAATTTTGCAGACCCGACAAGCACGGCAGATACGGCCACAATTAAAAATCCATCATATACGTATGCTAATGAAGGTTCTTATCCGGTTCAGCTAATGGTTTTCAACAGCAAGGGGTGTCAAAAATCAATTATTGATACAGTAGTCATAAAAACGAAACCGAATTTTGCTTTAAACAATGATACGTTAATCTGCAACATTGATACCTTGCAACTTACGGCAATTGGACGAGGCACAGTTTTATGGACACCGAATTTTCATATTAGCAACCAGACTAGCTTTACGCCTTTGGTAAGCCCCGGCGTTACCACCACTTACTATGCAACGTTAGTTGAAAGCCGAGGTTGTGAAGCTACAGATTCCGTACTAGTAAATGTGGTTAATAAAGTAACACTCAACGCTGGACCGGATACTACCATTTGTTTAACAGACAATCTTATAATGAGACCGAATAGTGATGGGCTTCATTACGTTTGGACGCCTGCCGTAACGGTCATCAACGACACCGTAAAATATGCTGTTGTTGTTCCCGTTGCAAACACGGTTTATCATGTAGTAGCAAGTATTGGTAAATGCAACAGTTCAGATAATATCTCCGTTAGAGTAGTTCCTTACCCGAAGGCAAATGCGGGAGAAGATACTGCGATATGTTTTCCTAAAACTTTACAATTGCATGCAAGTGGGGGAAGCATCTATTCATGGTCGCCACCTAACTTTTTAAGCAATCCTAACATCGCGGATCCTATTTCTTCTCCGCAGGAATCGGTAAGGTATGTGGTACAGGTCAACGATATTTTAGGTTGTCCTAAACCCGCGTTTGATACGGTAACGGTAAAAGTAGAAAAACTGGTAGCTAATGCAGGGCCCCGTGATACTTCTATTGTTGTTGGACAGCCACTACAATTGAACGGCAAAGGTTCCGAGTTTTATCAATGGTCGCCACCAGACGGTCTCAGCAACGCAAATATTGCAAACCCGATAGCATTGTTAACTGAAAATAAAGAGTACATTTTGACAGTTAAAAGCATTGCCGGCTGCACAGCTGTAGATACTATCGATGTAAAAGTATTTAAAGTAAAGCCGGATATTTATGTACCTAATGGCTTCACGCCTAACGGTGATGGTAAGAATGACATTTTCATGCCGATACCCATTGGTATTAAATCGTTGATTTATTTTAAAGTTTATAATCGTTTGGGCCAGTTAATGTATTCCACACACCAAATGAATGAAGGTTGGGATGGTACTTTTAAAGGTAATCCACAGAGTACTGGCGTATTTGTGTGGATCGCAAAGGGAATAGATTATCTCAGTAAAACCATCACTGAGAAAGGAAATGTTACGCTCATTAGATAGGGATGAGTTTTCAGCAATTCAAATTGCGTACATTTTTTTAGTTTTTTATAAATCCTGCTAATGTGTTTGCTGCAAAACTATTTGCCAGGCTTACTTGCTGTTGCTACGGCCTACATCATTCCTTCATCCGCAAAACTATAGTACCCTTCGTCGCTTACTATCAGATGATCCACTACTCTTATATCAAGGAGAGTTCCCGCACTTTTGAGTTTGGCAGTCAGTTCCTCATCGGCACGGCTTGGTTTTAAATTTCCCGATGGATGGTTATGGCAAAGCACCATTGAGGTAGCCTGCACTTCCAATGCTTTTTGAAAAATGATCCGTGGATCAGCAATCGTATGGGTTAATCCGCCTTTACTTATTACTTCAAAATGTTTTACTTTATTGGCCATGTTTAAAAATATGACTGCGAAAACTTCATAAGGATAGTCTTTTAGAGATGCCTTCAGGAAATCTGCAAGTTCTCTACTCGATAGAAGTTTTTTCCTATGATGAAAATTACTTCCGCTTCTTCGTCTTCCTAATTCCAGGGCCGCAATTAAAGTTACCGCCCTTGCTACTCCGATTCCTTTTACCGACATCATTTCTTTCATTGTGAGTTTTCCCAGTTCATCAAGGTTATCATCGCCCAATCGCAATACCTTTTTGGCTACATCTACTGCGCTGTCGTCCCCACTGCCGGAATTGATTAAAATGGCCAGTAGCTCCGAATCACTTAACGATTCTTTTCCCTTGGTCAAAAGTTTTTCTCTCGGCCGGTCATCAATTGCCCAGTTTTTTATTGACGTGGATGTTTTGTTAGTACTTTCCATGCGATTGAGTTTATTTCCAAAAATATTAATTATAATTTCGCGGAGCTAATTATTTTCTTTCTCAATAATTACTAATATTATTTGTATGCATCCAAACGTAAAAATCTTTTCAGGCACAGGTTCACAATATCTTGCAAAACAGATTGCATTAAGGTTTGGAGAACCTCTGGGGAAAATTAATATTCAAAAATTCAGCGATGGAGAAATTGGCGTGGAATACCTGGAAAGCATCCGGGGACAATTCGTTTTTTTAATTCAAAGTACATTTTCACCTACAGATAATTTAATGGAATTATTGTTGATGATTGATGCTGCTAAACGTGCCTCCGCTTATAAAGTAATAGCCGTGATTCCTTATTATGGCTATGCGCGCCAAGACCGGAAAGATAAACCCCGTGTGGCTATTGGATCAAAATTGGTAGCCAACATGATTGTGGCTGCAGGTGCCGACAGGATCATTACGATGGATTTGCACGCTCCTCAAATACAAGGCTATTTTGATATTCCCGTAGATCATTTGGATGCTTCAGCGATTTACATCCCGTATATTGAAGAGCTAAATCTGGAAAATCTCACCTTTGCTGCGCCCGATGTCGGAAGCGCGAACAGAATAAGAGATATAGCCGCGTATTTTGAAGTGGATATGGTGATATGCGATAAGCACCGTAGAAGAGCAAATGAAATAGCGAGTATGGTTGTCATCGGAGAAGTCACTAACAGAGACATCGTATTGATAGACGATATATGCGATACGGGAGGCACGCTTTGTAAGAGTGCGGGCCTGTTGCTTGAAAAAGGTGCCCGAAGCGTAAGGGCTTTCTGTACTCACCCTGTTCTAAGCAATAATGCGTATGAAAATATTCAAAACAGCGTGTTGGAGGAATTGGTAGTGTGTGATACGATTCCTGTTAAAAATATAATTGATAAAATAAAAGTAGTTTCTGTGGCTGATCTTTTTGCTATTGCCATTCGCAATGCTTATGAAAATAAAAGTATTAACAGCCTTTTCATCAGAAGCAAAATGCATAAAAAAAATATGGCGGGGTAGGGAGGAGTGATAAGTTTAGTTGTGAGATATAAATGCCAGTAAACTTTCGGTAAAGGTTTCCTGTAGTAAACGAACAAATAAGATCAATTTCTATTTGCAATATCCAGCAATAATTTCCTCTAAATCAAAAGATAAATTTCAGGAATTTAATTTACCTTTGCGCCTCAAAAAAAATAAAAATTTATAATGAAAACAATTACAATCGAAGGACAAATCAGGACCGAATTTGGCAAAACAGCCACCCGCCAACTTCGCTCTGAGGAAAAAGTGCCAGCTGTAATTTACGGAGGTGCAAAAGAGATTAATTTTTCTGCTCCGGCATCTGCATTTAAGAACGTTATTTACACGCCGGATTTTATGCTTACTGAAATTAAGATTGGCGGTGATTCTTACAAGTGTGTTTTGAAAGACATTCAGTTTGGTAAGGTAAGCGATCAACTTATCCATGTTGATTTTCTTGAATTGGTTGCCGCAAAAAAAGTGACGGTAAATATCCCCATAAAATTTACGGGCGTTCCTGCGGGTGTTAAAGAAGGAGGAAAATTGGTAGTAAAGATAAAATCACTAAAGGTTAAAACGCTTCCAAAACATTTACTGGAGCACATTGACCTGGACATCACTGAACTTAAACTAAATGAAAATATACGCGTGCAGGATGTAAAAGCCGAGAATATGGAAATTTTGAATTCCCCTCGTATTCCGGTTGCGTCTGTAACGATGACCCGCCAGTTGAAACAAGATGAAGCCAAAGCACCCGTGACGGATGCGAAAGCTCCGGCAGCAGCAGCTAAGGCACCAGCCGCAGATGCAAAAGCTCCGGTCGCGCCATCAAAAAAATAATCAAATGTCTTTTCTTAAAAAACCCTCGGTTACGGGGGTTTTTTAAGAAAACCCAGTCTTTTTTCAAATCGGGCAAACTACAAAGTTTGCGTACATTTGCACACTAATTTTTAATTATGGGAATGGATAGGAATACGGTAATTGGGTTTGCATTGTTGGCGCTGCTGTTTTTTGGATATTTTTATTATACCAGCCAGGGAGAAAAAGCCTTTGAAAAACAAAAACAACACATCCAGGATTCGCTGAACAGGTTAAAACCAAAAATAGATTCTACATTGCAAATGAGCGCTCTTTCTGATTCGCTAAATGCTAAAAGAGATTCTTCAGTTTCGGGTATCAACCAGGATTCTACCGGAAAAGAGCAATTAATTACAGTTGAAAATAAAGTTCTTAAAATTACATTTTCAAACAAAGGCGGCCAGCCAAAAGAAATCGAAATTAAAAACTTCAAAACCTTCGACGGCAAGCCCCTTATTCTTCAGGATGGAAGTTTTAATGATATTTCATACCCTATCAATACTGGAAACAACCAAACTGCGCAAACAGGAACACTACTTTTCACGCCTTCAGCAGTTCAAACAACTGCTGACAGCACCCAGGTCATCAGTTTTCGCCTGCTAACAAAATCCGGCGAATCTATTGAGCATCAGTATATCTTGAAGCTTGATGATTATATGGTAGCGTTCAACATGAAATTCAACGGGGCAAATAGACTATTTCCGCAAAATGCCATTAACCTTACCTGGAAAGTAAAAGCAAGCAAACTTGAAAAAGATATTGTATGGGAAACCCAGCAATCTCATATCTCTTTTGTAGAAAATAAAGATTTTAATTTTGAACATGTGGCTGAAGGACGAAGCGATAGTAAAAAATTTGACGCTCCCGTACAATGGCTTGGGGTAAACCAGCAATTTTTTGCAGCAGCCATTGTTGCTAAAAATAATTTCACCGGTGGTGAAATCAACTGGGATTCTCCAAAAGATACTGCATTACATGTCATAGCAGAGGCTACAGCGAACCTAAAGTTAGATGTACCACAAACAAGCGAATCTGTGATACCGATGGAGCTTTTTTACGGCCCTACAAACTATAAAATCCTGAAATCATACGGAAATCAAATGTTCAATATGGTGCCTTTAGGAAGCGGTATACTTGCATTTGTAAAATACATCAATCGGGGCTTTATCATGCCGGTATTTGATTTTCTTTCGAGTAAAATAGCGAGTTATGGATTGGTGATCGCACTGCTTACCATAATCATAAGGTTGCTTATTTCTCCGCTAACTTATCAGAGCTACCTCAGCGGGGCAAAAATGAAATTACTCAAACCTGAACTGGAAACTTTAAAAGTTAAGTTCAAAGACGACAAGCAGGCGTTTGGTATGGAACAAATGAAACTATACAAAAGTGCTGGTGTCAACCCGCTGGGCGGATGTATTCCGGCGGTGTTTCAAATTCCGATATTTTTTGCCTTGTATGATTTCTTTAATTCAAATATTGCGTTGCGTCAACAGAGTTTTTGGTGGGCAAAGGATTTATCAACTTACGACTCTATATATAACATTCCTTTCAATATTCCGTTTTACGGGAATCACGTTAGCTTATTTACCATTACTGCTGCTATTACTAGTATGCTGATCTCTTTGTATGGCATGAGCAATATGCAGGACAATAGCAATCCTGTAATGAAATACCTTCCTTTTATTTTCCCGGTCGTGTTGATTGGAGTATTTAACAGGATGCCCGCAGCGCTTACCTGGTATTACACAGTTTCCAATACCATCACGCTTCTTATTCAATTGGTGATTCAAAAATATATCATTGATCATGATAAAATAATGGCCCAATTGCAGGAAAACAAGAAGAAGCCAAAATCTCAAAGCAAATGGCAGGAACGAGTCACGGCAATGCAGGACTCCAATACTAAACTCAAAAGCATGAAAGAGAAAAGTGATGCTTTAAAAAAGAAGAAATAGAATAGGCTTGCAACTATTTAAGAGATATTTTTATCTATCTTAAGGTTGAAATTATTTTTTACTCTTTTTGATTCATATGAAATTAAAAACATCAGTATTTATTTTTTGTCTTTCGTTGATCACGCTGTATTCTTTTTCTCAAAAGACTTTAAGTGAAGGTTCCCTGGTATATAATATGTCTGTGGAAACAGGAACCGGCGAACCCAAGATGGCTGACATGCTTGATGGGGCTACCACAACAATTTATCTAAAAGGGACTAAAAGCAGGTCTGAACTGGTCAGCAGCCTTGGTCGTGAAGCTACTATCTACGATGCATCCAAAGGTACCGGTGTCATTTTAAAAGATTATAGCGGACAAAAACTGATGATCACTCTTAACGCATCGAATTGGCAGGAAAATAATAAAAAATACGAAGGAATTGTATTCGAAAATACTGGCGAAACAGCCAAAATCGCGGGATTTATTTGCAAAAAGGCAATTGCTAAACTGAAAAATGGAAGCAGCTTCATCGTTTTTTATACTGAAGAAGTTACTGTTTCTAATAAATCTTATGATGCTCAGTTCAAAACACTTCCAGGCTTGCCTGTTCAATATGAGATGCAATCTGGTAAAATGAAACTGAAATTTACTCTTTCTAAAATTAATTATACTTCGGTTTCGTCTTCTTTGGTCGAAGTCCCAACATCTGGATACAGGGTGCTCACTTACGACGAAACAAAATCAAAATAGTCCCCATTGATTCATTCTTGAACAATAAGATATAAAAGACGGACACGTTTAAGGTATCCCATAACTACTCTTTTAAAAGCCAAATTGAAGTATATACATACTATTTGAAAAGTTAATGTTGATTTGAATCGTCTCGAATACATAATTGGACAGCAGACCCCAATATGCTGATAATAGAAAAACCCGCAATTATTGCAGGTTTTTCTATATCTAAAATTAATAAATGAAAACAATTATTTTCTTCCGCGAATAATTAATTTATATCCATCTTGTTGGCTGTATTGAGGAATAAATATTTTTTGTTTGTAGGGTACTATATAAACAGTATTTCCCTTCTTATAAGAAATATAGGCATCGTTCACTATGCTGTTTCCAATTTGCTTTTGATCTGCCAGGAAACTTCCCCGAAAAGAAAGGCCTGACTTCAAATTAAACGGAATGGAATTTTTTAAATTTCCATTTGTTTTTATATTTAGAGGTGTTTTATTTTTTTTCACAAAACCTCCCCTATCTGCAAATGCAAAAAGACAAACTCCGCACACAAGTACTATTATTGATACTATTTTGGAACACTTTGTCATTCGTAAAATCTCAATTAATTTTTAATTTTAACAAAATTACAATTTTTTTCTGAATTTCGGAAGGTTTTTTACCATTTTTCTCCCGAAAAAGTAAAACGGTTATTAAACTGTTTTATTTTAAATATTATCCTTACTTTGTAGAAT
>Ga0207933_1002801_pt1 | contig 10880 bp, 12 predicted proteins | sample NGESurdeep092012_4_FD_184488 | JGI IMG/M metagenome (GOLD analysis project Ga0207933, IMG submission 184488) | Arctic peat soil microbial communities from Barrow, Alaska - NGEE Surface sample F53-3 deep-092012 (SPAdes) | ecosystem: Environmental > Terrestrial > Soil > Wetlands > Peat ...
CTGCCGCCAGCGCGGGGTTCCTGGGTCGTCATGAGATCTCAGTCGTCATGAAATGCGCCTGCCATTAGCTATGGCTACCGGCCGGGAAGTCTTGAGTCGGCAACCGATCGTCGTCACGCGACGATCATGACGGTCAGGCCTCGATGCCGAGGCGGCGGGCCGATCGTGCGCGCTGGCGCGCGGCGCGCAGGCGGCGGAGCCGCTTCACCAACATCGGGTCGGCGGCAAGTGCCGCCGGACGGTCGATCAGCGCGTTCAATGCCTGGTAGTAGCGGGTCGCCGACATGTCGAACTTCTCGCGCATCGCCTGCTCTTTGGCACCCGCGTACTTCCACCACTGACGCTCGAACTCGAGGATCAACTGATCGCGCTCGGACAGCACATCGACCAACATGCCCGACGCATCAGCGTTCACGGCGTCCGCGACCTCCATCGACCAGCCCTTCGTTCGACCCACCACGATGTTCGACCTACCACTGTGTTCGACCTACCACCGTCACATAGCGAACGTGTACGAGCCATCGTAGGACCCAAACAACACGGATGTCATTCGCCCGGGCCGTGGCTGGGGAAATCAGCCCGATCCGGACCTCATGGCCCACTCGGTTTAGCTCGTCGGTCCGACTAACACGCCGGCCAGACTGTCCAACGCGCCCTGTTCGACTCGGTAATACGCCCACTTCCCGCGCTGTTCTCGGGAAATTAGGCCCGCTTCGACGAGCTGCTTGAGGTGGTGCGACACGGTCGGCTGCGATAGCCCGACCGGCTCAGTGAGGTCACACACGCAAGCCTCACTGTCGGCGTGAGCGGCGATAAGCGAGAGGAGCCGCACGCGGGTGGGGTCGCCGAGCGCTCGGAAGATCCGCGCGAGTGCTTCCGCAGTGGTTGTGTCGATGACGCCGCCGGTGACCGGGTTGCAGCACGAGGCGAACGTGGCATCCGAGAGGACCGGCAGGCGCGCTCCGACGAGTGTTCCCATGCGGCCTAGTCTCGCACATATTGACAAGCATCGATGCGTTGGGCCATGCTGCTCCCATCGAAGTCGATCGATCTGAGGAGCTCTCCCGTGGCCGGCAATGACGATCTTCGCGAACGGGTCCGCGCGCGTTACGCCGCCGCGGCGGTCGCAGTGACGGCCTCGGGCCACACCGCGCTCACGGTGCTCGATGGCGATCAGTGCTGCGCACCCGTGACTACCGATGCCGTATCCGCCAACACCTCGTGCTGTGGTGGGGGTGGGCAGGTCGATGCCGCCTTTGGTGCTGGCCTCTACAGCGCCGACGAGCAGAGCGAACTCCCGGCCGAGGCGGTCGCCGCGAGTTTGGGTTGCGGCAACCCGATGATGGTCGCCGACCTCAAAGCCGGCGAGAAGGTGCTCGACCTCGGCTCGGGCGGGGGCATCGACGTGCTGCTCTCGGCTCGCCGAGTCGGACCGGCCGGCTTCGCCTACGGGGTCGACATGACCGACGAGATGCTTGCCCTAGCGCGTGCAAATGCGACCAAGGCCGGCGCTGTCAACGTCGAGTTCGTTAAGGGCACCATCGAGGACATTCCCTTGCCGTCTGGGGCGGTCGACGTCGTGATCTCCAACTGCGTCATCAATCTGTCCACCAACAAGCCAGCCGTGCTTGCGGAAATGTTCCGCGTGCTGGTGCCAGGCGGGCGGATCGGGATCTCGGACGTCGTCGCCGAGGACCACCTCAGCGAGGCCGACCGCGCGGAGCGCGGGTCATACGTCGGCTGCATCGCCGGTGCACTCAGCCGAACCGAATACGTGCAGGGTCTCGGTGCAGCCGGCTTTGTCGACGCCAACGTCACGTTCACGCACGAGGCGGCGCCAGGCATGCACGGCGCCATCATCCGCGCCACTAAGCCCTTGGTCACGGCCAGCAGCGATTGTTGCTCGCATGCGACACAGCAAGATTGCTGCGCTGCCTCCGCCAAGTCGTGGTGCTGCGGCGACTCGACTCGCGGCGAAGGAACATGCGGCTGTCGGTAGGCCTCCCTGCGCATGGCCGTCAGCTGACTTCGACCGACCTGAATGCGGCCCGGTAGGCGGGGAGCTGGTGGTCACGCACCCAACTCTGCGCGGCAATTTGAACGGCGTCCCAAGGTGACCCAAGCGGTGGCGTATACGACAGATCTAGCTTGCTGAGGTCGTCGACGGTCATGCGGTGAAAGAGCGCCGTCGCGTAGGTGTCGACGCGCTTGGCAACCTCGGCGCCGCGCGGGCCGACCAACTGTGCGCCGAGCAGCAAACCAGTTCGTTTGTCGCCGGTCACGCGGATTGCGATCGGCCGCGCCCCCGGGTAGTACGCCTTGTGATCATCCGGGGCGGCTTCTGTGGTGACCGGCTCGAAGCCAGCGCCGTGCGCCTCGCGTTCGCGAAGGCCGGTGCGAGCCGCCACCACATCAAAGACCTTGACCACTTGTGTACCGAGGCTCCCGGCGAACTTCGCCGCGCCACCGAGCGCATTCTCGCCTGCTACTCGACCCTGCTTGTGAGCGGTGGTCCCGAGCGGCAGGTACGTGACGCCGAGCAAGCGGTGGTGAGTGACCACGCAGTCGCCCGCGGCCCACACGTGGGGAAGCCCGGTGGCCATGGTGTCGTCCACGACAACAGCGCCGCGCGGGCCGGCAGCGGCCCCGGCACTGAGGAGTAAATCGGTGTCTGGCCGCACTCCCACGACAACGAGCACAAGTTCGACGTCCCACATGATCGGCTGCATGTCGGCGGTAAGCCCATCCACGTGCAGAGTGTTCTTTTCGTTGTCACCGCGGCGGATGCGCGTCACTGTCGTGTCGGTGTGCACGGTGACGCCGCGCCGCGCGAGCTCAGCGTGAACTACGGCCCCCAACTCGCGGTCAACGGTCGGCAACACCTCGGGCAGCATTTCGACTTGAACTACCTCGATGCCCCGCGTGGTAAGACCTTCAGCCATTTCCAGACCGACATAGCCGCCGCCCACGATGAGCGCGGTGCGTGGCTGGCGCGAGGTCAGGCTCTGCTCGAGCGCGAAAGTGTCCCCCATGGTGTGCAGCAGGTGAACACCGTCGTCAGGCCCGAGGTCGCCTAGGCCGTCGATCGGCGGACGCACTGGAACCGCGCCCGTGCCGACGACCAGTTCGTCGTAGCCGAGACTCGAGACAACGCCCTCGCGGTTTCGCACAAGGATGCGCTGGCCCGCGACGTCAATGGCCGTGACGAGCGTGTCGAGGCGAAGGTTCATGCCTGTCGCCTCGAGGTCGGCGTAGGTGCGGTGCGCAAGGTTTCGCCAGTGCGCGACCTCACCGGAGATGTAGTAGGGGATGCCACAGATCGAGAAGTTCGGATAGGCATCGGCAACCACGACGGTAACGGTGACGCTGGAGTCGAGCTCTCTCGCCCGCAGAGCCGCGCTGATACCCGCATCGCTACCACCGATGACGACCAGCTCCATGGCTTTGGCTCCGTTCATTTCGCGGACGTGGTGGCGATGAGTGGGTCATCGTGCGGCACGACAACGTCGTTGGCCGATGAACCTGCGTTCGGGTACAGCAGCATGACCAGCCCGGCGCCGACGCCGGCGCCGACGAGCTGGGCGAAGACAAACGCCGGGACGGAACCCGGCGCGATGCCCGCAAAGCTGTTCGAGAACATCCGTCCGACAGTCACCGCAGGATTCGCAAACGATGTCGAGCTGGTGAACCAGTAGGCGGATCCGATGTATGCGCCGACCGCGGGGGCAGCGAGCGAGCCGCGGTGTGTGCGTGCGAGAGCGAAAATCAGCAACACCAGCCCGGTGGTTGCGACGACCTCCCCGACGAAGTGACCACCGGAGGCTCGATGCTTGGTGGCCAAGTGCGGGCCAAGACCGAACATCACATTGGCCAGTAAGGCGCCTGCTACGGCGCCCGCACACTGCGCGGCGGCGTACACGGCCGTATCCCGGGCACCGAGGCCCGTACCTGTTCTGCGACCCAGAACCCAGTCGACGATTGAGACGACCGGGTTGAAGTGCGCACCTGATACTGGGCCGAGCATGAGGATCAAGATGGTGAGCCCAAAGACGGTTGCAGTGCTGTTTTCCAGCAGCTGCAAACCGACGTCGGTGGGTGACAACCGCTCGGCCGCGATCCCTGAGCCGACGACAACCGTCACGAGAAGCCCGGAGCCAAGAAATTCCGCAAGAATCCGGCGCCGCAGGGCCGCGGCCACAGTCGCCGCAGATGGCGAAACTCCTGTCACTGCGCCATCTTGACGGAATATCAATAACTCAGTCAAGATTGAGACAATGAACGCTGAGCAAACTAGGCAGCTAGAACGCCGTGCGGCGATCTTTGGAGCGCTGGCCGATCCGGCGCGGTTGCAGATCGTCGACATCTTGAGCACGAGCGATGCATCGCCGTCTGAACTAGCCAACAGGCTCGGGATGCCGTCCAACTTGCTCGCACACCACCTCAACGTGCTCGAAACGCAGCGGCTCGTTGTACGCCGTCGATCGCAGGGCGATCAACGCCGCACATATATCCACCTGGTCGATGAAGCGTTGGCAAAACTCACACCCGGCGGCGGTCGCAGAGCCGCTCGAGTGTTGTTCGTCTGCACTGCGAACTCCGCTCGCTCACACCTCGCGGCAGCGCTGTGGCGCCGAGCAAGTGACGTTCCGTCGATTTCGGCCGGCACGCACCCTGCGGAACGCATCGACCCGCGGGCGGTCGCCGCTGCAAAGCGTCATCGGCTGCCACTGCGGCGAACGAATCCGCAGCAGCTGCGTGATGTCGAGCTACGCGGTGACCTGATCATCACCGTCTGCGACCTCGCTCACGAGGAACTCGGTGATCACGCCGCGCTGCACTGGTCAATTCCCGACCCGGTGCGGGTCGGGAACGACGCGGCCTTCGACGAAGCGCTCGCCAGCATCGCACGACGCGTTCGGGAGTTGGCTCCACATGTTGTTGGGTCGTGAGAGTGGGGGCTTTGGCGCCGCGTTCTGGCGCTGATCGATGAGCTGAAGCTACTGCCAAGGCCCTGACAGATCGCCCTAGGCTGTGGCCCGTGCCGTCGTCTCGCGGAGCCGCGCTCGCCCAGGTCGCCCGCTGGTCGGCGTCCAACCCTGCTGCGGGCATCACCGACGCGACCCGCACGCTCGGCGAGACCGGTGACGTCGAGCGGCACCACGAGTGGGCGTCGGTCACCAAACTCATCACGACGCTGTGCGTCCTGCGGCTGGTCGATCAAGGCGAGATCGCGCTCGACGAGCCGGTCGGACCTCCCGAGTCGACCGTGCGCCATCTGCTCGCGCATGCCTCGGGCCTCGGCTTCGACGAGGGCGCCGCGATCTCGAAGCCCGAGCGTCGCCGGGTCTACTCCAACGCTGGCTTTGATCTGCTCGGTGCGCTGGTCAGCGAGCGCAGCGGCACGCCGTTCGCCCGCTACGTCGCCGAGGCGGTGTTCGAGCCTCTAGGGATGCAAGCTTCAAGCATCGAGGGGACGCCGTCGGCGGGCGGTGTTGGACCACTGGTCGACCTGTTGAGGTTCGCTCGCGAACTGCTGCTGCCGACGCTGATCGCGCCGGCGACACTTGCGCTCGCGACGGCGATCGCCTTTCCCGGCCTCGACGGCGTCCTGCCGGGCTACGGACGTTGCACACCGAACGACTGGGGCTTGGGTTTTGAGCTTCGCGACGCGAAGGATCCGCATTGGACTGGGCGCCACAACTCGGCGTCCACCTTTGGGCATTTCGGTCGGGCCGGCAGCTTCCTGTGGATCGACCCGACGCTGGGCCTTGGCTGCGTCGCGCTGGCGGACACCGCCTTCGGGCCCTGGGCGATCGAAGCGTGGCCAGTCTTCTCCGACGCCGTGATCGCGGAGTACAGCTAGCGCCCAACGCTCCGGAAGTGCCGCCTGCCGAAAGGTTCGGTGACCGGTGTACTTTGGTGGGCAGCCAATCGGACGGAGAGCGTTGCGCGAATATCTGCCCAGCCCGTCGCAAGGGGTATGGCATCTGGGGCCGCTGCCGATTCGCGCGTACGCGTTGTGCCTTCTCGCCGGCATCTTCGTCGCAATCTTTGTGACCCGTCGCCGCTGGATCGCGCGCGGACGAAATCCCGACGATGTGTCGGCGATCGCGACGTGGGCGGTGCCGTTCGGCATCGTCGGCGGTCGGCTTTACCACGTGATCACCGACCCGGAGTTGTACTTCAAGAAGGGCGAGCACCCGATCCAGGCGCTCTACATCTGGCGGGGCGGCCTGGGCATCTGGGGCGCGGTCGCGCTCGGCGCGGTCGGGGCGTGGATCGGCTGCCGGCGACGAGGGGTACGGCTGCAAGATTTCGCCGACGCACTCGCCCCAGGGTTGGTACTCGCCCAGGGGATCGGGCGCTGGGGAAACTACTTCAACCAAGAACTCTTCGGTCGGCCCTCCGGTCTGCCGTGGGCGCTGCGTATTGATCCGGCGAACCGTCCGCCAGCCACCCCGACGATCGCGCTCTACCAGCCGACCTTCCTTTATGAGTCGCTGTGGGACATCGGTGTCGCACTGCTGCTGGTGTGGGCCGACCGGCGGTTCTCGTTGCGCCGCGGCCGACTGTTCGCCCTCTACGTACTCGCCTACACCGCCGGCCGCGCGTGGGTCGAATACCTGCGCGTTGACCACGCCAACCACATCGCCGGACTCCGGCTCAACGACTGGACATCGATCCTGGTCTTCCTCGGCGGCGCGATCTATCTCTTCATGACCCGCCCCGACCGCGCCGACCGCAAGACGGTGCGCGAGGCCAACGGGTCGCCGATCGGCGACCAGTGGGATTCGATGTTCGGATCGTTCGAGCCCGACGTTGTCGTCATCCCACCGTCGCAACCGGGCGCCCCTGAGCCGCGGTCACCCTCTCGCGACGAGGATCTCCCCGATCCGTGACCGGCACCGAACCGACAGACCCGCCGCGCGGCTGGGCGCGGCTGTTGGTCGAGCCACGGCGGCCACTCGCGATCCGCAACAGGCGTAATGCGCCTTGGCTCGTGGTCGCGACCGTCAGCATCGGCGCCTTCCTGGGGCAACTCGACGCCTCGATCGTGACCCTCGCACTCCCCACGCTGCAGCAGCAGTTCCACACCAGCCTCGCCGCTGTCGAATGGGTCGCGCTCAGCTATCTACTGACGCTGGTCGCCACCGTTACCGCCGTCGGCCGCCTCGCCGACATGATCGGTCGCAAGCTGCTGTACACCTACGGATTCGGCGTCTTCACCCTCGCCTCCATCGGCTGCGGCCTGTCGCCCAACCTCGGCGTGTTGATCGGCTGCCGCGTTGTACAGGCGATCGGCGCCGCGATGCTGCAAGCCAACTCGGTCGCCCTGATCGCCACCGCGATACCCAGGTCGAGTCTGGGGCGCGCGATAGGGATCCAAGGTGGTGCGCAAGCTGTCGGTCTCGCGCTCGGTCCCAGCGTCGGCGGTTTGCTGATCGGCGTCGCCGGCTGGCGCTGGATCTTCTTCCTCAATGGCCCGGTCGGGCTGATCGGCATGACGCTGGCCTGGTTCCTGTTACCCCGCTCCCGAAACCTCGCCCCGCGAACCACATTCGACTGGACCGGGCTGGCCCTATTCGGGCCAGGCGTCGTGGCGTTCCTGCTCGCGCTCAACATCGCCGGCAACACCGGACTGACGCATCCGACGCCATTGCTGCTGCTTGCTGCGTCGGCAGGTCTCGCCGTGCTGTTCTTGCGGCGGGAAATGCGCACCCCGGGACCGATGATCGACCTCGACCTGTTCCGCAGACTCGACTTCACCGCCGGCATCGCGGCCGGGTTACTCAGCTACCTAGTGCTGTTCGGTGTGCTGTTCGTCGTCCCATTTTTCCTCGAACACGCCCAACATCTGTCCGCCATCCGTGCAGGTCTCGAACTTGGGGTGCTGCCGGTCGCGCTCGGGCTGGTTGCTCCGTTCGCCGGCCGAGCCCGAGACAGCATCGGCGCCCGACTGCCCACTGTGGCAGGCATGCTCCTCACGGCCGCCATGCTCGGGTGCCTAGCGGTTGAAGCCCGCGACCGAACAACCGTCGTCGTATTGCTCGCGGGCATCGGCGTAGGGCTGGGTGCATTCACGCCCGCGAACAACGCCGCCATCATGGCCGCCGTACCGACTCACCACTCGGGCATGGCCGGCGGAGTCCTCAACCTCACCCGCGGCCTGGGGACCTCGCTGGGTGTCGCCGTCACCGGGCTGGTCCTCGGACTACGCAATGCCCAACAACCTGGCGCGTCAGAACACGCCGTGACCGCCGGATTCCAAACCTGCGCGACCGTGCTCGCCGCTCTCGCGGTTCTCGCCGCAGCAATCGCATGGCTGCGCACACCACCAGCTCCTGCTCTGTGACATGAGGGCTCGCGTTTGATCGCGATCCCCGAGGGCCTTTCGGCGTCGGTTTCGGCCGCCGGGCGTCTCATGGGGAGCTGCGTCCGGGGCGGCGTCCCGTCGCGGCCATCGCTGCGGCATCGGGCTCCGGCTGGCTGAGTTTGTCGACCAGGACAGTCAACGCCGGCAGGGCTGCGCGAACGGCGGCGCGTTGAGACACCGACAGTTGTTTCAAGGCGGCGCCTAGGCGGCGTTCGTGGGCTTGTTGCCATTCCAGCAGTTGTTTCCTGCCCGCGGTGGTGATGCGGACGACGGCGACCCGGCGGTCCTCCGGCACTGGGTGGCGCCCCGCGGTGCCCGCTTCTACGAGCTGTTGCACGAGCCCGCTGGTAGTAGCCGGAGCCAAGTGCAGCTCGACGGAAATGTCGCCGATGCGGATCCCATCGGGGTCGTGATCGCGTAAGCACTGCAGCAATTCGATCTGGGCCATCGGCAAGGTTTCCCACGGATAGTCAGTGCGGATCCCGGCTCGAAGCACCCGCCGTAGTCGGTTGACGACTTCGGTGAGCTGCTCGGCGTCACCGGACGGCGCAGGCCTGGGTCGTGGAGTCGGCATCAGCCCACTGTACGGCGAAAGTGCCGTCTCCCGAAAGGTTCGGTCACCGATGTACTTTGTCTGCAGCCAACGGAACGAAGAGGAATTCGGCGGGTCAGCCGGTGCGGCCGGTGATGTAGTCCTCGGTGCGCTTGTCGGAGGGCGTGGAGAAGATTTTGCTAGTTGCGTCGTACTCGACGAGCACGCCTGGCTGACCCTCGCCAGCGAGGGTAAAGAAGCCAGTCGTCTCGCTGACCCGGCTGGCCTGCTGCATGTTGTGGGTCACGATGACGATCGTGTATCGGCTCTTTAGCTCCACGATCAGGTCTTCGATTGCCAGCGTGGCACTCGGGTCGAGCGCCGAGCACGGCTCATCCATGAGCAGCACAGCGGGTTCCACGGCCAGCGCGCGGGCGATGCATAGGCGCTGCTGCTGGCCGCCCGACAGGCCACTTCCGGCAGAGCGCAATTTGTGTTGCACCTCGCCCCATAGGTTGGCCGAGCGCAGCGACTGTTCGACGATGTCGTCGAGTTCACTGCGCCGCCGGATGCCGTTATGTCGTGGACCGGTTGCCACATTGTCGTACACGGACATTCCCGGAAATGGATTCGGCCTCTGGAACACCATCCCGATGTCGCGTCGCAGCGCGACGACATCAACCCGTGGGTCATAGATGTCGAGGTCGTCGAGATAGACCTTGCCCTCCACGCGGCCGCCGGGCACCACTTCGTGGAGGCGGTTGAGCGACCGCAGGAAGGTCGATTTTCCACAGCCGGAGGGGCCGATCAAGGCCGTCACTGATTTCGGCTCCACCACCAAGGAGACGTCCTCGACAGCCTTGAACTTTCCATAGAAACACGAGAGACCGATGGTCTCGATTCGCATGGCCATCAGCAGTGCGTTATGCCGCCGGCAAGCCGAGCCTGCCGTGCGTCAAACGGTGAATCCGCGTAGGCCGAACAGGTCATCCAAACCGACCGGTGATGTAATCCTCAGTTCGCTTGTCGGTTGGCGTCGTGAACATGATGTCGGTCGGCCCCATCTCAATCATGTGGCCGGTCCGGGTGCCCTTCTCGTCGACAGCCACCGAGAAGAATGCGGTCCTGTCAGAAACCCGCGACGCCTGCTGCATGTTGTGTGTGACCACGAGGATCGCGTAGTCGCTCTTGAGCTGGACCATCAACTCTTCAATACGCAGGGTCGCGATCGGATCGAGTGCTGCGCACGGTTCGTCCATCAACACAACCTCGGGCTTCATCGCGATCGCCCGTGCGATGCAGAGCCGTTGTTGCTGTCCGCCCGACAGCCCGAACGCGCTCGCTTTGAGCTTGAGCTTCACCTCGTCCCACAACGCGGCCTTGCGCAGTGACTCCTCGACGATGTCATCGAGGCCCTTCTTCATACCGTGCAGCCTGGGCGCAAGCGCAACGTTCTCGTAGATCGACGTCGGAAACGGATTCGGCCTTTGAAACACCATGCCGATGCGCCGGCGAAGTTCGATCGGCTTCACGTCGGCACCGAAGATTGAGTGGCCTAGAAAGTCGATCTGCCCTTCCGTGCGGGTGTTGGGAATCAGGTCGTTAAGACGGTTGAGGCAGCGCAGGAAGGTGGTTTTGCCGCAGCCCGAGGGGCCGATGAACGCCGTCACCTCGTGGTGCCCGATGGTCATGCTGACGTCGGATATCGCCTTGTGGTCGCCGTAGAAGAACGACAGGTCTTCGATGGTAAAGACGGTCTCGGTGGGCACCTTGGGAACGCGCGACTGCACCTCGCGCGGCCCTGACCGAACTGCCGTCGGCTCGGCGGCGGCTTGCCAGATGGACACGTCGTCGGTCATGACCGTTCAACTCCCACGTTGCAGGTCACAGGCTCATCCGCGCGGTGTCGCGGCGCGCCCTGGCTGAGACTACCCGACCCACAGCGATCAAGATGATCAACATAACAAGGGTCAC
>Ga0207933_1002802_pt1 | contig 10878 bp, 7 predicted proteins | sample NGESurdeep092012_4_FD_184488 | JGI IMG/M metagenome (GOLD analysis project Ga0207933, IMG submission 184488) | Arctic peat soil microbial communities from Barrow, Alaska - NGEE Surface sample F53-3 deep-092012 (SPAdes) | ecosystem: Environmental > Terrestrial > Soil > Wetlands > Peat ...
GAGCCTGTGTAAAAACTCGATTGTATTTTTTGAACAGTTTGCCTGACTGGGAGTCTGAAGGGCATGAATCATCGTTCCGGCTTGGATCGCGGCCAGACCCTTCTGTTTCCCGAACGGCTTGAGGATTACATTGGGCCTGAAAACCCGGTGCGTTTCCTCGACGCCTTTGTTGCCAATCTCGACCTGGCTCGGCTCGGCTTTATGCACGCCGCTTGCGCCGACACCGGACGGCCACCGTATCAGCCCGCTGTCTTGCTCAAACTTTACCTTTACGGCTACTTGAACCGCTTGCGTTCTTCGCGCCGTCTGGAAACCGAGTGTCAACGCAACGTGGAGTTGGTTTGGTTGACTGGCAAACTCGCACCCGATCACAAGACCATCGCCAATTTTCGCAAGGACAACCTCCAGCCTCTCAAAGCTGTGGCGCGCGAGTTCACACTGCTTTGCCGAAAGCTGGATTTGTTCGGCGGGGAACTGCTGGCCATTGACGGCAGCAAGTTCAAGGCGGTCAATGCGCGTGACGCCAACTTCAACGCGAACAAACTCAAGGCCATCCTCGCCGACACGGACGCGCGATTGGAGAAATACTTCACCCGACTGGACCAAGCCGACGCGACGGAGACCGCCAGTCCGGCGTTGGACGCGGCGCAGTTGCGTCAGAAAATCGCGACGTTGCAGGCCAAAAAGGAGTGGCACGCCCGACTGCTGGCGCAGTTGGAACAGAGCGGACAGCCGCAGCTTTCCACTACCGATCCAGATACGCGCAACATGGTGGTGGCACAGGGACATCAAGTAGGTTACAACGCGCAACTGGCCGTGGACGCCAAACACAAGTTGATTGTCGCCGATACGGTGACCAACGAAGTAAGCGACCGACGCCAACTGGCGAACGTGGCCTTGCAGGCCAAAGAAAACCTCGGCCTTCAGCAAGCTGAAGTGCTGGCAGATGGTGGCTACTGCACCGGAGCGGAAATCAAACAATGCGTGGATCAGCAGCTTACCCCTTACGTGCCCGCCAGCAGCACCAGCAACAACCTCAAGCTGGGGTTGTTTGACAAACGCCACTTCCATTTTGAAGCGACGAGGAATGTGTATGTCTGTCCTGTGGGGGCGGAATTAACCTATCGTTTCCGGCGGCAAGAGAAAGGACGGTGGTTGAGCTACTATCGCGCACGGGGCTGCCTGAATTGCCCGCTCAAGCAGCAGTGCCTACGCCACCAAGGGTTTCGGACCATCACGCGTGAACCCAACGAAGACCTGATGGAAGCGATGGCGGCGCGGATGCGGGCGCAGCCGAGAAAGTTCGCGCTGCGAAAGCAACTGGTGGAGCATCCATTCGGGACAATCAAGCGGGGGTTTGGCTACGACCACTTCCTGCTCAAGGGGTTGGCGAAAGTGCGAACTGAATGGAGTCTGATCACGTTGGCGTATAACTTGAAACGGGTGCTGAACCTGGTGAGTTTTGCTAACCTGATGGCTGCAGTGGCCTGAAAGCATGTCGCCACGCTTTTGCATTCGGTTTTAGGAAACACCAAACACTCCGGAAAACCCCAAACCTCGACTCGACGTTCAAAATGGGAAGAAAATATCTGATGAATGTTTACCCTACTCACCGCACCCAATGCGCAGACCTTTTTACACAGGCTCTGACCGAAAGCAAACCGGCAGGAATAGAAATGAAAGAGTTTTCTATGTCCTGCCTTGTGTTGACCGGGACTGCGCCACGAGTCGGCAACGCGTTTGGCCGTTCAGTTTGATGAGGTTGAGCTTTGATTGGTATTCGTAATCGAGAAACTATTCCAGCGTTCGATTTCATTGGCATCTCGCATCCTATGGTTAGCGTGTAAAGTTCATCCTTATCTGAAAATTCTTTCGCTGGTTGACTAGTTAGTCATCAAAGCAAGACTTTTTAAATAATATTGACATTGTTTTTATTCAGTTTCCTTCATCTCCTGATCTCCGTTTTCATTAAATGGGGTGATCCGAACCCAATCTATGTCCAACGACTGGGTATCAAAGTTCGGCGAGCCAGTCCATGTTGGAAACCACAATCCTACCGTGAAACGACCGCCAATTGTTGGAATGTGAGTGTAATTAGTTTGATAACATTTACCGTCAATATAAAATTCCACTCGTTTAGAGGAAATCGTCTGATTACCCGTATGCCAGTCAAAGCGATAGACATGAAACCTCCCGTCATTCATTGCATGCCCAAGATCATCAAAATTGTCGGTGAACTCGCCTGTGCTTTGTCCAACCCAAGTATTGAATCGGTCATGGCTGTATGAGATGTCGGAAAGATTGCCTTTCAAGCCCGACGGCGTTTCAATGTCGATTTCCTGATTGCGAACTATGTAATAGCCATTTTCCTTGCTGCCTATCGGCTCCAAAGAGGCGGCGTTTTTAAGCACTGTATAAATCTCCAACTTTTTACCAAAATCTTGCTTCAAGTCCAGTCTGTTAATGTCTGGAACTTTGGTGCGAAAATATTCAGTAGTATGATAAATTCCATTAACTGGTGGATACAAATAAGGCAGGCGCACTTCATTTTTACCGCTGATGTCCTTAATAAGATTATCGGCTTCTGTGGGGGTCAATCCAATCCATAATAAATTACTGACTGTCAGACCACCTACTTTAGCCAACTTGGCATATAGCGGATCACCTGGATACGCTTCTTCATAATGAAAAGTCCATATTGCAGAGCATGCGCCAAGTTGACTGGGTAATTTCATTCGCACCTCGTATTTCCCGGAGGCGTAATAATTAGTGGTATAAATCGCCGCGCCAACCCGGGTTGTTCCTTCTATACGCTGACCTTTTTTATTCACGCCATGAATCTTGCCTGTATAAAGATCGCCATGTCCAATTAGATGCAGAATACCATTGGAGACAATTACATTGTCATGCACCACACCGCCATTCTTAATTCCCCACGCTTTTTCCATGATTATCCATCTTGTAGCATCCAGGTTTGTGCCATTAAAATCATCGAAAAATGGCGTCGAAATCAATTTGTTCTGCGCCAAACCGGGCTCCACTTTAATCATCCATAATATGCAGATTAAAATCGGAATAACTTTTTGGTATATTATTTTCATTTTATATTGGCGCTCATTTCAATTAGGTATAGACAAAAGATAGAACCGTTGCGGTTCATTCATATTGACGGGAATACTATTGGTGGACAAACCATCAGCTCCGACCATATTGGTCGCCATTACGGTCCATCTCGATATAGGTTCGGCAACATTGGTTGAGGTCAGCAATGTGCAATTCTGGTTGGTTCCGCCTCTCCAAACCAAGCTCAAATTTGAATTTGACAAAATTGCGCTTATAGACATAGCGGGTGGCGAAGGTGGCACGAAGTTGAAACTATGGAACGTAGTAACCTGTCGGTCAATATTCGATACCGTGACGGTGACCGTGCCCGCCGGAAGTGAAGGAGTCGCCACCACAAGTTGAGTATCATTATTGGTGAAGGTTGCCGGAACAGGCGCACTCGTGCCGAATTGCACCGTCGTGCCTGTATAAAAATTAGTGCCGCTGATGATAACGACAGTGCCGCCATTGGTGGTTCCTATATTCGGAAAAATCCCCGTGACGGCCGGTGCTGGATTTCCGTTCATACTGCCCGACCACCAGCCATCATTCGGATAAGTTTCGGGAACCGATTGGTCGCCGCTTTCACTAAAAGGCGTGATCCGGACCCAATCCACATCCAGTTCTTGAGTATCAAAGCTAGGTGTCCCCGACCAACTTGAAAACCAATAACCTATCCAAAAACGGCCGCCGATGGTGGGAATGTGCGTATAATTAATTTGGTAACACACACCATCAATATAAAATTCTACTCGTTGGTTCAACACCGTTGGGCTGGCCGTGTGCCAGTCAAAACGATAGGTATGAAACTGGCCGTCGTTGAAAGCATATCCCACACTGTCGTAATTGGGTGTGTATTCCCCTTTGTTTTGGCCTACCCATGTATTAAACCGGTCATTGGCATAAGTTATAGAGCTTGAGCCATTCAAGGCAGTTGGCGTTTCAATGTCAATTTCCTCGTTTCGAATATATCCGCCGCCCGATTGGTTCAAAGAAGCAGCATTAGCTAATACCACAAAAATCTGCAATCTTAAGTTGAAATCGTTTGACAAAACCATTTGACTGGGGTCGGTTAGACCGCGAAAAGTAGCCGTGGTGCGATAAACTCCATTAGTGGGGGATGTCAAATAAGGGAGCCGTTTGCCATGACTGGTGTTGGTGCTGACAAGATCTGCCAAAAGGCTGCTGGCTTGGTCGGTCGTCAATCCAATCCATGTCAAATTACTGACAGTCATGCCGCCTACTTGGGCCAGCACAGTATAATCGGGATCGCCCACATACGCTTCTTCATAGTGGAAAGGCCAAATTGCAGAAGTGCCGCCGGTTGCGGGAGGCAATTTCATTCGCACCTCATAACTTCCCGATGCATAATAATTTGTAGTGGCAATTGCGGCCCCCACTTCAGTGACTTGTGCGACGCGCTTGCCTTTTGAGTTCACGCCCTGAACCGTGCCGGTATAGTTATCACCATGCCCGAATAGATGAAGAACGCCATTGGAGACCACAATATTGTCGTGAACTACGCCATTATTATTGGCGCCGCCCCACTGTTTTTCTGCAATATACCAACGGCTATAATCCAGTTTCGTCCCATCAAAATCATCAAAAAACTGTGCTGGGGTGGAAAGTGTGGTCATAAACCAGGCCGCACAGATTGAAATTCGTAAAATTTTCATGTTTTGATTATTTAGGATTAATGGATAATTCAGGAGGATTGCCGATAGCGTCCACTCGGTTATAAAATTCATTAGTTGTTGCAAGACGGGGGCCGCCCCAAGTGCGTTCCGCCAATACTTGCAATGGTCGTTGAGCCCAACTATCAAGCCAATCGTCTGATTTTTCTTCAACCTTGTCGGACCATCGGCAAAGTTGAAATCCCAGCAGGTTGGGATTTGACGGCATCTTCCACTTTTCGTAAATGCGTTTTGAATCCACATAGCCGTATTGTCCTAAGGAAGTCCCGCCATCGCCCGGAGAAACATATAACGCATCCGGTCCATCCTCCGGTGAATAGATTACCTTCCACCCGCGTTTCAAAAACCATTCCGGGGAAGCCGTCCAGACGTTAATCACAATATCCTTGTCCGGCTGTATGTCGGGTGATTGCTTATAATCCCACCAGTTCCAGATCTGCATGGTCTTTCCATAAGACCTCACCTGCTTGTTCACTTCGTTGATCCATTCAACGAATACATCAGTGGGGCTGACATATCCCTTTGCCTTCATGTAGGCAACCAGTTCAGGGCAATTCCATTGTTTGTCCCCGAACTCCCACTCATCACAACCAATATGGAAATAGGGACCATCAAATTCAGGAATAAATTCATCCAGTAGCCTCTTGATCCAGTCTCGCGTTTCAGGCCTGGTAATATCCAACATCCAACCGCCGTTTCGAGAGCCTTCCCAATGTCCCGTATCCATCGAAGCGCATAAAAAACGCAGTTTAGGATCATAGTCGGTGATAGCTTTGGCATGAGCCGGCAGATCAATCTCCGGAACAATGATAACGTGATAACGTTTGGCAACATCCTGTAGCAGACGTATGTCCACCTTGGTATAAGCGGGATAAGTTGCCAGTCCGGGATAAGTATCGCTCACGAGTCGGAACCCATCCCAATCTGTAAAGTGTAAATGAAACATATTCATCTTATACCAGGCCAGTGTTCTGATTTCTTTTTCCAAATAAGTCATTTGATAATAGTGCCGCCCAACATCAATCATCTCTTCGCGGTCTTTGCACAAGGGATAATCCCGGGCAGCTCCCTTGGGTAATTTGGAATGAGTTGGATCGAGTTTTAAGATTTGCAAGACTGTTTGCGTGCCGTAAAAAATTCCATTGTCTGTTTTGGCTCGAATGATGACGGCATCGCCAATCTGAAGAAGATAGCCTTCGTCTCCAATGACAGAATCGGAATTATCCAATGTCAAATAAATGTCGCCGGGATGGGGTTTACTAATTGAAACAATTTTATAATCATGGCCGGTGATCTGCTTTAAGTCGTTTTCAAATGTAGATGCTGTCTTGGCAAGTTTCACCCGATATTTTTTGTCAATGACGATGGACGCGCCATTTGTCAGGGTGAACATTCCAATCTGTCCACTCCATTCGCGAAGGCTGGGCATCGTTCGCGGGGCAGCGTTTGAATCGGCTGCGGCAAAACCTGATGAACAAAAAAATATAAAAACGAAAGCAAGGGAAACAATGAAACCGATCAATCTCCATCTGTCACCTTTCAAAATAATAATTTCTTTGAACATGCTTTTTATTTTTCAATTTTGCACGATTTTTAAGCAGATAATCTTCCGATCAATTCCCACGCCAGGTCGCCAAAAAACATTCTCCCTGGCAACCGGCGCGAAGCAATTTCAAGACAGATTCTCTCACGGCATCTTAATTAGGTATCACCAGCAAATAAAACCGTTGGGGCTCGCTAGTATTGATGGAAATATTATTGGTAGATAATCCATTGGCTCCCACTGCGTTTGTTGTCACGGTCGTCCAGTCCGCCAGCGCCTGCGCGATGTTGACCGAGGTCAACAACAGGCAATTTTGGTTAGTTCCACCCGCCCATACGAAAATTAAGTTTCCGCCGGACTGCACGACACTACTGATAATCGCCGGCGATGGACTGCCGCCACTTCCGATCATTAAATTCACATTCCCGCCACTAATTGAAATTGTTCCCGTTGAGCCGGAACCAATTGCCGTCCCAGAAACTAAATATGTTCCTGTGCTGGCAATGTTTCCATTGGCTTGTTGAACTATTGTATAAGTGCCCGCAGCCAATGGCGAGGAACTGTTGACTATGAAGGCATTTCCATTCAGCGATAATGTGCCTTGTGGGATGTATAATGCCGGATGAGATCCGTCATAATTCAAGGTAATTGGTATTGATCCAAAATCCAAGATGCCACCTGGTTGGCCGATGATCGTGGCGGCAGTTTCGACAGTCGTGCCTGTTCCACTCGCGCTCAAAGTTGTGGGATCGCTCAAAGTAAAAGTGCTTGCAGTCAATCCTGAAACATCCAGAGTGGCCCCGGCGGCAATGCTTATGTTCGTCGAATCAGTAATTGAACCGTCGTTTGTCAAAGCTAAACTCCCGGCGTTGATGCTCGTGCCTCCGCCGTAAGTATTCGCAGCCGACAGAATCATCGGAGAAGTAGAACTATTCTGGGCGACGCTCAACCCGGCAGTTGTAATGGCTCCATTGATCATCGTCATGCCAGCCCCGGCACCGGAATTGATAATCTCGCCCGAGTAATCAGCATCCACGTTCGTAACAGTGATATTGCCGGTGCTATTCGCATTCAAGATCAGATTTCCGGTTCCATATAAAGTCGGAAGTGTTAGCGATTTAGTGCTGGCAGAATTGATGGCCGTTCCATTGCTGTTCACTGTCAAAGACCCTGTTGGCCCCAAGGTCAGCGGCGTAATGCTTGTATTATAGTATAAAGCCGTGACGTTGGAACCGATGTTTTGAATTTCTGTCCCCACCCCGATATTGGCGCTGGTGCCTTGCACGGTAATGGTGCCGCTGTTGTTGATAGTGGAACCACCAATACATTCGATAAGACTTGTGGGCCCGGAATTGTCCAAGATTACATTTCCAGTGCCGGTGATGCCGCCGTTAACGTTCATGACGCTTGTGCCGGTTAGCATTTGCACGGTCAGGTTGTTGCCATTCAGGTCAATCGGGCCAAGAAAATTTGGATGCTGACCTCCGGTATTTCCAATGGTCAGAGTGCCTGCGGCTTGCGTTCCCAACTGAATTGCATTAGTAAAGACGATTGATTTATCCGGACCAATAAGTAAGCTGGCCGAAGCGCCGTTGGAATTGCCAAGAATATAAGTATTATTATCAATCTGCCCATCCGAGTCAACGAGGTCGATAGCAAGCGTGCCCGCCTTGATCGTCACCCCGCCGGAGAATGTATTGGCGGCTGCGAGGATCAAGAAGCCGGGGCCATCCTTGACCCATCCATTAGTGCCGGCAATTATAGAAGTGATTTTAGCGGTGCTGGCACCTCCCAGCGCATTAACCGTGACGGTGGAAGAATCGTCACCGTTGTCCAGGGTCAAGATGCTGCTCTTCAGTATCCAGCTCGCCGCGCTGTCCGGGTCGGAATCTCCAAAAATCAAACTTCCAACTGTTCTATTTGAGTCTAATGTGACGGTGGTAGTAGCGGTGATATCTACTTGGCTGAAATCAGCAGTTTGACCGCTGCCATCTGGAACTCCGTCCGACCAATAGTCACTATCACTCCAGAAACCACTGCCCGGAATAGTCCAAGCTGAAGTTTGAGCCTGAATTGACCGGCTAAACAGGAACAAGACCATGCCTATTGCCCCGGCGACAGCCAGTTGCCGGATTATAAACTGTTTGATTGATGTCTTTTTAAGTTTCATAGTTTTAGGTTTTTTCGTTGCAAATTTTTAAGTTTTGTAGGTATATAGATGGTCAGAGGTTTAGAGCCAATGGATGGTGTAAAAATTTAATCGGGTGCGTTCCCTTGAACCTGAAAAATGTCTTTCAAGGAGTTTCATACATATAAATGTCAGTTGTGTTTGTAACGGCAGAAAGCAACGACCATTTTATCCAAGAGGCAGAACCATCCAATTGGACCGCAGCTAAACCCTGTCCCGGCGTCGGAATGCCCCCCTGTGAAAATTTTTCACTCTTCATTCCATTACCAGTATGAGGTATATAAGACGGTTGTCCGACTCCACCCCAATTCATACAATCAGCCAGAGTATAGGAACTTGGCATTTTTAGGGGCGCAGACATTTTGGTGGGGCGATTGTATTGCGCTGCCGTAAAGTTATTTGGGTAGGCCGGCGGAACATATGGAGATTGGGTGCCGGGAAAATAATCCCAGCCTATGTAGACCCACGGAGGATTGTTGGCCGTCGGATTCGCTCCTATCGGTTTATTCATGAGATTCGGATAGGCGCCGCCGGGGTATCGTTGTATGCACACACACGCAAGCGCATTGCTGGTTATCCCTTCCGCCAATACATTGGTATAGCTGGTGGCAGGAAAATGGGAACAATCATACGCGCCGGGCGGCAGCCAATCATTGTAATCATTCGCATACATTACACAGGCCAGACCAAATTGCCGAAGATTGCTCACATCTTGAATGATTAAAGCTCTTGCCTTGGCCTTGGCCAGCGCCGGCAGCAGCATAGCGGCAAGAATGGCAATAATCGCAATTACCACCAGCAACTCAATTAAGGTGAAGGCTTGCCGAGGACGAGCATGTCCGACCCCAGATGGAAAAATATATTTTTGTTTCATTAAATTCGCCCTGTAACGGTTATTTGATGGATAAAATGTGGGCAAAACTTTCTGCCGACCTTTAATCAATTCGATTTATCCCAAGGAAATTTCACAAATGATTCCCATTTTCGGCTTGGCCGATTTTGACCTGCAAACGACAATAGCCGTCTTTGGTTTTGAATGCAAGCATAATTTATCACCTGCTAAATTGAATTACATTGGCTCTCAGAAGCCTTGTAGAACAATGAAATATTTGAGTTATGGCGCGTTTACTGTTTTACCGTCCTTAAATTAAAATCGGATTTTAAAGAAATATCTTAATTTCTGGGATAAGGGAATGCGCCGCCACCGACTGGCTATCGAATTGAAGATTCCCGGATCTCAAGCTTCGGATTTAATATTTTCCATTGGCGTTTTATGGTGGGACGAACCAACCGTTGCTCTAAAAAAGACCACGCCGTTGCGCACATTGCCGTCACTGGCTGCACGAGCGTAGTGATCGGACATTCCAAGTATTCAGTATCTTGAATTCCATCGCAACCTACTATGGCCACGTCCGTTGGAACGCGCAGTTTTTTATCGCACAGGCCGCGATAAACACCCAGAGCTATGTCGTCGGAATGACAAAAAATTGCTTCAGGACAGCTTCGTTTCAGCACATAATCCTGTATCAACTGGCGCACAATTGATCGCTGATGGTCTGAAGCTTTGTAATAAAGAAATTGCGGCTTTAGCCCGGCTTGGCGCATTGCGACATCGTAACCCAAACGACGGCTGGCTTGAGGGACATTTGTGCGCATAAATGTCGCGTGGACAATGCGCTGGAATCCTGAACCAATCAGATGCTCCATTACTCTTGCCGTTCCAGCCAACAAATCGACCCGAACAAAATCAGTTTTTTCCCAACAATCAGCGCCCATGCTAATAATAGGAATTGAGGGTGAAACACCGGATTGTAAAAAAGTGCGTGTCTGTTCGGGAGCATCCACGGCTATTATTCCATCTACGGGCACATGAGATAACACCTCTTCGGCATGAGCGCTTCCAACTTCGCTAACGATCAATTCATGACTTGATTGCTTGACCAGCAAGTTAAGTTCACGCGCGACATGCGCATAATGCGTTGAAATTTGATTGGGAATCCATAAAGCAATGATGCCGGTGCGTCCCCGTCTAAGCGCCCGCGCATGAGGATTTGGGCGGTAGCCCATTTCCTGCGCGGCGGTTAAGATGCGCTGGCGCGATTTTTTGGAAACTTGAGGATAGCCCGCAAGCGCAAAAGTCACCAGTTGACGTGAAATACCAAGCTTTTCGGCAATTTGTTCTTGTGTAATCATTTTCAACCATTGTCTTATCGGGTTTTCAAGAATTTCACAAGAAAATGCTCTGTTGAAATCATTGGTGACTGCATGGTTCTGGCTAACGGCGGAGGGTGTAGGCCAGCACCTTGAAGGCGGCTTCGGCCAGCAGTTGGCTCGGCTTGCGGGAAGTCAGC
>Ga0207933_1002805_pt1 | contig 10872 bp, 9 predicted proteins | sample NGESurdeep092012_4_FD_184488 | JGI IMG/M metagenome (GOLD analysis project Ga0207933, IMG submission 184488) | Arctic peat soil microbial communities from Barrow, Alaska - NGEE Surface sample F53-3 deep-092012 (SPAdes) | ecosystem: Environmental > Terrestrial > Soil > Wetlands > Peat ...
TTGCCGGCGGCGATCTGGCTCTTGGCAAAGGCCAACCCGAAGGTCGTCCCGATGCCCATCACCTCGCCGGTCGAGCGCATCTCGGGGCCGAGCAGGGTGTCGACCCCGGGGAACCGGTTGAACGGCAGCACCGCCTCCTTCACCGACACGTGCCCCCCGACCGGGTCGCGCAGGAGACCCTCGGCCCGGAGCTCGTCCAGGGTGGCCCCGACCATCACCCGGGCCGCCACCATGGCCACCGGAACCCCAGTGGCCTTGGCCACGAACGGGACAGTCCGGCTGGCCCTCGGGTTGGCTTCCAGTACGTAGACCAGGTCGTCCTTCACCGCGAACTGCACGTTGCAGAGGCCGCAGACGTCGAGCGCGGCGGCGATGACCCGGACGTGGGATTCGAGCTCGGCGATCACCTTGGGCGACAGGGTCTGGGGTGGGAGGGCACAGGCCGAGTCCCCCGAGTGGACCCCGGCCTCTTCCACGTGCTCCATCACCCCACAGATCACCACGTCGCCGGTGGCGTCACGCACCGCGTCCACGTCGACTTCCACCGCGTCCTCCAGGAATCGGTCGACCAGCACCCGGCGCTCGGCGGTCACCCCGCCTTCCCGGCTCAACATCGACGCCATGGCATCGACCGCCGCCGCCAGCCGGTCGTCGTCATAGACGATCTCCATGGCCCGTCCCCCGAGGACGTACGACGGACGAACCAGGACGGGATACCCGACCCCGTGGGCCACCGCCACCGCCTCGGCGGCGGTGGCCGCCGTCCCCCCGGGTGGCTGGGGTATCCCCAACTCCGAGCACAGCGCGTTCCAGCGTTCACGGTCCTCGGCGAGGTCGATCGAGGCCGGCGACGTCCCGAGCACCAACTCCTCGGGGATGCTGGCCGCCAGCTTCAGGGGGGTCTGGCCCCCCAGGCTGACGATGACTCCCACCACCCGGCCGCCATCCACCGAGGCCTTGAGTTCTGCGTCGAGCACGTTGGCCAGATCCTCGGGGGTGAGGGGCTCGAAGTAGAGGCGGTCCGAGGTGTCGTAGTCGGTGGAGACGGTTTCCGGATTGCAGTTGACCATCACCGTCTCGAACCCGGCCTCCCGGAGGGCGAAGGAGGCGTGCACGCAGCAGTAGTCGAACTCGATGCCCTGGCCGATCCGATTGGGCCCCGATCCGAGGATGATGACCCGGGGTCGAGCGGAGGGGGCCACCTCGTCCTCGTCCTCGGTGGTGGCGTAGTGGTACGGGGTGCGCGCCTCGAACTCCGCCCCGCAGGTGTCGACGGTCTTGAAGGTGACACCGGCACCGAGGGCCAACCGGGTCTCTCGCACCTCACCGGCGGTCACCCCGTTCCCGAACAGGTGGGCGAGCTGGGCATCGGAGAAGCCCAGCCGTTTGAGGCGGCGCCAGGCCCGCCGGTCGAGGTCCCCGAGGTTCACCCCCAGGGTGACCTGGAGATCGAGGGCCATGCGGGCGTCGGTGATGTTCGCCATCTCGGAGAGGAACCAGGGATCGATCCCGGTGGCGGTGGCCAGCTGGTCGACCGACACCCCCCGGCGTAGGAGCGACTCCAGCTGGAAGAGACGCTCCGGGGTGGCGGTGGTAACCGCGGTCAGCAGGTCTTCGACCGGTACCCGATCGACGTCGGCCTCGGACGGGTCGGCGTTGAGACCGGTGCGGCCCTGCTCGAGGGAACGGATGGCCTTCTGCAGCGACTCGGGGAACGTCCGCCCGATGGCCATCACCTCGCCGACCGACTGCATCCGGGTGCCGAGCTCGTCGGTGGACCCGGGAAGCTTCTCGAACGCCCAGCGGGGGATCTTGGTCACCACGTAGTCGATGGTCGGTTCGAACGACGCCGGGGTCACCCCGGTGATGTCGTTGGTCACCTCGTCGAGGCGGTAGCCGACGGCCAGCTTGGCGGCGATCTTGGCGATGGGGAACCCGGTGGCCTTGGAGGCCAGGGCCGAGGAGCGCGACACCCTCGGGTTCATCTCGATCACCACCTGGCGCCCGTCGACCGGGTTGACCGCGAACTGCACGTTCGACCCGCCGGTCTCTACCCCCACCCGACGGATGCAGGCGAAGGCGGCGTCACGCATCGTCTGGTACTCGACATCGGTGAGGGTCTGGGCCGGGGCCACGGTGATCGAGTCCCCGGTGTGGACGCCCATCGGGTCCAGGTTCTCGATGGAGCAGATGACCACACAGTTGTCGGCGTGGTCCCGCATCACCTCGAGTTCGAACTCCTTCTGTCCGGCGATGGACTCCTCGATCAGCACCTCTCGGATCGGGGAAGCGTCGATCCCCTCGGCGGCCAGCTGCACCAGACGATCGCGATCGGCGGCGATGCCGGTACCGGCTCCGCCGAGGATGAAGCTGGGCCGGACCATGATCGGGTAGCCGATCAACTCCCCGATGGCCAGCGCCTCGTCGAGGGAGTGGGCGAACCCCGAGGCGGGAACGGCCAGGCCGATCTCCTCCATGGCCGCCTTGAACTTCTCGCGGTCCTCGGCGGTGGTGATGGCCTCGGCGTTGGCCCCGATGACCTCGACCCCGTAGGCGTCGAGGACGCCCCGCTCGGACAGGGTCATGGTCAGATTGAGGGCGGTCTGGCCCCCGAGGGTGGGGAGCAGCGCATCCGGCCGCTCCCGTTCGATGATGGCGGCCAGCACGTCGGGGTCCAGGGGCTCGACGTAGGTCCGGTCGGCCATCGCCGGGTCGGTCATGATGGTGGCCGGGTTGGAGTTGGCCAGTACCACCCGGAACCCCTCCTCGGCCAGGACCCGGCACGCCTGGGTCCCGGAGTAGTCGAACTCGCAGGCCTGACCAATGACGATGGGCCCGGACCCGATCACCAGGATCGATTCGATGTCGGTGCGGCGGGGCATTAGGCGCGGCTCCGGGCCGGGTCGGGATCGGGGGTGGCGCCGGTGGATTCCATCAGCAATCGGAACTCCTCGAACAGATAGCGGGCGTCGTGGGGCCCGGGGCCGGCTTCGGGGTGGTACTGCACGCTGAAGGCGGGGGTGTCCCGGCTCCGGAGTCCCTCGATGACACCGTCGTTGAGGTTCACGTGGGTGACGTCGGCCGAGTCGAGCGACCCCTCCGCCACCGCATAGTTGTGGTTCTGGGAGGTGATCTCGACCTTCCCATTGGCCAGCCGCTTCACCGGGTGGTTACCGCCGTGGTGCCCGAACGGGAGCTTGTAAGTCTCGGCCCCGAGGGCGGTGGCCAGGATCTGATGGCCGAGGCATATCCCGAACACCGGGACGGTGCCGGCGGCGGCCAACTTTCCGATCTCGGCGGTGATGGCCGGGAGGGCGGCGGGGTCACCCGGGCCGTTGGAGAGGAAGATCCCGTGCGGCTCCATGGCCAGGACCTGTTCCGCCGGGGTCGCAGCCGGCACCACGGTGACGGTGGCCAGCTCGCCGAGTTGACGGAGCATCGCCTCTTTGATGCCGAAGTCGTAGGCCACCACCCGGTAGGGACCCTGGCCCCGGATGGTGATCGTCCGGGTGGTGACGGCCGATACCAGGTCGTGGCCGTCGGTCGGCTCGGCCGCCTGGGCGGCGGCCAGCAACTCGGACTCGGAGGCGGTCCCGAAGGCACAGGGCATGGTCCCCCGGTGGCGGAGGTGGCGCGTGAGGCGGCGGGTGTCGACCCCGGTGATGCCCGGGACCCCGTGTCGGACCAGGAATGCCTCCAACGTCCCCGCCGACCTCCAACTGCTCGGTCGGTCGGCCAGGTCGCGGACGATGATCCCCCGGCAGTGGGGCCGGGCCGCCTCGTCATCGGTGGGGTTCACCCCGTAGTTGCCGATGTGGGGATAGGTGAAGGCGACCACCTGACCGGCGTAGGAGGGATCGGTGAGCACCTCCTGATAGCCGGACAGCACCGTGTTGAACACCGCCTCCCCGGTGGCGATGCCGCCGGAGTCGACCAGCTTGGCCCCGATGGCATCACCTTCGAAGACCTCGCCGTCGGCCAGGACCAGCAGGGCAACGGGGCGCGGCGCGGTGCCGTTGCGTCCGGTCATCGGGTCGCCTCTCCGTCGATGACCACCGGTTCTCCCCGGAACACCGTGTGCCGCACCCGCCCGCTGAGGGTCCGGCCGCCATAGGGCGAGTTGCGGCTCCGGCTGGCCAGGGCCATCGGGTCCACCGTCCAGGTGGCGGTCGGATCGATCACGCACAGGTTCGCCTCCGCCCCGATGTCGACCGGTCCTCCCTGGCCGCCCCCGTTGCCCGGGTCGAGCCCGGCGATGGCCGCCGGCTGCCAGCTCATCAACGCGAGGATCCGGGGGAGGGAAAGGTCGAGCTCGGTGATGGCCAGCCCCAGAGCCGTCTCCAGGCCCAGCATCCCCGGGGGGGCCATGTCGAAGGGGAGATCCTTGAACTCGGGGGCGTGCGGCGCATGGTCGGTGGCGATGGCATCGATGGTCCCGTCGGCCAACCCCGCCTTCACCGCCTCGACGTCGGCGGGCGGCCGGAGCGGCGGGTTGACCTTGAACACCGGGTCGTAGTCGGCGGCACAGGCGTCGGTCAGCGAAAAATGATGGGGGGCGGCTTCGGCGGTGACCGGCAGCCCCAGGGCCTTGGCCTGCCTCACCAGCTCGATCGACGGCCCGGTGGACAGGTGCAGGAAGTGGACCCGGGCCCCCGTCGCCCGGGACAGGGCGATGTCTCTGGCCACCATCACCTCCTCGGCCAACGCCGGCATCCCCGGGATGCCCAGCCGGCTCGACCAGGCTCCCTCGTGCATGGCGCCGTCGCAGGCCAGGGAGCCGTCCTCGCAGTGCTGGGCGAGGGTGACCCCGAGACCGCGGGCGTACTCCAGGGCCCGGCGCATGAGGCCGGCCGACTGGACCCCGGCCCCGTCGTCGGTGAACAGCCGCACCCCGAGGGCGGCGAGCTCGGCCATCGGGGCGAGGTGCTTGCCCTCCCGGCCCACGGTGATGGCTCCCGCCACCGCCACCTCGGCGGTGGCGGTGTAGGCCAGCTCGAAAACATTGCGGACGGCGTCGGCGGAGTCGAGGGGCGGGTTGGTGTTGGGCATCGCCACCACCGCGGTGTAGCCGCCCAGCGCCGCCGCCCGGGTCCCGGTCTCGATGGTCTCGGCCTCCTCCTGGCCGGGCTCCCGCAGGTGGGCGTGGAGGTCGACCAGGCCGGGGGCGACGATGCAGCCTCCGGCGTCGAGCACGGTGGCACCCGCCGGAACCGCCAGTCCTTCCTCCAAGGCTTGGATGCGGCCGTCGACGACCGCCACGTCGACCCGGCGCTCACCGTTGGCATCGATCACCGTGCCCCCCCGGATGACCAGGCGGGGCTCAGACCCGTGGGGCTCAGGCATCGGGACCGCCTTCGACCTGGCCCTGCCCCAGCATGAGGAAGAGCACCGCCATCCGCACCGCCACCCCGTTGCTCACCTGTCCGGTGATGTGGGCGGCCGGCAGGTCGGCCACCTCCGAGGCGATCTCGACGCCCCGGACCATGGGCCCGGGATGGAGGATCAGCGTCTCCGGCTTCAACATCGCCGCCCGGCGACCGGTCAGCCCGAACCCGGCGGTGTACTCGCGAAGGCTGGGGACGAACTCGCCGCTCCCCCGCTCGGACTGCAGCCGCAGCAGGGACACCACGTCGGCGGAAGGGAGCTCTCGCTCGATGTCGTGGCTGACGGCAACGATCGGCCAGCCGTCGAGGGAGGGGGGGAGGAGGGTGGGCGGCGCCACCAAGGTCACCTCGGCTCCGAGGGCGGCATAGGCGGCGATCTGGGAGCGAGCCACCCGGCTGTGCCGGATGTCGCCGACGATGATCACCTGCAGGCTCTTGAACCGGTGGACGCCCTCATCGCCGCCGCCCAGCGCCTGGCGCACCGTGTAGAGGTCGAGGAGGGCCTGGGTCGGGTGCTCGTGCCAGCCGTCGCCGGCGTTGATGACCGAGGAGCTGGTGACCCATCGGGCCACCCGGGCCGGCGCCCCCGAGGACGAGTGGCGGATGATGATGGCGTCGATCCCCATCGCCTCGATGGTCTCCACTGTGTCGCGGAGCGACTCGCCCTTCTTCAACGATGACGACCCGGCCGCGAAGGAGAGCACGTCGGCGGAGAGTCGCTTGGCCGCCGTCTCGAAGGAAACCCGGGTCCGGGTCGAGTCCTCGAAGAACAGAGTGGCGACGGTGCGCCCTCGCAGGGCCGGGACTTTCGGGTTGGCCCGATGACCGACTTCCACGAAGGAGTCGGCCACCCGCAGAACCTCGCCGATGCCCTCCGAACCCAGGTCATCGATGGCCAGGAGGTGGTGGGGGAACCGGTTCACTTGCCCACCAGGTCCCCGAGGGCCACGCCCTCTTCGGTCACGTCGACCATCTCGTCGCGCCGGGTGGGGAGGTTCTTCCCCACATAATCGGGGCGGATGGGCAGCTCCCGGTGGCCCCGGTCGACCATCACCGCCAACTGCACCGCCTGGGCCCGTCCGTACTCGCTGACCGCGTTCAGCGCCGCCCGGATGGTGCGGCCGGTGAAGAGAACATCGTCGACCAGCACCACGGTGGCGCCGGTCAGATCGAAGCTAATGTCGGTGACCGCTTCCGGCAGCACCGGGCGCAAGCCGATGTCATCGCGGTAGAAGGCGACGTCGAGGATGCCCACCGGGATGGTGGTGTTCTCGACCGCCTCGAGACTGGCCGCCAGCCGCCGGGCGATGGGGACTCCCCCGGTCTGCAACCCGATGAGCACCAGATGCTCGAGGCCCCGATTGCGCTCGGCGATCTCGTGAGCCATGCGGGTGATTGCCCGCTGGACGTCGGATGCCGACATCACCTGGGCCCGAGGGACAAATACCGCTCCCCGCGGTCGTGTGTGACTGCGTTCGCGTTCGGCCACCGGTTCCTCCTGTCCGTTCGGGCCTCACGGGACCCGCTTCACGGTCAGATGTTGACTATACCGCGAGCCTCACTCCGGCGCGTCACCCCACCGGGGCAATTCCGTCGATCGGCGAGGTCGGTTCCGGCATCGGTCCCGGCGTCGGTTCCGCCGCGAACGCGGCCAGCCCGCTCCCGGCGAACCGGGTCAGCTGGTCGACCAACTCGGCCCGTGACACCGACCTCGAGTCCACCCACCAGTCGGCGGCCATGAACACCGAGCCCATCAGCGCGTACCCCAAGGTGGCGGCCGGCGCCGGGTCGGCTCCGGCCCGGTCAAGCCCCTCCGCCATCAAGGCACCCACCTGTTCACCCACCGACACCAGGAGCCGGCGCTCGCCGAGGGATCGGCCGAACCCGGCGGCGCCCTGCACCAGGAATCGGAACAGGGCGGGCTCGTCTTCCACGAATTGGCAGAAGGCGTCGATGGCGCCCCGCAGCGCCAGGGGGGACTGGCGGTCCCCAGCCATCATCGACCCGATCCGTAGGGTCAGCTCATCGGACACCTCGGCGGCCAGGGCGTCGGCCAGCGAGGCCTTGTCCTCGAAGGCGGCGTAGAGCGCCGGCTTGGCATAACCGGCCGCCCCGGCGATGGCGGCCATCGAGGCGTCGGGACCCAGCCGGGCGATGGCCTGGCGGGCGGCGGCCACCAGTTGGCGGCGACGGTGCACCGGGTCGGGCCGGGGCCCGGGCGGCCGTCCCCGACGGACCGGGCGGACCGGGCGGGTGGCAATGGCGGTTTCGGGCATGGATCCAGTATAAACTACCGTCGGTAGTTAATGGACCGACCGCCTCGGAGGAACTGAACATGAAGCTCGATCCCATGGGTCCGATTCGGGGCCTGGTGACCTCGTCCATGCGCAGCCGGTTGGGCGAGCCGCTGGTGTCCTTCAACGACTCCCCCGGGGACCCGGGCCTGTTCGGCCCGGCGTCGGTCACCTGGCGGGTGCACTCGGACATGCCGGCCATGCTCATCGGCGGGGTGTCGTCCCTGTTGCTCCAGACCCTGCATCCGGGGGCGATGGCCGGAGTGGCCGATTTCTCCGTCTACGAGGACGATCCGCTGGGTCGGCTGCAGCGGACCGGGACCTTCGTGGGAGGAACCATCTTCGGCTCCACCGCCACGGCCGAGAAACTCATCGAAACGGTGAAGACGGTGCACCTGTCGGTGAAGGGCACCCGTCCCGACGGCGTCCCCTATGCCGCCTCCGATCCCGACCTCCTCCGTTGGGTGCATGTGGCCGAGCACGCCCAATTCCTACGGTCGAACCAACTGTTCGGCGCCCGGCCGCTGCGGGCACCGGACGCGGATCGCTATTTCGCCGAGGTGGCCGAAGTCGCCCGGCGGTTGGGGGCGACCGAGGTACCCACCGATGCCGCCGGGGTCGACGAGTACTTCGCCGCCGTCCGGCCGGAGCTGGAGTTCGGGCCACAGGCCGCCCGAGGCCTCCGATTCCTGCTCGCCCCCAACATCGGGGGGACGGTGGAGCAGGCCGCCTACGCCCCGCTGATCCGGGCGGCCGCCTCCATCCTCCCGGACTGGGCATCGCGGATGCTGGGCATCTGGCAACCCTGGCCCGAGTTGGTGGCCAACCGGTGCGCGGCGTGGGGCCTGAGCCGGGCGATGCGGACGGTCACCGGGCGGAGCGACGTCTTCAATCGTTCGTTGCGGCGGGCGAGGGCGGTGGTCCCGGGGACCGAGGCAACCGCCGCCTAATGGGGGTCGACCGGCACGGGGTCGCGCCGGACGCCCGGTTCCCCGTATCTACTCCGTGACGGACGCAGTGGGGAGCGGTCAGACTGGCACCACCGCGCCACGGCCTCACCATGGCGGACCGGATCCGAGGAAGGGAACCATGCCGTCTCTCGCCGACATCGCCCTCGCCTTCGAGCAGTTGGTGGTGGCGGGAGAGGTCCGAACTGCCTACGACCGGTACGTCAGCCCGGACTACATCCACCACAACCCCTGGTTCGAGGGCGATCGGGAATCTTTGATTCTCGGCCTGGAAGGCAGCGCCGCGGAGTTCGCCGACAAGGAGTACGCCGTCCAGCGGGTGCTCGAAGACGGGGGCCTGGTGGCGATCCACTCGCGGCTCCGGCCGATGCCGCAGATGCCGGAGATGGCCATCGTCCATATCTACCGGTTCAAGGACGAAAAGATCGTCGAGGAGTGGGACCTGGGGCAACCGCTTCCGGAGGACTCCCCCAACGAACATGGGCTCTTCTGAGTACGCGGGGCCGGCGCCGGTTCAGTCCCGGAGGCGAGCGGCAAGGGTGGCGAGCACTCCGTTGACGAAGCGACCGGAATCATCGGTGGAGTAGCCGGAGGCCAGGTCGACCGCCTCGTTGAGAATGACCGCGGTCGGCACCTCGGTCGACTGCAGCAGTTCGGCCACCGCCAGGCGGAGGACGTTGCGATCGACCACCGCCATCCGATCGAGGTCCCACCCGATGGCCGCGGCGTCGATGAGCCCGTCGATCTCCGCTTGCCGGTCTTCGGTCACCGTCAGCAACTCGACCGTGTAGGGGTCCGGAGGCACCATCAGGGCACCCAAGATCACCGACGGCCGGTCGCCCTTCAGCTCCGCCTCGTACAGGAGAGAGAGGGCTCGCTCTCGAGCCTGATGTCGGGGGGAGGATTCCATAGTGGAGGTGACGGCGTCGATGAGATGCCGGGGCCAAGCGGCGAAGCCCGGCCGAGCCGGGCCCGCCGGTCGATGGGGCTCAGGCTCGAGTCAGGTATTCACCCGAACGCGTGTCGACTTTGATCATCTCGCCCGGATTGACGAACAGCGGCACCTGGAGCACCAATCCGGTCTCCACCGTGGCCGGCTTCCGCGCCCCCGACACCCGGTCCCCCTGGAGGCCGGGCTCGGTCTCGGTCACCTTCAGCTCGACCGCCGCCGGCAGGTCCACCCCGACGATCTCGGTGCCGTAGAACTGGAGCACCGCGTCATCGCCCTCTTTCAGGTAATTGGCCGAGTCGCCGAGGGAGGCGGTCGTCACCTGGAGCTGTTCGTAGGAGACGGTGTCCATGAACACGTAGTCAGCGCTGTCCCGGTAGAGGAACTGCATCTCCCGCTTGTCGATGATGGCCTGCTCGAGCTTCTCGTCGGCCCGGTAGGTTCGCTCGATCACCGCGCCGGTCCGCACGTTCTTCAGTTTGGTGCGCACGAAGGCGCCGCCCTTGCCTGGCTTCACGTGCTGGAACTCGACCACCGCGAAGAGACCCTCGGGCAAATCCAGGGTCATGCCGTTGCGCAGGTCGTTGGTGGAAACAGCCATCAGACAGGGACTTCTTTCGGGAACTGGGTGAGGGACCGGCTGCCGTCCTCGGTCACCACCAAGGTGTCCTCGATGCGTACCCCACCGGTGTCGGGCAGGTACACGCCCGGCTCCACGGTGATGACGGCGCCGGGGGCGAGGATAGCAGTTGACCCTGGTCCGACCGACGGGGCTTCGTGGATGTCGAGGCCGACCCCGTGCCCGGTTCCGTGCTCGAACCGCTCGCCCCAGCCGGCTTCGTCGATCACCTGGCGGCAGGTCAGGTCCACCGCCCCGGTCTCGATGCCCGGATGGACGGCCGCCACCCCGGCCCGCTGGGACTCCGCCACCACCGAGAACACCCGGGCCAACTCCCCGGTCGGCTCCCCGCCGACCAGAAAGGTGCGGGTCATGTCCGAGCGGTAGCCGTCGAAGATGGCGCCGAAGTCGACCACCACCGGGTCTCCGGGCAGGATCTGGCGCCCACCGGGTCGGGCGTGGGGCTTGGCCGAGTTCTCCCCGGAGGCGACGATGGTCTCGAAGGCGCTGTCCTCCGCACCCGCCATCCGCATGGCGTGGTCGAGGGCGGCGGCAAACCGCGACTCGGTCAGCGGTCGGTCGCTTCCGTTGCCCGACCCCGACCCCGCCGCCGCCAGCATCGGGAGCACCTCGGCCAACGCCCGGTCGGCAATGGCGG
>Ga0207933_1002806_pt1 | contig 10872 bp, 8 predicted proteins | sample NGESurdeep092012_4_FD_184488 | JGI IMG/M metagenome (GOLD analysis project Ga0207933, IMG submission 184488) | Arctic peat soil microbial communities from Barrow, Alaska - NGEE Surface sample F53-3 deep-092012 (SPAdes) | ecosystem: Environmental > Terrestrial > Soil > Wetlands > Peat ...
GGATCGGGGTTTGCCAAAGCAAAAACTATGGAATCGGCCGCGAGGAGTTTTAGGTGATCTTCGGAGACGAGGTTCGATCCAGAGACGCCAATCAGGACGTCCGCGCCGGTCATGGCGTCAGCGAGACTGCCCGTTCTCTTCTCCACGTTGGTATTCGCCGCCAACCAACGGCGAGTGTCGTCGAGACGGGAATCGTTCTCGCTCAGGATCCCATTTCGGTTGACGCCGATAATGTCGCCGACGCCTTCGGAAAGAAGGAGTTTGCTGATCGCTACGCCGGCGGCACCGACTCCGAGCACGACGACACGGATGTCCTTCATCTCCTTGTTGACCACTCGGAGCGCGTTCAAGAGCGCGGCGTAGACCACGGTCGACGTCCCGTGTTGATCGTCATGGAAAACCGGGATGTCCAAGGTTTCGCGCAGACGCGACTCGATCTCAAAACAACGTGGCGCCGAGATGTCTTCGAGATTGATTCCTCCGTACACCGGAGCAATGCACTCGACTATGCGCACGATCTCATCGACGTCTTGTGTCGCGAGGCACACCGGCCACGCGTCGATGCCCGCGAATCGCTTGAACAGAAGAGCTTTCCCCTCCATTACCGGCAGAGCGGCGGCCGCACCAATATTGCCGAGACCGAGGACGGCGGATCCGTCGGTGACGACGGCAACAGTATTGCGTTTTATCGTCAGGTTTCTCGCCACCGTCGGATCTTTAGCAATAGCCATTGAAATGCGCGCCACGCCCGGCGTGTACGCCATTGAGAGGTCATCGCGAGTCTTCAGCGCGATCTTTGGCTCGACCGAGATGGTTCCGCCAAGGTGCAGGAGGAACGTCCGATCGCTTATTGCTTGGACGCGCGCTCCCGCTATCGCGTCAACCGCGACCTTGAGTCGTTCGGCGTGTTCTTCGTCACTAGCGTCGCAGGTTATATCGACAATCATGTGTCGTCTGTTGGGCTCGACTACATCCAGAGCCGTCACAACGCCGTGAGCGTCGCTGACGGCGGTGGCAACTGCGCCAACACCCGAGGCGTCGTCGATTTCGACCCTCATAGTCACGGAATACGAGGCGCTAGGGATGCTCATTGCGCTGCGTGCTCCACGCCCAAATCACGAACGAAGTTGCTCTTCATTGACTTCGGTCGAGCGCTCTCAACGTCGATGACCGACATAGAGACGATGCTATCGCTGGTCGCGTGACCTACTGCAATGGCGAGGCATGAATTCAATGTCGGGGTATTCATATCGTCTTTCGCTCTTCTTGGTAGCGCGCGATAGCAAGAGCTTTGACGTTACCGAATCCACGAATCATCGCGGGCAAGTTGGCGAGCTCGGCTGATCGGTCGTGATTCTCGTGCGTGAGTTCACGGCTGATTCGTTCGATCGAGGCGATGTATTCGTCGCGTACGACTCTCTCCTGGCGACGATGCCGCGAGTATCCGAAGGGATCGAGTTTGGTATCGCGCAGACGACGCCCGGCTCGCAGAATGTGAAAACTCAGTCGCGCGCTGGCACCCAGTCGTAGTTTGCGCTTGAGTCCAATAGCGTGCAAGACGGGCGGCGTCAAGTGGAAGATGACGCGCCCTTTCGTTCCGAACTCGTGCTCAATCTCAGCTCGAGCGGCTTGGCTGAGGTGTAATCGAGCAACTTCGTACTCGTCCTTGTAAGCCATCAATCGATGAAGTTCTACGGCCACCGCCAGAGTAAATGGTCCGTCGGCCACGCCGAGGCTCGACTCGGCTTCGCGCGCGCGCTGAAGCACGCGGGCGTAACGACGCGCGTACGCGGTGTTTTGATAGCCAATCAGGTCGGCCACGCGTGCGAGCGCGAGGACTTCGAGGTCACTGCCCTTCGTCGCGCCGATCGATTGCACGATCGTCGAGGTCGCTCGGTTGGGTTCACGGTCATTCGATTCGTCCGCCGTGTCGGTGTTGAGGTCGAGATTGTCGAGCACGGCGAGGCGCCCAAGGCGGAAGGCTCGTTGATTGGCCTCGACGTCGACGCCGTTCAATTCGATGGCCCTTTCTATCGACGTCTCATCGAGCGGCAGGGCGCCGCACTGAAAGGTGGCGCCGAGTAGGAGGATGTTCGAGTAGGTATCCGAGCCGAGTAGCTCGTGGGAAAGTCGCTGGGCGTCGAGCCATACGTTGTTCGCTGGACGGCTGCGACTCTCAATCTGCTCAACGAGCGCCGCGAGGGAAGGGGAGGGGATCGTGAAATCAGCGACCTGACGACCCGTGGGTGCTTGGGTCGTCGACATCACCGCGGTCGTCTTTCCGCTCGCTGCAGTGGCGAGATTCTGCGCGGCGGCCGCGACGAGAAGGTCACTACCCACGTAGAGGTCGCACTCTTCTCCACCCAGTCGGGGAGAGGTGTTTGAAGCTGTGTCGCTGAGGCGCAGGTCAGAGACGACGGCCCCGCCCTTTTGCGCGATGCCGGTCTGGTCGAGTTCGCGAACGTAAAGACCTTGGAGGTGGGCCGCCCTCGCGACGATCTGGGCCGCGGTCAGTACACCGGTACCGCCGATGCCGGTAAGGCGCATCGTGAAGTCTTCACTTGTGGCGTGACGTAGCGGAGGCTCGAGTCGATCGAAGTCGAGAGCGGCGTACGAACGGTGTGTTGAGTGTTTCTTCGCAGGTCGTACGGTCACGAACGCGGGACAGTCGCCCTCGAGACAGGAGAAGTCGAAGTTGCACGACTCCTGGTGAATTCGCGTTTTGCGACCAAAGGGCGTCTCGAAAGGGCGTACCGAGAGGCAGTTCGACTTCGCCCCGCAGTCACCGCAACCCTCGCACACCAACGTGTTTATATGGACGTGTTCTCGTGGCTCTGCGATAAGACCACGCTTGCGCTTGCGCCGCAACTCGGCGGCGCACTCCTGGTCGTGGATGAGGACGGTGACACCAGTGATGGTCGAGAGGAGCACTTGGGCTTCGACGATCCGATCTCGGCGCCAGACCTCCACCCCGCCCGCGAGTCCTTTGGCGCGCGTCAGGTTCGGTTCGTCGCTCGTGACAACAATCTTCTTCACCCCTTCAGCCATCAGCATGTTGATCAGATCCGCGAGGCTGCGCCCACCGGCGATCGGCTGGCCGCCGGTCATGGCGACCGTCGAGTTGACGAGGACTTTGTACGTGATATTTACGTCCGCGGCAACGGCGGCGCGGATCGCCAATGACCCGGAGTGCGCCAGTGTGCCGTCGCCAAGGTTTTGAAAGAAGTGCTCGGACGCAACAAAGGGCGACATGCCGTTCCACATCGCGCCTTCGCCACCCATTTGAAATCGTCCAACGACAGTGCCAACCTGTCTCGGATCCATCTGAATGGCCAATCCGTGACAGCCACTTCCTGAACCTACGTACGCCCCGGCGGGCACTTTGACCGACGTGTTGTGAGGACAGCCTGAGCAGAAATAAGCACCGCGAGCGAGCGAGAGTGGTGACAGCGCGACCTGGCGGGTGCGCGAACGCCAGTTCCTCACCGTGGCCACGTCGCGCTGAAGCATGATGCGATCAGCGAGCACGTCAGCGAGTGCGTCGGCGTCGACCTGGCCCGTGACGGGAATGAGTGCTCGACCATTCTCATCGTGCTCGCCAACGATTCGTGGCGCGTTCGTCACGCCGTAGAGGGCGCTCTTCAAAAGTGTCTCGAGGAAGGGCCGCTTGTCTTCAACGACCAGGATTTCGTCGAGTCCGGAAGCGAACTCGCGCACGAGGCGTTCATCGAGTGGGTAGGGCATGGATATTTTGAGGAGGCGGACACCGACTCGTGCGTAGTCGGCTTCGTCGATACCGATGCGCCCTAGGGCGTGCAGCACCTCCAAGTACGCCGGGCCGGCTGCAACGATGCCGAGCTTGTCGTTGTCGGCCCTGGCCGTGACGCGATTGAGCCCATTCACGGCCGAATAGCGACGAGCTATCTCTAGGCGCGATCCGTAGAGTGAGCTCTCGAGTTCGATCAGCTTCGTACCAAGAAGTTGGGCACTCACTTCGTGGGTAAAGGGCACGCCGTTGAACTTGATGTCGGGCAACAATGGGCGGACTCGGCTGGGGTCGAGCAACACGGTCTGCGTGGAGTCCGCGACTATGGCTGGAATGCGCAGGCCAACCCACAGCCCCGAGGCACGTGAGAGGGCGAAGCCGTGCAAACCGAGATCGAGGATCTCTTGGGGATCAGCGGGCGCGAGTACGGGCATGGCCAGTGCGTAAAGCATTGGTTCAGAGGTTGATGGCACGCTCGAGGACTTGGCCTGAGGGTCGTCACCAACACAGACCAGCACCCCACTTCGAGAACCGGTCCCCATCAGGTTCCCGTGCCGAAATGCGTCCGACGCGCGATCCAGTCCGGGGGCCTTGCCGTACCAGAGGGCGAAGACCCCGTCTTTCGTATGGTCAGGTTGGCGCATCGCCAACTGACTACCCGCTACGGCAGTGGCCGACAACTCCTCGTTGAGTCCGGCGCGATGCACGATGCCAAGGTCGCCCAGGAGCTCGCGGCGGCGCGCGAGTTCCAAGTCGAGGCCCGCCAACGGTGAGCCGGGATAGCCGGTGATGAAGCCCCCAGTGTTGAGTCCCGCTTCTACGTCCACGCGACGCTGGTCCATGGCCAGACGGACGATTGCCTGGACACCCGACATCAGGTCTTGACCGTCGATTCTCTGGTAGCGAGCGTCGAGGGTCTCATCGAGCAGCAACGGACCCCCTCTATCAGCCATACGTCGATGGTAGGACTCAGTTAAAGGCAAATGGCAGGGACTATGGTCACTTTGCCAGGCGATTGATGGGCTAATCGACGCTTATTTCGTTTTGAAGTCACTCGCTTTCATACGGTGAGATTGTCGTACTTTATTTTCCTACAAACGCGACACGATTATCGACGGCAATCCCCGCTCGAAGGTGCGCAATAACGTCGTCGGCGCCGTAACTGTTTCTACCCGCCAAGAGGGGGCGGATCTCGTTGATGCAGTCACCGCTGGTAATAATGGGGGGCTCTTGGTGAGCGCCGGCGCGCACTTGCCCCAAGCCACACGTGGACAGCAGTCCATTGCACAGGCAGGTGCGTCCAACGGTATCTTCGAGCAGTCCACCCTTCCTCACGTACGCGGCGACAGGTTCGGCCGCGCAGCGATAACCGATCGTTCCGCGGGAGCTGACGAACGCTTCTCGTAAGTAACCCACGTCACACTTGCGTTCTCTCGCTTCGTAAATGTCCGGTTCCGATATCGTTCGCGTCGCCGACGCCACCTTGAACGGGTATCCCGTGGACGAGGCCCGCATTGACGTGGTGACGTTTACAGAACTGCTTTGCACGTCAGCCAATATTTGTTCTCGCAGTACCGGGTCCATGCCCGACTCTCGGCAGTACGCAAAAAGTGTTCCCACCTGAACGCCCGCCGCCCCGAGTTCGAATGCCTCTTGGACCTTCTCGGGAGTTGTAATGCCGCCGCCAATCCAAAAAGGAACGCCCAGAGTAAGCATCACCTCAAAGTTGACGCGATCGCGCTCGCCGTACTCGGGGTTACCGTCGCCGTCGACAGTGAACTGACCGCGTGGCGGCGCGTTGTGCCCGCCTGCGCTCGGGCGCTCCACGACAAAGCCGTCGACCGGACCATTGCTGCGTTTCGCGAGCGCTGTTGCCAAGACGTGCGAGGAAACGATGCCGATGAACTTTGGACGTTGAAGAGTGCCGGACGAGTGGTAGCGCGCGGGGTTGAAGTGCAGTGAGGGAATCGTGTCGGGCGTCGTGCCGCCCACGATGTTCAGCGCAAGGTCGACCTCCTGACCTTGTGCCAGTTGCTCCAAAATGCCAGGAATATTGGTGGGCACGCCAGCTCCCATGACGACGTAATCGACGCCCGCGAGCATGGCCCCATACAGGGTAGGCACCGTTGGGATCTGCACCTTGGTGAGTAAGTTGATGCCTACAACACCATCGTGCCCCTGTTTCGCCATCGCCACTTCAACGTAGGCAGCCAGCACCAGTACATCTTGGGAGTGCTGCACACTTCGGTGCGTCAACATGGCGATGTTTCGATACGGGGCCGACTCTGCTCGTCGTGTCGTGGCGAATTGCTCCACTACTTCATTGACTATTGAAGGAACGGGAAAGCTGTCGAGAACAGCTTGCAATGACGCATCGACTCCTAGGTCTTGCAGTCGGCGCACAAAAACGCTGTCAATGGCAGTTCCAGAGACCACTCCAAGTTGCCCCGTACGTGCAACTGCTCGCGCCAGTGGCCACCCGGATATGGCAATTCCCATCCCGCCTTGAATGAGCCACGGTGTGTTCTGCGTGCTCTTGGTACTGGCGTCACTCACGTTGTTGACCGTTCTTCGCCGTCTGCATGCACCTCTGAAACTGGCGATACGCAAGTCTAGGTTCGTGCCAGCCGAGTTTGAAGAGAGTTCGGTTCGTCGTGGCACAGTTCATTTTCAGCGGTTGAGTCTCTGGTGATCACACGCCGATCGAAGGTAGCCTCACGAGGTGATCCAGGAGATGTCCACACTCGAGATCAATGAGTTCGTTCTCGAACAGAGGGTCGGTCGAGTGGGCTGTCACGCCGAGGGCGTGACGTACGTCGTACCCATCATCTTTGCGTGGGATAGCGACAGCTTCTACGTGTATACGACTGAGGGTCAGAAGATCACCATGATGCGCCACAACGCGCGCGTCTGCTTCGAAATCGATGAGTACGTCGTCGACGGAGGTTGGCGCAGCGTCATCGTGCAGGGTGTCTACGAAGAGCTGTGTGACGAAGACGCCGCGCGCGCGCTACGGATACTCACCGAACGTTTCCCACCGGCCACTGGCGCTAAGCGCGAGGCTCGCGATTCGAGTCAGGGTCGAGCACCGGTAGCGTTTCGGATTCGTGCCCTAGAGATGACGGGTCGCAAGGTAGAGCGCAATGCCTAAGCGACGCGCAACGCGGTAAATGAACGACCGGCACCCTGTTCGAACGACGACTAACGGCTCGAGAGCGTTCCTTCGCTCACCCGAACGCATCCGGGGTCTGAGGCGAGAGGATTTCCGTACGTCGCGAACGCTCGCGAACGCGAACCGCCGCAGAGGTTGGCGTAGTCGCAGTCACCACACGGGCCGACAAACTCGGCCGCTCGTATGGACCGCAAAAGTTCGTTATCCCGATAGATATCGATGAGGCTCGACGTTCGAACGTTGCCGAGAGTAATGGGCAGGAAGCCCGACGGATAGACGTCACCATTGGCGGCCACGAACACAATCCCTTTGCCGTCGCGCGTCGCCGCACTCGGCGCACGAATCGGTGCTGTGCTCACGCCCAAAAGCTCGACGAGGCGATCTCGCAATGATGAGTACAAGGAATCGGTCTCGAACTCGCGCAGGGACGACTCGTTATTCTCCCGACGTTCGATGACGACTCGGCGAAAAAAGGGCGCTTCGACCGTACGAACCGTGAACCCGTAGCGCGACGCGTCGACGAGAAAATTGCACACGTCCTCGTTCTCATCGGCCGTGGTGGCATTCATCTCAGTGCCACGACCGGTCGTGATCAGAAAGAAGATCTCCCATACGTCCACGTGCTGATCGTGCAACAGGGCAGCGACGTCGGCGAGTTCGCGAACGTTTGCTGGCATCACGGTGGTGTTGACCTGGGTGGTGAATCCGTGTTGCTTGAGCTCACCGATGGCTCGTATCGTCGACGCGAAGTGGCCGTCGATACCTCGTACGGCGTCGTGCGTCGACGCCGTCGCTCCGTCCAAACTGAGCGACGCACTCTTCACACCGCAGGAGCGCAGTGACTGAAGGGTCGATGACGTCAATTGAGGTGTCACTGAAGGGGCAATCGCCACGGGCACGTTCACCGATGCTGCGTACGTTGCGAGTTGCACAATATCCTCGCGCATGAGACAGTCACCGCCAGTGAGTATGAGTATCGGCCGTGGTCTGCCGATTGCCGCCAGGGTGTCGATCAACGCGAAGCCTTCATTGGTCGAAAGCTCGTCGGAACCAGCGAGCCGTTGGGCGTTGGCGCGACAGTGAAAACAGGCCAGATCACATGCTTTCGTCATCTCCCAAAAAACCAGAAGCGGCCGTTGGCTGAACGGTTCGTTCACGATTGAGTCAGGTATCGCATTAATCCTGCACCGCCTCTACTCCACGCCAGCGCGGGAATATCTCGGGGGACGTATCGCCATCATAAGGCCAGAATTGATACTCGAATGTTGGGGGAAGATTCTTCGTCGTCGAAAGGGCATCGATTGAATCATGAGCGAACGGTGAAATAGGTCTCAACATGACGTATAAACCAACATCGACCCGTGCTGTTTCCGGCAGATCATTTCGAAGAACTTGAAACTTTCATGGCGTTAGTTCGCTGCTTACTGTCGCGGGCGAAACCATGCTCCGTTGATGGCGCCAATAACGCGCTTATCCGCCAAAGGAGAGCTCGACGCTAGTACTGCATCGTCATCGTCGATGCAGAAGGGTTCACCCGAAAAATTTACGACGCAACGAAAGTCCGGACCACGTCGCAAGACGAGGACGCCCGATGGACTGGGTTCCCAAGTGACGATCCATTCATCGTCCTTGAACATCGTCGAGCGCAATGCCAGAACTGACTTAAAGAACTGCAACGTTGCACTCGGAGCCGTCGGGCTCGTGCCGCCTCACGGCGCCGATCTCAGCAGGGCGACCTCAGGCATCTCCTCGGGTGGGCCGAAGCCGTGCTCGACCAGCCAGCGGACGTTAAGCAGGCATCGCAACGACCACCACGCGCGGATGAGGTCGCGGTCGACGTTGGTGCCGTAGCCCGCGACGACGTCGCCAAGGTGCTCCGCGTGTCCGAGCGTGAGGGTGGCGAGGTCGAAGAGGGCGTCGCCCTGGGACGCCTCGGACCAGTCGACGACGCCGGTGACCTCGTCACCAGTGACGAAGACGTGGTCGACCTGCAGGTCACCGTGGATGAACACCGGTGTCCACGGCCGGAGCGCAGTCTCGGCGAGCCGGCGATTACGCGTGAGCACCTCGGTCGGAAGGACGCCGTTGGCGACGAGCCACTCGCACTCGGCGTCGAGCTGGGACGCGAACTCGTCGACGGTCCGACCGGGCCATGGAGGCAGTGGCGCGGCGTGCAGCGTCCAAAGGGCGGTACCGGCCGCAGCCCACGCCGCCGCCGACGCGGTCGACGGCTCGCCGAGGTGACCGAGTGCCGTCCCCGGGAGAGCGGCGAGCGCGAGCACCGGCGGCTTCCGCCACAGGATCTTCGGGGTCGGGACCGGCGCCATCGCCATCGCCTCAACCTCGACGTCGGTGCGGGTCTGGTCAGCGTCGATCTTTAGGAACACGTCGCCGACGTGCAGAGTCGCGCGCTCGTTATGGGCGACGACAACCTCGATCTCCTCCACGTCGGCCATCATCGCAGATGACCACTGACGTCGCCGGGTATATCGCGTGCGACCGCGCTGCTGGGCCGCATCGCTGCCCGGATTCTTCGATCGCGGCATCGACCGTTAGCGGGTCGAGCACTGTCTCCGTTCGCCGGGCCTCGCCACGTGGTCCATGGTGCCAAGCGCACCCGTCGCGGTCGGTGACCTAGACGCGACGGGTGCGGTTCGATGACATCGAGCGAGCGCAGCCCAGAACGCCTGACGGTGCTCGCGTCGCAGACTCGGGTGACCTGGAAAACGCTGTGCGGGCCTCCCGGTGACTGTCGTCGTCCAACCTTTCGGTCTTCCCATGTGCACACCTCCAACTCGAGGTGTTGCTCTGACCGATTGAATCCACCATAGCAATTTACCCGAATCAGTCTCCGTCGCATGCAGCGCTGTGGCGATGCGAAAACTCGCGGCTACGCGCGATCCGCGTCCGGGTGGACGTAGCTTCCAACGGGAGTACGCAAGCCGACCGCCAGACGGTTCCATCCGTTGATGGCCACGATGGCGAGAGTGAGGGCGACAATCTCTTCGGGGCTGAACTGTTGCGCCACCTGTTCGTAGACGTCGTCGGGTGCACCCGAGCTTGGCAACAATGTGAGCGCCTCGCACCAGGCGAGGGCCGCGCGTTCGCGCGGCGAATAGACCGGCGCTTCTGGCCACACGACGACGAGGTGAAGTCGTTGACTCTCCATGCCGATACCTTGGGCATCCTTCGTGTGCATGTCCACGCAGTAGGCGCAGCCGTTCAACTGGGATGCGCGCACCTTCACCAACTCGAGCAACTCTGGATCAAGAGAGCTTGAGTGGACGGTGGCTTCGAGTGTCGCCATGGCGTTGAGCGCGGCGGGAAAGACGGTTCGGTAGTCGATGCGCATTGTCATACCCCTTTCGTTCGGGTCGCTCATTGTTCGGAATGCTGTAGGTTTTCCCGGCCGATCGGTGCGCGTTGCTTCTATTTTGGCGTAATCAGATTAACCTTTCTTCTAGTCCATGCTAGTGAAAGGCTCGTCCCGTGGTCCCCCCAATTGACGCCAATGCAACGTCCGCGGCCACGCCTATCGCGCCCGCGCGGACTGTTGGTGACGTCTCGAGCCGCCAGCCGGCACGTTGGCAGGACGCCCGGTTGATCGACATCATCCAAGAGACGACCGACGCCGTGACCTTGAGGCTACGACTCGTAGATTCTGCCGATTTTCTCCCGGGGCAGTACTACAACGTGCGACTGACGGTACCTGGTCGGATCGGTCCGATTCAACGTGCCTACTCCGTTGCCTCATCACCACTGCCAGCGACGTCGATCATCGATATTGGTGTGCGCGAGGTACCCGGCGGTTTGATCTCACCGCAACTGGTCCGGGGTCTCAGCGTGAGTGACCAGATCCAAGTGCGAGGTCCGGCTGGGCGTTTCACCTGGACGACGGATGATGGTGGCCCCGTCCTGTTGATCGGAGCGGGCA
>Ga0207933_1002807_pt1 | contig 10868 bp, 8 predicted proteins | sample NGESurdeep092012_4_FD_184488 | JGI IMG/M metagenome (GOLD analysis project Ga0207933, IMG submission 184488) | Arctic peat soil microbial communities from Barrow, Alaska - NGEE Surface sample F53-3 deep-092012 (SPAdes) | ecosystem: Environmental > Terrestrial > Soil > Wetlands > Peat ...
TGCCGGTGACGGAGTTTACCTTGGCCTCGCCTTGCGCGCCGGGCATGAGGTTGGTGCCGGTGAAGCCGACGAGGGTTGAGCCACTGCGGTTGAGATAGTTGACCGCGTCGAGTTGCCGCTCTACGACATGAACGTGATAGATGTAGACGCCATTGGGACCCTGGGTGACGACCTCGGCGGACTTCGCTCCGGGCGCTAGGGTGGTGGGATTAGGCTCCTGGGCTGTGGCTAAAAGGCAGAATCCACTCAATAAAGCCGCAACGGGCGCTGCGACTGCAAATCTCTTCCACGTTCCAAACATTTTCTCGTTCTCCTTGACGCTCTGATACTCTCGTCGCGAACAGACGCGACTGCGCCGACATGACGCTTCAACAAGTCGGATGTGCGGTGTGAAACAAAAGGTGTATGAGATAAAGTTTGTTTTGGGGCAACCTTATTGATGTGACGCGACGGCCTTGGTCGATCAAGAGAAGGTAGGTCGCCATGCGTGCAGACGTTTCGATGGTACTTCCAGAAGGTTGGGCAACTCGCGGAAAGAGCGGGGGCGGCGGTATGAATGGCCCCTATAATCAAGCTGCTGGGGGGAAGACGCGTGAGTGAAGCGATCGTCGAAATAGTGGGGCTGCGCAAGGTGTACGCCGGCAAGAATTCAGTGACAGCGGTGGATGGGATTGATCTCCATGTGGAGGCGGGGCTGATTTACGGGCTGCTTGGGCCGAATGGAGCGGGCAAGACGACGACCATATCGATTGCTACAACGCGTGCGATTCCGACGGCAGGCTCGGTGAAGATTGCGGGTGTGGATGTGGTGGCGCATCCGGCGCTGGCTCGGCGGTCGATTGGCGTGGTGCCGCAGTACAACACGCTGGACCGGTCGTGTACGGTGGCGGAGAATATTCATTTTCATTGCAGGTACTTTGGGATGTCGAATGTGGAAGCGACTGCGCGGACGGCGCAACTGCTGGAGCAGTTCCGGCTGAGCGATCGCACGCAGGCGTATCCGCAGGCGCTGAGTGGAGGGCTGGCGCAGCGGCTGCAGATAGCACGCGCGATTGCGCATTATCCGAAGGTGCTGTTTCTGGATGAGCCGAGTGCGGGGCTTGATCCGCAGAGCCGCATCGCGATGTGGGAGGCGGTGCAGGTCTTGCGGGGCGAGGGGATTACGGTGGTGCTGACGACGCACTACATGGAAGAGGCGGATGCACTGTGCGACCGGTTGGCCATCATCGACCATGGCAGGATTTTGGTTGAAGACACTCCCGCAGCATTGAAGGCGAGCGTTGGAGGAGACCAGATCTATGACCTGCGCATGCATGGGGTTCGGGATAGCGGCTTGCTGGAGAGACGCTTGCAGGTGATTGAGGGTGTGACAGGCGTTGAGGTGATTGAAGGTGGCCTGCGGGTGCTGGCTCGGGCGCAGGATGGTCTGCTGGCGAAAGTCGTCACCATAGCGAACGAGTTTGGGCTGCGGGATATGACGACGACGGAACCTAGCCTTGAGACGGTGTTTATTCGGCTAACCGGAAGAGACTTACGCGAGTAGTTTTGAGAGAACAGGACGAGCCATGGGTGAGGTTGTCGGTAGGGGCGAGGATGTGAGGCTGGTGATTTATTCGCGCGCCTTCATCGGTTTGATGGAGCGCGATCTACGCGTGCTGCGCCGCGAGATTGCGCCGTTTGTGATTCGCATTGCGATGAACCCGCTGCTATTTTTGTTTGTCTTTACCTACGTGATGCCGCACATGAGCGGCGGTGCGTCGATGAGTCCGATGGCCGGAATGGCGGGAGGTGGTGGTGGATTTGGAACGGTGCTGCTGCCGGGTTTGATGGCCGTCGCGATTATGTTCTCGGGGATTGCGGCGGTAGCGTTGCCGCTGGCGCAGGAGTTTGGCATTACGCGCGAGATTGATGATCGCGTGATGTGCCCCCTGCCGATTGCTGCCGTTGCGATGGAGAAGATTATTTTTTCAGCGATCCAAAGCGTTCTTGCCGCAGCCCTGGTCTTTCCGCTGGCGTATTACATTCCGAGTACGCCCGTGCTGGCGCATGTGACGAGTTGGTGGTTTCTGAGTGCGGTGGTGGTCCTGGCGAGCCTGCTGGCCGGGGCCCTGGGATTGACGATTGGGACTTCGGTGCAGCCAAAACAGATTGGGCTGATCTTTGGCGTGGTGATTGTCCCGATCACGTTCTTAGGTTGCGTGTATTATCCGTGGACCGCGCTGACTCACATTCGATGGCTGCAGATTGGCGTGCTGGTGAACCCGATTGTGTATATGAGCGAGGGATTGCGCGCGGCGCTGACGCCATCGACCGGCCACATGCCCGAGGTTATGATTCTTGCCATGCTGACGTTCTTCACGGTGCTGCTGACGTGGGCCGGGATGCGGGGCTTTGCGCGGCGCGTGCTGAGTTGAGGGCTAGGGAAGAGCCTAGGTGCTGGCTGGGAGAGGCTGCAGCTTCTCGGTTAAATCGTTGGCTATGAGGTCGCCGTGGAAGCGGCCGTTCTCGATGAAGATTTCGTTGGTGCGCTCGCCGGCTACGACGACGCCGGCGAGATAGATTCCGGGTACGTTGGATTCGAGGGTGGCGGGATTGCAGACCGGGCAGCGGGCGTTGGCTTCTTCGAGCAGGACGCCGAGAGACTCGATGAAGTCGAAGTCGGGGTGATAGCCGGTCAGGGCGAAGACGAAATGATTGGGTAGAACTTTGGGACCACCGGGTGTGAGCAGGGTTACCGAGTCTTCGGTGATTTCGCTGACGGTGGTGTTGAAGTGTGCCACGACCTCGCCGTTTTTGATGCGGTTTTCGATGTCGGGCTTGATCCAGTATTTGATGTGGGGATGGAGTGCGGCACCACGGTGGACGAGGGTGACGCGCGCGCCGTGACGCCATAGGTCGAGAGCTGCGATTGCGGCGGAATTCTTGCCGCCGATGACGAGGACATCCTGGTCGAAGTAGGGATGCGGTTCGTGATAATAGTGCTTGACCTTGGGGAGATCTTCGCCGGGAATGCTGAGGTAGTTGGGAAGGTCATAGTAGCCGGTGGAGACGATGAGCTTGCGTGTGCGATGGATGAGTTTGCGGCCGAACTTGTCGGTGGTGTGGACGGCGAAGTCACCATCGGAGCCGGTTACTTGGTCGACGTTTTCGTATTGGCGGATGTCGAGCCGGTAGTGCTCGGCTACCTTGCGGTAGTACTCGAGGGCCTCGGAACGGGAGGGCTTCTGGTTGGGAGAGGAGAAGGGCATGTTGCCGATCTCGAGCAACTCGGGCGTGGTGAAGAAGGTCATGTGGGCGGGGTAATTGAAGAGCGAGTTGGTGAGGCAACCCTTGTCCACGAGAACGACACGGAGGCCGTTGCGTTGGGCTGCGATGGCGCAGGCGAGGCCGGTAGGGCCGGCGCCAATGACGAGGACATCGTAGTGGGTATGTTCGCTCATAGTATCGATTGTATCGATGCGGTGGAGAGGTGAAAGGGTGCGGACGAATTGGGTGCCAAGTTCGCTGGGATGGGGGTAAAGTTAGGCCATGAGGACGAAGGGTCTGCGGAGACGAACCACGGGTGACGTGCGAGGCGAGGCTGACGCTTGAAGATTTCCCTTGCATTGATGGTGGTGCTGTTATGGCAGGCTGACTTTGGTTCGCCGGGTGCGGGGCCGATATCCGCGGCTGATCCGCAGCATTTGCGCTATGAGCGCTCGATCACACTGCCGGCCGGGGCGGTGGGTGATACATGCGCGGTGCTCGATGCAAGCGTGTATGCCGATGCCGGGAATTGGTCTGAAGGTGATTTGCGGGTGTTCCGTGAGATGGGAGCAGGGAAGGAAGAGGAGGTGCCGTTCGCTGTGAGTTATAGCGAGGCGCAGCCTACGGATGCGGTGGTTGCGACGGTGCAGAATCTTAGATTGCAGCGGGGTGAGATTGTTTTTGATCTGGCCATGCCGCGGCGTGCGTACACCGTCGTCGATCTGCAGCTTGCGGCGAAGAACTTTATTGCGACGGCGGAGGTGTCGGGGTTGGATGGTAAGGGTGGGCCTGCGAAATCGCTTGGGACGTTTACGCTGTTCGACTTTACGCAGGAACATCTCGCGCGGTCGACGTCGCTGGCGATGCAGGAGTCGAGCTTTGCGCAACTGCATGTTAAGCTGCATCTGCGCGGGACCGATGGAGGTGCGTTTCCGCACTTGTCGGCTGCGATCGTTGAAGGAGCGACGGTGCCTGCGAGTCGTGAGGCGCAGACGCTGTACACGGTTGTCGCGAGTACCAGCAAGATCACGCAGGAGGGGACGTCGAGCGTGGCGCAGATGGAAGTCCCAGCTCATTTGCCGATCGAGCGTGTGAACTTCGTCGTTGAACCGGGATACAAGGCCGACTTTTTACGCAGGGTCACGATCTCGGCGGGAAGAGATGTGAAGGCGCTGGCGCGTCCAGAGGAAGTGATTCATGGTGAGATATGGCGGGTGACGCGCGGAGGGGAGGAGGAGATTCACGCTGCGAAGCTGACGCAGATCGCGGTGATCGCGTCCAACCTGCGCGAGGCTGCGGCGGTCAGGATTGAGATTGAGAATGGGAGTGCGCCGCCGCTGCCGATCAAGGCGATCCAACTGGAGATGCGGCAGCGTACGATCTGCTTCGATGCGGCGGCGGGGTCAACGTATACGTTGCGCTATGGTGACGAAGGGCTGCGCGCATCCGACTATGATCTTGATGCGCTGGCGAAGAGGGCGACAAAGCCGCATGCGGCGGTGCTGGGGCCGGAAGTGCTGAATCGAGATTATGTTCAGCGGAAGGATGCGAAGACCTACGACGAACGCAATCCGGAGAGGTACTGGATCGCGCTGCTGGCAGCGATTGCAGCGCTGGGAGCGCTTGCCAGCAGACACACGAAGCGACGGGGAAGGCATAGGTAGAACGGATTGAGACGAATGATTGCCGGAAATGCGATGGTGCGCCAGGGCCTGATTGTCGCGGTGATGGTGCTCGCGTGTGGGTCGGGGATGCAGGCACAGAGAACAGTTCCGCCGGAGCTGGTGGCGGCGCGAAAGGCGCTTGCGGCGAAGGAGTACCAGCGCGCCGAGGAGATGTATGCGGCGTATGCGAAGGCGCATCCGGATAGCGTTGACGGCGAAGAAGGCGTGGGAGACGCGGAGCTGGGGCTGCATGAGTATGAGGCCGCAGAGTTGGAGTACCGGCGGGTGGTGGCGGCGCAGCCGGAGTTCTGGGTGGCGCATAAGAACCTGGTGGTCGTCGAGGCGGCATTGGGGCGATGGGAAGAGTTTGACCGCGAGCGTGCTTTGCTGCGTGGAGCTCGGCAGCGGGGGGCTCCTGGTATCAGCGCGCGCGAGAGCGATGTGATCGATTCGTTTGAGGTGCGGGGAGAGCACTGGATTGTGCGGGAGTACTACGAGCCGGTGGGACGCTCGCTTACTCGCTACAACTTCGAATACTTTGGGCCGGATGGTCGGGTGAGGGAATATATTTCGCTGGAATCGGCGGAGGCCGCACGCAGAGCTCTGGCGGTGGGTGGCGAAGTCCACATCGGCGACGATGCTACGAACGCAGCTTCGATCAAGGACTTTGCGCTGAACTGGTATACGCGCAAGGCGCATGGGACGATCACTCGCTATCCAAACGGCGAGCCGCGTTACGAGCGCGTGCGTGCGGAAGTGATGCGTTGGTTGCGGCGGTCGAACGCGGCGAAGTAATTACTTGATTGCGGCGTCGACTTCGGCGAAGTAGCTGGGGGACTTGAGGATTTCGCGGGGCTTGGAGCCGTCGGCTGGGCCTACGAGACCGTCGTGCTCCATCATGTCGATGAGGTGGGCGGCGCGGCCGTAGCCGATGCGGAGGCGGCGCTGCAGGAGCGATGTGGAGGCTTTGCCGAACTCGAAGACGAGGCGAACGGCGTCGTCGAAGAGGGCGTCGTTGTCGTCGCCATCGTTGGCGCTGCCACCTTCGCTGGACTTCTCATCCTTGGGGCCTTCGAGGAAGCCGTGGACATACTCGGCTTCGCCTTGGGCGCGCCAGAATTCGGTGACGGCGGAAATTTCCTTTTCGGTGACGAAGGGTGCGTGGACGCGCTGGAGACGGCTGGTTCCGGGTGGGAGGAAGAGCATGTCGCCTTTGCCGAGGAGGCTTTCGGCACCGTTGCTGTCGATGATGGTGCGGGAGTCGACCTTGGTGGCGAGGCGGAAGCTCATGCGGGTGGGGACGTTGGCCTTGATGAGGCCGGTGATGACATCGACCGAGGGGCGCTGGGTGGCGAGGACGAGATGGATGCCGACGGCGCGGGCCATCTGGGCGAGGCGGGTGATGGATTCTTCGACGTTGGCGCGATCGAGCATCATGAGGTCGGCGAGCTCGTCGATGATGATGATGATGTAGGGAAGCGGTTCCTGGTTGACGTCCTCGAAGAGGTATTCGCTGCCGCCTTCGAAGAGCTTGTTGAACTGGTCGATGTTGCGGACGTGGTTGGCGGCGAGGAGCTTGAGGCGGCGCTCCATCTCGCGGACCGCATTGCGCAAGGCATTTGCAGCGAGCTTGGCTTCGGTAATGATGGGCGTGAAGAGGTGCGGAATGCCTTCGTACATGCCGAGCTCGACGCGCTTGGGGTCAACGAGGATCATGCGGACTTGTTCGGGCGTGGACTTGAAGAGCACGCTCATGATCATGGCGTTGATGGCGACGGATTTGCCGGAGCCTGTGGAGCCGGCGATGAGGACGTGAGGCATCGAGGCGAGATCGCCGGTGACGATGCGACCGCTGATGTCTTTGCCGAGAGCGATAGCGAGGCGGGATTTGGATTGGGCGAAGCTTTCGCACTCGACTACGTCGCGGAGCCAGATGGTTTCGCGGCCGTGGTTGGGGACCTGGATTCCGACGGTGGATTTGCCGGGCATGCGCTCGATGAGGATGGATTCGGCGGCCATGGCGAGGCAGAGGTCGTCGGCGAGCCCGGTGACGCGGGAGTACTTTACGCCGGCGTCGGGGCGGAACTCGAAGGTGGTGACGACTGGGCCAGGATTGATCTGCTCGACTTTGCCGGCTACGCCGAACTCGGCGCACTTCTCGACGAGGACTCGGGCTTCTTCACGGAGTTCATCCTCGCGGACCTGGGCGCGTTCTTCGGAGCGGTAGAGGAGGGAGCTCGGTGGGAGCTTGTAGCCGCGGACGGACTTGGGGGCGATGGCGACGGCGCGCATGTCGGCGTCGGCGCGCTTGCCGAAGGCGATGTTCTGGGCGGCGATGTCCTGCATGGGCGAGGGCATCGGAGGGAGTTCGGCTGCCGGGCGGGCTGCAGGCGTGGGAATGCGCGCTGGTGGTGGTTCCGGCATGGAGACGTGCGCGCTGTGGGGGGCGGAGAGGATCGGGGGAGGGGAGTGGCGCTCGGGGGCGTCGAGCCAGCCGTCGTCTTCCGGCTGGTGGGTTGCGGATGCTGGGTCTCCGAAGGGAAGGTCGGTGTTGGGGGTGCTGCGCAAGGGCGCTGCTGCAGCGGCTAGTTGCGCGGCGAAGGGTGCTGCGGCGGCGGTGGCGACGTGAAGGCCGGTGATGGGCGAGGCGTCGACTACGGTGCGCGGAATGGTCTGCCAGACGGAGGCGGGCTCGCCGTCGGAGTCGGAGAGGCCGAGCATGTTGCCGGAGCCTAGGTGGGATTCGTCGTCCTGGCGTTGCTTACGGCGGCCAAACCAGCCGAAGAGGCTGGAGAGGAGCGAGGTGTTGGGCGCTGCGGCTTCGTCGCTGGAGGGCTCGGGTTTGGTGCGGGCCTTGGCGGCTGCGGCTTCGCGCTTGGAGGCGAAGGCATCGGGGTCGTCGACTGAGTGGATTCCGCGGCGGAGCTTGCGAGCGGTGTAGCGCTCGCTGAGGCTGCGGATGAAGGCGAAGTGGGAGAGGAACCAGCCTCTCGCGGTGGCGAGGAGGAAGGTCGTGGTGAGGTAGATGGAGAGCGCGACCATGAGGCTGCAGAGGATCAAGGCTCCGGGAAAGTTGACGAAGTGGATGAGGCTGTCGGCGAGAATGCTGCCTTCGACGCCGGAGATGGGTAGAGAGTGGCGCCAGAGGAGATGGCCGGGGATGAGGGCGATCAGGGCAGGCGCGAAGAGGAGCCAAAGGGCGATTCCGCCGACTTTGGCCTTGGTGGAGCCGACGCGGCGGGAGCGCATCCAGGAGATGCCGATGCGCAGGAGAGCTAGCGGAACGAAAAAGATTGCGATGCCAAGGGTCTGGAGAAGGAGGTCGGCGGTGTAGGCTCCGACGAGGCCGGTCCAGTTGTGGGCAGGGTGGACGCCGACGCCTCCGCCGACGGTGTTGAAGGAGGGGTCGGAAGGGGTGTAGGTGATGAGGGCGAGGAGGAGGAGGCCGGCGGTTACCAACACGATGAGGCCGAGCATCTCGTTGAGACGGCGGCTGCGGGTTGGGGAATAGATGAGTCTCTGGGGCTTCATAAGGGGTATGGGCACGGTCGAGCGTGTCGCCTGCAGGCCGAAGGACTGGGGCGTTGAGCTGCGAAGGACCGAACAACCAGAGCAGATTTATTGTTCCATAGCGCAGAGCGCGGTGCGCGCCGTCGCGAGGTGGAACCAGAGTGGTGACTAAGGGCAGCGGTTAGTGGCTAGTGGTTAGTGATTAGTGGCTAGTGATTCGCGGTTGGTTGGTGGGTAGGAAACGCGGGCGGTGGGTTTGCGCATCTAGTGACTAAACGGGTTGGACGCTCCGTGGCTAGCGCGGAGCGTGGAATCTGGAATGTTGGGGTGAGGGAGCGGGATTTTCGCGATTTCCCCCGTGTACTGCCGGTGAAGGAGAATCGCGCCAACCGGTAGACCTTACGCGCACCGACTGAAATGACTTTGGGAAAAGGATGGAAACTATGGGAACAAATGTTCTGGATGGATCGAAGAAGAACCAGGAGATGGAGAGCGTATTGCTCGATGTCATCAAGGTATTGGAAGACAGCCAAAAGGGGTTCGCCGAGATTGGCGAACATCTGAAGGATGAGAACCTGAAGCGCTATTTTCTGGCGGAAAGCCTGAAGCGGGCGAATTTTCGGGCTGAGCTGGAGAGTGAACTGCATCGCGCGGGTATGCACGATGTGAAGGAGTCGGGCACGGTTTCGGGAGCGACTCGTCGCGTGTGGGCCGACCTGAAGGTGAAGCTTGGCGGCGGCGATCATACGCTGCTGGAGACCGCGGAAGACGCTGAGGACGATGCCAAAGAGGCATACGCCGATGCGCTCGGCAAGGAATTGCCGCTGCCCGTGCGCCAGTTGCTGACCGAGCAGCAGTCGCATGTGATCACTTCGCACGACTTTGTGAAGCTGCAGGGGGATTCGCTGGCGGGTAAGTAGGCTTCACGGAAAGACTGACGTTGCAGGGAGGGCGGCCGGGTTCGGTCGCCCTCTTTGCGTTGGTTCGGGTTCGGGGGGGTACCCCCCACCCCCTGTTTTGGGGTGATCTGTGGAATCAATAGGTTACGGACACGCTTAGCCGTAGAATCCTGATTTCAGAGATTTTAGGGGTAGATTGTTGAAAATATTGGATTTAGGTGTTTTGGTTGGGGCGAGGAGAGGGTTGTTTCTTGCCCTATTTCAATTGTAGCTGGTGGGAGGGGGTAAGTATGCCAAAGATTTACGATGGCTATGTGGTTTGGATTCAGTCGGTTGCGTGGATTTCTTTTGGGGGAGGGGGTTGACACGCTGGATTTGGGCTGTTTTCGCGAAAAATAGTTTGGGGGGCTTGCAGGTTGTTGGTGGGGAGGGGCTTAGAGTGGGGGAGAGGTTTGGGTATGCGGATTGGGCGAGTGGTGATGGGGGTGCTGTATGTGGTGGCCGGGGTGGGGCATTTTGTGCTGACGCGGACGTATGAGGGGATTATGCCGGATTATCTGCCGGCGCATCACGCGCTCGTGCTGGTGAGTGGGGCGGCGGAGATTGCGGGTGGGGTGGGGGTGATGTTGCCGCGGTCCATGTTCCCCCTTCGGCGTGCGGCGGCGTGGGGGATTGTGGTGCTGTTGATCGCGGTGATGCCCGCTAATGTTTGGATGGTGCAGCACCCGGAGGGGTATCCGGGGGTGCCGCTGTGGGCGTTGTGGGTGAGGCTGCCGCTGCAGGTGGTGCTGATGTGGTGGGCGTGGCGGTATACGCTGGCCGAGCCAACGGGACTCGGTGAAGTATCGGGTTGAAAACGGGCTAGCTGTTGTGGTGGTGTGGGAGGATTCGGGGTCCTTCGGCTGCGCTCAGGATGACGGGGTTGGGGCGGGGCGGAAGAGAACAGGCAACAGCAAGTTCAGAAGCAGATCCCTGCGGGATGACAGCCAGAACGGCAACGGCAACAGCAACAGCAACGGCAACGGCAACGGCAAAAGCCAATACAGGGGTCCTTCACTTCGTTCAGGATGACGGCGAGAAACGAGCAACAGCAACGGCAAAGGCTGAGCCGAACACTGAATCGGTAGCCGAGGCTGAATCAGTAGCCGCGGAGGTAGAGGACGTAGACTGCGAGGCTGGCGGCGATGCAGTAGATGCCGAAGAGGTACCAGCGGCCGTGCTCCAGCCAGGAGCTTAGCCAGCGGAGGGCTATGAGGCCGGCGAAGAAGGAGAAGACCATGCCGAGAAGGGCGGCGACTACGCTGGCGTGGAGGTCGAGGGACTGGCCGGCGAGGTCGGCGAGGTGGTTGGCCTTGAGGAGGCGCTCGGCTTCGCGGGCGATGGCGGCTGGGGTGATGATGACGGCGAGGGCGAAGCTGAAGCGCTCGGCACGCTGGCGGGTGGTGCCGGTGAGGAGGCCGGTGGAGATGGTGGCGCCGGAGCGGGAGAAGCCTCGGAAGGGGAGGCAGAGGCCCTGGACGGCACCCATCCAGCCGGCCTGAGAGAAGGT
>Ga0207933_1002808_pt1 | contig 10867 bp, 13 predicted proteins | sample NGESurdeep092012_4_FD_184488 | JGI IMG/M metagenome (GOLD analysis project Ga0207933, IMG submission 184488) | Arctic peat soil microbial communities from Barrow, Alaska - NGEE Surface sample F53-3 deep-092012 (SPAdes) | ecosystem: Environmental > Terrestrial > Soil > Wetlands > Peat ...
TCGGTCGCGCGGCGAGCTCGTTCACTCGACCACCGCCCGTGGGCATGTCGTGAAGGGGGCGCTCGTAGTAGCCCTTGACCAGGTGAATATGCGGTTTCTCGAGGAGAGGTTGGAGCATGCGAGCGACGTGGTCGGCCTCGGGGTTGAGGACGTCGCCGTCGAGGAACACGACGAATTCCGCGCTCGAGGCGCGCAGTCCCGCCTCCAGCGCCTCACCCTTGCCGGACGGACCACTGAGGTCGATGACGCGCGCGCCGTGGTGTGCGGCGATCGAGTGTGTGTCGTCGCTCGAATGGTCGTTGACGACGATGATCTCGTCGGCGAATCCTTCGTGGTGGCTCGCGGCGTCGATCACCGCCCCAATCGTGGCGGCCTCATTCTTGGCGGGGATGATCACCGCGACGCGCCGTCCGTGACGCAGATTCGAGACGGTGGCCGGGTCGAAGTCGTCGGCGGACAGGGTCCAGGGGGCGTTCATACTCTCCATCGGTTCAGGCTACGAGACGAGCGTTGCGCTTCGAGCTTGACTCCACTAACCTGTCGAGGCAGAATAGTTAAGTCATCAAGAGCGACTGAGGGGCGGGCCCGATGAAGTCGCGACAACCAGTGTGAGTCACAGTAACCCTGTCACACCAGGTGCCAAAGCCCGAACGATGAAAAGGGAGATATGAGTTTCGCTACCGGCCTACAATGTCGAGAGTGTGGTACCGCCTACCCGGCGGAGGCCCGCTACTCGTGTGAATTTTGTTTCGGTCCCCTCGAGGTCCATTATGACCTTGAGGCCGCCAAGGGAGTCGTCACGCGCGAGTCCATCCAGGCGGGACCGAATTCGATTTGGCGTTACAGCGCCTTGTTGCCCGATCCCGGAGTCGAACCAGTGGACTTGGGCGCCGGATGGACGCCGCTACGACGCGCGACGCGACTAGCCGCGATTTTGGGGGTCCAGGAACTCTGGCTCAAGGACGATACCCGCAACCCGACCGGTTCCTTTAAGGACCGCGTCGTCTCGGTGGCGTTGTCGAGCGCTCGACGCCTGGGATTCACTACGGCGGCTTGCGCCTCCACCGGCAATCTCGCGACGTCGGTGGCCGCTCACGCGGCCTTCATCGGTTGGCCGAGCGTGACCATTATCCCCTCGGACCTCGAGAAGTCCAAGATTGCGATGACCGCCATTTTCGGTGGCACGGTGTTGGGCGTGGAAGGCAACTACGACGACGTCAACCGCTTGTGCGTCGAACTGGTGGCCGAGCACCCGGACTGGGCTTTCGCCAACGTGAACCTTCGCCCGTACTACGCCGAAGGATCGAAGACTCTGGCCTTTGAGATATGCGAACAATTGGGCTGGACGACTCCGGATCAAGTAGTCGTGCCACTCGCGTCGGGGTCACAGTTCACCAAGATCGCCAAGGGCTTTCGCCAGTTCATCGAGCTGGGTCTGGTCGACGGGAAAGAGCCGGTCCTCTTCGGCGCGCAGGCGACGGGTTGTTCACCCATCGCCACGGCCTTCGCCGAAGGCGCCGACGTGGTGACGCCCCAGCGCCCGAACACCATCGCCAGGTCGCTGGCCATAGGTAATCCCGCCGACGGCCCCTACGTTCTCGATGAAGTGCGTGCCCACGGTGGCGACATTGGATCGGTGAGTGACGAGGAGATCCTCGAGTGCATCGGTCTTCTGGCCGAGACCGAGGGTGTCTTCGCCGAGACCGCTGGAGGTGTCACGATCGCGTCGTTGCGCCAGATGGTGCGTCGCGGAACCATCGACCCCAACAAGTCCATCGTCGCCATTATTTCGGGACACGGTCTCAAGACCCTGGACGCCATCGTCGACACCGCGACGGTGTCGTCCACCATCCCCCCGTCACTTGCGGCGGCCGAAGAGGCCCTGCGATTCCATCAGTTAGTGAGTGCCTCGTGAGCGTCATCGTCCGTCTGCCCAGTCAACTTCGTACCCTCGTGGGTGGAGTGGGCGAAGTCTCCGTCGACGCGCTCACCGTGCGCGAGGCCATCATCGCGGTCGACGCGGCGTATCCGGGTATCGCGTTTCGCGTGCTCGACGACAAGGGAGCGCTGCGACGATTCGTCAACGTCTTCGTGGCGGACGAAGACGTGAGGTTTCTTCAGGGTCTGGACACTGTGCTCGACGCGGGGACGACGGTCTCCCTGGTGCCGGCGGTTGCGGGAGGCTGACCCGTTTTAGCACTCGAACCCCTAGAGTGCTAATATTGATTTTGCACCAATCGCGGTGCAGTCGCACTAGGAGGAATCGCCGTGGCGAAACTAATCGCTTTCGATGAAGAAGCCCGTCGCTCGCTCGAGCGCGGAATGAACAAATTGGCCGACGCCGTGCGCGTTACCTTGGGACCCAAGGGTCGCAACGTGGTCCTGGATAAGAAGTGGGGAGCCCCCACTATTACCAACGACGGCGTGTCGATTGCTAAGGACATTGACCTCGAAGACCCCTTCGAGAAGATTGGCGCCGAGCTCGTCAAGGAAGTGGCGAAGAAGACCGACGACGTCGCCGGTGACGGAACGACCACCGCGACGGTGCTCGCGTGGGCGATGGTCCGTGAGGGCCTGAAGAACGTGGCCGCTGGTGCCAACCCGATGTCGTTGAAGAAGGGTATCGAGGCCGCCGTCGACGCCGCCGTGGCGTCCCTGCACGAACTCGCCAAGCCCGCTGACACCAAGGAGCAGATCGCCCAGGTCGCGTCCATCTCGGCCGCCGACTCCGAGATCGGTCAGATGATCGCTGACGCCATCGACAAGGTGGGCAAGGACGGTGTCATCACCGTCGAAGAGAGCCAGTCCTTCGGTATGGACATGGACCTCGTCGAGGGAATGCGTTTTGACAAGGGCTACATCGCCCCGTACTTCGCCACCGACACCGAGCGTCAAGAGGCCGTTCTTGAGAACGCCTACCTCCTGCTCGTCTCGAGCAAGATCACTTCAGTTCGCGACATTTTGCCGGTACTGGAAAAGGTCATGCAATCGGGTCGCCCGTTGCTCATCATCGCCGAAGACGTCGAGGGCGAAGCTCTGGCCACGCTCGTGGTCAACAAGATCCGCGGCACCTTCAAGTCAGTCGCTGTCAAGGCGCCGGGCTTCGGTGAGCGTCGCAAGGCCATGCTTCAAGACATCGCGATTCTGACCGGCGCTACCGTGATCGCCGAAGAGGTCGGTCTCAAGCTCGAGAACGCCGCGATCGAACTGTTGGGCCAAGCTCGCAAGATCGTGGTGACCAAGGACGAGACGACCATCGTCGAAGGTGCTGGCACCGAAGAAGAGATTAAGGGTCGCGTCTCGCAGATCAAGGCCGAGATCGAGAACACCGATTCGGACTACGACCGTGAGAAGCTCCAGGAGCGTCTCGCCAAGTTGTCCGGTGGCGTCGCCGTCATCAAGGTGGGCGCGGCTACCGAGGTCGAGCTGAAGGAAAAGAAGCACCGCATTGAAGACGCGGTGTCGACGACCAAAGCCGCCATCGAAGAAGGTGTGGTGCCCGGTGGTGGCGTTGCGCTGTTGCGTAGTCAGACGGCGATCTTGGCCGTGGCCGACTCGCTGAACGGTGACGAAGCGACCGGGGCACGCATGGTCGCTAAGGCCGTCGAGGCTCCGCTGAACCAGATCGCCGTGAACGCGGGCCTCGAAGGTGGCGTCATCGTGGACAAAGTTCGCAACCTGCCGTCGCCGACCGAGGGTCTCAACGCCGCGACCAACGTCTACGAAGACTTGCTCAAGGCCGGCGTTATCGACGCCGCCAAGGTCACCCGCTCGGCGTTGCAGAACGCGGCGTCCATCGCGGCGCTGTTCCTCACCACCGAGTGCGTCATCGTGGACAAGCCCGAAGAGCACGCGCCGTCGATGTCCGGCGGAGGTATGGACGACTACTAGACATTCCTCAGGGATGTACGACACCGCGGGGCCTTCGGGCCCCGCGGTTTCGTCGTTGTAGTGGGTTCCCTATCATGGGTGTATGACCACCACGCCACTTTCGCCCTCGCGCGGACTGAACGTCCTGCACTTGTTTTGCCACGTCGAGCACGCCATTGATCGTGAGGTGGTGCACCAGGCCATGGACGAGGCGTCGGCGGCAGGACTTCAGGTCGTGACGACCGCCATCGTGGGGGCCAAGGCCGATTTGTGCTTCATGATCTTGGGCGAGGATCTGTGGGAACTGCGCAAATTTCAGTCGAAGATTCAAGCCGCCGGTCTCGTCGTCTCCGAGTCCTACGTCTCGATCACCGAGGTGTCCGAGTACGCGCTCGGCATGCCCGAAGAAATGCTCAACGCGCGGCTGTATCCGCAGTTGCCACCCGCGGACATGACCGCGTTTTGCTTCTACCCAATGTCCAAGCGTCGCGGTGAGCAGAACAACTGGTTCGCGTTGCCCTTCGAGCAGCGCGAGCAACTCATGCGCGAGCACGGTAAGTCGGGCCGCGAATTCAAGGGTCGGGTCTTGCAGGTCGTGACGGGTTCGACCGGTCTCGACGATTGGGAGTGGGGGGTGACCCTCTTTGGGGTGCGGCCCGATGACCTGAAGGAGTGTGTCTACACGATGCGTTATGACGAGGCGTCCACTCTCTACGGCGAATTCGGGCCTTTCTACACCGGACTCGTGGGCGATCTCGACGACGTGCTCGACGCCACCCTGGCCTAACGAAGGTAGCGTTCATTCCGTGAGCACGTCTGCCTCCGAGAAGGACTTACGTCGCTGGGCCGAGGCGCTCGCGGGCATCGCCCGAACGGGCTTGGCCTTTACCCAAAGCCAATTTGAACGTGAGCGTTACGACGAGATCCTCCACATTGCGGGCGACATCAAGGCCAGCGCCGACGAGGGCCGCGACGATGCTCGCGACGCTGACGGACACGTCATCGAGTGGATGAAGGAACTGGGTGAGGGGGTCGCCGGTTACATCACGCCCAAGGTGGCCGTCGGTGCCGCGGTGGTCAACGACGAAGGAAAACTCTTACTGATTCAGCGCGCTGATTCGGGGGTGTGGCTCTATCCCACGGGTTGGTGCGACGTTGGGTATTCCGCCCCCGAGGTGGTAGTCAAAGAGGTTCGTGAGGAGACCGGCATTGAAGCGGTGCCGGTGCGACTTATCGGAGTTCTCGATGGACTTCGCTTGGGCGTGTCGCGCGTACCCCTCTATTCGCTGGTCTTCTTGTGTCGGGCAGTCGGTGGCATTTTGCATCCCCACGAACTCGAGTGCCTCGACGCCGGGTGGTTCGCGCGTGACGAATTGCCTGTCGACACCTTGGGCGCAGAACGATGGGCGCCGGAGATCTTCGCGGCGATCGATGGCGAGGTCCGTGACGTCTTCTACGACGACCTACGCCGACCCGTGTGGAGGGGTGACCAGTGATCGAAGTCAAAGTCGCCACGTCCGCGAACGAAGAACTCCTCGCCGACGTGAATCACCTCTTGCCGCAACTCTCCACTTCGGCTGCCCCAATGACTTTGGAGCAACTGCGCAACCTCCTCGCTTCGAGCGCGGTCACGTTGTTCGTCGCGACCCGCGATGGTCGCACCGTTGGGATGCTCACCCTAGCGATGTTCCCGATACCTACCGGAACTCGAGCGTGGATCGAGGATGTCGTTGTCGATGTCGACGCGCGTGGACTCGGAGCGGGAGATCTTCTTACTTCGACCGCGGTGCAGCACGCTAAAGGGCATGGTGTGATGACGGTCGATCTCACGAGTCGTCCGACGCGCGAAGCGGCGAACGCCCTCTATCGCCGCGTGGGTTTCGTGCAGCGTGAGACCAACGTGTACAGGTATTCCGTAGAAGACTGATTCAGCCACGACCGTTGTGAGATCGTGAAGGTGCGCGAAATCATTCAGGAACTCGAGCGTGCCGGATGGGTTCAGATTCGCCAAACGGGTAGCCATCGGCATTTCAAGCACGGCATCAGGTCTGGTTCGGTGTGCGTTGCGGGCAATCTGGGAGATGACGTTCCGAGAGGAACTCTCGGTAACATTGTGCGACAGGCCGGACTCGAAAGGAGACCACGATGACGGAGTTCACCATCGTGATTGAGGACGCAGGCACAAACTTTGCCGCGTACGCACCAGATGTTCCGGGCTGTATTGCCACTGGCGCAACGGTCGAAGAGGTGACGACGACACTCCGCGACGCGATTGGCGAACACCTCGAGATTTTGCGCGAGATGGGCGAAGAGATCCCGATCCCGCATTCTCGCGCCGGCGTCATCCAAATCGCTTCGTAGTAGTCGTCACCTACGTCGATCCTGGGCAGAACGGTGACTATCACATCAACCTATCGAGAAAATCCGCGTGATTTAGACTCGCCCGATGGAAGCAGTCGAACTTGAAGCAGCGGACGAGGCATCGGTGGTCGCGCTGTGGGCCAGCAACAATTTGACACGACCGTGGAACGATCCCGCAGCCGATTATTCCCGTGCTGTGTTCGGGCCAACGTCAGCAGTGCTTGGCCTGAAAGACGCCCGAGATATTGTTGGCACAGTGATGGTGGGTCACGACGGTCATCGCAGTTGGATGTACTACCTCGCCGTCCGTCAGGGTCACCAGCGACGTGGATACGGCCGTCTTCTTGTCTCTGCGGCGGAGACGTGGCTACGTAATCGGGGTGCGGTCAAAGTTCAATTGATGGTGAGGTCTGAGAACACGGGGGTCCTCCATTTCTATGAAGACTGCGGGTATGAACATAGCGATGTGCAAGTGCTGTCGCGATGGCTCAAGGATTGATGATTAGAAGTGGTCTTTCAGGCGGATCATTTTCAAGATCCAGCGATAGACGAATGTGTCTAGGATGCGGCTCGAATAGCCAGCCTGTTCCTCGCTCACGTTCAAGGAAAGTCAGCCTATTTTGCACGCCGAGTGCGCCGCCAATCTGACGAGCTGTTTGATTGACGGCGCTACCCACTGCGTAGCGCTTTGCTTCGAAGCTGGACACCGCCGCGGCGCTGATGACGGGGAACGATCGCTGGCTCGGCGTGCGCGCGACGACGTTGAACCGAGACGAGGCGCTCGCACGCTTGGCACTTCGGTACCTCGACGGACACGAGCCGGCCGCGCCTCAAGATCTTGCGAGGTGGGCCAGCATCACGGTGAGTGACGCCCGACCGGGCTTGGATTATTTGCGAGATGAAGTTGAGTCCACTGAGGGTGGATTCGTTCGAACGGCGTCGAAATCGCAACCCCGTGGATCCTTGCCGAGTCGCCTCCTGGGACCCTTCGACCCATTGCTTCTTGGATGGGCGTCGCGAGAGTTGTGGGTCGGGGACCGCCGCTCCGTCGTGACCACCAATGGCATCTCTCGTCTAGTTATGTTTTCGGATGGATCGGTCAAGGCAATTTGGCGCTTCACCACGAAGGGCGTCGAACTCGATTTACTCGAGGACATCGGCCCGGAGGTGATCGACGCCACGGCGTCCGAAGCCAGCGACGAATACAGAAGGCCTCATCGATAGACGTGGCGACCGGCGTGGCATCGCGGCATCGCGTGCGATGATCGACCAATCGTCGCACGTCCCAGGCTCATCTGAGAACGTTAGGCGGCACGCGTATCGCGGTCCAGTGTCGAGACGTTTTCGAGCACTAGATAGAGTGCAGGCATGACGACAGCACGACGGTATTCGCGCTGCGCCATTTCAACGGTGGTCGCCCTCGTTATCGTGATTGGTGGCGCGGGAGTCGGTATCTGGGTGTGGAACCAGAGCGACGGCCCGAAGCAATCAGCGGCGACGACCAGGACGCTCGCTCCACTTTCAACTTCGTCGACGTCGCCTCAGTCGCTGTCCGCTCCTGCCGCCACGGTCGCTGATGACGCCCAGTATTTGACCGAAATCGCCGAGGTTGATCCCGCTCTGACGAGCTACGAGAAGACTGCGGGAAACGTGGCCCTGCGTTCGCTCCTCACGGACGGCTCCGCGTTCTGCGCGTTCCTGCAGCGTGATGGTGACATCGATGACGCTATGGTCGCGGTAGCGCTCGGAGCACGAAACGTGGAGTCACAGACTCATTTGCCGCTGTCGGTCACTACTTTCAACTCCGTGGAAGCCGTTGCACTTTTGACGTTGTGCCCTTCGCTGCAGTCACTGGTGCCGTCATCGGACATGGTCAAGATCCGTCAGTTGGGCGCCTCCCTGACGACGGCGACGGGTTGACAACACTCGCGTCTCGCGGTGAGAGCGGGTGAGTCTTTCTCGTCTCGGGCGAAGTATGCGTAAGTGCCATGAGCACATCACCCGGCAGTCACGTTCGCGAAATTGTCACTCAACTTTTTCAGTTTCGTGTCGCCTTGAAGGGGCTCAGGTAATTATTCAAAGTTACGTTTCTGCTTATGAACTTCTTACAGTCAACCAGGAGTCGCCTACGGGCACTCGCACTAATCAGCGCCTTCATGATCGTGGTGTCGGGTGTGATCGTGTCGACGGCCTTCGTAGGTACGCCAGCGTCGTACGCCACTTACACCAGTTGCCCGGCGGGGAGCACTCTACAAGTCCCCCAGGGCGGCCCCAGCTCCAATGCGCAATGCGTGATCACGTCGACGGGCACGCCCGTGAACGGGGTGAAGCACGTGTGGCTCATCATCTTGGAGAACAAGTCATACGACGAGACCTTCACGGGTCTCAACCAGAACAGCTACCTGTGGCAGACGTTGCCCCAGCAAGGCGCCCTGCTCACGAATTACTACGGCACGGGTCACTACAGTATGGACAATTACATCTCACTGGTGTCGGGTCAGGCACCGTCGTTCGCGGTGCAAGACGACTGTTCGACGACGGCGAACATGACGAACAACAACAGCGGCATCATCACCACCGGCACGGTGGGTAGCACGACCGATTCCGACGGGACCACGGACAAGAACGGCACGAATACCTCGACTCCCAATCCCAGTGGAGCCGGTAATGGTAACTACGGTCAGCTCCTCGTGCACGGTGGTGTCAACGCTGCGTTGGCCAGCAACGGGTGCGCCTACCCGACCGACGTCGCAACGTTGTTCAACCAGTACAACGCGGCTGGGGTGACCTGGAAGGCGTATGCCCAGGACCTCGGCGGCGCCCAATCGGTGGGTTCGACGACCTACGTGACCGGGGCCATTTCCGGTGTGAGCGACACCGTCCCCGGTCGTGACGACGGCGCGTGCGGTCTCCCGGGTTCGACCAGCGCCAACCCCGTGACCAATCCCACCAACCTCGTTGCCCCGACGGGTGACGTCTCGAGTTACACCGGAGCACAGCCGGCGGGCGCAAACGGTAACGGCGACCCCGCCGACCAGTACGTGGGCAATGAAGTGGACCCCAATCCTTGGACAGCCTGTTGGCCGACTTAAGAGTTGAGCGGGTTGGTTGCAGCGAGTTAGGCGGCTCGCTGTTGAAGCCTTGATGAATAGTAGACCTCATCGGGCGTGGCGTCACCCAGTGCGCTGTGGGGCCGGTCCTCGTTGTAATAATCGATGAACGTCGCGAGTCCGTCACGCAGGGCGTTGCCACTCTCAGCCGGGTTCAGGTAGATGTGGTCGTACTTGATCGTGCGCCAGAGTCTCTCGATGAACACGTTGTCGATCGCTCGTCCCACCCCGTCCATCGAGATGGCGACCTGGGCGTCAAAGAGCACCTTGATGAAGGCCGCGGCGGTGAACTGAGATCCTTGATCCGTATTGAAGATCTCGGGTGTGCCGTAGAGGGCGAGCGCCTCCTCGAGTGCCGCCACGCAGAAGTCGGGCGTCATGGTGTTCGACAGACGCCAGGAGAGCACCTTGCGCGAGTGCCAGTCCATGACCGCCACCAGGTAGAGGAACCCCTTCTTGAACGGGACGTAGGTGATGTCGGCGCACCACACGTGGTTCGGGTGGTCGATGTTGAGTCCGCGCAACCGGTAGGGGTATTTGACGTGCTCGGGGTGAGGGACCGTGGTCTTCTTCTGGGGTGCCAGAGAGTGAATACCCATGAGGTTCATGAGGCGCTGGACCCGCTTGCGATTCACCACGTGGCCCATTCGTGCCAGCACCCTCACCATCATGCGCGAGCCGTTCTCGGGGTGCGCCAAGTAGAGCCGGTCGATGATCTCCATCAACGCGAGGTTCTCGGGGGTCTCACTCGCCCCCTCGTAGTAGTAGGTCGAGCGCGCGAGTGAGAGGAGCCGGCACTGGTCCGAGACGGGCAACACGAGGCCGGCGTCGATCATCGCTCGTCTCTGGTGAGACGAGAACTGATCCCGGGCCGTGTCGCTAAAAAATCACGCTCCATCTCAAGCTTTCCGATCTTCTTGTAGAGCTCGTCGGTGTCGACGACGTCGGACTTGGTCGGGTACTTGCCCTCGAACACGCTGCTGGCGGACTCGAGGAGTTGCTTCTTCCAGGCCGAGATCTGCGCGGGGTGCACGCCAAAGATCTGGGCCAACTCGGCCGTCGACTTGTCACCCTTCAGGGCTTCAAGGGCCACCTTCGCCTTGAAATCAGGCTTGAACTTGTTGCGTCTGGTTGTCACGAGCACCTCCAGGATGCGTCAGTGCTCAACCTTAAGTCGGTGTCCAGTTTCCGGGGCCCACTTCAGTTTGGTTCATTCGAGACGTGGATGTACACGAATGCAGTGAAGAGTGGCTAGTAGTAGATTCCCCGGTAGTCGCTCGGCGGGGATAAAGGCTCGCTCTCCCTAACTCCATGATTCTGAATTGACCATAGGAAATTGTCATTCTTCGGCAGAATTGGACCGCATATGGGGCCGCAGCGCAAGTCACCCAAACAAATACCCCATTCTGCAGTCAGTTGATACGTATCGTCTGACCCGTTGCCCGGCGCGAATCGGGTAGCGCAGGAGACAGTACCGCCCCGACCTTGCACGGTCCACCAATTAATTGGCCCATCTGCGAATCAGA
>Ga0207933_1002810_pt1 | contig 10863 bp, 7 predicted proteins | sample NGESurdeep092012_4_FD_184488 | JGI IMG/M metagenome (GOLD analysis project Ga0207933, IMG submission 184488) | Arctic peat soil microbial communities from Barrow, Alaska - NGEE Surface sample F53-3 deep-092012 (SPAdes) | ecosystem: Environmental > Terrestrial > Soil > Wetlands > Peat ...
ATCGGCCTTCCAGCGGCGGTCGAAGAAGTAGTCGGCCGCCGCCGCCACCACCGTCCGGTGCCGGAACCGGAGGGGGAGGCAGCTCAACAGGAGCGGCGTGTCGGCATGGCTGGCGTGGTTGGCGGCGAAGATGACCGGGGTCTCCAGGTCGACCAGACCCTCCTCACCGCGGATGAGGGGGGAGGCCACCACCCTGGCCAGAGGGCGGGCCACGTTGTCCAGCACCATGGCGCGGGCCAGCCGGACCGGATACCGGCGGGACCAGGCCGTGTCGTAGTGGACGCCCAACTCGGACGGGGGGGCCGGACGGGGAACCGACTCGGGCCAGCTGGGTGCGGCCAGCGGAAACCGGGCCGTTCCGGCCCGGTTGAGCAGGGCCGACGGCGCGACTCCCCGGAGGATCCTCCCCACGCCACCACCGGATGATGCCCGGGCGACCCCGCCCAGCGCGGCATCCGTCCGCACCGCCCGGGCCCGACGGAGGGTGTTGGACGAACCCTTCCCCGGCGTGCCGGCATTGCTCACCGTCCGCGCCGTCCCGGCCGCCACCGCGCCGCTCGACGGACCGGACGCATCCGTCCCGCGCCCCGTCACTGGACGTCGGCCATCAGGATCGGGGGGGCGTGGAGATGGGTGAGCGTCGGTGAGGGCCCGACTACATCGGTGGCCATCTCCAGGGCGTCGGCCAGGGTCGAGGCGGCCCGGAAACCCAGACGGTGGACGGCGGCGGCATCACCGCCCACGATGATCACCCCGCCCAGATGCTGGAGGGCGTGGGCGCACCAGTACCACATGTAGAAGGGATGGACGCCGTGGTAGGCGTGGCCGGTGCGGTAGAGGTGGATGTACCAGGGGTCGGTGGCGAACGACTCCTCGAAGCGGTCGGCCACCTCGACCGGATCGGTGGTCTCGGTCAGCACCTGCTCGAAGAAGTCGATGTAGCTGGGGTGGTGGACCGGGTTGAACTCCCACGGGGTGGGGTGGGTCATGATCAGCACCCCACCCTCCCGGACCAGGGGCTTGCCCCGGTACATGTTGAAGAGATACCCGAGGCCCAGGCAGGCCACCAGGATGGGGTTGAGGATGGAGTTCACGTTGTAGGGGCTGATGTACGGCAGGCCCATGGTGAGGATGTCGGTCTGGCCCTCCACCACCACACCCTGCTGGACCCACACGTGGTCGGTGGTGATGGCGTGGACGGCCTCGACCTCGCCGGCCTGGACCGAGGTCATCCGGTGCGGCGCCTTCACCGACTGGAAGATCTGCCGGGCGTAGCGGGCCGGGGTGCGGTCGAGGGCGGTCGAGGCGGCCAGGTAGCCCATCCGGTCCTTGGCCTTCCACTCCCACTCCCGCTTCTGCAGGAACTTGACGGCGGTGGGGAAGGTGTCGTTGTTGAGCGTGGTCTCGATCTGGAAGATGGTCGGACCGACCTCGGCGATGAGTCGCCCCATCCGCCAGTTGGCCGAATGCAGCTCGGACCGGTGCTGGTCCATGAACGACTTCGACCGCTGCATGGTCAGCGGGTTGTGGTGGTGGCGGAGGCTTTTGTAGCTGGCCAGTCCGGTGGCCACGCTCTTGTGGCCCCCGTCCATGGCCACCAGGTTGATGTTCACGTAGACCAGCAGATCGCTCTCGGCCGCCCGCCTGTTGATCTCGACATCCTCGCCTTCGTCGGTGAGGCCCAGGTGGGTGAGGGCGTCGGGGTCCTCGGCGTCGTGCTGGGTGAGCAGGCCGTTGGGGGCGAAGGCGTCGTAGATGCGGTCTCCCAAGGCGTGGCGCAGCTCCGGCTCGGTCATCCGGCGGTGGAGGGCCAGGGCCACGATGAGGGCGACGTCGTCCACCCCGGCCTCGGCCGCCATGTCCAGCACCTGCTCGATGACCAGTTGACGGATGTCCGGACGCTCCATGGGGGGCAGCGGGAGCGAGATGTCGTCGAAGGCGATGGTCAGCTTCATGTCGGGACGGAGGAGGGAGGGGAGCGGTTCCTGGTCACCGACCGGGTGGGTGAGGGCGGCCCGGATGGCGGCGGAGGGGTCCTTCAGGGGCTCGATGGGCTCCGGGGCGTAGATGACCCGGCTCCCCTCGGGCAGCCGCTCGAGGCTGAACCGCTCCCCGTGCCAGAACAGCGTGGGCGGGGTGGAGCGGTCGACGTCGAGCACGAATCCGGGCCTGGGGCTCATCGGGTGCTTCCTTTCCGGTCGTTCCGGTGGTTCCGGTTGCGAAGATCGAAGACCACCTTGACCGCACCGCGGCGGCCGGCGGCGCCGGCGTGGGCGATGGCCTCCTCGTAACGCTCGAGGGGGTAGGCGGCCGACACCAGCGAACCCAGACCGGCCGAGGCCACGAGGCCGATGGCCAGCCCGAAGGTCCGGTGGGGCTCGGCGGCGCCTGGAGGGGACTCCGTCCCGTAGGCGTAGGCTCCGACCAGGGTCAGCTCGCGGTGCCACAGCGGGGCGAGGTCGACGGTCACCCGGCCGGGCATGCCCACCAGCACCACCCGGCCCCGGGGCCGGACCATGGCCAGGGCCTGGGTGATTGATTCCGAGGAGCCCACGCAGTCGAAGACCACGTCGGCCCCGTCGGTCAGACGACCGGCCAGCACCAGCGAGCCCGACTGCCGTCGGACGGCCCGGGCCAGCTGGTCGGGCGAGACCACGGTGTCAGCTCCCAGAGCCTCGGCCCGGGTGCGTTGGAATGCGTACTTGGCTCCCACCAGAACCGTGCACGACGTAGCCGGTCCGACCGGGTAGTGGAGGGCGGCGGTGGTGGCCAGGCCCAGGGTGCCGGCCCCGATGACGGCCACCACGTCGCCGTCGGCCACACCGGCGGACAGCACGGCGTGGACGGCACAGGCGGTGGGTTCCACCATCACCGCATCCTCGTCGGAGAAGGATTCGGGCACGGCGTGCAGCTGCGAGGTATGGGCGCACAGGGGGGCGGTGGACCAGCCCCCGCCGGTGTCCGTGCAGAATCCGGTCTGCAGCCCCGGCTCGAGCGCCCCGAAGGCCACGTTGCCGCAGAGCCCGGTGCGGCCCTCGGCGCAGTAGGGGCACACCGGGTGGATGTGGCGGGGAGCACAGCCCAGCACCGGCTCGATGACCGCCCGGGTGCCCGGGGCCAGTGAGCGGCCGGTGTGGTCGGTACCCCCGGCCTCGAGGACCCCGACCACCTCGTGCCCGGGGACAAACGGGAAGCTGACCAGGTCCTCGAAGTACCGCGAGCTGCGGCCGTCGACGGTGGCCAGATCGGAGCCGCAGATGCCCGAGAGCAGGGGGGTGAGGTGGAACCACCCGTCACCGGGCAGTTCTGGCGCGCCGGCCTCGACCAGCTGCAGCGGTCCGATACCGGCCCCCCGACCCGATCCCAGCACGGAGGCCACCCGGGAGGCGGCGAACCGGGGCAGGTTGCGTTCGAAGACCAGGGCCTTCACGAGGGCCTGACCGGTCCGGACCCGGCCTGGAGGCGCCGGACCGCCCCCGCCAGCGCCGCCGCACTGGTTCGACCCCGTCCGAGCGAGCCCCGGCGATCGACCGGTCCCAGGGGCAGCAGGGGCTGGGAGCCCCCCTCGGCCTTGTGCCAGTGCTCCACGTGCCAGCCCCGGCGCCGGGCGATGGCGGCCAGCTTGGCCTCGGGATTGACAGCCACCGGAAAGCCCACGGCCTCCAGCATGGGAAGGTCGCTGGCCGAGTCGGCATAGGCCATGGACTCCTCCAACTGAAGTCCTTCAGCCTCGGCGTACTCCGCCAGAACCAGGGCCCGGGCCTCACCGATGGGGGGCAGCTCGTCCAGTCGACCGGTGAACGTTCCGTCGGCCTCGCCCAGGCGGGCGCAGACGATGGAGTCGAACAGGGGGCGCAGCGGCTCCACCACCAGATCGAGGGCCCCGGTGATCAGCACCGTCCGGTGGCCGAGGGCCCGGTGCTTCCGGACCCGGGCGAACCCGTCAGGGAAGGACTTGGCCAGCAGCAGGTGGTGGAACAGCTCCCAGCCGTCGTCCCGCAGGCGGTCCACCGGAGCCCCCTCGTAGCGGCGGTAGAACGAGCGGAGGAAGTCGCCGCGGTCCCGGCGGTCCAGGACCAGTAGCGAGGGGGCTTCGGCCACCAGGTCGGCCACGAAGGCGGCCCGTTCGGCCGGGCCCAGGTGCCGTGAGGCCAACCAGGCGTAGGAGTCGACCACATTGGAGGCGATCAGGGTGTTCTCGAGGTCGAAGGCGGCCAGGTGGCGGTCGGGGGAGAGGATGGCCTTTCGGGCCCGGACGGCCCGGTTGGGCTTGGTCGACTTACCCGGTGTGGTCCGCACCCGGGCGTGTTCGATGACCGAGGGCAGGTGGATGTCCCGGACGTAGTGCTCCCAGTCGATAGCGCCCGGGTCGAGACAGAACGCCTGGCGGTCGTCACCGTCCATCCGCTCCCACAGCGCCATCAGCCGGTCCACCCGGTACCGGGCTTCGGTCTCGGTGTAGGCGCCGTACAGCTCCACATACCCCAGAGCCCGGTCGGCCAGGAGGTGCTGCTCCTCCAGGGCGGCCATCCACGCCGCCTGTCGCCCCCGGATGGGCAGGGAGCCCACTACCTTCTCGGCCAGGTCCATGGCCGCGGAGGCCCGGGACAGCTGGCGCTGCACACGACCCCGACCCGGGAAGGACCAGGCTGGCACCACGATGGGCTGCCCGTCACCGTCGTAGAGCGGGTGCTCGGTGAACCAGGCCTGGACGAGCTCCACCAGTCGGCCGTAGCGGAAAGGATTCCGGACTCCCGAGGCCACGTGGTACACGCTCGGGCCCGGATACGGGCGCTCCCGGTCGTCTGCGTCGAGGAGTGCCTCCCCGGCCACGGCGATGATCGCCGCCACCACCAGGTCCACCGGGATCACGTCGGTCACGCCCTCGGGCACCCCGGGGAACTCGCGGAGCAGGCCCCGGGCGTAGGAGACGATGATGGGCTCGGCCATCCGGAATCCCCGGATCCATCCCGGTCGGGGTTCGGCCAGTGACGACTCGATGATGGACGGCCGCACGATGGTCATGGGGACGGAGTCGCCGAACTGGCTGACCAGGGCCCGCTCGCCGAGGGCCTTGGTGTACGGATAGGCGTCGGGCCACCCGAGCGACTGGGCCCGGGCCTGGCCTACCGTCACCATCTGCTTCTTGACCCAGTCCTCCCGCAGCCGCTCGGCCCGTTCGGCCAGGAGGTGGAGTCCGGCGCCGCCCAACTCCCCCCGGGCCGCCTTGGCGAATTGGGCCAGGCGCCCGGGCTGGCGGGACTCGGCATCGGTGTCACCGCGCTGTCGGCGGGCCGCATCCACCTCGGTCCGCCAGTCCACCTCGATGGTGAACGGGTTGCCGTCCAGCAGCTCTTCTTTGGCCTCGCCCTGATGAGTTCCCGCCACGTAGGCCGTGGACACCGGTACGAAGTGCACCGGGCCCGGGCGACTCTGCTCCCCGGCCAGGGCGCACGCCGCCACGATGGCCGCCGCCACCCGCGACGGGCCCAGCAGGTTGACCTCGACAGCCGAGTCGAGCGGGGAGTCGAAGCTCACCGCCGCCGCCGAGTGGATGACCACCTGGCACTCGGACAGCAGCTGCAGGCCCTCGGCGTCCAGTCCGAGTCCGTCGGAGGCCACGTCGCCGGCCACGGCCGACACCCGTGAGGCCACCTCGGTGTCGAATCGGTCCCCGAACTGCTCACGGAGCAGGTCGAAGCAGTCGTTCTTGAGGATCTCCTTGGTGGCCCGCTGCATCGGGGTGGCCCGCCGTCCCGGTCGGATGAGGAGGACCACGCGACTGTCGGGCACGCTGCGGAGGACCCGCTCCACCAGGGCCGTTCCCAGAAATCCGGTGGCTCCGGTGATGAAGAACTGTCGGCCGGCGAGTGCGTCGCGGACACGGGTCACCGGATCTGTCTACCATATGGTAAGTGAGCGGGTCGACCATGGGTGCGGTGACGCCCCCCGAGCGAGACCGGAGCCGGCCGCGGGCGGTCCCCTCCCGGGGTGGGCGCCCGGACCCGGGCACCAGTACGTCCGAGCGCATCCTCGACGCCGCCCTCGTGTCCTTCGCCACCCGGGGGTACGACGCCTCCTCGCTGGATGCCCTGGCCACCGGTCTCGAGATCCGGAAACAGACCATCCTCTACTGGTTCCCCAGCAAGGAGGTGTTGCTGGAGGCGGTGATCGACCGGACCGCGGTGGAGCTGTCGGCGACCCTGGAGGAGTCCCTGGCCGCGGCGGGATCGGGCTGGGCCCGCGTGGAGGCCGTCGTCCGTTCGGTGTTCCGCCTGGCCGCCCGGCGTCCGGAACTGTTGGGTCTGGTGCGGGAGATGGGCCGACTGGGCAATCCGGCGGCCACCCGTCTGGTCACCGCCCTCGACCCCTTGGTGAAGCGGGCCTCGGAGTTCCTGGAGGCCGAGATGGACGCCGGCCACATGCGCCGCCACGAACCCCGGCTGCTCCTGCTGGCCATCTACTCGACCGTCATCGGCATGGTCACCGAGGTGGAGGTGCACCGGGCCTTCGGCGAGGAACCCACGGCCCGCTCCCTGGTCCGCCGGCGCACCGAGATCCTCGACCTGCTCCGATCCGCCCTAGTCACCGAGCCGTCGGGAGCACCCTGACCGCCCGACAACCGATGCCGACTCCGAGTACTACTCCGAGGCCTGTGCGGCCTTCCGCTCTTTCCTCGAGGGTTTGGGTGGTGGCGGCGGTGGGCGCTTGGGCGTGAAGCGCTTGTTGGCCTCCGGGGCCACCGGACCCTTCTTGGGGGCGCCCTTCGCTGCCGTTCCCGATCGGGCCGAGGCGGAGCCGGATGTGGCCCGGGGCGTCGAGCCCCGGGCCCGGGAGGACGAGCCGGCAGAACTCTCGGCCATGGCGGCCCGTCGGGTGGCGGCGGCCTCCTTTTGGAACTTGTAGGAGCGGTAGAGCAGCCAGACGGCCAGCACCAGAAAGGGTATGCCTGCGAAGTACTGCGTCCCGAAGGCCAGGAACACGAAGAGGCAGACGAATCCGACCGGGGCCCGCCGGCCGACGAGCGTGGCCACGAGGAGGAGGGCGCCGGTCACCAGGCCGATGATCAGCGATGTCTGCGGGGTCAGCTCACCCTTCCGCAGACGGAAGTTGGAGTTCTCGGTTTCGACCACGTAGATGAGCACGCCGGTGATGACGGCCAGCGCGGAGGCGGCGAAGCAGATCCAGCGCTCGCGGTCGTCGAGGCGCTCGACCGCTCGCTGGCTGGCCCGAGGAGAGCGGGTGGTGCCGGGATCCCTCGGCTGGACGCCCGTGCGGAGGCGATCCCGCAGGGTGGGTTTGGCTGGACCCCTGGTGCCGACCCTGTCGTCGTCACCGCTGCCGGCGCCATCGCCGTCCAGGTCTCCGTCGCTGGATCGGGTGGGCACCGGACCAGGCTATCGGGCCTGGCCGGGCCGTTCGATTCGGGGTTGTCGACACCCGGCCGGACCAGCCGGGCGGGACGGCATCGCCCTGATCAGCCACCGCCAAACGCTCTGTGCCGCGATGGTGGCAGCTCCTGGGTGGAAAGAGTTTTGGTGGTGGTCAGCGCTTCGGGACGTCCGAGACCATCAGGGCCAGGCCATGGTTGTCTTCAGCGGGGATCACCCAGAAGGGCTCAGACGGTGCCTCCCCGTCGAGACCGAGTGAGGTGACGTCCCCACGGACCAGTCCGGGGATCGTCTCGGACTCCAGCGCTTCGAATTCAAGATGGTGGATGCGGCCGGTCCGACCGGACAGCCACCGCTGCAGCGGAGCCGCCGGATGGCCGGCGAGGGGAGTCACCAGCCGGAGCCGCAGGGGTCCAGCCCAGCGGAGCTCCATCCAGCGGTGGTCCGGGCGGACACCTTCGCCCACCACATCGGCACCCAGCAGGCCCACGAACAGATCGGCCGCCACCTCCATCTCAGCCACGGCGTGGACGACCCGTCGGAACGATGCGGCAGGAACGGGGCCCGATCCGTCATCTCGCTGCCTCCGGGCCGTCGGATAGTCGTCGGGTGCAGGGCTGGTCCACGCGCTGGGAGCCTCGGCCACCTGCACCACCACCCCGGTGGCCGCTTTCGGGTGGAGGAATGCCTCCATCCACTCCGGGTCGGTCCGATTGATTCCGATGGGGGAGTAGCCGGCCGCGCGGGACTTGTCGATGGCTTCAGACAGATCGGGAACCTTGAAGGTCAGGTGGTGGGGACCGGGTCCACTGGCAACGAGGAAGCGCTGGAGGAAGTCGTTTACGTGGGCGTCGTTGGGCATGAGCACCTCGATGCGGGCGGCGTTGCCGAAACGGAGTTGGCCGGGGGCGAACCCGGGCCCCGGTCCCCCCGAATTCCATTCGGCGCCGAGATCGACGGCGTAGCGGTACCAGACGTCCTGCCAGCGGGACACGGCGTGGGCCACATGGTCGAGGGCCACGCCTTCGATGGTGGTTCCGGACATCCCCCTACCATGGTCGTGGTTCGGCGCCTCTGTCGAAACGGCAGGCTCGTCCCCACGGACCATCGGCGGTGAGCCCCTGACGGGCCTCGGGTGGCCCTCGGAGGAACCGGCCTCCGGGCACTCGACCTCCCCTCATCGGGCTACCATGTCCGTCTGCTCCGCCGTGACTCCACGAGCCGCGGCCGGCATTTCGGGCGTTTAGCTCAGTTGGTTAGAGCGCAGCCTTCACACGGCTGAGGTCGGAGGTTCGAGTCCTCTAGCGCCCACCAGGTCAGCGGCACTTTCTGGGGTGGGAGCCGGAGGGCCTGCCCTACAGATGCCCTACAGAAGCTGGAAACGGCGTAGGGTGTCGAGCATGGCCGGTCGAGCGAGCACGAAGAGCCAACCGGGCACCATGCGCGAGCGGTCGCCGGGCCACTGGGAGCTGCGGGCGTTCATCGGGCGCGACCCGAAGAGCGGCAAGCCCCGCCAAACCACGCGCTCGTTCCGTGGCACGGAGAAGGCAGCGGGCAAGGCTCTTTCGACTCTGGTGGCCGAAGTCGAGGCGGGCAGGTTCAACCGAACCAGCGCGACCGTCGGCCAACTGCTCGACAAGTGGCTCGAGGCGACGGCGGTGAGCCACCGACCCCGGACGGTCTATGAGAACCGTCGAAAGATCGAGGGCCGGCTCCGTCCCGCGCTCGGGGATGTCCGCCTCGACAAACTGGAGGCCGACGCCATCGATGCCGCCTACCGGGGCTGGCTGGCAGACGGGCTGTCGGCGTCGACGGTGCACAAGTACCACTCGATCCTGTCGGCCGCATGTCGCCAAGCGGTCAAGTGGGGATGGATCGACCGGGCGCCGACCGACCGGGCGTCACCACCGTCGCCGGTCCGGAAGGACATGGTCGTCCCGACACCGGAACAGCTCTCCGCACTGGTGAAGGTCGCAGACGAAGAGGACCCGGTCCTCGCCACGGCGATCGCTCTGGCGGCTTTGACCGGAGCCCGTCGAGGGGAGCTGGTCGCGCTTCGTTGGTCCGATTTCGATCTTGCCGCAGGCCGGGTCCGGATCGCTCGGTCACTGACGGTCGCCGGGGGAGAGCAGCACACCGGACTGACGAAGACCCATCAGAGCCGGGACCTCGCGCTGGAACCACTGGGCGTCACCGTGCTCCGGCGCCGCTGGGACTACATGGTGGCGCTGTCCGCCGAGGCGGAGTCCCCCCTGGTGGAGGATCCCTACGTCCTCAGCTATAACGCCAACGGCGCCACGGCGGCCAACCCGGACACGTTGACCCACGGCTTTGCCGGGCTCTGCGTGCAGATGGAGAGGCCGGCACTGCAGCGGTTGCGGGAGGCGAAGCCGAAGGCGACCCGGTCAGACCTCGCGCCGGGGCAGCGTTGGCCGTTCCGGTTTCACGACCTGCGACACTTCTCCGTGACCACCCTGATCGCCGCCGGGGTGGACGTTCGGACCGTTGCCGAGCGCCACGGTCACGCCCGGGCCACCATGACGCTCGACCGGTACGCCCACGCACTGCCGGAACGGGATCGGGAGGCGGCCGGCGTGCTGGAGGCAGTGCTGGACCTGTAACCGGCCGAGCTGGGGATCCAGCAGTAGGGATCTGTGGCACTTCGAATCTGAGCAGGGTCTGGTCCCGCCCTCTCTCGTGCTCGCGGCAGTTGCTGCGCCCGGAACCAGGCACGTCAGGGATAGGCGCTTCCGGAACGCCTATCTGAAGAACCTACGGAGTGATCGCCCTGCCCGAGTGGTGGCCGTACCTATCGGATGCCGCGCATACTGCACCCTGCAAACCGATATGGGCGTTGCTTTCCGCTTCAGTGATCCCCTGGTGCTGCGCACCGGGTGCAGCGCTCGTCTAACTGGCCTGGGAAGTAGTCCCCGTCGATAACTCATTGGTACTCCTCGCTCAAAGATGCAGCTACGAAAGAACTCCGCTCACTGACCCATCACTCCCAGCGCCAGCCGTTGTTGTCGGTGCAGACGATTGAGTTTCCGTTGCCGTCGGTGCCCGTCATGCCATGGTCGGCGTTCGAGCAGTATTCGCCAGCGTGGTAGCAGTTCCCGGCCGCCGAGGTCGGCGAGCAAGAGGCGGGTGCCGGGGCTGCGGCAGCCGGCGGCGGGGTGTAGGGCTGCGTCGTCGGAGGGGGTGGTGGGGGAGCGGTTGTCGTCGTCGGGGGAACCGTCGTGGTTGTTGGCGGGACGGTGGTGGTCGACTTCGGCGCCTTCTTGGTCGCCGCACCAACTGCTGCTGCCGTGGTGCTTGGATGACTGGTCGCCGTGGAGCTACCGCACGCCGCGAAGGTGAGAGCGAGTGCCGATAAGCCAGCGATGGCCAATTTCTTCATGGTCCGCCCTTTCCAGGCCGACCCCCTGTCGACCGCCGCCGAAGTTTTAGCCCAACGCGTGCCCCCATTGCATTC
>Ga0207933_1002811_pt1 | contig 10861 bp, 10 predicted proteins | sample NGESurdeep092012_4_FD_184488 | JGI IMG/M metagenome (GOLD analysis project Ga0207933, IMG submission 184488) | Arctic peat soil microbial communities from Barrow, Alaska - NGEE Surface sample F53-3 deep-092012 (SPAdes) | ecosystem: Environmental > Terrestrial > Soil > Wetlands > Peat ...
GGTAAAGCTCCGAGAGCGGATGTGTCGGAGTGGCGACGCCAGCAGATCACCACCGCGCAACCGGTCACTGGGAACAAGACTTCCTTCCGGTCAGATCAGCTTATTGGGACGGACGTTGTCAACCCACAAAGCGAAAATCTTGGCAGCATCGACGATATCGTTTTGAGTCCGGAGACAGGCAAGATCGCCTACCTGGTAGTCGGCCGAGGGGGAGTCTTTGGCATTGACGAGAAGTACGTTCCGGTGCCCTGGGAAGATTTCAAGACGACCACTGACACTAACTTGTTGGTGCTCGATACGACCAAGAGCAGCATGGATGCAGCGCCGGAGGTAAAGGAAGGCCGCTTTTCGCCGCATAATGACTTCGATCGGAAGAGCCAAAAGGTGGATGATTACTGGAAGGCACATGTCTCAAAATGACCTCAGCGAATGACATAGCACTCGTGGCTGCGAAGTCGACGCGCATCACAAGCTAGAGTGTGTTAACGCTACAGAATGCCTCGACGATTAATGCGAAATGAATAAAACCGACAAACATAACGTCGAGTTTTTCAAAACGCGAGAAGATGCGCCGAAATCCCTTAAGCCTGCGAAACAGAAGTTCGATTTCATTGCGGCGCCGGTACATCGCACGATCGTATTTCCAGGCGTTGACACGATTTCTTTTGGGCGGCACCACAGGAATAGAACCTAGATTGAGCGCCAGTTGGCGGGCTTCATCACCTTCGTAGGCATGATCCATCAACAAGTACAGGGGACGATTCGGCGCACCAAGTCGATGCGGTAGCGCCCGGACTGCCGAAGCGTCGTTTGCCTCACCCGGCGAGAGCGCAAACGTTACAGCCGTTCGAGCATCCGCGGCAACCAAATGAATCTTGGTGCTCCATCTGCTCCGAGACCTGCCGATGGCTTGAGAGCCGTCTTTTTTAGCGCCCCCGTGCCATCCGGATGGACTTTGACGATGGTGCTGTCCAGGGACTCCGCTTCGACTTTGATGCGCATGACCTGAGCATGCTGCAACTGTTCGAATACCCGATCCAGAACGCCGCTCTTAGACCAACGGTACACGCGGGTACAGATCGTGTGCCAGTTGCCAAAGCGGCTGGGCAGTCCGCGCCATTTGCAGCCGTGCTCCGCGACATAGAGAATAGCATTGAGAACCTGAAGATTCGAGAGATTGACGTTGCCCCTTGCCGAGGCAAACAGCTCCCGATTTCATGATATTGGGATTCGGTAATTTCCATCTCCGAGGCGTACGTGAGATTTAACCATCAGTGTTAACACGCCCTAGTTTGTGAAGCGTATAAGACGCGTGCTCGGCGCTCGCTTTGCGCAAAGTCAAATCGGTGGGATCGTCAGCGCTCATTGATAGCCGCTACGCTCGTTGTACACGTGGCCTTGATTGCGAGCGAAATGCTAATCAGTTGCGGTGCCTACAGCTTCTTTGAGAAAATCGCACGAACAACGGATCGATGCGGCACGCATGTGGCCGATGGGGTTCACATGGCGCCGCAAAATGACAGGTAGGCTCCCGACGAATGCCGTAATGTGTCGTACGTTTCCCATAGGGCGATGGATAACTCGAGAGCAAACCGAGTGAAATTTGGCCGCGAAGCACAAGTTGCGGCTATCACCGGCGTTCGCGCCCGCATCGGCCTTCTCCACGTGATCGGACACCACTCGGAAAGCCGGCGGCTGAGGTGCACGATATTAGCGGCGAGGCGATTGTCTCTGTGGCTGACGTCGCCGAAGCGACCCAGATCGAAATCGTTGCGGCCGCAGCCGCGATTGAATAAATGTACGGGTGCCTCGGGCGACTTCGCCGCACACAGCAGATTCGGCGATCGTGCCGGCGTCGCCCGTATACGGCACCAATCTTGCACGTCAAAAGTCGAACCACTTCGTCAAAGGTTTCTAGGCTCCGCGCCAATAATCACTCCGATACTTCCCAGAAGCTCAAACAGAATTGGTAATGAGCCTACACGGAATGACTGACATTTACGGTCGAAGGCGATGACCCGTGTAGAACACCCGGCGGCGGGCGGTAGTCGCTCACCAAATAATCTAGCGACGCCCAAAAGTTCTTGACAATACCACCGCTTTTTAATGGATTTGAGCGGCCGCAATCAAGAATACCTGACCCGTGCTGTCAAGGTTTTCCTATGGCTCTCTCTTTTACGCGCGCGTAGAGTCAGAATTTGAAGTGGGGGCCGCTGAAATGCTTTGGCCAAGCCCGGTGTAGCGCATTGCGAAGAGGCAAGCGAGTTGGGGCCTCTAAACCTGCCACTATGAAGATTCGGACTGAACCGATTTCCTGCATAAGCAACGCGTCATGATCCTCGTACTGTTATCGCGCAAGAGAAGAACGATTTGATGAATACAGGTGGCTAGTGTCGGCGCCTTTTCGCTCGTTCATTCGCCGTGAGGTGTAGGTGCGATAAAAATGATGTTTTCACAGCCACGATTCTCGGACGTGGCAGTTTTCTCCTTGTTGGGAAAGAATGACACGTAGTCCAAGGTGAAAGAAGAAAGGTGGTGCGACCATGAGCCAGTTAACACGTAGAGGAATGCTTAAATCGACAGCAGCCGCAGGCTCGGCGGTGGTTGTTTCTTGGTTCGGGTCACGCACGGCCCTAGCGGGAACCAATTCCTTGCTTCCGCCTGCAGTCACGCCAGGAAGGTTTTCGTATTTGACGCAGGCAGAAATCACCTTTCTCGATGCGGCCCTAAGTCGCTTGATTCCTGCCGATGTGCTGGGGCCCGGTGCTAAGGAAGCCGGGGTCACTTTTTTCATCGACCAACAAATGACTGGCGCTTTCGGCCGCGCGGAAACTTGGTATATGCAGGGTCCTTGGAAGGACGGCACCACTGAGCAAGGCTATCAGCTCAAGCTCACGCCCGCACAACTCTATCGCGTGGGCATTAAAAGCACCGATGATTATTGCCGGCAAACATTCAACAAGAAGAGTTTTGCAGAGCTTGGTGCTACCGATCAAGACAAGGTGCTTCATGGTCTGGAGGACGGTGAAATCGAACTGATCGGCGCGCCGGCCAAAGAGTTCTTCTCGATGCTCTGGCAAAATACCGGCGAAGGGTTTTTCGCCGATCCGATCTATGGCGGGAACCGCGATTTTGCCGGTTGGAAGCTAGTTGGCTTTCCGGGGCCGCGTTACAACTACGTGAACGAAATCGAGCAATACGGCAAACGGTACATGTTGCCAACAGTGGGGCTAATGGGCCGCAACGGCACATTGGCACGGAAAGGTTGAGCCGTGACGACAAAATTGAAATCTGTCGATGTCGTTCTGGTCGGCTTTGGCTGGACCGCTTCGATTCTAGGTCAAGAACTGACCGACGCTGGCCTCCAGGTTCTCGCAATCGAGCGTGGCAAGTTTCGCGATACAGTGCCGGATTTTGCGACTACACATATCCAAGACGAGCTCAAATACGCGGTACGCAAGGGACTATTCGAAGAGCCGGAGCGCGAAACGCTCACCTTTCGCAATTCGATGGATCAGACGGCGCTTCCGATGCGCCATCTCGGTTCGTTCAACCCGGGTTCCGGCGTAGGTGGTGCAGGTGTTCATTGGAATGGTCAGAACTGGCGCTTCCTGCCCACCGACTTCAAGATTCGCAGTCATACGGAGCAACGATACGGCAAGAATTTTATTCCGGCGGACATGACAATCCAGGACTGGGGTGTCTCCTACGAGGAACTTGAACCTTATTACGACAAGTGGGAATACTTGTGCGGCATTTCCGGGCAGGCGGGCAATGTCCAGGGCAAGATCCAGCCCGGTGGCAATCCGTTTGAGGGACCGCGTGCCCGCGGCTATCCGCTGCCGGCGCTGAAGCGCAGCGCAGCGACTGTCAAGTTTGACCAAGCTGCGAAGGAAGTTGGATTCAAGCCTTTTCCCTGCGCAGCCGCAAATACGTCGCAACCGTATACGAATCCGTATGGCGTGCAGATGGGCGAATGCACCTACTGTGGTTTTTGTGAATGGTTTGCCTGCGGCAATTACTCGAAATCATCGCCGCAAACGACAATCCTGCCGGTGCTTCTGAAGAAGAGCAACTTCTCCTACAGGACCAATTGCGATGTCACCCGTGTCAATCTCGACGGCTCGGGCAAGCGGGCTACTGGCGTGACTTACGTCGACCTGCAAGGCCGCGAGTTTGAGCAGCCGGCGCAACTCGTGATCCTATGCGCATGGGCACAGCACAATGTCCACCTCTTGCTGCTCTCAAAGATCGGCCAGCCCTACGATCCGAGGACCAACCAGGGAGTGATCGGCCGTAACTATGCCTACCAGATCACGTCTTCGGTCGACGTCTTCACCGACGACATCATGAATCCGTTCATGGGGGCCGGAGCGCTTGGTCAAGCCGTCGACGAATTCAATGGTGACAACTTCGATCACGGGCCCTATGGCTTCGTCGGTGGTGGTTATATCGCGTTGTGGACGACCGGTGGCCGCCCGATCCTACAGCAACATGCCGTGCCAGAAGGCACCCCCAAGTGGGGTGGCGTATGGAAGAAGGCGATGTACGAGAACTATCTCAAGAGCGCCTCGCTCGCCACTCACGGCAGTGTGATGAGCTATCGCGGCTCGTATCTCGATCTCGATCCAACGTACCGTGACGTCTATGGTAACCCGCTGCTTCGACTAACGTTCGACTTCCACGACAACGAGCACAAAATGTCGAAGTTTGTGACCGACAAGGCAGTCCTCATTGCCAAGGCGATGAAGTCACGCTCGGTTAAGGTCAACTATCGCGTGGGCCACTATTCGATCCTACCTTACCAGACAACGCACAATACTGGCGGCGCTGCGATGGGTAGCGACCCAAAAACCAGTGCGGTGAATCGCTATCTGCAGTGCTGGGACGTGCCCAACGTTTTCGTGATGGGCTCCTCGGTGTTTCCGCAGAACGCAGGTTACAACCCGACCGGCACGATCGGAGCGCTGACCTATTGGGCGGCAGATGTGATCAAGAATGTGTACCTCAAAACGCCGGGTCCCCTCGTCCAGGCGTGAAGGAGCGGTAGTCATGCACGCAAGGCAGATAAGAGGCGTAGTCGCGGCCGTAAGCAGTCTGTTGTTGCTTTCGCTCACCGCCTCATCCGTACTGGCGCAGGGCACCACCTTCTCCATGGCCAAACGCGGTCAGTATCTAGTCGAGGCCGGTGATTGTGCCGCGTGCCATACTGCGGACGGCGGCAGGCCCTTTGCCGGCGGTCGCGCGGTACCCACACCATTCGGGACGATCTATTCCACCAACATCACGCCGGATCTCGACACCGGTATTGGTAAATGGTCAGCTGCGGATTTCTATCGTGCTATGCACCAAGGCCTCGACGACCAGGGCAAGCATCTCTACCCGGCATTTCCTTATCCGTCGTACACCAAGGTTAGCGTCGGCGACGTACGGGCTATCAAGGCCTACCTCGACACCGTGCCCGCAATCAAGCAGGAAAACAAACTACCTGAACTGCCGTGGCCGTTGAGCATACGCGAGACGATGGCGGCTTGGAACGCCCTGTACTTCCATAAGGGTACTTACCGCAGCGACCCGAACAAATCGGCGCAATGGAATCGGGGCGCCTATCTTGTCAAGGGTCTCGGCCATTGTGGCGCCTGTCACACACCTAGGAACGCTCTGGGTGCGCCGAAAGCGGACGAGCGTCTGGAAGGTGGTTACGGCGAGCACTGGTACGCTTTGAGTCTTACAGGAGACCTGCGCGACGGCCTGGGCACCTGGTCGCCGCAGGAAATTGTTGAATATCTGAAGACCGGATCGAATGCCAAGGCTGCAGCCGCGGGCCCGATGGCCGAGGTAGTTCACAATTCCACCCAACATCTCAGCGATGGCGATCTCGCAGCCATGGCAACGTACCTCAAGGACATCCCCCCTGGTAAGAATCAACGTAACGGCAAACCCGTCAAAGCGGCCACCCAGTTGTCCTCCCACGGTGCGGCGCTCTATGTCGACAATTGTGCCGGCTGCCATATGGAGAACGGTGAAGGTCTGGCGAATGTGTTCCCGCCTCTCAAAGCCAGCGCCGCGGTACAGGCCGGCGAACCCGCGACCATCCTGCAAGCCATGATCGGCGGGGCCACCGTGGTGGCCACCAAGACCAAGCCCACCGGCCTTGTTATGCCGGCATTCGGCTGGAAGTTAAGCGACCAGGAACTTGCCGACCTCGCGACCTACATCCGCAATGCCTGGGGTAACCATGCGTCTGCGGTCAGCACGAGCCAGGTTGCCAAGGTGCGTAAGGAAATCCGGAGTTCGGCGGCCAAATGAGCGCGGCACATCCCGCCGGCTGGCTATAACGCCAATGGGACGATAGACCAATCGCGGCAGTTTCAGTGATCGCCATTCGCCGGTAGATAATCAATGGGGTAAGTAGATGAATACAATGCATCCAGAATCACAATTCCCTTTAGCGGTTGTCACGTTTGCAACGGCCGTTTTCGTGGCTGGCACCAGGATGTCGCTTGTCGTTGAAGGAACGTTACTTTGAATGGTGCCCGGGAAGGTCTACCGGTCGATACCTGCGCGCGAGGAAATGGCACCATCCCGTCGGGACCGCAGTCCACCAGCGAAGACGCTAGCCCTTCAGGAATCTCAGAAAACATGGCCGTGATTAAACGGCCAAGAGTCAAGAATGCCTGACTCCAGCTATCGAGATTCTCGTATTGCTTCCGCTGTTATCCAAGCGTAGCGTCAGAACTCATAGTTAAGGGGCATCGGGGATTGCTCATGCTCTATTTTCCATTTCGTCGGATGCTCGTTGTTCGACACGCTCGAAGGAGAACAACACATGTTACGCAACATGAAGGATCTGGAGGATTACGCCATCCGGGCGACAGACGGTGTCATCGGCCACGTGAAGGATTTCTACTTTGATGACAAAGCGTGGGTCATCCGCTACCTCGTTGTCGACACCGGCACTTGGCTTTCGAGTCGAAGGGTATTGATCTCACCCATCGCGATCGGCCGTTCGAACTGGGCAGAAAAAGTACTGCCCGCCTCGATCACGAAGGACCAAGTGAAGAACAGCCCCACCATTGACACGGAGAAGCCAGTGTCGCGCCAGCATGAAATACGCTACCTCGGATATTTCGGCTATCCCTACTATTGGGGGGGCGCCGGCATTTGGGGCGCCGGAGCTTACCCGAATATGATGATGCCGGGCTACGCTGGTTTTATCGCAACACCGCATGCCCTGCGGACAGAAACGGAGAAGGCCGACGCACAAACTGAAGCGACACGGCGCCAAGACGACGATCCCCACCTGCGCAGCTGTAACGTGGTAATTAGCTATCACATCGAGGCAACCGATGGCGACATTGGCCACGTACAGGGCTTTCTCGTCGATGAAGACACCTGGGCCATTCGATATATCATCGTAGACACGAGCAACTGGTGGCTCGGCCACCAGGTACTGATCACGCCGCAATGGATCGAGGACGTGAGCTGGCCCGACGCCACGGTCTCTGTCAATCTGACCCGACTTGCAGTAAAAAGCGCTCCGCCTTACGATCCAGCTACATATCTGGATCGAAAGCAGGAATTGGGCCTCCATGAACATTATGGGCGTCCGGGCTACTGGACGACCGAGGTGCAACGTGAAACTGCGACATCCGACCATTAGGCCAGCGTCAGGAGCGGGCGATCCGAGCAAGCGGCGAATCGTCAAGTAGAATTGCGCGACCAAATCGACTCGATGAGGACTGCTTGCTGGCATAGATCAGCACCAATCCGTACCACCCTCCGAGAAAGAATGCCCCAATTGATCTGCGATGGATCAACCTACCACTTCCTGATGTGTAGGCAAAGTTCGTGTACTGCGATGTTGTGTTGGCGCAGCAGAAAATACATTTCGTTTGAGGCGGGCTTATGACCGCAACCGTTACCAAGGGTGAATAGCGAATTGGCCCAAGTCGCGGCTTCCACCATGCAGGCCCAAGCAGAGTGTCTGAATTTACGACGGTTAATTGTTGTGGTCAGCGGTGATTCACGACCGTTAAGCCATTCATAATGTGAAGGTCGGGGGTTCGACTCCTCTTTCCGGCACCAAAAGATATTCCGAGATGTTCCTGAAACCCGCGATAGCCAAGACTTCGCGGTTTTTTTGTTGGCCGCCGGTGTCTGCTATGTCCTGCCTATCTCCCGCCGACTCGGGGGCAGGTCAGTCAGCCTGGGCACTTTGAGTAAGCCAAGCGACCAAATCCCGGACCTCGGGACGCGCAGCGCTATCCTTCGACGTGATGAGGTAGTAGGCGCGCGGCGAAGCAAGTTTCTGTTCGAATGGTGCGACCAGCCGTCCTTCGGCAATCAATCGTCTGACCAGCGGCGTGACACCGAGTGCGACGCCTTGTCCGTCGGCCGCCGCTTGAATGAGTTGATCATAGTGACTAAACCGCAACGAGCCCGCGGGCTTGAGATTGGGTAGGTGCACCACCTCGAGCCATACCAGCCATGCGGTCGTGGGGCGTCGATTTTCGGCGTCGTCAAGGTGGAGCAGGATGTGGTACTGCAAATCCTCCGGCACGACTAAGGGCTTGCCGGGTTTATTCAATAGAGCAGGACTGCAAACCGGAAACCCCTCCTCTCCAAATAGCCGGATGGCGCCGGCGGGCGCACGCTGGGGTGGACAGTACCGGACCGCCAACTCGACCTGTTCTCGCTCAAGATCCAAAATCGTATTGTTGGCGCTGATGCGTAGATCAATATCGGGATGTTTCTCGCGAAAATCTGCCAAACGGGGCACGAGCCAAAGCGACGCAAAACTGATCGTGCACGAAACCGTAACGCCTTTTGCGCTCGGTTGCTGTCGAATTCTTGCTGCCGTTTCTTCCAGCTGATGGAGAGCTGTCGATGCGGAGCGGTAGAGCATCTGGCCTGCTTCCGTAAGAAGAATAGATCGATGGCGCCGCTCGAATAAGGGGACGCCCAGATGCTCCTCGAGCGCTTGAATCTGCCGACTGATGGCCGATTGGGTGACAAACAACTCCTCGGCCGCAGCCGTAAAGCTGAGGTTCCGGGCAGCAGCTTCAAAGCCACGAAGGAGGTCAAGCGAAGGCAATACGCGGGCCATCACACATTCCTATAAAGCATGCAATGCATTCAAAATTGTTGTTTGATTTTTCACCTGTTCAGAACCATTATACAGCCAAGAATCGTGATATATCAGCTCATGGCGAGCCAGATTCACATTCGTATGTAGCATGTTTTAAGGGGCTGAAATGAACCTAAATGTGAGCAATGCCGAAATATCGTTGAGCGAGTCTCAATTTCTAACCCTCAGCGAGGCGCAAGGTGTTCGAATCGAATGCCTGACCGGTTCGCTCTGGCTGACCCAAAATGGCGATCGTCGTGACGTCGTGTTGGAGTCAGGCGAAGCGTTTACGCTTGATCGACCGGGCCAAGCACTGATCTATGCAGGCGCGCCTGCAAAGGTCGCCATCCAGTCCTCTGTGAATGAGGATCGACGCTCGACCTGGAAGCGCGCGAACGATGCGATAGCTCTTTGGGTGTCCCGTTTTCGGGAACCCGATTACGCGACAAACGTCTTTCGCCACTATCCCGCGATTAGGCAAGCCTTACCCGGGTAGGCACTGTGCTTGCGATCGAAGACGTCTGTTCGGAGGCCGATTCCCGGGAGAAAAGTTTCTCGGTTCGGCCCGAGCAGATGAACCTGCCGGACGGCCGCGACGTGAAATTGCGGTCGATTCAGGCAACGGACCGCGACCTTCTGGTTGAATTCGGGCAAAGCTTGTCTCTGGAATCCCGTTACCAGCGATTCTTCTCGGCACGTGATTTTTTACCTGGCGAGGTTGATCGTTTGACGAACATCGACTATGAGCGCGAAATGGCGCTGATGGCCGTTGTCGGGTCCGGTCACATTGAAAAAGAGGTGGGTGTTGCCCGATACGTACGCGATGAAACCGGGGAAAGCTGTGATATTGCGATCGTAATTTCGGATGCCTGGCAGCACCGAGGATTGGGGCAGCGGCTCTTGGATGCACTTCTAAAAATAGCCACCGCGAAGGGCATTCGGTTTGCGACTGGAATAACCATGTCGACCAACTACGGAATGATCAGGCTGGCGCGCAAAGCCGGCTTCTTAACGCGGCACGACCCCGACGATGCGACGGTGATGCGGCTTTCCAAAGACCTCTCAGCCAAGTCGTCATTCGCTTGACCTGGCAGGGGATTGCATTCCGCTTATGGGCAAGCGGATCACCGCCCGGGCTGAAGGAGCCTGCGCATCGCGGGCCCAATGCCCGCTGTCAAAAAATCAGGGAGCCAGGGCGGGCATGAGTGCACGTTCTGACGCTACGCCTCCTGAAAAGCGTGTTGTCATTGCTCTCGAGCATTTGTCGGGCACAACCCGCATCACAGATATGCATCGAGGGAAGCGCACACGAAAAGCCCTTTCTCTGGAATTCCAGCGCGGAATCGAATTGTGGCTCATTCAAGTGAACACAGCCGGGTCCCGCGCATCGGATAGCAACGCTCTCGCCGTATATTCGCTGCGACCTTGTTGAACACCTATGGTCGCACGACGTGGCGCGAAAAATATCTCGTGGCGCACTAAGGCTGCGTCCAGTTGCAAGATGTCCGTCGACGCTTATAGAGATTCATCTCGCCAAGTGGTATCGCACGCTTCACGTTGTCCAGCGAATTCAAGGGATCAGTATCGAAGCGATGCGATCGGGAACATTTTTTGCGAGTAATCGGGCGCGGCATGCAATCGGTTTTTCTATCGGAGCATTTAGGGACACGAAATTCTCTATAGCCCGAAGAAGCGAGGGATCGGTTTCGAGAGGGGAACACGCTTGAGGGG
>Ga0207933_1002812_pt1 | contig 10860 bp, 5 predicted proteins | sample NGESurdeep092012_4_FD_184488 | JGI IMG/M metagenome (GOLD analysis project Ga0207933, IMG submission 184488) | Arctic peat soil microbial communities from Barrow, Alaska - NGEE Surface sample F53-3 deep-092012 (SPAdes) | ecosystem: Environmental > Terrestrial > Soil > Wetlands > Peat ...
GTCGAATCATATCGCGACAAATCCAAAATTGTATACATTGCTAACTCTAAACTCGTCGTGGACCAAGGTTATGGTTGAGTTGAACTAGCGCGGACCGGCTACGAGGGAACGATGCACCTTGATACGAACAGGGCTCCGAAGCAGTCAGGACAGAAGAAGAGCAAGGTGGCGGTGCTGCCGGAGGGTTATGTGTTTGCCTTCCTGCTTACGTCGCTGATCTTTTTTGCGTGGGGGATGTCGAACAACCTCACTGACATTCTGGTGCAGCAGTTCAGGAAGTCGTTCGAGCTGGGGCTGGTGAAGGCGCAGCTGGTGCAGACGGCCGTGTTTCTGGCGTACGGCATTATGGCGACGCCGGCGGCGCTGATGATGCGGCGCTTCGGTTATAAGACCGGACTGGTGGTGGGGCTGGTCACGTTCGGCGTCGGAACGCTGCTGTTTTGGCCGGCTGCCATCATCGGCCAGTACACGCCTTTTCTGATTGCGCTGTTTATTGTGGGCAGCGGGTCTTCGATCCTGGAGACCGCGGCCAATCCTCTGGCGGCGCAGTTTGGAGCGCCGGAGACCTCGGAGCAACGGCTGAACTTCGCGCAGGCGTTCAATCCTCCGGGGACGATTGCGGGCGTGCTGGTGGGCACGTGGTTCATCTTTTCCGGTGTCGATAAGACTTCGGCGCAGGTTGCGGCGATGAAGGCGCAGGGAACCTACACGGGCTATCTGCATACGGAGATTCTTCGCGTGGTGCCGACGTATGTGGGGCTCGGAGTTGCTGTGCTGCTGCTGGCGCTGCTGATCTCACGCATACGCTTTCCGAAGAATCTGGATTCGGGGGGAGCGGTCGAGGACATGGAATCGACTGCGCAGCCCACGGTACAGCGCGGCGCTTATGGAAGGGTGCTGCGGAAGCCGAATCTGGTGTTCGCGGTGATTGCGCAGTTTTTTTATGTGGGCGCGCAGGTGAGCACGTGGAGCATGCTGATCCCTTATCTGCGCACCTATACTTCCATCGGCGATAAGAACGCCGGGTACTTTCTTACGGGAAACCTGGTGGCGCTGATGCTGGGGCGTTTTGTGTCGACACCGCTGATGCGATTTATCAGGCCGTCGATCATGGTTGCGGTTTATGCGGTGGTGAACTGCCTGCTGCTGGTTGTTGGAGTAAGTCATCCGGGATTTGTGGGAGCGAGCGCGATCCTGCTGACAAGCTTCTTCATGTCGATCATGTTTCCGACGATCTTTGCGCTGGGAGTGAAAGGGCTGGGCGAGGATACGAAGATCGGCAGCAGCTTTCTGGTGATGGCGGCGCTGGGCGGCGCGGTGTTTCCGCCGCTGCTGGGGTGGATCGCGCGCGCATCGGGAAGCGTGGCCTTCGGGTATGTGCTGCCGGCGTTGGGCTATGTTGTCGTCGCTATTTATGGGTTTGTCGGGACGAGGATATGGAAGGACGTCAGCCAGCACGCGGTTGAGACTGCGCCCGGGAATATCTGAGACGAGTTGCCGTTGGGCGGGTCGACAATGATGGACGGGACGAGATCTATGGCAGAGGTTATCGACGCGCACCATCACCTTTGGCGGTATTCGCCGGAGGAGTATGGATGGATTACGGAAGAGATGGGCGTGCTTCGGCGCGACTTTCTGGCTGCGGATCTGGAGAAGGAGATGTGTGCGGCGCGTGTGAACGGGGCGATCGCGGTGCAGGCGCGGCAGAGCCTGGAAGAGACACGATGGCTGCTTGAGGTTGCGGCACAGCACGAATCGATTCGAGGAGTGGTGGGCTGGCTTCCGCTTAGGAGCGCGGGTCTGGCGTCGATTGTGCGGGAGTTTCGAGATTGCTCCCTGCTGAAGGGCGTGCGGCATGTAATTCAGGATGAGCCGGACGATGATTTTATGCTGCGCGAGGATTTCAATGCGGGCGTGGCGTTGCTCGAGGAGACCGGGCTGGTCTATGAGCTTCTGATTCACGAACGGCATCTGTCGCGTGCGATCGAATTTGTGAGACGCCACCCGAAGCAGGTGTTCGTTCTCGATCACATAGCGAAGCCTCGGATTCGCGAGGGCATTGTGCAGCCATGGCGAGAGCATCTGCTGCGGCTGGCAGAGTGTGGGAATGTTTCTTGCAAGCTGTCGGGGCTTGTTACCGAGGCGGATTGGGGAGCGTGGACACCGGATTCGCTGCGCCCTTATATGGATACGGCGCTGGAGGCGTTTGGCGCGGAGCGGTTGATGGCGGGGTCGGATTGGCCGGTGTGTTTATTGGCGGGCGGATACGAGCGGTGGTGGAGGACGCTTCGCGAATGGCTGCGCGGAGTGAGTGCGGATGATAGCGCGAGGATTCTGGGGGAGAATGCGAAGCGAGTTTATAGACTGTGATGGAAGCGGCTGGATTACCAGGTCTGGACGGCGACTACGTCGGAGGAGACGGCTTTGAAGTCCACGACGCGCACGTGCAGGAGCACCTGGAGATTCTTGATGGCCCAGTTCTTCGGGAGCTGGCGGGCGAGCTGACTGATCGAGGATGAATTGCAGATGAAGTTGGAAGAGGCGATGGTACCGTACTGACCGAGGCCGGCGACGCTGAGGATGGGGGCGTCGCCGTTGCGCTGAACAAGGCGGGTGATGATGGCATAGTCTTCGGTGTTGTGGGAGTCGGTGGAGGCGTGCAGCAGCCAGCGCCGGCCGGTGCGGGTGTCATCGATTTCGGTGCGGGTGCGGAGGACGAGCGGAAGGAACTTTGTGAGCTCGAGCGTCATGGGGTTGTTGAAGCCGCCGACCAGAACGGTGGGATCGTCGCGCAGCTCGGCGAAGGAGATGTCGTTGGGAAAGCGCTCCTGAAACGTCTGCTGCTGCTGGGTGAGTGCGGCGGCCACTGTCGATACGGCGGCGACGTCGCCCAAAGCGACGAAGCTGTTGGGGGCGGGCTCGAGGTCGCTGCCTTTGATGGTTGCGTCGGGGCTGAAGGGGACGAAGAACTCCATGCCCTGGGCCTGAAGGTTGTGCTCGCGGGCGTAGTCATCCGTAAAGCGGTCGGAGAGCCGATAGACGGCGTTGCTTCCGACCGCGATGATGACCGGCTTGGAGCTGCCGGTCCAGGGCTTCCAGAACTCGTGATAGGTGCGCTGCTGAAGTGAGCCGGAGAGCGCGAAGAAGAGAGAGACGCCGGCCACCAACAGGATGATAATGGCGAGCCACAACTGCCAGGCGGAGGCAGACCTCCACAGGGGAACGGCCTGGTGACGCTGAGTAGAGGCGAATGAGGGGAGTGCCTCGCCGGCCGGAACGATGGAGTAGGGCGGCGCGACGATCTCGGATGATGTCTGAATGGCGGCCGGAGGCGGTGGTTCCGGCGAAGGCCGGGCACTTTCCTGCCAGCGGAAGGAGGCGCGGTAGGAGCCGGACGGGATGTCGATGAAGACGTCGGCCGGGTGAGGTGAGTGGGCTGCCGACTGGTAGAACTGCGCGAGCCGCTTGCGGACCTCGGCGGCGCGGATGCGGACTACGGGGTCGTCGCCGGGGTCGTAGTCGGGACGCCGGCCGAAGACCTCGGCGCCGATGACGCGCTCGCGCAGAAGGGCCTCTTCCTGGGCGAGGGAGTGCTTGACGATATAACGGAGCAGATTCTGGCACTGCTGGGTGTGGCAAAACGGGGGACTGGCGAGGACGTCATCAAGGACCTGCTGGATCGAGGCTGGGTCGGGTAGATGGCTCTCCCTCTTGTCTGGAATGTTGGGCTGGCTGGACGCACGAGGATGCGGGATCAGCGTTTCCATAATGGGGACATGCCCGTAAACAGGTATGTTACCTCCTTATGGGTTGCGTGTCAAACAGCAGATTTGAAAGGAGTTAGTTCGGTACGGAACAGTAAGCAGCCTAGCGCAACGTGGCTTCCTTCATGTTTTGTAGTTCGGGCATTAGAAATTCCAAAACGATGCCACCCGAAGGCGAGACAGCCGTATGAATGCCGCTCGCTGAATGATTTTGGCACGCCCGGCAGCCTCCGGGAAAAAAAGAAGGGTAGGAGCAAATTATGGAGACCAAGACGAACCTGATGCGAGAGAAGCGGCATTCAAAGAAGCGACTCTTCGGAACGACTGTTCTTTCAGCCTGCCTGCTGCTGCCGGCGGGTATGGGTGTGTTTGCGGGGCGGGCCTGCGCGCAGGTGATCACGGCGTCGCTGTCGGGGACGGTTACCGATCCGACCGGAGCCATCATCCCCAATGCGTCGGTCGTGCTGCGCAACACTAGCAGCAGCGGCGACACTCGAACGATCAAGTCGAACAGTGCTGGCTTTTTCAGCTTTTCGGGAGTCTCGTCGGGGGACTACGCGATCACCGTCAGCGCTACGGGATTCAACCAGCTCAGTGAGTCCGGCATCCACCTGGATCCAGGCGACAGCCGAAATCTGTCTCAACTGGCTTTGAAGCCAGGAGGCGAGTCGACTACGGTCACGGTCGAGGCGCAGACGGATATTCCTCTGGATACGGGCGAACGCAGCGATCTGATTACGGCGGAGCAGATCAAACATCTTTCGGTGGAGGGCCGCGACGTTACGGAGTTGTTCAAGACGCTGCCAGGGTTTGCGATCGCGAACCAGGGGGTGACGAACGCAGCCTTCGATCCTTCGCAGGTGAATGTCAACGGGGCGCTGGGCAACTTTGCGGCCAATGGAAATCCGATCAGCGGCATCAGCCTGAAGCTGGACGGAGCGGACATTACCGATCCGGGCAACTACGGCGCGGCGATCCAGAACGTGAACTACGACCAGGTGGCGGAGGTCAAGGTCCAGGTCTCTAACTTTGGAGCGGATATTGCGAACGGTCCTGTGGTCGTAAGCGCGGTTACGAAGGCCGGAGGAAACCAGTTTCACGGCGAACTTTACACCTATGCGCGCACGAGCCAGCTCGACTCGACGGATGCGCTGGCCAAGGCCACCAACTCGCCGAAAGCTCCGGACCGGGAGATCTATCCGGGCGCGGCCATCGGCGGACCGATCCTCATTCCCGGCACGAACTTCAATCACAGCCGTGCGCTGACCTTCTTTGCAGGCGCAGAAGATTATGCGCAGCGGAATATCTATGCCTATGGAGGAGCGGCCGGCGCGCTGGTGCATGCGCTTGTCCCCACCGCGAACATGCGCAATGGAAATTTCACCGCCGCCGAGTTACAGAACTATCTCGGGCCGGAGCTCTATGCGAACGGAGCTTACAACAACATCAATACGGTTCCGACGATTGCCAAGGATGGAACACCGCTGGCGGTACCGGGGATGATGCCGAGCTCTCTTCAGGACCCGGGATTCAAGGCCATTTTCAATACATATCCTCTGCCCAACCAGGTGCCAACGCTTGCCAACCCTTATAACTGGCAGTCGCAGGACTTCATCAACAACGACATGTACCAGGTGCTGGGGCGCGTGGACCTGGCGATCTCGCAGAGGAACCATCTGTTCGGGCGCTACACGGTAGAGCGCGGCGGCTCGGGTGTGCCTGCAACGATCTACTACAACCCAGGCGAGCTGAATACGCCGGGCGGCGGCCTCAGCGCGATCAACTCGCAGAGCGCGGCGGCGAACCTGACGACGGTGCTCACTTCGAGCCTCACCAACCAGCTTTTTGGCGGACTCTCCTATCTGGATCAAGCCTTCGAAAGCCCCAACCCGAGCATTCTGACGCAGTATCCGTATCAGGGCGCGTACGCTAACGGGCGGCATCCGTTGCCGATGCTGGGCAACTACTACGACCAGAGCGGCCTGCCGCGCGAACTTACGCCCGACTATTCGCTCGGACCGATCTTCTCGCACAAGTTCGATCCGGAAGGCGGAGACACGATCAGCAAAGTCTGGCGGACGCACACGATCAGCGCCGGTGCGTACATCGAACGGATTACCAACAACCAGCGCGTGCCCTTCATCACCACGAACGGTTCCCTCAATCAGTACTACTTTCCCGGGGCTGGCGGAACGATCACGGACGTGGATGGCAGCAAGCAGTACATGTCCGGCAATTGGGTTGCGAACAACTATGAAGGTTTTGTCGGCGGCTATACCCAGCAGAACATTCTGCCGCAGACGAATCTCTACTTCTGGAACAACGACTTCTTCGGCAACGACTCGTGGAAGGCGACTCGCAAGGTGACGGTGAACTATGGTGTGCGTCTTGAGCACCTGGGCGAGTGGAATGACGCGTATGGGCACGGGTTGGCGGTGTTCGAGCCTTCGCTGATTTCGAGCGGCGCTTCGAACTCACCCTATCCTGGCTTTGTGTGGCATGCCATCGATTCCAGTATTCCGGTCTCGGGCGTCAACTCGAAGCCAATTTACGTCGAGCCTCGCGCCGGCTTCGCCTGGGACATTCGCGGCGACGGATCGACGGTGCTGCGCGGCGGCTGGGGCGAGTACCGGATGCATGACGCCTGGAACGATGTCACGAATGCCGCCAACTTCACGCAAAGCGTCAACAGCGTGAGTTATGGAGATTCTTCGCTGGCCGCGATCTCCAAACTGAACCTCAGTCCGGGCTCCACGAAACAACTGAATACGGCGACGTATCCGAGCGGGATTAACCTGGCTTCGCCCAACAATTACGGCGCTCCGGGCTCGATGTACGCGCTGACGCCGGGCGACAACCAGGAGCCGCTGACCGACACTTACAGCCTGACGCTCAACCAGCAGTTTCCGTGGCGTATGAACCTTCTCATCGGCTATGTTGGCAACAACAGCCGGTTCATTTTTGATAATGGCAGCAATCAGACGGTTGCTCTCGACAATGTCAACGCAATCCCGATCGGCGGCCTGTATAAGCCGAACCCCTTCACAGGGCAGGTGCTGACGCCGACAGGAATCAACACACCGACTGCGGGCGGCGCTGCTTCGGTCGTGGCCGACGCGGGTACGCAGCAGGTGAATCAGTACCGTCCGTTGAATACGGCAAACGTGCAGTACGGAACGATCAACGTGCCGAAACACAACCTGTTTGCGAATTACAACGGGCTTCAGCTGGGGATCGTTCGCCAGACGGGGCGCGTGATGTTCAATGTGAACTACACCTTCGCCAAGGCGCTCGGGATCCGGGGAGGCTACAACAATGGTGAGCCCGCGAACCCGTTCAACATATGGGACAACTATGGTCCGGAGAACTTCGACCGCAGAAATATCCTGAATGCCTCTTATACGTACGAGGTGGGCTCGCCGGCGCACAACCGGTTCGCTGGCGCATTCGCCAATGGATGGGAGATATCGGGCATTACCAACTATCAGTCCGGCCCCAACGTTGTCGTCACGACGAGCAATCCGGGGTTCGCGGTGAACGGGAGCATCGGCCCACAGAAGCTTGCCGGCGGCGCAACGAACCCCAACTACATCACCATCAGCAACACCGTTTTTCTGGGCACGCCGGATGTGAGTTTGCAACCTACGGTGGTTTGCGACCCGCACTCCGGGTCGGGGAAAGGTCAGTTCATCAATGGGAACTGCTTTGGCACTCCGGACCTGCTGCAAAACGGACCCTACCGGCTTCCCGATCTTAGAGGGCCGGCGTTCTTCGATACCGATCTGAGCGCGCAAAAGAGCTTCAAGTTCAGAGGCGAGCAGAACGTTCAGTTCCGCATCTCGGCCTTCAACTTTATCAACCATGCGCTTACGACGTTTACCGGAGATTTTCCCAACCAGTACACGCTCAACCTGACGAATCCAAACGGCTCGAACTTCAACCAGGGCTCAGGGGCGAATGCCGCTGCGCTGGGGTTTGGTTCGGCTCCTTATGAGACGGGCCGGCGCGTGATTGAACTTATGGCGAAGTACAACTTCTAGCTTCAGGCGCATGGCGGCCGCTGTGTCCGCCATGCGTATGTTTTCTTATCGGACCGGCGTGATCCTTCTTTGATTTCTCAGAGGAAGCAGCGCGGATTAGCCTGCACATTATCGCGGCGTTTTTTGGTGGCGGAAGCGCAACCAGCAAAAAAATGCAGCGGCGAAGCCGGTGTAGAACGTGCCATCGGTGTACGCTCTCATCATCCCCAGTTGTCAGGTGCGAAGCTTGTGAGCGGAGTCGATGGTATCGGAGAGGTTGTGTCTATGCCGTTCACGGGCTCCGGGATGCAGAACGCATCTCAACGGGGCGGTTTGCGCGCGATTTTACTGTTGATGGGGCTCGCGGTGGGCTGTCTGGGCGCGGCGCATGCACAGACAGGCGATCGGCAATCCTCTGCGACGGTTTCGGCCGCGAAGGTCTTGGCGTTGTATGCAAACCCTCGTGCAGATGCAGAGCAGCGCATTACCGATCTGCTGGGGCATATGACGCTGGATGAAAAGATTCATGCGCTGAGTACGGATCCGTCCATGCCGCGGCTGGGCATTGCCGGGACGAATCACGTGGAAGGCCTGCATGGGCTTGCGCTGGGGGGGCCGGGGCATTGGGAGGGGCATAACCTGGCGGTCATTCCGACGACGCAGTTTCCGCAGGCGCGCGGCCTGGGGCAGACCTGGGATCCGGCGCTGATTGAAAGAGCCGCGGCGCAGGAGGCGTACGAGACACGGTTCGCGTATGGGAAATATCATCGCGGCGGTCTGGTGGTTCGTGCGCCAAATGCCGATCTCAGCCGCGATCCTCGCTGGGGGCGAAGCGAGGAGAGCTACGGTGAGGATCCCGTGCTGGTCGGCACGCTGGCGACGGCGTTCACGCGCGGATTGCAGGGAAACGATCCGCATGTGTGGATGACGGCGTCGCTGCTGAAGCACTTTCTGGCTAACAGCAATGAGGATGGGCGGGGCGGATCGTCGTCGAACTTCGATGAGCGGCTCTTTCATGAGTACTATGCCGTGCCGTTTCGCATGGCGATCGAGGATGGGCACGCAAATGCCATGATGACGGCTTACAACGCGTGGAATGGCGTGCCGATGGCCGTCAATCCGGTGCTGCGAAACGTGGTGATGAAGGACTGGGGCTTCAATGGAATTTTCTGTACGGATGCTGGCGCGCTGACGAACCTGGTGACGCGCCACCATGCGTTTCCGGATCTTGCGACGGCGGCGGCGGCGGCCATCCATGCGGGGATCAATCAGTTTCTCGACAACTATGAACAGCCCGTGCGCGATGCGCTGGCGCGCAAACTGATTACGGAGGCGGATCTCGATCGCAACCTGCGCGGCGTGTATCGCGTGATGCTGCGGCTGGGCCTGCTCGATCCGGCGGAAGACTCGCCTTATTCGCACATTGGAGAGAAGGACCAGGCAGCGGGCGATCCATGGGACCAAGCCGCGGCGCGGAAGCTGGCGCGACAGGTGACGGACGAGTCGATTGTGTTGCTCAAGAACGAGCGCAAGACATTACCCCTGGATGCAGCCAGAATGCGGTCGATTGCGGTCATCGGACCGTGGGCGGATATGGTGGCGCTGGACTGGTACAGTGGAACGCCGCCGTTTGCAGTAACACCGGTTGCGGGGATTCGCCGACGCGTGCCAGCGGCTGCGATGACGTTCAACGATGGCAAGGATCGCGCGGCTGCCGCGCAGTTGGCTGCGAAGTCACAGGTTGCGGTTGTCATCGTCGGCAATCATCCTACCTGCGATGCGGGATGGGATGTGTGCGCGTCGCCCAGCGAAGGCAAGGAGGCGATCGATCGCAAGAGCCTGTCGCTGGAAGATGAGGCGCTGGTGAAGGACGTGCTCGCGGCCAATCCGCACACGATTGTGGTTCTGCAAACCAGCTTTCCTTACACTACCGTGTGGACGGAGGAGCATGCTCCGGCGATTGTGGAGATGACGCACAACAGCGAGGAGCAGGGCACAGCGCTGGCCGATGTATTGTTCGGCGACTTCAATCCGGCGGGAAGACTGACGCAGACGTGGCCTGAGTCGCTCGATCAACTGCCTCCGATGATGGACTACGATCTTCGCCATGGGCGCACCTATCTCTATTCCACCGTGAAGCCTCTCTATGCGTTTGGATATGGCTTGAGCTTTACGACGTTCGCGTACAGCCGGATGCACGTCGCGCAGAACGGAGGCGATTTGCATGTCGAGCTAAGCGTTGCCAACACCGGAGAACGCGATGGCGATGAGGTGGTGCAGATCTATGCGGCGCATAAGGACTCAAAGGTGTCGCGGCCGCTTGAAGAGTTGGTGGCGTTTCGGCGTGTGCCTGTGGCGGCCGGCAAGAATCGGGAGGTCGCCTTCGATGTTCCGCTTTCCCGGTTAGCCTACTGGGATGAGGCCGCGCAGCGGTTCGTCGTGGAGCGCGATCATGTTGAGATTCGTGCAGGGGCTTCGTCGGACGATATTCGATTGAAGCAAACGCTGGCAATCGATCCAGATCAAGAGAAGGTGGGGGCTCGGCATGTGGAGAACTGAGTACGTGGCGGGCACAATGCGAACGTCGGCGGCGCTTCTGCTGGGCTGCGTGCTGGGCTGCACAGTGAACGCAGCGGCGCAACGCACGGTGCTGCAGCGGGGCAACGCGACGGTTGTGCTCGAGGGCTATGCGCCAGGCATCGTCAGAGTCACGCTCAGTCTCGACAGCCAATTTGCGTTGCAGGGACCGGGCGTCGGTATATCGGCGAACGCAGACGCCGCGGGCTGGACGCATACAACATCGAACGATGGCGATCTTTACCGTTCGAAGCAGATGGTGGTGCGGGTTGCACAGCCTTATACAGGCAAGACGGCTGGAACGGCTACGGATATCGCCAAGTACTTCGTTGGCTCGACGCCGGACGTGGGTATCAGCATTGAACGCGCGGATGGCAGGCCGGTGTTGCGCATGCAGAGCTGGGAGATGGCTGTGCCCAACTATAAAGATGGGAATGCCGATGTGCTGAAGGATCGGCGAAGCGGCGATGACCCGTTTTACGAGGTAGGGGCGACCTTTG
>Ga0207933_1002815_pt1 | contig 10844 bp, 12 predicted proteins | sample NGESurdeep092012_4_FD_184488 | JGI IMG/M metagenome (GOLD analysis project Ga0207933, IMG submission 184488) | Arctic peat soil microbial communities from Barrow, Alaska - NGEE Surface sample F53-3 deep-092012 (SPAdes) | ecosystem: Environmental > Terrestrial > Soil > Wetlands > Peat ...
CCGATATAACAGAAGAAATAATATGGATACCATCTTTCACAAACTAATCGAAAGAATGGTGAAAAATAACCCAAAGAGAATTGGAGACAAAGAATAAAAAACTGGGCGGACTAAACGTATATACCTATAAGATTTATATACTTTATAAAACCAATTTTTAAAAATAGTTTAGTATAATATGGAAAAAATTATTTCTCATCTTTATCTTTCTGCAGGCAAATAATATTTGTGTTGAAAAAGGTTCTTTTTATATCACCAACACCTACCCACCCATCTAATGCAGGCAATAGGGTACACATCAAATCATTGGTTACTTTTTTTAAAGAACAGCATTGTGATGTTCATTTTTTGTACCTGGAATTCGAAAATTTTGATGTGAAGGCTATGGATTCTTTTTTTAATAATAATTTAGAAGTAGTAGCGCGTGATAAAATATATCAAAACAGGAAAACGCCCGGGTATATTTTATGGAAGATTGGAGTAAAACTTGAACATCTGAAAAGACGGCTTCAATTAGCTTTTGGAAAGATCTCCAAAGAGCAATATCAATATAATGGCGAAGTGGATAATTATTTGTCTGTATTTGCGCGAAAAGAAATTAAAAGGGTTGCAAAGTCATCAAAATACGATATGGTGATTTGTGAGTATGCATCCATGTCGAAATCTCTCACGTATTTTGGTGAAAATGTTTTTAAGATTTTAGATACTCACGATCTTTTTACGGATAGATTTAGAGTTTATCTTAATAATGGAACGAAGCCTTCATGGGTGAGTGTCTATAAGGATCAGGAAAGGAAGGCTTTGAATAGGGCAAATCTACTTTTAGTTGTCAGGGAAAGTGAAAGAGATTTTTTTTCAAAATTGACAAATGTTCCCACTGGGTTATACAATTATATACCGGAAATAGTAGCGATGCCGGAAAGGATCTTCGAAAAAAAATTATTATATCTCGCTTCCGGAAATGCCATAAACATTTCAACGATAGATTTCTTTTTAGAAAATATTTTCCCGTTAATTCTTGCTAATGATCCGGATACTAAATTGATCATCGGCGGAAATATTTGTGAGTCTCTTAATATTAAGAGCCCTAATATTATTTTGCATGGAGCAGTGAATGATGCAAAGGATTTTTATTTATTAGGAGATATAGTTATAAATCCGGAAAAAAATGGAACAGGATATAAAGTAAAAGCCCTGGAAGCATTAGCGTACGGAATGCCATTGGTCTCTACAAGTGCCGGATGTGCAGGAGCAACAGAACCTTTCCAGAATCATTTGTTGATTGCTGATGAACCTGCTGATTTTGCTGAAATGGTAAAGACTCTTTTTAATCAGCCAAAATTGCTGAAGACATTATCGTTTAAAGCGCATAATTGGATTAAAGATTACAAAAATAAAATAGAGGGCGAATTAATAAATCTTTTACCTGTTTAAAGTTTCAGTTTGAAAAAAGTTTTGATAATTATTCCTTATGAAACCATTTATCCTCCGATGAATGGAGGCATGCAAAGATGTTTTAATATTCTTCATCAATTAGCAAAGCATTTTGAGGTCACTGCAATTATTAACCAGGATAAAGAGAGTTTTTTAAAATCTGCCAAAGAATTTCCGGCCATAGAGTCAGCGCACATTTGTAGTACTAAAGATGTTGTTACAAAAGATATATTCAGCATTTTCCCTTCTAAATTGGAGAAAACATTGCGTTACCGCTGGTATAAAAAACAATTAAAAGGCCCAGCAGATGGGAACCTTTTATTATATTATCCCATACTAAAACAACTTCTTAAAAAGAAGAAATTTGATTTGATTATCCTGGAAAATCTTGCTACCCTAAATGCGATAGATGTAATCAGGAGATATCATCGATCTGTGAGGATCATCTATGATGCTCATAATGTGGATACCAACCTCGCCAAAGCGGAACTTCAAAAAAAAGAAATTACTCTGAAACGCTTTTACGAAATACAACACGCTGAATCAAATTTGTATAAAATGGTAAATGCCATATTTACGTGCAGTCAAAAAGATAAGGATGATTTTTTAAAAATGAATAACGGGAAGTTGCTTGCGGGAGTAGTTCCTAATGGCGTGAACATTCCGGAAAAAAAATATGACGAGGCAGTAAACGAACAAATACCAGGATTTATTCTTTTCTGTGGAAGCCTTTGGTCTGTCCCTAATGCGGAAGGACTGCATTGGTTTTGCAACCGAATATGGCCACTCGTTTTAGATGAATTTCCGGATTTGAAATTATTAGTAGTGGGTATTGGAAACCTGCCAGAAAAATACTTTGATGCTTATGATACACCTTCAGTTGAATTTGCCGGAGCAGTAGAGGATGTAAAGCCTTTTTATAATAAGGCAGCAGTGTCTGTTGTTCCTTTATTAACCGGAAGCGGCACAAGATTAAAAATATTGGAAGCAATGGGTTTGGGCGTTCCGGTAGTGTCCACTAAAAAAGGAGCAGAAGGAATAGGATATACAAACGGAAAAGATATTCTTATTGATGACACAGCACAGGAATTTGCGAATACAGTTATTCAATTATTAAATGATAAAGAAAAAAGAATTTCAATATCCGAAGCAGCGAGAAAATTGGCAAAAGAAAAATATGACTGGAACGTGATAGGAAAAAAATTAGCAGGATTTTTAAGTGCGTTTTAATAAAGAAAAAAAATTATAACTATAAAGAATATTTAGAAATCTTTTATGAAGTATGTAGCACTTACTTTTTCTGATGAAAAATATATAAAAGCCCGCCAAAGATATGTGTCCGAAATGGCAGAGAAGGCGATATTTTCGAAAATATATTCTTTAGGGCCTGAAGATATTTATGACGAATTTTTAAAAGACCATGAGAGTTTCATTAATAATAATCCACGCGGTTATGGCTATTGGATATGGAAACCTTTTATCGTTCATAAAATATTAATGGAATTAGATGACGGTGATATATTAGTTTATGGGGATGCAGGTAATGAATTATCAGGAAGCCGGGAAGAATGTCTTCAGATCTTTGATATAGTGAAAAATCTACCAGGCACAAAACTTATCGCACAGGATTCTTATAGAACCTACCTTTTTACTAAAACTGATCTGTTTTTTAAAGTTCGGTGGTATGGCTTACTATATGTTTTAAAATTGCAAGTTCAGGCAGGTAGATTAGTAATTGAAAAGAATGACAAAACTCAAAAGTTTGTTTCTGAGTGGTTGAAGATCTGCACTATTAATTATAAAAATATAGATGATTCTCCTTCTCTTCTACCAAAATTACCAAGATTTGTAGAACACCGGCATGATCAGAGTGTTTTCTCGCTTCTGTTTCATGCCTATAATTGTAAATCAATAAATTTTGGGAATATCTGGAAGGCAAGCAGGCTGAAATTTTAAAAGTAATAGTTTGAACAATCAAGGAAGGATCATTGTAATACCCTTAAGCGGGCTGGCTAACAGGTTAAGAGTAATTGCAACTGCTGTTAAACTTGCCCGGGTTTCTAATAAACAACTGAATATTTATTGGGACAACACTAAGGGGCTAAATGCAGTCTATGGTGATTTGTTTGAGCCGATTGAAAGTATTACCATAAAAAAACCACCTTTTAAATATAAACTTTGGCTTTCAATGAGATCAACTTCCTTAAGATTAAAAAAACTCAGTGGGTTGTATTTGAAATTGTTCAAATTTGACTTTGTTTTTTCAGATGATATGGCAATTTTGGTGTGGCATAATAAACTCAATTTGGAAGAACGAATAATAGAAAGCAAAAATGTATTCATGGCCACCTGCCAGGAATTAAATTATGTTGATTTACAGGACTATCAACTTTTTGTCCCCAAAACTGAACTACTTCAAAAAATTAATTCTATTTCAAAAGATTTTGCCTGCAATACCATTGGTATTCATATTCGTTCTACTGATCATGAGGTGTCGATGAAGAATAGCCCTTTTAGAATCTTTGTTAAAAAAATGGAGGAACAGATTGTTTTTGATCCCACGGTTCGTTTTTTTCTTTCTACGGATAATTTTATTTATCAGGAAAAAATTCTTCAAAAGTTTGGCCCTGAAAGAATCCTCTTTCACAGAAAAGAATTTAGCCGCGATAAGACCGAAGGCATAAAAGATGCAGTTATTGATCTTTTCTGTTTATCCAGAACTTCAAAAATCTATGGGTCTTATTTTAGTTCATTTTCCTATATCCCGGGAAGAATCGGTAACATCCCGGTTGAGCAGTTGGCCGTGGAAATTAAAGATACATTATGAGATGAATTGCAGCGAAAAACCCTTAGTCAGTATTTTAATGACCTGTTACAACAGGGGAAAATATATCGTTCAAGCAATAGAAAGCGTTCTTAATTCTTCTTATACAAATTTTGAGCTGCTGATTGTGGACGATGGTTCCACAGATAATACTGTTGCTATTGCAAAGGGATTTGAGGCAAAAGATAGCCGCATAAAATTATATATTAATGATAAGAATTTGGGGGATTACCCGAACCGGAATAAAGCGGCTTCATATTCCAGGGGAAAATATTTAAAATATGTAGATAGTGATGACTACATCTATCCCAATGGCCTGGAAACAATGGTAAACAGTATGGAACAATTTCCGGATGCAGGTTTTGGATTGTGTTCGTTAAAATCCGATTCACAAAGGCCTTTTCCCTTTATGCTGCAACCGAAGCAAGCTTATGAATACCATTTTTTTGGCCCGGGTTTATTTCACAAAGGGCCGCTCACCGCTATTTTTTTGAAATCGGCTTTTGATGCGATGGGTGGTTTTAAAAAAGACAGGATGATCAGTGATACGGATATGTGGCACAGGATGGCGTTGCAATATCCGATGGTATTGATGCCCGATGGATTGGTCTGGCAAAGGATACATCCTGAACAGGAATCGAAAGATGCTCACCATTATATTACAGAAGGTTCAAAAATTAAGTGGAATTATTTATTAGATCCGGCATGTCCCTTAGTAAACCAACAAATAAAGAAGATTCGTAAAATGCGGATTAAAAGATATACAGGATTTGTCTTGTCAGGATTAAAACGTGGGAATTGGAACCAGGTGAAGATTTACTGGCAGTGTCTTATTGATACTTTGAAAATAAAAGTTTGAGTCACCGATCGGGCCGCTTGCCTTTTGGCGGCCTGACCGATAATTCAGGAAGAGGAAGCAACGTCATCAAGAACTTTCTTGACCTATGGGTCAGGCCGAGGAAGAAATCGGCCCGACCCTGCGATTCACAGATGGGTCAGGCCGGGGAAGAAAACGGCCCGACCCTACGATGGACCACCGGTCGGGCCGCTTGCCTTTTGGCGGCCTGACCGATAATTCAGGAAGAAGAAGAAGCAACGTCATAAGAACTTTCTTCACCTATGGGTCAGGCCGAGAAAGAAACCGGCCCGACCCTGCGATTCACCTATGGGGCAGGCCGAGGAAGAAACCGGCCCGACCCTACGATGGACCACCGGTCGGGCCGCTTGGCTTTTGGCGGCCTGACCGATAATTCTGGAAGAGGAAGCAACGTCATCGAGAACTTCCTTCACCGATGGGTCAGGCCGGGAAAGAAACCGGCCCGACCCCTTCCTTCACCGATGGGTCAGGCCGGGAAGGCAACCGGCCCGACCCCTTCCTTCACCGATGGGTCAGGCCGGGAAGGCAACCGGCCCGACCCCTTCCTTCACCGATGGGTCAGGCCGGGAAAGAAACCGACCCGACCCTACGATGGACCACCGGTCGGGCCGCTTGCCTTTTGGTGGCCTGACCGATAATTCAGGAAGAGGAAGCAACGTCATCAAGAACTTCCTTCACCTATGGGTCAGGCCGGGAAGGCAACCGGCCCGATCCAAAAACCACTAAGCAATGGAATTTTCACTCAACGAAGTCTACCATATTTATAATCGTGGAAATAACAAACAAAAAGTTTTCTTTAGTGAAGAAAATTATTTGTTTTTTCTCAGGAAAATGCAAACACAAATAAAACCCTATTGCGATATTCTTTGTTGGTGTCTAATGCCCAACCATTTTCATTTGATCGTTAATTCGAATGAGGCATCTTGTAAGTTGCGTGAAGGATTTGGTGGAAAACAAATTCCTGAGCTGTCCTTCAGAATTGGAAAATTATTAAGTTCTTATTCCCAGGCCGTCAATAAACAAAATAAAACAACCGGTTCCTTGTTTCAACAGAAAACAAAATCTAAGGAACTTACAATTGAAAAAGGAAAAAGTAAGTACGGTGATTACCTGGTTAATGCGATGCATTATTGCCATCAGAATCCATGGAAAGCGGGAATGGTAAAAAAAATAGAAGATTGGCCTTATTCTTCCTTTTTAGATCACGCCGGATTAAGAGTTGGCACTCTTTGTAATAAATCATTGCTGATGGAATTAACCGGCTATGACTTGAAGAGTTTTTACAATGATAGTTATAATGTGATTGATGGTTTTGACGAGAAAGATTTTTTGTGAGAAGAAGGATCGGTCAAAATCGGCCCGGGGTAGGGAACAGGGCCGCCGCTACGATGGACCACCGGTCGGGCCGCTTGGCTTTTGGCGGCCTGACCGATAATTCAGAAAGTAGAAGCAACATCATCAATAACTTTCTTTACCTATGGGTCAGGCCGGGAAGAAATCGGCCCGACCCTGCGAAGGATCACCCGGTCGGGCCGCTTGCCTTTTGGTGGCCTGACCGATAATTCAGGAAGAGGAAGCTACAATATCAGAACTTCTCTTCTCTATGGGTCAGGCCGGGGAAGGCAACCGGCCCGACCCTGCGATTCACCTATGGGTCAGGCCGGGGAAGGCAACCGGCCCGACCCTGAAACTCTAAATACTTTTCAAATATTAAATTGACTTTTTTCCAAAATAAATTGAGTGGCATACGCCGGCGAATTCATTCCATAAAATATGGTATGTTTTATTGGAATAATAAGAATTATAAAATCCCTGAAATATTAACGATCAATGGAAAGCAGAAAAAACTCAAAGTCTCGGATATGAATATCATTGAGTTTACCGGTATTTGTATCAATGATTGTTACCATCTTGGATATTTAAAAAAGCGATTAGGAACTGTAAATTCAATTGTAGATGTGGGAGCCAACCAGGGTATGTTTGTGATCGCTGCGCGCCAATTTTTTCCACATGCTAAAATTGATTGCTATGAACCTAATCCTCATTTAGCTAATGCATTGAAATTTAATGCTGCTCAATTAAACGCCACTCCTTACATGGAAGCAGTTATGCAGCACGATTGCAAAGTAAACTTGGGGTTCACAGAATCTGATTTGGCGACCACTGCAAGTGAATCAGAGGAAGGGAATGTTACTGGTAGTTCACTTGCGACGGTGATAAAAAGAATAGGAGCCATTGATATTCTCAAATTGGATTGTGAAGGTGCCGAATGGGACTTGCTTGAAGATAAGAAGTCGTGGGAAAAAATAAAATCCCTGACTTTGGAATATCATTTATGGGCATCACCGGGTATCACTATTGAAAAACTTTTTCAGTTGTTAGATGACATAAAATTTAAAATAATTGATCATCATATTTTAACCCCGGACCAGGGAATGATACTGGCAATGAATCTGAAGAATTAAAATGTTTGGCGAGAAAAATTAATTGAATAGAAAATGAACCAGGAACTACCTCTCGTAAGTGTTTTAATGACGGCTTATAACCGGGAAAAATATATTGCAGAAGCAATTGAAAGCGTTCTTTCTTCTACTTATAAAAATTTTGAACTAATTATCGTAGATGACCGGTCAAAAGACAATACCGTTCAAATTATTGAGGATTTATTAAAAAAGGATTCGAGGATAAAATTATTTATCAATGAAAAAAATTTAGGTGATTATGCAAACCGGAACAAAGCGGCAGAATATGCAACTGGCAAGTATTTAAAATATCTCGATTCAGATGACGCTATTTTTGATTGGGGACTAAGTTATTGTGTAGAAGAGATGGAAAAATTCCCCACTGCTTGCATGGGAATTTTCCAGGCACAGAACAAGGTTGATGAACAATATCTTGAACCGGAAAAGGCAGTAAACAAACATTTCTTTGAAAATTCGTTTTTAAATATAGGGCCTTCAGGAACTATTTTAAAAAGGGATGCCTTTGAAAAAGCAGGGTATTTTGATCCTTTTTATGGTCCAGCCTCTGATATGTATTTTAATATAAAGATGGCTTCGCTATATCCACTGGTCATGTTGAAAAAGGAATTCTTTTTCTACAGGGAGCATGAAGCCCAGGAGAAAAAAAATCATTATTCTTATTTACTGTATAATTATCCTTACATGAGAGATATATTACAATTACCTGGATTGCCGGTTTCTGAAGAAATGAAAATGAATTTGCTTATTAATGCCAAAAGAAGTTTTTTAAAAGAATGCGCAAGAAATATTTTACATACGCGCAAAATAAAACCCGCATTTAATGCTTTTAGCAATTCTAAAATGAATTGGAAGGATGTGCTTTCAGGAATATTAAAAAAAACACTGTAATTATTTTTGCAACTCAATGCACCACTAGTAACTATCGGCATACCAAATTATAATTATGCTCATTATATAAAGGAAGCGCTGGATAGTGTTGTTAATCAAACTTATCAGAATATTGAATTGATAATAGTAGATGATCTTTCAAGTGACAATTCGATAGTTGAAATTGAAAACTGGATAAGGAATTATAAAGGCGATATTCAAATTAATTTTATAAAAAATAAATCAAACAAGGGTTTAACTAAAGTGTGCAATATTATTTTGAAAAATGCAAAAGGAAAATATTTTCAAACTTTAGACGCAGATGATATTCTCTTGCCAAGAAAAATTGAAAAGCAACTAATATTGCTGGAAAAAGAAAAAAATGTTGCTTTGATTTATTCAAATATTGGGATGATAGACGAAAAAGGAAAATTAATCAATTCTGATTATTTAAAGCATATTGGATATAATGAAAACGCAATGCCGGAAGGAAATATTTTTGAGGCACTTTTTGATTTTAATTTTGTGCCATTACCTTCAGTTTTAGTAAATACAGAAATGGCTCGTACTGCAGGCGGGTTTGATGAAATGCAGCAGGTTCAGGATTATTATTTGTGGCTTAAGCTTTCAGAAAAGCATGATGCATTATATCTCAAAGAGAAAACTGCTTATTACCGCTCACACCAATCTTCCATGTCCAGAAGTGCTATAACAAATCCACGTAGTGTGGAAAGTGTTTTAAATATTAAATACAAATATTTTAAAAACAGCACGAAAGAAATTCAGGAAAAAATAAAAAAAAATATTCATTTTTCTGCCGCGTATTTGTATGAACACAAAATTACATCCGCTGCAATCTGGTTAAAAAGAGATTTTCTTTTTAATCCGGGAATAAAATCCTTTACATATTTTGTCGCTATTCATTTAGGAATTCCATTTTCATTTTTTGGCTCTATCAAAAAAATTGCTCATAGCAAAAAAACAAAGCCTCATTGATTTTACTATATTTTAAAGTGATAAGAAAGTTGAAACTGATTTGGAATCAATTCATTCTTAAAAGCAGATTGAGTTCGTATAATCATCTTTACAAAAAAAGATTTCAGATTCACAAAACTTTTAAAGCAGGATCACGTTTTTCAATTCAATCAGATTTATCGGAAACATTGATTGCTATTGCCGAAGACGTTTTGGTAAGGGATAATTTCAAAATTTATATCGGCCACAAAGGAAAATTAAGTATCGGAAAAAATTGCTTTTTTAATAATTACTGTTCTATAAATTGTTTGGGAAGTATAGAAATCGGGAATGATAATCAATTTGGAGAAAATGTTTTTCTCTACGATCACAATCACCGGTATGCTGATAAAAACAAACTGGTTTCAGAACAAGGGTACAATGTTGGAAGTATTAAGATCGGCGACAATTGTTGGATTGGTTCCAATGTAGTAATCTTAAAAGATGTGGAAATTGGCGATAATGTAGTTATCGGCGCGGGTTGTATTATTTATAAATCAATACCCGCTAATTCAATTGTTATCAATCAACAAAATCTGGTAATCTCCACTGCCGCAAAATAATATTATATGATCATTGGAAGGGGATTATTAGGCAATTCATTGTTGGAAATAGATGACGATAAATACTTGTTCTATGCAAATGGTATCTCCAATTCTGTGCTACATCAAATTCCCCGGAATAATTTTGAGATAAATGAGATCGAAGAGATTGCCAGGCAGAATAACGGGAAGACTTTTATTTATTTTAGCACTTCGCAGGTAAATTCTCAATTGAATCATCATCGCGCATATGTAAAACACAAGCTTTTCGTTGAAGAATTAATTACAAAGAAATTTCCCGACTATTTGATAGTAAGAACTACGAACCTGGTAGGGCACAATCCATGGAACACACATACGCTATTTAATTATTTATACAACGCCATTACAGTAAACGAACAAATAAACGTGAATCCTGTTTTGATTCGTAATTTTTTAGATGCCAGGCATTTTGCAACGCTGTTAAAAGTGTATTTAGAAAATGGTGGAAGAAATAAAATGGTAGAAATTATAAACCCGGCTTCTTACTCAATGCAACAGATTGTAAATGAGTTTGAACATTTTTTTTCTAAGCGGTTCAATCTTCAAAAAGTGAATGAAGTAAATGATTTTGCATTGTTTGAATTAGATGCTAGCTTGACTCTAAAACTGATGAAAGAATGTGGATTAAGTTTCGATGATCATATTCAAAGTCTTTTGAAGAAGTATTATAGCATGAATTGACGTTTAAGCAGGTCGGGCCGCTTTCTTCCGCGGCCTGACCGATAGTTCCGAATCGAATCGTTAAAGGTCTCACTACTAAA
>Ga0207933_1002816_pt1 | contig 10844 bp, 11 predicted proteins | sample NGESurdeep092012_4_FD_184488 | JGI IMG/M metagenome (GOLD analysis project Ga0207933, IMG submission 184488) | Arctic peat soil microbial communities from Barrow, Alaska - NGEE Surface sample F53-3 deep-092012 (SPAdes) | ecosystem: Environmental > Terrestrial > Soil > Wetlands > Peat ...
GGGGGTGGGCGGCGAGGGCTGGCCGGCGGCTTCGTTCATCTGGTCGGGAGCGGCGGCGGGTTTGTCGATCGGAGGGACAGCCGAGGTATTGGCTGGGCCCACCGGCGCGATGCCATGCGCCGGATCGGCGGCGGTGCCGTTGGGGATGGCGCTCGGAGTGGTAGTGGGCGTGCTGGTGACGCCGGGCGTCAGCACTTCAACGCCAACCGAGCTGCCATGCGTGCGTTCGGCTGCCGGTGGCGCCGCGGTCATCGGCGTGTCGTTTCCATTCCCACCCTCGCCGGGGGCCGCAACGTCGTTCAGGGTAAGAGGAGCGTTGCTGACGGGCGTTACGGGCGCCGGCGCGGCGGCGTCCGGAGCAGGGGCGTCGAGGGGTTTGGCGGCGAGCGCGGGCGCGCCGGGGTTGAACGCCTCTTTGTAATCGGCCACCAGCGTTTTCGTGATATCGGGTGCAACCACCGGCGGTGGATCGTCGAGCGGAACGTCGCCGGTGTGGGCCGTGGTGACGGTGTCGGGGCGGCGGGTCAGAAGGACGAGCATGCGCTTCTGGAAGGTGTACTGCGCGCGGCTGCCCTCCAGCGCTTCGCTGGCGGCGGCCTGCTCGGGGGTGGGCGTGGGGACGGGGAGGTTCATCGCGACCAGGCGCTCTTTGGCGTCCTCGACGTGTTCCGCGGCGGAGTGCTCCAGCACCACCTTGCGGTAGGCTTCGGCGGCCTTGCCGTCATAAGTTGCGAGCAGCTTGCCTTTGGGACCTTCGGGCATTTTTTGTTCGCGGATGTGTTTGGCTTCCGCGGCGTAGCCGTCGCCGATGGCGATCAGGACGTCGTCCATGTGGCTGTAGAGCGGGTAGGTATTGGCGACGGTCTCGTAGCGGGCAATGCTGGCCGGCCAGTTTTCGTGGGTCGCATAGAACTCGCCAAGCTCGGCCTCGCGGGCGGCAAGGACTTCCTGCACCTCGCGCAGCTTCTGGGTGGCTTCCGCGAGGAGCTTCGGGTTGCCGTCACTATACTGCTTCAGCATCAGGCGGTAGGCTTCTTCCGCCTTCACGGCTTTCTGGTAGTCGCGGTCGGGGACGTCCATCTGCTTGAAGTAGATGTCGCCGACACGCATCTGGGCTTCGGCGGCTTCGGGGACGTTGGGGAAGAAGGTGATGAAGTCGGTGTACTCCTGCTCGGCCTGGGTGAGGGCGGCGCTGCCGCCTTCGCGGAACCAGCTATCGGCGATGGCCAGCTTGGCGCGCATCAGGTATTGCGAGTCGGGATAGGTGTTCAGCAGGGTTTGCAGGTCGAGCCGCGCAACGTCGAAGTGTCCCTTCTTGGTCTGCAGCAGCGCCTTGTCGTAGAGCGCTTTGTCGGGCAGGTTGGCGTCCTTGCCGGCGAGAGGATTGAGCCTGGCGTCCTTCTTTTCCTCTTTGCGCGTGTCCTTGGAGGCGACCACGCGGTCGGCCTTGGCAACTTTTTTCTTCTTTTTGGCCGGCGTATTGTGGATGGTGGCCGTGACCTGCCGCGAGGGCGCGGCGGCGGTGTCCGGAGTGGCAGCGGGCTGCTGTGCCGCCAGGGGCAGGAGCAGGATGGTTGCCATCGCCAGGCCTGCCGTTTGTGCTGCCCACTTGCTGCTGAAAATGCTTCTACCGATCATCTATATGCCGCCTTTATTCTGTCCTGGAGGGGGAGCGCCGGGACACGCTCTATTCTATGCTTTTTGCCGGGATTCCTGCCGCGAAAGACGGCCCGGCGATGCCCTAATGCGGATTCCTCTTTGATATAGAGCTCTCCCGCAGGCCAGGGCTGAAGCCCATTCTCTCGGTGCGCCTTTACCGCGGGCTGAAGCCCGCTGCTACTCCGGCACAGCACGCACAAGGAGTTCTATACCATCTCCGAATTCGCTCTAAACGACGATACTGCCCGCGGTCCTTGCAACGCGCAGAAAATCCCGCGCGTTGGCCTCGGTTTGGCCCGTGCCGGCGTCCCCTGGAGCAAAGATGGCCGAGCCGGCGACAAGCATGTCCGCTCCTGCTTGGACGACGCTCGCTACCGTGTCGTGAGCGATGCCGCCGTCGACTTCGATGCGATAATTCAGGCCGAGTTCCTGGCGGAGGCGGGCGAGGTGCCGGATGCGGTCGACCGAGCGGGGAAGGAATTTCTGGCCGCCGAAGCCGGGATTGACGCTCATGACGAGGACGTGGTGGACCATGGGCAGGACTTCAAAGAGCATTTCGACCGGCGTGGCCGGGTTGAGAACGACGCCCGGGGCCATGCCGTGGTCGGCGATGAGTTGCAGCGTGCGGTTGAGGTGGCGGCAGGCTTCGACCTGCACGCTGACCATGTCCGCGCCGGCTTCGGCGAAGGCGGGGATGAACTGGTCGGGGTCCTCGATCATCAGGTGGCAGTCGAGGGGGAGTTTCGTGACCGGACGGATGGCCTTGACGACGGGCGGGCCGAAGGTGATGTTGGGGACGAAATGCCCATCCATCACGTCGACGTGGCAGATCGTCCCGCCGCCGCGTTCGGCACGCGCGATTTCGTCGGCAAGATGCGCAAAGTCGGCCGCGAGGATGGAAAAGGCTAGTTCGATCATGGTGCGGTTAGTTTAGCAGCGGGGAGCCTGACGCCGGCTTAATGTTCGATGGCGGAATTGAAACGGAAGCGCCTTTATTGGCGTTGGCCCACTCACCGCGACCACCAAGGGTCTCAGGCGTGGGAAGCCTGGTTCGAGGTTGCCTACTCCCCGAGATTGAGTGAGGGTAGAGCGCCGACTATCTTCTGGGTTTCGAGGGAGACGGTGATGACCTGGCCGATGAGCTTGAGGATGTATCGGGGGTCTGCGTTTTCACCTTCAAGGCGGTTGGGGTCGTTGACGATGCCGGAACGGGCGTCGGTGGAGACGCGGTACTGGTCGATGACCCATTCGAGGGCGGAGCGGTTGCCGAGCCGGTAGTCGAAGGCGGCGGCGGGGATGCCGCGGAGTTTGAGGAAGTCGTTGTAGGTGAGTTCGGTCTTGTCTTTGGAGAGCTTCATGCGCTCGACGCGGAAGGTGACTTCGGCCTTGGGATCTTCGAGTTGTTCGAGGGGGTACTCGGGCTGCTTCTCGTAGTCGATGTGGAGTTCCATGAGGCGCTTGCCAGCGAAGGCGTGATCGTATCAAACAGCCTTCTCGATCCACTTCATGAGTTCCGGCAAATCGTGAGCCCAAAAGAGAGTCAAGCCGCGATTCTGCGCATTCGTTAGATTGTGGAGTTTATATACGCCGCTAAGCACTGCCACAGGCACGACATTCTGCGTTCCAAACTGTTCAATCCAATCGACCGCTTTCACTGCGGCATCGTTGTTCAGGCGCTTCACGGAGTTGGTCGACGAGTTAGACACCTTGCATTCCATAGCCATAACTCGGTGGTCACGCAGGCCAACAAGAAAATCGGCTTTTCGTATTCCGAGAGTGCTCTCGCGACAGAACTCGCCAGGGAGCGGAGCTTGATTAGAGGTGTCGACTTTTCTAGTCGCAACTTTCCGCCAACCGATCTTCTTGAGAGCATCCTCGACAAGCAGCTCTTGTTTGTCTTTTCCTTCGCTCCTTCGACTCGTGCTCACATGGCTCGAAGCCATTAGGGCGGCTGAAGCCAGGACTGCTGCCTGTCTTTCTGCTTCAGTCGGATCGCGGTTTTCAGATATCCAAGGAAACCTGCGTTTGTCCAATCCCAACCCGATGACGCTGAGAACCCGTGATGCCATATCTTTGTCTCGTCGGAGCCGCGAGGGACTCAGGAAGGCCTCAGCCAAGACCTTGAGGTCATCTTCGGATACTGGCGGCCCAGTTAAATATCGGAAAGCCTTAAGAAGTGCTGGGTCTGTCAGGATGTCGATTGACCGCTGATCGAGTTGTACGAGGTCTACGCTGGTTTCCAGGAGATCTTCAACTGTACCCTGATATAGCTCGAATGCCTCGAGGTATGCCTCCAGGTGTTCTTCTATTCGCTCCTGACGGAAAAGCTCCTTGGCTTTGTCGAGACCTTGCGTGAGTTGAGTTTCCGTCCATCGTGGAGCCTCGATCATATTGCAAGCTCCAGTAACATCTCCGGCGACGGTACCAACAGCCGCTCCATTTCTCTGGGTTCAAACTTCGTAAGACCTCCTGAATATGTGCGTCCTTGGTGGAGGGAAACCTTATTCGATAAATAGTGTGCAAGGCGGTCAAGCAGCATCGGCGACATTGAGTCTCGCGGATAAAGCCCGTGGGCTATGTTGATGTGGCGAGCATCAATCAAGTTGCGAACAAACGCTGGAGTTCGGCGAGCCATGTACGTTGCCAATATCGGCGCGGGGTTGCGAAGACCGATAGACCACCACGCTCTCCGATTCTTCGCTACGTAGCCGTCATCAACGCCTGCCGATTTGGCAAGTTTCATAAATCGGTCAATCGCTTTGCGTTCTTCCAAATCGAAAATTGAGAGGTCTGCCGGGATATCGATCACATCTTTAAGGTGAGCGCCATCAGCCAATGCGGACCCGGCGGCGAACAATTCCTTTGCGCGAGTCACCGTGGGGAAGAGAACAGATTCAGGCAGGTCGGCGCTATGCTTGCCTGCGATCCACATTCGATTTGCTCCGGTAACTGCCCCGCGATGCACTCGACATAACTCTCCTAGCTCAATATATCCTTGGGGAACGTCGACAGCCTTCCGCGTGAGGTGTGACCAGCGGTGTTCGGATTCCAATCGATTACGGTGGAGCAGTTGGCCGTTTGTCAGACAGCCTTGCTGGGTGATGTGAGGTGTTCGTTTCATCCGAATCTTGCTTGCTTTTGAGCCGATAGTGAACTGAGCAATCGCTGCGGTCGATGCAGCGTCGCCGAAGGTGCGAGAGGTTGGTTCCAGAACGGTAATGCCCTGCCCCCCCAAATTGGCAAGGAAAAGTTCTCTAACGAGCTTTCCGTAATTAACATCCAACCATTCGGCAGCGGTAACAAAAATTCCAAAGTCTCCCTTGGCAGCCTTCAACACCGTAGCGAGGAAAAAATGAACATGCAGGCCAGCTAGTTGACTCGCTCCAAATCCAAGTTTCCTAGCTTCTGAGGTTAGCCAGGACTTTCCGACTGCCTCCAATTGGTGGTGCCGAACGTATGGCGGATTCCCAATAAAGAGTGTCTTGCCATCAATCTTTGGAAGATCGACCGTGCGATAGTCTGCGCACATGATTTCTGCGCGGCCTGCCAATCCAGCCGCCGCGAGGTTGGCGCGTGCAATGACGGCAGCCACGGGATCAAGCTCAATCCCCACGAGTCTTGCGTGCGGAAACTTGTTTGCGGCCACCCGGAGAAACTCTGCCGATCCGGTTCCAGGATCAACAATTCGCGATGGTGCGAGTCCTTGGTCAAAGGCCCACTGAACCATCGCTTCTGAAAGTGCGCGGGGGGTAAAGGTCGCGCCTTTCTCGCGACGCATCGCCGCGGTTCTCAAGTAACAGAAAGTATCGCCAAGCGGATCCTCACCGCCTTGAATCTGCTTTAGAAAAGTCCGACATTCTTCTGACCCGAGCGGAACGATGCCGGTAGATATGGTCTCTTCCTCTGCTGACCATCCTTGTACGTTGCGTGCGCCCAGACCTAAAGCCAGTGCCTTTAGCTGTTCCTCGGTTTGCAAAAACAGGTGAATAGCCATAGCAGCATTCTCCGGATGCTAGAAAGTCTTCGCCTTTTATTCCCCAATATACAGTTCCAGCTTGCCGTATTTCAATGTACAAATCAGGACTATTTTTACAAGAGTCGATCAAGATCGGTGAATTGTCCTGATAGAGGACGGCGTGGCCCGGGACTGGACGAGGATGTTGGTGAGGGGATAGCCCTTTTTGAACTTGAGGCCGACTTCTCTGGTGAGGTCGTCGTCGGAGTCCTTGGCTTCCCAGATGCCGTGGACGAGGGTGAGATCGTCGACGAGGGCTCCGTCGGCGCGGAGGGGCTGCTTGTCGGTGCCTTTGAAGGCGTACTCGGGGACAACGTGCCAGCCGTAGGGGCTGGCGCAGCGGCGGAGAAGTTCTTCGAAGGCGAAGCGAGTGTTGCCCTCGGTGGTGTGGCCGTGTTTGTGGGAGACGGCTAGCGCTTCGTAATACTTTTTGACGTGCGCGGATGTGGGCTTTAGCGGGAAGAGGCTCATGGGCGGCTGATGCCAATGTACGTTATCTGTCCGGCGGGGCGTGAGTGCCGGGTGCGGTACAGGTTTGGGGCTGGGCGCAGATTCCCTGCGGGAATGACAAAAGAAGGGAGCTAGGATTTCATGAGGGCGGCGAAGTCGGAGTTGTTTTCGAGGCGGAAAGCGCGGATCTCGCGAACTGACTGTGGAAACCGCGGGAGGGCTTTGAGGTTGTTCATGGCGCTGAATAACGCTACGAGGCCGCCGTCGGGGTTGATGTAGACGCTGCCCTGCTCCCACACGAAGCCGTTGCGGGCGAGGGTGTGGCGAACCTGCTCGTAGGCGCGATTGACGGCCTTAGGGTGGAAGCGCTTGACGTCGGCGACAACGAGATCGAACGTGATGGCGAACATTATGGCTTCAGGGGGTCGGCGAGGACGGATTCGAGTTCGTAGTCGAGGGTTTCGCCGCTTTCGATGACCAGGATGGAGACCATCCGATCGCCTTCAGCGGAGGGTGAGGCGAAGCCTGTGACCTGGTACATTGGGCCGTACTCGCCGAAGGTCCGGATGGAGCCGATGACTTCTTCTGCCTGGAGCGGGACTGCAAGCGATGCCATGCCGTGCTCTCCTTTGTTGGCTGATTGTACGCTCCCGGTGGGAACGCTAGCTGCGTGGGGCGATCCTCAGGCTGAGTTCACGGAGTTGCTGCTCGCCGACGGGCGTTGGCGCGTCGACCATGAGGTCGATGGCCTTAGCCGTCTTGGGGAAGGCGATGACTTCGCGGAGCGAGGTGGCGCCGGCGAGGATCATCACAATGCGGTCGAGGCCGAGAGCGATGCCGCCGTGCGGGGGCGTGCCGTATTCGAGGGCGTTGAGGAAGAAGCCGAAACGGGCCTGAGCTTCCTCGTCGGACATGCCGAGCGAGCGGAAGATTTCCGCTTGCACGTCCTGGCGGTGGATACGGATGGAGCCGGAGCCTAGCTCTGTGCCGTTGAGGACGATGTCGTAGGCGAGGGCGCGGACGGCGCCCTTGTCGGAGACCAGGCGGCCGGAGGTGATGTCGTCTTCGTGCGGCGAGGTGAAGGGGTGGTGGGCGGCGTCCCAGCGCTTGTGCTCCTCGTTCCACTCGTACATGGGGAAGTCGGTGACCCAGAGGAATTTGAAGTCGGCGGCGGTTTTGGTCTGGTCGAAGAGCTTGTGTTTGTCGGCGTATTTTTTGGCGAGGTCGAGGCGGAGTTGGCCGACGCGCTTCCAGATCCACTGCTTGTCGTAGTTCCAGGCGGCGGGGGTGCCGGGCTTGGGGGTGATGACGATGTGGAGGTTCGCGTTGTCGGTTGTCGGTTGTGGGTTCTCGGTGAAGCAGCTCAACTCGGCTGCGAGTTTGCCGTCGATGGCCTCGGCGAGGGGGACGAATGCCTGGTTGGTGCGGAGGCGGGCTACGTCGAGGAAGTCGAGGCCGCAGTCGCCGAAGCCGCCACGGATTTCGCTGAGCAGGGCCTTGCGCGCGGTGCCGCTGAGTTCGCCGACACAGGGGATGGTGAAGCCGAGGATGGGGAGCGTGGGGTCGATTTTGAGGGTTTCGCGGAGCTCGGGGGTGACCGTTTCCGAGAGGTCGACCATGGCGGGGAGGCGCATGTCGGGCTTGTCGATGCCGTATTTGCGGATGGCTTCGTCGTAGGTCATCTGCACGAAGTTGCCGGGGTCGAGCGTGATGTTGGCGGTAGCGAAGGCCGCGCGCAGGAAGCCTTCGACGATGCGGAAGACGGTTTCCTGTTTGGGGAACGTCATTTCGAGGTCGATCTGGGTGAAGTCGGGCTGGCGGTCGGCACGGAGGTCCTCGTCGCGGAAGCAGCGGGCGACCTGGAAGTAGCGGTCGAAGCCGGAGATCATGAGGATTTGCTTGAAGATTTGCGGCGACTGCGGCAGGGCGTAGAAATGGCCGGGGTGGACGCGGCTGGGGACGAGGTAGTCGCGGGCGCCCTCGGGGGTGGAGCGGGTGAGGAGTGGGGTTTCGATTTCGAGGAATTCGTTGTCGGAAAGATAGTCGCGGATGGCGCGGGTGACCTTGTGGCGGAGGTCGAAGTTCTTTTGCAGCTCGGGGCGGCGGAGGTCGAGGTAGCGGTACTTGAGGCGGATTTCGTCGTTGGTGACGGGGCCGTCGTCGGCGATGGGGAACGGGGGCGTCTTGGCGTCGTTGAGCAGCAGTAGTTGGGACGCGACGACTTCGATTTCGCCGGTGGGCATGTTGGGGTTGGCGAGACCTTCTCCACGCACGCGGACGCGGCCGGTGGCGGCGACGACGTACTCGGGGCGCGCGGCTTCGGCCTTGGCGTGGGCTTCGGGGGAGGCTTCCTTGTCGAAGACGATTTGGGTGATGCCGGTGCGGTCGCGCACGTCGAGGAAGATGAGGTTGCCGTGGTCGCGGCGGCGGTTGACCCAGCCCATCAGCGTTACGGTTTGGCCTGCGTCGGTGCTGCGCAGCGCGCCGCATTTGTGGGTGCGCTCAAGGGTGCCTAAAAAGTCGAGTTTCACAGTCTTTCTATTGTACGAAGTTTGGCGGGTTTCGCGAACGCGGTACTATGCGGCGGCCCAGCGGAAGTGGCCGAGGGCGCGGTGGGGCATGAGCGAGAGCTGGGTTAAGGACAGCGTCGAGCTCAGAGCAAAATATCTTGCGTGCCGGTTCGAATCCTCTCCTCTCCATCCCCGTGTCAAGACATCCCAAGAGGCCCCGATAGACGAATCACAACGCGCAAAAGATCGCGCCGCCTTCCACCGTGAGTTCGATGCCGGCGGCGCTGGCGGCCTCCTGTAGGGCTGCGTTCAGCATGACAACCGGGTCCGTGCCCACGTCAAGACGGCGCATCAGGCCCTCTCCTTTTTTTGCGCCCGCGGAGAGGACAATCTTCAATCCGCGCCGCTTGCATTTCACCGCGGTCCCATCTTCGAGCTTCACATTCATGGGCTTGATGAAGGCGTCCACATAGTGGACGCCGATGCCGGATTTATCGCCGGTGTGTTGCGGAAGTTTGCTTTCGGCAGCCGGGTTCACGTCACAGATTTTAATTTTCATGCAGGGCTCCATCGACTTCAATCCCTTCCGGCGCGAGGAATTCGTTCATCACTTTTCTGAATGCGCGGATGTGTTCCGGCGTGCTGCCGCAGCAGGCGCCGACGATGTTTACGCCGGTCTTCAGAAGCGGCATCAGCCCCTTCACCATTTGCTCCGGCGTTTCGTCGTAAACAACTTTCATGTTGATTAGTTGAGGCTTCCCTGCATTCGGCTGCACCATCACGGGCAGGCTGGTGGCGCGCTTGTAACGCTCGACGGCATCGCGCGCGCGCTCCATCTCCATGCCGGTGCCGCAGTTGAGGGCGACGATGTGCGCGCCGTGCTCCTCCATGAATGCGGCGGCGCGTTCGGGCTCGATGCCCATCATGGTGCGAAAGGTGGAACCGTCGAGAGTGAGGTCGTACGCCATCGACCCGATGATGCATTTCGAGCCCGCCGCCTGGGCCGCTTCAATGCCGATCAAAAGCTCCTCCAGCGAAGTTTGCGTCTCGATAATGATGGCGTCGGCGCCGGCATCGACAAGGGCCTTGGCCTGTTCCTCGAAGGCGCTGCGCACCTGGGCTTCCGTAAACTCTCCGAAAGGCTGAAGCAGGCCGCCGAAGGGGCCCATGTCACCGAGCACGTACCCATCTTTGCCGTTGAAGGCCTGCCGCGCTATTTCCACCGCGGCCTTATTCACTTCAACCACATGGTCAGCCTCGGAATGGCGAGTGAGCATGATGCGTGAGCCGCCAAAGGTATTGGTAATAAGGCAGTCGGAGCCGGCATCCACATAACGCCGCTGAATCGCGAGCACTCTCTCGGGATGCGTAAGGTTCCACGCTTCGCCGCAATTGCCCTGTTCCAATCCTGCGAGCATAAGTTGCGTGCCCATGGCGCCGTCGCCGAGCAAGGGCCGCTTGCGGACTGCGTCCTGTAGAAGCATCTTCATGAAAAATCCTTATCCTGCATCCGTTCCTTTTGAACCAGCGCGTAGTGAATCGTTTCCAGAACCAGCCCCCATTTATGACTGCGGCTGGCCGTTTCACAATAGCAACCCGCGACACTGGGTGTGCGCTGCCATGACAAGACAGCGTCCAGTCGCTCTCCGCGCAGAGGTTTTTCGCTCTCAATGGCGTCCATCAGTTGGGAAGGGTTGGCGAGATATTCGCACATGAGGGTGTGGCCTTCATCGTCCGGCGCCGGGGCGCAGCGCTGCTCGCGGATGGGATATCCTTCGGCGCGCGGGCCGAGCTTCACGTTGTAGTGAAAGGTCAACGGACGACCTGTGTTGGTACAGGTGGTCCCGTCATAGCGGAACAGGGCGTCGAGCGAACCGTCCTGGTTTACGTGCAACGAAAGGCGCTCCTCTGCCCAGCGCTTCAGGGCCTTTTTGTTGACCGTGTATTGAGCTTCCCGATCCAGCGCCAGAACCTGAGCGGGGACTTGTTCACCCCACGATCGCGGCGCCCGGCGGTAGGGCGCGCGCCTGAATTGGCAAGGGCCAAAGGAGCAGTTTTCACAGGGAACAAGATCGGTGAGCCTGCGCAATCGCTCGGTGTGCCGCGTCAATCCGAAGACTGCAAGCAGGGTCTTCTTGGGGCGCAACATTCCTGTGTCGAACGCTTCCACGGGAGAGGGGAAAGGCTGTCCTCGCGTCCGTTTTATCAGA
>Ga0207933_1002817_pt1 | contig 10844 bp, 10 predicted proteins | sample NGESurdeep092012_4_FD_184488 | JGI IMG/M metagenome (GOLD analysis project Ga0207933, IMG submission 184488) | Arctic peat soil microbial communities from Barrow, Alaska - NGEE Surface sample F53-3 deep-092012 (SPAdes) | ecosystem: Environmental > Terrestrial > Soil > Wetlands > Peat ...
TCTGATACCGGAACATTTCCACCGCGAGAATGAGCACGGCCAGCAGCAGCAGGACTAGCGAAATGCCGCGATGAAAACGGTTCAACTCCGATTGCAACCACGCATCCAAACGACTTTCCAAAACGCGACCGTCGTCGGAATCGGTGCAGTCTTTTTTGAGGTGGCAGGCATTGCACTTGTGCGCGGGCGCGCGGTAATGCGCGATTTTGCGCTCGAAGTCGGTTTGTTCGCGTGTCAGATGATGGCCGGTCGGGCATTCCCAAACGTCCATTTGTTTTTTGTAGGTGAAACCGGAATTGCGGAAATGTTCCGAGCGGTGGTGCGCATGACGCGCGACGAATTCCAGGATCACCGCGACGCCGACGAGCAGCAGCGCGTAGCCGCCCGCCAAAATGACTTCGATGTGGACGCCGTGGATCATTTAGTTTGCACAAAATAAACCGCAGAGACGCTGAGGCGCGGAGAAAAACATTTTTATCTCTGCGTCTCTGCGCCTCGGCGGTTATTCGCTAATCTTTTTCGTTTCATGAATTTCCTCGAACAACACGCCGTCGGGGACTTCGCGCGGCGTTTGAATTTTCATGCGCCAAACGCCGAGCCAGCAGAGATATAAAATGGGCAGCGTGCCGCCGACGATGATCAGCGCGTCGCCGGGCATCCGCAGCCATTCGAGCCTGGCATTGGTGTGATTGGAAAGGAATTTCAACGAGCGCGCGTCAAAATAACCCACGCTCACCGAGTGATAAAGTTGGATCAATCCCAGCGGAAACAGCGTGGCAAAAACCATCCACGCCAGTCCGAGATTCAGCGACCAGAAACTGATTTTCGCCGCGCGGTCGCTCCACAATTTTTCGGGAATCATGTAACGCAAACAGAACAGCGCGAGGCCGACCGACAACATTCCATAAACGCCCATCATGGAAGCGTGCGCGTGATTCGCCGTCAGCATCGTGCCGATTTCGTAGTAGGAAACGATGGGCAGGTTGATGAGAAAACCAAAAATGCCCGCGCCGAGAAAATTCCAGAAACCGACGGACGCCAGAAACATCACCGACCAGAAATGCGGGAACGGCGTGCGGGTCTGTGAACTTTGTTGCGCGCCGAGTTGGAGAAAACTCCACGATTCCAGCGTGAGAAATGTCAGCGGAATGACTTCCGCCGCCGAGAAAAATGCGCCGAGCGCCATGTGCAGGGCCGGTTCGCCGGAAAAATACAGATGATGCATCGTGCCGATGACGCCGCCCGCCGAATAAAGCACCACGTCCAGATAAATCAGCCGCAGCGCGACGCGTTGATGCACGACGCCCAGCAAAACAAAAATGTAGGCGACCATGACTGTCGTGAACAATTCCAGAAAATCTTCCACCCACAAATGCACGACCCAAAACCGCCAGAAATCCGTCGTGGTGAAATTTGAATCCGTTCGCGCGAGCAAACCGACGGCGTAAAACGCGGGAATGGAAAGCGCGGCGAAGAAAAACAGCCACGGCATGTTGCCCGTGTGTTCCGTTCGCAACTTGCTCCGCAGTCCGCGAAAAAGAATCACGACCCAAAACGTCAAACCGATGGTCAGCAAAATTTGCCAGAAGCGGCCGAGGTCCAAATATTCAAAACCTTGATTGCCGAACCACGACCAGCCGCGTTGAATCCAGCCTTCGATGCCCGCGTATTCGCCGGCCATGCTGCCGAAAACGACCAGCGCCAGCGCGCCGAGCAGCGAATAGGAAAGCCAGCTTTGGCCGCGCGGTTCGCGTCCGGTGATCATCGGCGCGAGAAAAATTCCCGCCGCCAGAAACGATGTGGCGACCCAGAAAATCGAGAGTTGCACATGCCAGGTGCGCGCGATGTTGAACGGCAGCACGCGCGCGAGGTCAAAGCCGAAAAAGTTTGAAAGGTCCGCGCGATAATGTTCCACCGCGCCGCCTAAAAGCGTTTGCATGCAAAACAGCACGGCCATGACGAGAAAAAATCCGGCGCAGGAGCGTTGCGCGGGCGTGAGCATGACTTCATCGGGCGGGCGAAATTGGATGCGCTTTTCCTCGTGTCCGTGCCAGCCGAGAAAATTCCAGCGGCCAAACGCGGCCAGCAGCAAACCGATGCCGCCGAGCAGCGTGATGAGCGAAAGCACGCTCCAAAGAATCGCTTCCGCCGTGGCGTGATTGTTCACGAGCGATTCCGGCGGCCAGTTGTTCGTGTAGGAATAATCTTTGTGCGGACGCGGCGCTGAAGCCGACCACGCCGACCAACTGAAGAACGCTGTGAGTTGCCGGATTTTTTCCGGATCGGCGATGGCGTTGGGACGCAAACCGAATTTGGTCGTGGGCGTTCCCAAAAAACCGGCGTAGTAACTGACCAGTTTTTGGAAGGCGTCGGCTTGTGCCGCGCTGTAAACCAAAATGCCAGTCGCGGCGTCGTAACGGTTCGTTTTGAAATCGTCAATCGTTCGCTGCCGCGCCGAGTCCGAAGATTTTCCGCCGTAAAAATCAATCGCCATTTCCGCCGCGCGATGCAAATAATCCGCCGTGAAATCCGGTCCCAAATACGCGCCGTGTCCGAAAATCGAGCCATATTCCATCAAGCCGTTTTTGAGAAAAATTTCCTGCCCGGCGGTGATGTCCGCGCCGGTGAAAAGAATTTTTCCACTCGCGTCCATGACCTTGGCCGGAATCGGCGGCTCGTCGGTATAAGTATAATACGCGAGCAATCCCATGATGAAAAAACCGAACAGCATCACGAGCGCGACGGCTTGAATCCAGCCTTTGGAAATGAGCAGGGTTTTTTCTGGAGATTGGTTCATATTTTTTTTCGGGTGATGAAGTTTGAATTTTTTACTTCAATCGGCCGAAAGTGTCAAAGCCTTTGCTCGACAAACGGTTTGAGAAATGACGAGTCGGCTCATGTTAAATCGCAAGCGGCAAAATTTTGCCTTGTTCCGACAATCGTTTGCGGGTCGCCTGCAACCGCTCGATAAAAATTTCAGCAACGCGTTTCATCAATTCGTAGCCGAGGTCGTGGTCGCTTTCGCATTGCTCGCGCAAACGTGTGCCGTAGAAGAAAATGGTTTTGACCGGTGATACAGCGCGGGCGTTAAAGTGTGTGTAATACGGTGGAAAAAGCCACGACCAACCAAGAACGCTGCCCGCGCCGATGGTTTCAATTTGCACCGTGCCGCGTTCGTCGTCGCACTTCGGGCATGGCGATTCCAGCATTACTTCGCCACTCAAAAGAATATAAAAGCGGTTGGCCGGGCTGCCTTCCTTGAAAATGAGTTCGTCCGTTTTGAATTCCGTGAACATGGCATCGCCGGCCAGCAATTCAAGATGCTGCGGCGATAATCCCTTGAAAAATGGTTGCGCCGCTAAAATGGAAGAATTGATTTGCATGACAATTATCCCGATTGTTGACATTTTTTTGTTATTCAACAAGCCTAAAAGTATTGCTCATGCAACTTCCTTGACCTGGGTCAAATCTTTGACGGGCGTGGAATTTAATTTAAGTTGTCCGGGAACGCCGGAACATTTCCGAGGATGAATACAATCAACAACAACGCGCCGTGCGTGGTGGTGCTGGGCGCCGGATTCGGCGGGCTGACATTTTGCCAGACGTTCAGGCATCCGACCGCGCAAATCACGGTCGTGGACCGGCAGAATCATCACTTGTTTCAGCCGCTGTTGTATCAAGTCGCCACGGCGGGTTTGTCCGCGACGGAAATCGCCCAGCCCATCCGCTCCATCTTGCGCGATCATCCCAACGTGACCGTGCAGCTGCGCGACGTGACGGGTTTTGATTTGGCGCGACGCGAAGTGCAGTTGGACGAAACGGTTTTGCCTTACGATTATCTCGTGCTGGCGCTCGGCAGCAAGACCGGTTACTTCGACCATCCTGAATGGGAAACGCGCGCGCCCGGACTCAAATCGCTGGACGACGCGCTGCAAATCCGGCGGCAAATTTTGTTGGCGTTCGAGCGCGCGGAAAACGGCGTCAGTCCCGCCGCGCGCGAACAGCTGATGACCATTGCCGTTGTGGGTGGCGGACCGACCGGCGTGGAAATGGCCGGCGCGTTCGCCGAGTTGACACGGCACGTTTTGAAACGCGATTTCCGCAAAATTGACCCGCGACACACGCGCGTGATTTTGCTCGAAGCCGGATCGCGTTTGCTGCGTCAGTTTTCGGAAAAACTTTCAGCCAAAGCTGCCGCGCAACTAGCCGCGCTCGGCGTGGAAGTGCGAACGAATGTCCGCGTTGAAACCATCGGCGACGATTTTTTGCAACTGGCCGGCGGTGAACGCATTGAAAGCGCGAACATCATTTGGACGGCGGGCGTCGTCGCCAATCCGTTGACGCAAAAACTCGGCGTGGAACTGGATCGCGCCGGGCGCGTGAAGGTCAATCCCGATTTGAGCCTGCCCGCGCATCCCGAAGTTTTTGCCGTCGGCGATCTGGCGCTGGTGCTGGACGAACGCGGCCAACCCGTGCCGGGAATTTCCCCCGCCGCCATGCAGATGGCGCGGCATGTGGCGCGCGTCATCGAAACCGAACTGGACGACAAAGAAAATCCGTCCGCGCGACCGGCGTTCAAGTATTGGGACAAAGGCACGATGGCAACCATCGGCCGCTCGGCGGCGGTGGCGCAAATCGGCCGGCTGGAATTTTCCGGCTGGCCGGCGTGGATGGCGTGGTTGCTAGTGCATTTGATTTTCCTCGTCGGCTTTCGCAACAAGGCGGCGGTGCTGTTGCAATGGACTTACGCCTATTTCACCTACCGGCTTGGCGCCCGCATCATCACCGGCACGCCGACCAGGCAGGAGCTGGAAAAGTAACTTTTAACCGGCCAAAATTATGATCCAAATCAAACGTGTTTATGAATCCGCCGCTAAAAACGATGGACAACGATTTTTGGTTGACCGCCTTTGGCCGCGCGGCGTCAAAAAAGAAGCGTTGCCTTTGACCGGCTGGCTGAAGGAAATTGCGCCGGGCAATGAACTGCGAAAATGGTTCAACCACGACCCGGCCAAATGGAAGGAATTTCAGAAACGTTACCGCGCTGAATTGGACGCCAAACCGGAAACCTGGCAGCCGTTGTTGACGGCGGCGAAAAGCGGCAATGTCACTTTATTATTCAGCGCTCACGATCTGGAACATAACAATGCCGTTGTTCTGAAAGCCTATTTGGAGAAGCGATTGAAGGCCGGTTCAATTGCACCAGACTAAAACAATTTCGACTGGTTTCCCGCTGCCGGTTTCAAGCCAGGTTTCTTGTAGCTCAATTCCGTCGCGACAGCCTTGCGAGGTGCGGTTCATGGTTTCACTTTTAATTTTTCCGCAGCGGCCAGTTTGCGCTGGTTGGCGTCGAACGTCAGAAATTCCCGCGCGCCCAAGTGCAACGCCGTCGCCACATGGAGAACATCAAAACTGCGATGCCCGCCGGCAATCGTGTGGCGCGCAGAAAGTTCCTCGGCGCGGCGAAATACGTCCTGAAAATTACATGAGGCAAGCACGGCCACGCCGTCCGCCAAATCTGTTTCAAACCGGTTCAACGCGATTTGTGCGTCTGCCAACGTAACGCCTTCGCGCGGGTTGGCAGAATGCCGCCAGACTTGAAAACGAAGTGCTTGACGGAATTCATACGCCAGCAACGCCGTGACGTGCAATGGTTCTTTCATCGTGGCCGCGTGCGCCGCCGCCGCCGCCGAAGTTGACTGCTTCACATAAAAACCGAACAGAAAACTGGTGTCCGGGTAAGCGGTCACGAAAGATTTCCCCGGCTGGCCGCAAGGCCGCGCGCCATGTCCGCCGCGTCATATTTTGTATCGCCAAAATCCTTCTGCAATCGCGCCATGATGTCCGGCATTTTGAACCGGCGCGGCTTTTCCGGCACGGCGGGCAAAAGGCGCGCAAAGGGTTTTCCACTTTTGGTGATCTCCACCGGTTCGCCTTCCGCAATCCACGATGCCACGCGCGGAAAACGATTTCGCAAATCTCTGACGGTGGCTGTTTTCATAGTGATACAAATGTGTATCACGCGGTTGAAAATGTCAAGGCTGTTTCAACCATCGTGCCATGTTAAAATAATTTCGACTGGTTCCCCGCCGCCGGTTTCAAGCCGAGTTTCTGGTAACTCAATTCCGTCGCGACGCGACCTTGCGAGGTGCGGTTCATGGTTTCACCTTCAAACCTTCGCTGGTCGCGGCTTTTCGCTGGTGAGTGTCGAAACTTAAAAAATTCCGCGCGTCCAGATGCAGCGCCGTGGCGATGTGCAAAAGATCAAACGCGCGGTAGCCGCGCGCGGCGGTGTAGCGCGCCGAAAGCCGTTCCGCGATGTGATGCACGTCGGACCAATCCGCCGGAATAATCATCACCGCGCCCATGTCCAGATTGAGTTGCAGCTTGCCAAGCGCGCCATCGCAATCAACCTGCGGAAAACCTTTGCTGGGATTTTGCTCGTGCAGCCAGACTTGAAAACGCAGCGACTGGCGGAATTCAAACAGCAATAAACTGGAAACATGCAACGCCTCGGGCATGGTTTTGAAATACTCGGCGGCAACCGAAGAATTATCCTGCCGCCGGTAAAGCGCGCAGAGAAACGATGTGTCAGGATACGCGATCACCCTTCTTCGCCTTCCAATTCCGCCGCGCGCATTTCGGCGACTTCCTTGGCGGAAAAAATGCGGTCGCCCCACGTTTCTTTCAACTGCGCCATGATGTCGGGCTTGACGAGTTTGGTCTTGGCGGGTTTTGGCAGAGGCGTGATGCGGGCGATCGGGCGTCCGTGCCGCGTGAGTTCGATTTCGTTGCCATTACGAATCCACGCTTCGACGCGTGAAAAATCGTAACGCAAATCTCGGATGGTTGCAGTTTTCATTTGTGATTCTATTTTGTATCACAATTTTAATCATGTCAAGCGCGGTGGGGAAAACCCCGAAATCGTCCAATGTTAAAACAATTTCGATTGATTCCCTGTCGCTGGTTTCAATCCCAATTTTTTGTAACTCAATTCCGTCGCGACGCGGCCTTGCGAGGTGCGATTCAAATAGCCTTCCATGATGAGATACGGCTCATAGACTTCCTCGATCGTGTCCGGCTCCTCGCCGACGGCGACGGCGAGCGAATTCACGCCGACCGGTCCGCCGCCAAATTTCGTGATGACGGCTTCGAGGATGCGCTTGTCCATTTCGTCGAGGCCGTTCTCGTCAATCTCCAGCATCGCCAGCGCGCGGTCGGCGACTTCTTTCGTGATGCGGCCGTTGTGACGAACTTGCGCGTAATCACGCACGCGACGCAATAAATTATTCACGATGCGCGGCGTGCCGCGGCTGCGCCGGGCGATTTCGTGCGCGCCGGTTTCTTCGATCTCCACATTCAACAAACGCGCGGAGCGGATGACAATTTTCTGCAAATCTTCACCGACATAATAATCCAGCCGCTCGCGCATCCCGAAGCGCGTGAGCAACGGCGCGGTTAAAAGTCCACTGCGCGTCGTCGCGCCGATCAAAGTAAATCTCGGCAAATTCAATCGCACGCTGCGCGCGTTCGGTCCCTGGTCAATGATGATGTCGAGTTTGAAATCCTCCATCGCAGGATAAAGATATTCCTCGATGGTTTTTTGCAGGCGATGGATTTCGTCAATGAACAGCACGTCGCCTTCTTCGAGATTCGTGAGCAAGCCCGCGAGATCGCCCGCTTTCTCAATCGTCGGGCCGCTCGTTGATTTCAAATTTGCGCCCATGGATTTCGCCAAAATGTTCGCGAGCGTCGTCTTGCCCAAACCGGGCGGGCCGTTGAGCAAAATATGGTCGAGCGGCTCTCCGCGTTTTTTTGCGGCGGCGACGGAAATTTCCAATCGCTCTTTCACGCGCGGCTGGCCGGTGAAATCGGAAAAGAGCGACGGGCGCAGCGTTATTTCGAGCGCCACGTCGGGTTTGTTCAAAGTGGAAGCGGGACGTTCAGACACGCAACCAGCTTGCGGAAACTTGCGCGCAGCGGCAAGCGATTCCGCATATAATGCCCGGCACTTTTTTCACAAGAAAATGCTGGAAAATCAAATGCCGTTAAGCCAAGCTGCGTGTCCTTTATGGCAGGAAAAAAAATATTTTTGCGCGCGGGAATCTTTTTGGCAGCGTTGTTTTGCGCCGCCAACACTTTTGCCGGTGACGCAGACATTCATTTGCCCGCGCTGGATGGAATTGCGTTTGGCGCAAATCAAAAATTTTCCGGCCACGCCATTTTATATTGCGGGTTAATCATTTGCGTCATCGGCGCGCTGTTCGGAATTTTTCAGTATTTGCAAAGCCGCGCGCTGCCCGTTCACAAATCCATGCGCGACGTTTCCGCCATCATTTGGGAAACCTGCAAAACCTATCTGCTGCAACAAGGAAAATTTCTCGCCGCACTCTGGATTTTGATCGCGCTGTGCATGATTTATTATTTCGCCGCGCTGCAACACAAAACCGCCGCCAGCGTGATCATTATTTTGGCCGCTTCGATTCTTGGAATTCTCGGCAGTTACGGCGTCGCGTGGTTCGGCATTCGCATCAACACCGTCGCCAACTCGCGCACCGCGTTCGCCGCGCTCAAAGGCAATTCGCTCAAAACGCTTTTTATTCCACTGCACGCCGGCATGAGCATCGGATTGCTGCTCGTGTGCGTCGAACTTTTTTGCATGATTTGCATTTTGCTTTTTGTCCCGCGCGAACTCGCCGGCGCGTGCTTCATCGGTTTTGCGATTGGCGAATCGCTCGGTGCTTCCGCGTTGAGAATCGGCGGCGGAATTTTTACGAAAATTGCCGACATCGGCAGCGACTTGATGAAGATTGTTTTTAATCTGCCGGAAGACGATCCGAAAAATCCCGGGGTCATCGCGGATTGCACCGGCGACAACGCGGGCGATTCCGTCGGCCCGACTGCCGATGGATTTGAAACTTACGGCGTCACCAGCGTTGCGTTGATTGCTTTTCTTGCGCTCGCGCTCGTCGCGTCGCCGGTTCTCTGCGGCAAATTAATTATCTGGCTCTTTGCGATTCAAAGTTTGATGGTGCTCGCCTCGCTCGGCTCATTTTATTTGAACAAAATGATTGCGACCGCGCGTTACGGAAACAAAAAGAATTTCAATTGGGAAGCGCCGCTGACCGATTTGGTTTGGATTACTTCAATCGTTTCAATTCTTGTGTGCTTCGGCGCGAGCAAAATTTTACTCGGCAATTTCAGTATTCTGCAATCAACTATTACGGACACCGCGACAAAACCGCTGCCAAATCTTTGGTGGATTTTATCCGCGATAATGGCGTGCGGCACTTTGGCCGGCGCGCTCATCATGGAATTCACAAAAATTTTCGTCAGCACTTCGTCGCGCCACGTCAAAGAAGTCACGCGCTCATCCGAGCAAGGCGGCGCGTCGCTGAACATTTTGTCCGGCCTCGTCGCCGGAAATTTTTCCGCGTTCTGGATGGGTCTCGTCATTCTCGCGCTCATGTTCGCCGCGTATTTATTTTCGCAAAACGCCGACCTGCTCGCGCTCATGCCCGCTGAATTTAAATTCGCCGCGCCAATTTTTGCGTTCGGCCTCGTCGCATTCGGTTTTCTCGCGATGGCTCCCGTCACGATAGCCGTGGACAGTTTTGGTCCCGTCACCGACAACGCGCAATCCGTTTATGAATTGAGCCGCATCGAAGCGCAACCGAACATCAGCGCGGAAATCGAACGTGATTTCGGCTTCAAACCCAATTTCGCCGATGCGAAACTGGAATTGGAAAAAGGCGACGGCGCGGGAAATACTTTCAAAGCCACCGCCAAACCCGTTTTGATCGGCACCGCCGTCGTCGGCGCGACCACGATGATTTTTGGCATCATCATGCTGCTGCAAAATGTTTTCGGAAACGTCATCGCGCATTTGAGCCTCGTGCAACCGCAAATCATTTTTGGACTGCTCATGGGCGGCGCGGTGATTTACTGGTTCACCGGCGCGAGCATGCAAGCCGTCGTCACCGGCGCTTACAGCGCGGTCGTGTTCATCAAAAAAAATCTGAAGTTCGACAAAGAAACGGCGTCCATTGAAGACAGCAAAAAAGTCGTGGAAATCTGCACCATGTATGCGCAACGCGGTTTAATAAATATTTTCATCGTCGTGTTCGCGCTCGCCCTCGGCCTGCCATTTTTCAACCCGTATTTTTTCATCGGCTACCTCATCGGCATTGCGTTCTTCGGATTGTTCCAGGCAATTTTTATGGCGAACGCCGGCGGCGCGTGGGACAACGCCAAAAAAATCGTCGAAGTGGATTTGAAACAAAAGGGCACGCCGCTCCACGCCGCCACCGTCGTGGGCGACACTGTCGGCGATCCGTTCAAAGACACGAGTTCCGTCGCGATGAATCCGATCATCAAATTCACAACGCTGTTCGGTTTGCTCGCCGTGGAAATCGCCGTGGAACTCAAACAAAAAAATCCCGAATCGCATTTGTCGTGGGTCATCGGCGGAATTTGTTTTCTCGTCGCGCTCATTTTTGTCTATCGCTCGTTCTATTGCATGAGAATTCCTGAAGACGAAGCGGTTGCAAAATAATTCTGGAGTCACTGCCCGTCTTCGACGTGCGACAATATTTCTTCGCGCGCGGCCATAATCGGCGTGCATCCGGCTCATGCGCGATTTCATCCAAGCCACGCCGGAACTTTGGAATGAAGATATTGGCGTGTGAAAAATCTCCCACTTGTTTTTCTTCACCAATGATTTATAGAGTTTCACATTGACATTGGGACATAGTGTGATAGAGTTGGGGGCATGAAAGCCTATGCGTTGGATTTACGGGAACGGGTGGTGAAGTTCGTCAATGATGGCGGTTCCAAAGTTGAGG
>Ga0207933_1002818_pt1 | contig 10843 bp, 8 predicted proteins | sample NGESurdeep092012_4_FD_184488 | JGI IMG/M metagenome (GOLD analysis project Ga0207933, IMG submission 184488) | Arctic peat soil microbial communities from Barrow, Alaska - NGEE Surface sample F53-3 deep-092012 (SPAdes) | ecosystem: Environmental > Terrestrial > Soil > Wetlands > Peat ...
CGGACCGCCGCGGTTCCGGAGCCGTCGGTGCCCCTCCCGGCCACGCCCGGGCCCGAGTCCGGTGCGGTGGCCTCCGGCGAAGGCTGAGCGGGGGACGGGAGTGCACGGTCACCTGCTCCGGCCGGGGAGGCCTGCGACGACCCGCAGGCCGAGGCCAGTACGAGCACGGAGGCCAGGGCCAGCCCGGCCACGCCGGTGGCCACGGCCGACCAGGGGCGCGGAGGAGCCCCGGGAGTGGCGGGACCGACCCGGAGGTCGCGGACGGGAAGGGGCGGCAACGGCACGATCGGGGTCAAGGGTAGGTGACTGGCTGTCCCCGTCACGGGCGCCCGCAGGTCCGTTCCGGCCGGCGGCGGCGCCGTCGGGGAGGGGCGACCCGCCGGGCGGTCGATACCCGGTCCACCGCCGTCCGAAGGGACAGGAGGGCTACCGATACACTGGATCCCATGGCAGAGCGCACCCCCCCTGGTTCTCCGCGCCCGCGAGGCACCAGCGGCGGACGACCGGCGTCGGGCCGACCGGCAGGGCCAGCGGCGCCGGGCGGCCGGGCGGGATCCGGCGGCCGGGGAGCACCGGGCAGCAGCGGAAGTAGTGGTACCGGCGGAAGGGGAAGCGGCCGCGGCGGCAGCCGGAGCGCCGGCAACGGCGATCGGAGGCCGTCGGAGGGCCGTCCGGGCCGGGACGGCAGTGCCGGACAGTCCGGGTCTTCCTCTGGGGGCCGCGCCCCCGGCTCCGGCTACCAGGGCAATCGTGATCGTCCGGCCAGCCGTTCCTCCCGTCCGGCGGCCACGGGCGGCACCCGCCGAGACAGCGGTGCCTCGCCACGGGCCGACACCCCGGGCGAGTACCGGAGGCCCCGCACCCCGGTGAGCCGCAAAGGCTGGGGCAGCGTGGCCCGGCGGGGGGCCAGCACGGTCCGGGACGGGACCGAGGGTCACGGTCCCGATGCGGAGACCCCGGAAGGCCGACGCCGGTCCCGAACCCGCTCGGACGAGTTCGTCCCCGATCAGTGGGTGCGCACCGACCAGCGTGGGGGATCCACCGGGCCCGCCTCCCAGGCGCGTGCCGATGCCCTCCGACCCCCCGCCCACCGGGCCGTTCCGGCTCCGGCGGAGCTCCCCGCCGACATCGCCAACGAACTGGCCTCGGCCGCTGGGCCGGAGTGGAACCAGCTGAAGGAACGGATCACCGAGCGGATGGCTGCGGGCATCGGGGCCTACGAGCGGGAGCGGTATCGGGACGCCTCCCGGATCCTGAAGACGGTGGTGGACGCCGTCCCCAACGCCCCCTCGCCCCGTGAGCTGCTGGCCCTCAGCCAGTACCACCAGAGCTACTGGAAGGCCGCCCTGCCCAACCTGGAGGCGTTCGCCGCCCTCACCGGGTCGGTCGACCAGCACCCGGTGCGTATGGACTGCCATCGGGCCCTCGGCCGTCCGAAGAAGGTCGAGCTGCTGTTCACCGAGTTGCGCCAGGGGTCGCCCGATCCCGAGGTCCTGTCCGAGGGACGCCTGGTCCTGGCCGGGACCAGGGCCGACGGGGGTGATCTCACCGGTGCGGTGACGCTGCTGGTCGAGGCCGGGGCGGGCCGGCTGGTCCGGAATCCCGCCGAGCGGCACCTCCGGCAGTGGTACGTGCTCGGTGACCTGATGGAACGCTCAGGGGACCTGCCGAAGGCCCGGGAGCTGTTCCTGCGGATCAGCGCCGTCGACCCCGAGGCCTACGACGTGTCCGCCCGGCTGGACTCGCTCGGTCCTCCGACCAAGGTGCGGAGGACCCCCCGCCCCCAGAGCCGACCGCAGGGTCGAACGCAGGGCCGCCAGCCCCACTCCCAGGACCGTCCGCCGAAGGGGTCGAGCGGCGCCCGTTAGGCTCTGGCTCCATGAATCTCGAACAACTTCTCGGGGACGAGGCCGACTCGCTGCTGACCCACGTGGCCAAGGCCTTTCCGGCCGAGCACCTGACCCTCCCGGGTCCCGACCATCTGGACGACGTCTTCGTGGACTCGGACCGGTCCTCGACCGTGCTGCGCAACCTGGGCACGCTCTACAACACCGGGCGCCTGGCCGGGACCGGCTACCTGTCGATCCTGCCGGTGGATCAGGGCATCGAGCACTCGGCGGCGGCCAGCTTCGCCAAGTTCCCGGCCTACTTCGACCCGGCCAAGCTCTGCGACCTGGCCATCGCCGCCGACTGCAACGCCATCGCCACCACCCTCGGTGGGCTCGGGATCGTCTCCCGGCGCTACGCCCACAAGATCCCGTTCATCGTCAAGCTCAACCACAACGACTTCCTCAACTACCCCAACACCTACGACCAGGTGATGTTCGGAGGTGTGGGCCAGGCTGCCGATCTGGGCGCGGTGGGCGTGGGGGCCACCATCTACTTCGGATCGGATGGGGCCGACCGCCAGATCGTGGAGGTGTCAAAGGCCTTCGCCGAAGCCCACCGCCTGGGCATGTTCACCGTCCTGTGGTGCTACCTCCGCAATGCGGCGTTCAAGCAGCCCGACACCGACTACCACCTCTCGGCCGACCTCACCGGTCAGGCCAACCACCTCGGCGTGACCATCGAGGCCGACATCATCAAGCAGAAGCAGCCGGAGAACAACGGCGGCTACAACGCCCTCTCCTTCGGAAAGACCGACCCCCTGGTCTACGACCAGCTGACCACCGACCATCCCATCGATCTGACCCGCTGGCAGGTGGTCAACTGCTATGCCGGACGGATCCCGCTGATCAACTCGGGGGGCGAGTCCAAGGGGGCCGACGACCTGGCCCAGGCCGTCCGCACCGCCGTGGTCAACAAGCGGGCCGGGGGAGCCGGGCTGATCGTGGGCCGGAAGGCGTTCCAGCGGCCCACCGACGAGGGCGCCGCCCTGATCCACGCCATCCAGGACGTCTACCTGGACCCGGCCGTGACCATCGCCTGAGCCCGACCGTCCCGGTGGCCGGTGGGTTCCGGCCCGCCCGACCGGGCCCATCGCTGCGGGCCAGGGGACCGGCGGTAGACTGACCCATGGCTCCGCATCCGGGGCCTTGGGTGTTGATCCGGGCGAACACCGACGCAAACCACAAAACGAGCAGCGCCGAGCCTGTGTCCGGCGACTGAGCGCGGTGCAGAAGCACGAAGTGAAACACGAAGAGGAGCACGGTGCCCGATACCACCACCGACCCGACATCCCCCCAGCTGGTAGACCGCGTGGTCATCCGGTTCGCCGGCGACTCCGGCGACGGCATGCAGCTGGCCGGCGACCGGTTCACCACCACATCGGCCCTGTTGGGCAACGACCTGGCCACCTTCCCGGATTTCCCGGCCGAGATCCGTGCCCCGGCTGGCACGCTGGCCGGCGTGTCGGCGTTCCAGGTCCACATCTCGGACCATGACATCTCCACCCCGGGCGACTCGCCCAACGTCCTGGTGGCCATGAACCCGGCCGCCCTCAAGGCCAATATCGATTCGCTGCCCAAGGGGGCGACGGTCATCGTCAACGTGGACGCCTTCGAGGAGCGGAACCTGGCCAAGGCGGGCTATGAGGCCAGCCCGCTGAGCGACGGTTCACTCTCCGCCTACACCGTCTACGAGGTCCCGATGACCTCGATCACCACGGAGGTGTCCAAGGCGGCCGGTGTGAAGCCCCGAGACGCCGAGCGCTCCAAGAACTTCTTCGCCCTGGGCCTGATCAGCTGGCTCTACACCCGGCCCACCGAAGCCACCGAGTCATGGATCGCCGAGAAGTACGCGGGGAAGCCGCTGGTCATGGAGGCCAACCTCCGGGCCTTCAAGGCCGGTTTCCATTTCGGGGAGACCGCAGAGCTCTTCGAGTCCTCCTACGAGGTGAAGCCGGCCACCCTCGAGCCGGGGGAGTACGTCAACGTCACCGGCAACACCGCGGCGGCGTGGGGGCTCATCGCCGCGGCCAACCGGGCCGGCCTGCCCCTCTTCCTCGGCACCTACCCGATCACCCCGGCGTCGGACATCCTCCACGAACTGTCCAAGCACAAGCAGTTCGGGGTACGGACCTTCCAGGCCGAGGACGAGATCTCCGGGATCGGTGCCGCCCTCGGTGCCGCCTTCGGCGGGGCGCTGGGCGTCACCACCACGTCAGGCCCCGGCATCGACCTCAAGTCGGAGACCATGGGACTGGCCATCAGCCTCGAGCTCCCACTGCTCATCATCGACATCCAGCGCGGCGGACCGTCCACCGGCCTCCCGACCAAGACCGAGCAGGCCGACCTCCTCCACGCCATGTACGGTCGGCACGGCGAGTCGCCGCTGCCCATCGTGGCGGCCAAGACGCCGTCCCACTGCTTCGAGGCCACCGTGGAAGCGGTGCGCCTGGCCGTGAAGTACCGCACACCGGTCATCCTGCTGTCCGACGGCTATCTGGCCAACGGCACCGAGCCGTGGCGGCTGCCCGACCTGGAGGACCTGCCGGAGATCGACCCGGCCTTCGCCACCCGGGCCAACCACACCGAGGCCGACGGCACCGAGGTGTTCTGGCCGTACATCCGGGATGAGGAGACCCTGGCCCGCCCATGGGCCCCTCCCGGCGTGCCCGGACTCGAGCACCGCATCGGAGGTCTGGAGAAGGCCGACGGGTCCGGCAACGTGGCCTACGACGGGCCCAACCACGAGCGCATGACCCGGTTGCGGGCGGCCAAGATCGCCGGCATCGCCCACGACATCCCGCCGACCGACGTCGACGACCCGGACGGGGCCGACGTGCTGGTCGTCGGCTGGGGTTCCACCTACGGGGCCATCGCCGCCGGCGTCCAGCGGGTGCGGGGGCGCGGCCACCGGGTGGCGCAGGCCCACCTGATGCACCTCAATCCCTTCCCGGCCGACCTGGGCGAAGTCCTGGGCCGGTACCGGCGGGTCCTGGTCCCCGAGGTGAATCTGGGTCAGCTGAGCCGACTCCTCCGGGCCGAGTACCTGGTCGACGCCATCTCCTTCACCCAGGTGCAGGGGATCCCGTTCCGGGCTGCGGCCATGGAGGCCGCCATCCTCCAGCAGATCGACGGTACCGCCGAGGGCCACTCACGCGAGGTGGGCTCGGCCGACACGACCGAGAAGGGGTCCCGCTGATGACCGACCTGGTTGCTCCTCCCGACGGCACCGCACCTCCGGAGGGCTCGGTGCCCGTACCGCTCACCACCCGTAAGGACTGGTCCTCGGACCAGGAGGTCCGGTGGTGCCCCGGCTGTGGGGACTACTCGATCCTGGCCGCGGTGCAGATGCTCATGCCCGACCTCGGGGTCCGCCGCGAATCGACCGTGTTCCTCTCGGGCATCGGCTGTGCCGCCCGGTTCCCGTACTACATGAACACCTACGGCATGCACTCCATCCACGGCCGGGCCCCGGCCATCGCCACCGGGCTGGCCACCACCCGACCGGATCTCGACGTGTGGGTGGTCACCGGGGACGGCGACTCCCTGTCCATCGGGGGCAACCACCTCATCCACGCCCTGCGGCGCAATGTGAACATCACCATCCTGCTGTTCAACAACCAGATCTACGGACTGACCAAGGGGCAGTACTCGCCGACGTCGGAGGTGGCCAAGGTGACCAAGTCCACTCCGTTCGGATCGCTGGAGCAGCCGTTCAACCCGCTCAGCCTGGCCCTCGGGGCCGAGGCCGCCTTCGTGGCCCGCACCCACGACATGGACCGGAAGCACATGATGGAGACGTTCCGGCGGGCCCACGCCCACCAGGGGGCCTCGTTCGTGGAGATCTACCAGAACTGCAACGTCTTCAACGACGGGGCGTTCGAGCAGATCACTGGCAAGGAGCACCGGTCGGACATGCTCATACCCCTGGTGCACGGTGAGCCCATCCGCTTCGGGGCCGAGGGGCAGCACGGCGTGGTCAACCACAGTGACGGCTCGGTCGAGGTCGTCGAGGTGGCCGACGTGGGCGAGTCGGCCCTGCTGGTGCACGATGAGCACCGCGACAACCCCGGACTCGCCTTCCAGCTGAGCCGGCTGTCGCGGGGGCCCTACGAGCCCACCCCGATCGGGATCTTCCGTGACGTGGACCGGCCCGAGTACGGAGCGGAGATGTCGCGCCAGATCGATGAGGCCACCAAACGCCGGGGCCAGGGGGACGTGGCCGCCCTGCTGCGGTCCGGCTCCTCGTGGACCGTCGACTAGCGGGCGACCACCCGGGCGGCCCCGGTCGACCGTGACCGTTCCGGAGGCGGCGCATCCATGACCACCTTCGTGGCGCTGCTGCGCAGCATCAACGTCGGAGGGCGCAACCGGCTGCCCATGGCCGATCTGCGGCGAATGGTGGCCTCCCTGGGTTTCGGGGCGGTGGAGACGTACCTCCAGAGCGGGAACGTGGTCTTCACCGGCGCCGGCACCGCATCGGGGGCGGCCCGGGCTATCGAGGCCCGGATCGCCGGGGACCTCGGTCTCGACGTGCCGGTCATCGTCAGGAGCAAGCCCCAGGTGGCCCGGATCCTCCGGGACAACCCCTACGCCGGGTTGGGAGTCGACCCGAGGACCGTCCACGTGACGTTCCTGGCCGGGCCGCCCGACGACCGGCACCGACGGGAGCTGGGCGCCGAGGCGGCCACGTCCGGCCCGAACGGCCGGTTCGGGGACGACCGGTTTCAGCCGGTGGGCGCGGACGTCTTCGTCTACTGCCCGGGTGGCTACGGCCGGACCACATTGAACAATGGCTATTTCGAGCGACGGGCCGGCCGGGTGGCCACCACCCGGAACTGGCGCACGGTGAGCGCTCTGGCCGGCATGGTCGATCTCGAGTCGACCCGGGCCTGAACCCGGCCGACTCGGCGAACGGCCCGGTCGGTCATGGAGCCGGGGCCGGTCCGGTGTAGGCGGCGTAGTCGCCGTCGGCGTTCATGAGCAGGCAGAACTGTGGGTTGGGGCACGAGACGGACACTCCGATCCCGGTGTACTCGGTGGCGGCCGGCACGACCTGCTGGGGTCCGGTCCAGGTGGAGCCGTTCCACAGCATGACCGCACCGGTGTCGTCGGCGGCGACGCAGAATGACCGGGTCGGGCAGGAGATGGAGTCCAACTGCCGCCCCGGGTCCAGCGTCTGGCGGGCGGTCCAGGCCTTGTCGCCGTTCCGGACCACGATGGCGTCCCCGTTGACGATGGCGCACAGGGTGACGGTGGGGCAGGCGATGGAGACCGGGACGGTGGACCCGGGAGCCAGTGGCGACGACCAGGGGGCGGCCTCGGCCGACCAGCTCGACCTGTTCCAGTCCAGCACCGTCGTTCCCACCACGGCCGTGCACGAGGTGCTCGTCGGACAGGACACCCCCACCCGGCCACCCTGGTAGAGGGAGGTCCGGACGGCCGCGGTCCCGAAGCCCTGGAGCGCCCCGAACGACTGGGGGGCCAGCCAGGTGCCGTTGCGCAGGGTGTAGGTGTGGCCGGTGTTGTCCACCACGGCACAGAGCGACGGCGTGGGGCACGACACGGCCGCCGTGCGTGACCCCGGGTGACCCGGCCCGGGATCGGCCGGATCGGCGGGTAGCGCCGGCGGCGTACTCAGGGGCAGGGGGGTGGCCCAGTTGGTGCCGTCACCGGAGCTGAGGTGCCCGGACCCGTCCACGATCAGGCACAGGGGGCCGGAGGTGCAGGCCAGGGTGGGTAGGACGGGGGCGGTGACCACCCCGGCGGCCGGGGCCGGGAAGTACACCGAGGGCGACGACCAGGTGGCACCATCCCAGGACATGGCCACCCCGGATCCGGCCACCAGGGCCGTCCCGTCGCCGGTGGTCCCGCCTCCAGCGGCCACACAGAGCGTGTCGGAGAAGCAGGACACCGACGTGAATCCCCCGCCGGGCGGGAGGGTGGTGAGGGCCGACGTCCACCCCGGGGCGTGGGGGACCGTGACCGGCACGGTGGTGGGCGTGGCCGATGGGGCCGACGTGGTGGTGGCGCCGGGCACCCCGGTCGTGGGAGTGGCGGTCCGGTGCTCGGCCGTGGCGGTGGCCGACGACGAGGAGGAGCACCCGCAGGCCGCCACGGCCAGTGCTACGAGGGAGAGAGATGCCAGCAACCGCCTCGGACCCACCTGTCCCCTCACTGGGCTCGCCCTGGTTGTCGGATCGGATCGGCCACCAAGGCTACCGGCTGGCTCCCCGCTGGAGGGGGCAGGGGGAAGGCGGGATCCTGGGGGGGTGGGCCGGTCGATCCGGCCGGACCGGGGCCCCGGTGACTAGCTGGCCGTGTCGAGGGACCGGAAGACCATGCCGGTGGCCGGCTTGGGGTGGAAGTACGTGGTCTTCGGAGGCATGCGCCGGCCGGCACGGGCCCAGTCGGCGATCTGTGCAACTGTCGGAGGGCGCAACAGCAGGACGGCCTGGGACTTGTCGTCGGCGACGGCACGAACCCCTTCCTGCCACGAGTTGAGGTACTCGAGCTCATGGTCGGGCAGCTCGGCGATGACCAGCGCCACCGTGGACGAGTCGAGATCGGATCCGGCCGCCTCGGGCGTCCCGTCCTTCGGTGAGAGGAGCCAGGTCCCCGACGGCATCAACAGGGCCAGCGCCCCTGACTCCCCCAGGGCGCTGGTGGTGCGCACGTCGAAGTCACCGACGCGCGTGAGGTCGAACCAGGACGAGCACATGTCGACCAGGTCGAGTCCGTCGGGCAGGCCGGAGAGGGCCCGGTGGATCGCACCCACCTCGAGCTGGTCGTCGGCCAACTCGACGATCAGGGCCATGATCAGGTCGGCCTGGGCGTCACCGGTCCGACCCTGACGGTAGGTCCGGGCCGTCTCGTAGCGATGGTGCCCGTCGGCCAGCACCACGGCCGAGGCGCCCACCGCGGCCTGCACGGCTCGGATGACCTCGGCATCGTCGATGACCCACAGCTGGTGGCGGACGCCCCCGCCGTCGACCGCCTCGACCCGGGGTGGGTCGCTGCGGCCGAAGGTCCGGCTCAGCCCCGGGCTCAGGGACAGCCCCCAGATGGGGGAGAGGTTGGCCCGGGTGGCGGCCAGCAGGTCGAGCCGGTCGCTCTTGGCCTTGGGCAGGGTCTGTTCGTGCGGCAGCACGGTGGCCGCGCTGTCGTCGTCGATCCCGAGGGCCCCGATGATCCCGTTGGTGGCGTGCCCCCCAGGGGACACCATGCGGTAGGCGTAGAGGGCAGCCGTGGGGTCCTCCACCAGGATGCCTTCGTCCTGCCAGGCCAGCAGCTGATGGGCGGCACTGTCGTATCGGTCGAGGCCGGCCCGGTGGTCCGGCTCGGGGAGCTCGACCCGGATGGCGTTGGCGCTGTGCCGCGAGGCCAGGCGGCCCCGCTCCTCGGGTCCGACCACGTCGTAGGGAGGGGCGATCACCATCGACAGATCGACCCGAGCGGCGTCGTACCGGAGACCGGCGAACGGTTCGAATCGCGGCATGGCCCTTGCGTAGCACACGGGGAGCGGACGACGGACAGGGGTCGTACCCGGTCCCGGGCCTCCGTCTCGACCGGTGGAGGCCGTCGATCACGTCACGCGTACTGGGCCACCAGGGTGGCCAGGGCCTGGGCCCCGGCCGGCTGGAGGTGGACCTGGTCCTCGGTGAACCACTCGGGGTGGGGGGTCGATACCGCATTCCAGTCGGCGAGCACCGCCACGCCAGGGTAGCGGGCCACGCCGGCGGCCAGCACGGCGTTGTCCGGCGCCTCCCACGGTCGGGGCACGTTGACGTTGACGAACACCACCCGCTTGACCCCCGCGGCGGCCTGCATCATGGCGTCGAAGTCCGACGGGGTCACCGAGCCGTTGGTCCCGAGCTCCACCACCAGGACCGACCCCAGGGTGCCGGTCGCCCGCTCGGCCTGCACCACGCCGATCCCGGTCTCGAACTGGCGGCTGACCACGCCGTCCACACTCACGCCGGGGATGTCGGTCTGCAGGTACGGCTGGATGTCGATCATGATCGAGTCGCCCACCGCCGAGACCGGCCCGGCCACCGGGGGGACGGTGGTCGAAGTCGGTGTGGTGGCCGGTGTCGTCGTGGCCGCCGTGACCGGCGGAGCGGCCACCGGTGCCGCGGTCACCGTGGAGGCCGTGGTCGGACGCGTGCCGGCGATCGTGGCCACGGGCTCGTGGGTGGTGGTGGCCAACGACGCCGTGGAGGCCAGGGCCGGCCTGCGGGACAGGCCCAGGCCGAGCAACGCCAGCAGGACGGCCACCAGGGCGATGCCGATGATCGCGTCCGTTCGCCTGAGATTATCCATTCCCCCCAGTTTGCCCTGCTCACGTGGGTGGCGGGGGCGCGGTGGCCGGGATCGGCCGTTCGGGCACCCGCCGGAGGCGTCGGGCCCTACGCGAGGGCCCTCCGCAGGGGGCCGGCCTGCCGCGGCCGAACGGGGGGATGCCCGGGTCGAAGGGGTGTTCGGTGGGCGGTGGCCCTGCTCGTAGACTCAACCCCGTGAAGGGCGTGGGCGAGAAGACCAGGGGGAGTTCCATCACCAAGGCGACGACTGGGCGGCCGAACCCACCCGAGGCCGACCCGCACGGGGCCGCGGTTTCCGGAACCGGATCGGATCCCGATCGATCCGACCCGGGCGTCGAGGACGGTGTCGACCGGATCGTGACCGTCCCCAACGCCATCACCCTGGTGCGTCTGGCCTGTATCCCCCTCTTCCTCTGGCTCCTGTTCGGAGCGGACCGCCAGACGGTGTCGGCCGTCCTGCTCGGCGTGCTCGGGTCGACGGACTGGATCGACGGGTTCGTGGCCCGTCGATATCACCAGGTGTCGACGGTCGGAAAGGTGCTGGACCCAGTGGCCGACCGGGTGCTGGTGGTCACCGCGGTCATCGCCATCACAGTGCACGGGGCCGTGCCGGTGTGGTTCGGTGTGGCCACCCTG
>Ga0207933_1002819_pt1 | contig 10831 bp, 7 predicted proteins | sample NGESurdeep092012_4_FD_184488 | JGI IMG/M metagenome (GOLD analysis project Ga0207933, IMG submission 184488) | Arctic peat soil microbial communities from Barrow, Alaska - NGEE Surface sample F53-3 deep-092012 (SPAdes) | ecosystem: Environmental > Terrestrial > Soil > Wetlands > Peat ...
TGTTGGCCGCCTTTTTCAGGCGCGGCTTACGCAACTTGTCGACCTCATCCTGCGTGGCGTAGAGGCCATAACGTGCTTCCTCGACCTCGCGACGGGCGTTGATGAAATCACGCTCGCGGTGCAGACGCCGGACTTGCGTATCGCTCTCGCAAATCTCAGGCAATTCGGCCACTTCGTTTGCCGCCCGTGCCGCCGCAACAAACGACTTGGCCAGCTCTGCACGCGACCGCAAATAGCCGCCTTGGGCATTGGTGGTGTCCCGCAGCGCGTCGTAGTAACGCGTCTGGCGCTTGGCACCCCAGATCGTCACCGGCGTTGCCAGCGGCGAGGGCACCGTCACCATCTGCGGTGGTGTTGAGACCATCACGGAATTACCCCGCGTCGGGACGCTGAGGGTCTTTTGCGGCATGACTTCAATAGTTGGCTTGATTCCCATCTCACTCTCCTTTTGGTTTAATCGTTGAACTGGTTGCGCCAGCGCTCGCGACGGATAATTGCTTCGGCTAGGGATGTTTGGGCGTCGAACTTTTCTTTGAGGGCACGCATGTGCTCGGTCTCGCGGCGGTAGTGCGCAGCCGTATGACCAGGGTCGAGAAATTCGTGCAGGCTCGGCATGAGCGCGGCGCTCATGGCCGCGGCGTGCCCTGGATCGCCGGGCCATATCACCGGGACCGTCGTTGTCTCGACTGGATGCCGATAAAACAGGGCTTCTAACCCGCGCCAGACCGCAGGCAGGTTGAGTAGCGCCGTCAACCCGATCACCGCGAAATAGACGTAAGGGTTTAGGAAGACCGCCCGCTCAAACGCGACCGTGGGTCCCCACGGATTGCCCGTCACCGCGTTATAGAAGCACCAGGCGGCGACCACTGCGTAGGTCAGCGCAATGCCGTCGAGAAACAGCAACAACGCCAGCCGCTGCACACCAAGTGTCGCCAGGCCGACTAGAGCGATGAATGGCAGCAGGTAAAGCAGGAACGACCACGGCGCCCATTCGTAAAAAGCCGCCTGTGCGTTAGTGATCGCTGGATTGAACTTGGATTGGAGGTCGTAGTGTCTGCCGTTCGAACAGGTTAGGCGCCAGACAAAGCAATCATTGGTGCAGGCGTTGGGCTGCCGCCAACGAACGATGTTTTGTGTTGTCGGGCTTGCAGGCCGGCACCACTCATTGATGCTGCTTTCGTAATAAAGATCGGCATGGCTCGTTTCGCAGCTGGCGCACAATCCCAGCCAGACGATAACAAAGGCAAGCGCTACTCGCCCAAGCGCTCCCGATAGGTTTGACAAATCCGAGCTAACCCATTGACCGTTGGTAGCCGGTTTGACACTTTTTGTTTGGCTAAGTCCTTGTGCGGACTTAAAAACCAGCTGACTCTTAATCAGCGGGTCCCAGGTTCGAGCCCTGGTGCGCCCACCACCCACTCCTTCGAACCCTCAGATTTTCCGGTCTCTGGCAATTGCGCGCGATTTTGCGCGCATTGCGGGGGATCGGCGATCTGGATATTCGTCTCCGTGTCCTCCAAAAACGACTTCCACTAAATTTGTGCCAATTGTCTCCGACAGCCAATAAATCGTTTCCCGGCCAGAATGGGGCATCGCTAATGGAGACTCAGTTCGATGGTAGCAGAGGCCGCTTTGGAGGGGTCGATATGTCCGGCCGGCACTCTACTCAGGACTCGTGAGGCCGAGCTTCTTGTATTGTTGGGACCACTCTGCAGGCGGGTGGCAAAGACGGCCTATTCCAATTCCTCGCGGGAGCCGACCTTCGGTCACTGCTTTCACCAGTTCTGGCGCGAGAAAGGCAAGTGAGATCGTCATGTTGACGCAGCGGACACTGCAACGCTCGCGTGCTGCGATCGCGGCAAAATCGGCCACGTCGCCAGTGACAATTTCATCGAGCCATTTCCGGCCTTTTGATATAGCGACAATAAGTCTTGCGCGGGCATCGGCGCGGATAGGACGCGCGTCACTGAGCGTTTTAGATGCTGGCGCAATGATTTCACGGCGTCGCTTTGATGGCGGCTTTTGCCAGAGGACATGAATCAGTTTTCGATTGGAGACGCCATCGCTATGTGTGTCCTCGGTGACTGGCTTTAGCTCGATCACCAACTGGTCGGCCCGAACTTCGACACGTCTTACATGGGTTGCGATAAGGGTGTGATTTTCGGCTATTAAATCTGTGTCTGTTTCTTGACGCAGGGCTTCGCCAATGATTCTTTCGATCTCAATCGCAGGAACACGATTGACTGATCCGGCTTGTTTCGGCCGACCCTCTAGGAGAGGCCGCGAGATATAGTACCGATACTTGACCCCGTGCTTGCGCGCGTGGCTGGGACTCATCCGATTTCCGCGATCATCAAATATCCGGCCGATCAATAGAGCTTCGGACTTGGTGCGAGTTTTAGTGTGGTTATTCTGCTGCTCGGCAAGCTTGGCTTGTACGGCATTGAAAAGATCAGGATCAACAATAGGTTTTTGCTCCCCCGGCAGTATTTCTCCTTTGTAGACCACTTCACCGATGTAAAACCTATTGCGAAGAAGATAGGAGAGCGGACCGCGGGTGAATGGGATACCTCCGGCGGTTTTACCGTTTTTCAATCGTTGAACTTTGGTGACGATATCACGTGCGCGAAGATCTGCCGCTAAACGGTCGATGCTCCCAAGCCTGAGATAGCTTCGAAAGATCGTTCGGACGTGTTCGGCCTCTTCTTCGACGACTAGGATCTTGCGGTCCTTTGCTTCGTAGCCGAACGGAGCCTTGCCGCCGACCCAAAGCCCTTTTCGCTTGGAGGCACCGATTTTGTCTCGAATGCGTTCTGAGGTCACCTCACGCTCAAATTGGGCGAACGAAAGAAGCACGTTTAGTGTCAGCCGCCCCATTGAGGTAGTTGTGTTAAACTGTTGGGTGACCGATACGAACGACACCCCATTTGCGTCAAACAACTCGACAAGTTTTGCAAAGTCAGCAAGTGAGCGGGTCAGGCGATCGACCTTGTAGACGACTATAACGTCGATCCTTCTCGCCTTAATGTCAGCCAGCAAGCGCTGCAGAGCCGGTCGATCGGTCGAACCGCCGGAGAAGCCGCCGTCGTCGTACCGATTTCGAACCAAGGTCCAGGCCGCGTGGGTTTGGCTCCGAATGTAGGCTTCGGAAGCTTCGTATTGGGCGTCGAGAGAGTTGAAGTCCTGATCGAGCCCTTGGTCGGTGGACACTCGAGTGTAGATCGCACAACGAACCGGCTGGGTGGGCCCAGTTTTCATCGTCGGTCTTCGTCGGATGGTTTGTCACGGAGGCCGAAGAACCTCGGACCATTCCAGTGTGTGCCGGTGATAGCGAAGGCAACTTTCGACAGGCTGGGATAAATCTTGTCATTCCAGGCAAAGCCAGTGGCGAGCACCATGACTCGATGGGACTGACGGTCCCATTCGCGGACCAACACGGTACCGGCTCTTAAATTAGTCCTACGCTGGCTGAGCTCAGCTGTAAGTTTCCCAACATCAGTCGATGCACCAGAACGGTCAAGGAGGCGAAGCGTTCCAGTATCAAGATCACCGAATTGCTCGACTTGGAACTGGTAAGCCAGAATGCGAAATAACAGATGGCGCGGAAGATGAAGGGGCGCTCGCCGCCGGAAGGTCGTGTGCCATCGGGCTCGAAGTTCGCCAACCTCAAGGCTGCGGAAACGCGCGATCTCGATATCCGGGGTCTCAATATCCGGCGATACCGGAGGAGTCGTCTCGCTTGGCATGATGCTCATTAGGCCGGCAGATTGGGACCCTCGGGCCGCGTTCGTTGCCCGGAACTGACCGCATGACCGCTCTGTCGGTGGCGGAATGCCAGTCCATTCTGGATAATGTTATTGCTGTTTTTGGGCGAGCCTGAGCATTAGATGACTCTGGTGCCCTTATTCATCGCGGTCTTCGCAGTGTTAATGCTGGCAGGTTAAGCGGCGCGTCGCCGCCGGCCCAAGTTCAGCTCAAGGCTCGCTGCCGGCATCATCGCGGGCGTTTTGGCGCTGCGATGTGGCAAAATCGTACCCGATCGGCAGCCCGCGCGAAGTGCTTAATAAGCTATTAACCCCACAGGGCCAGAGTCTCGTGGGGCAGCTAAAGCAGCGAATCGCCCATAAAATCAAACGCATGAGCCGCGATCAGTTCGCCTGGCTCAGGACCTACGCCGATGAATACCCCGGCCATACGCAGCCTCATAACGTCGGCGCTTTTTGTCATGGTGAGCAGCGTCGGTGCAGCGGCTGATGACGGGGTCGGCATAGACAAAATTCTTTTTGGTCAGGTCGCAGCCCTCAGTGGCCCCGCCCAGGCATTGGGCCAAGGCATGCGCGAGGGTTTGCTTGCGGCCTTTGAAGAGGCCAACCGCGCCGGCGGAATTGACGGGCGCAAGCTCGCCTTGAAGTCCGTCGATGACGGCTACGAGCCGGAAAAAACCATCGAAGCCACCAAGAAAATCATTGCCGAAGACAAGATTTTTGCTCTGGTTGGCTCGGTTGGCACGCCAACCTCAAAGGCGGGCCAGCCGATTGCAAGCGCAGCCAAAATCCCGTTCATCGGCCCTTTCACCGGCGCCGAGTTCCTGCGTGACCCCTATAACCGTTACGTCGTCAATATTCGTAGTTCGTATTTTCAGGAGACCGAGGCCTGGATCGAGCATCTGACCAAAGACCTCGGCATCACAAAGATCGCGATCCTTTATCAGGACGACGCCTTCGGCTTGGCTGGCCTTGAAGGCGTCAATCGCGCGATGGCCAAGCGTAACATGACGCTCGTTGCCAGCGGCTCATTTCGACGCAATACGGAAGCGGTAAAATCGGCGCTGCTCGATATCATGAAGGCCGCACCGGAGGCGGTGGTCACCGTCGCCCCCTACAAACCGGTCGCCAAGTTTATCAAACTGGCGCGCCAAGTGAATCTGAACGCGGTGTTCGTGGCGATTTCCTTCGTCGGCTCGGACGCCTTGGCGAATGAATTAGCCGGCGAGGGCGCCGGCGTCATCGTCAGCCAGGTTGTGCCGTTTCCACGCGACCCATCGTTACCGGTCGTGGCATCGTATCATGCGGCGCTATCAGCGCTCGACACCAATGCCAAGCCAAATTTTGTATCTCTGGAGGGCTATCTGGTCGGTCGCCTGGTAGTCGAGACGCTCAAGCGACTGCCGGGAGTGCCCACGCGTGAGGGCTTTATCGACGCCATCGCCAAAGCGCCGTTCGATTTTGGTGGCGTGACGCTTAGCTATGGGCCGACGAAAAACCAAGGTTCGGATCAGGTCTATTTTACCGTGTTGCAGGCCGATGGTTCGTTCAAACCGGTCGCGCGGCTTGTCCGATGATGGTGCGACGGCAACGCGGTTCTGATGTATTTGAGTGCAAATGCAGGGACTAAAAATGGCCGGTTGGGATCGACGTTGATGAAAATCCTCAGGACAAAACCGGCAGGCGGCTTGGGCTGGATCAACACAATCCGTGCACGGCTTTATATGGCCTTCGGGTTTGCTGCTCTGCTCACGGTAATCTGTTCACTGGTCGCGCTCATTGCCTTCACCATAATCGGCGGCACGACGACCGAAATCGTCACACGCACCATGCCAGCGACGGTCGAATCGCTTCGCCTCGCGGACCAAGTCAGCCGCCTGATTGCCACTGTCCCGGGCTTGCTGGCGGCGCAGGATGAACGCGGCCGCAAGGTGGTGGCTGATGACATCGCCCAGCAGCAGAAGGCGCTTGAATCGCAGATCGATAGCTTGCTGGCCCTAGACGAAAGCAAGAGCAAAGACATCAATGAAGCCGAAATCGTGATGACCGAGCGGCTGGGCGCTCTTGGTCGATCGGTCAATGAACGGATTATCGTAGCGCACGAGCGGCAGGAACTGATGATCTCGGCGCGTGCAGCGCACGAAAATCTGCTTGAGGCTATTGTTCCGGCCATTGACGACGCCAATTTCGACCTGATGATGAAAACCAAGTCTGTTGCCAACCCGGCCGCGCTTGGCGATCTCATCGAGTCACTTCGCCGCCTAATTGAGATCGAGGCTGATTCCAATCTACTTGCCGGTTCGTTGACCGAGGCTTCGCTGGTCAACGAAAGCGCGCGTCTGCAACCACTGCGCGATATCATCGGCGCGTCGCGTCGCAAGGCCGAATCCAATCTCAAGGCGCTTACTAATTCTGCGTCGCGAGAAAAACTGTCAAAACTTTATAAGCAACTCTCCGACGTCGGTGGCGACGACGGTATCCTCGGCCTGCGGGCTTTCGAACTGAGCCGGCAACAGGATGCGCAGGCCGCATTTACGGCAACGCAGTCGGAAGCGGCAAAGCTACAAAAAGCGGTCGACAGCTTGGTTGATCGGGATAGCCAGCGTGCCCAAACCGTATCGGGTGCAGCGGCGAGGCAAATCTATGTCGGGCGTTTCGTGCTCGTCGGTCTGGCGGTTATGGCATTATTCGCCGCCGGTCTAATCGCCTGGTTCTATGTCGGTCGTCATATTGCTGACCGCCTGGGCGTATTGAGCCAAACAATGAAAAAAATTGCTGGTGGCGACATGACCGCGACTATTCCAGACCAAGGTCAGGACGAAATCGCGGAAATGGCACGGGCTCTCTTAATCTTCCGCCAGTCCGCAGTCGATATAACCGTCGCGCGTGAAAAGGACGTGCTACGCGCTCAGACGTCTGAGCTTCGTCGGCTGCAGATTGAGCAATCGACCAAGGTCTTTGAACAAACCGTATCCAACGTCGTGCGCGCCCTCGATAGCGCTTCCATCGATATGGATCGTGCGGCACGCGCGATGGCTGACAGCGCCGACCAAAACGAAGAACAGGCAATAGCCACGGCGGCGGCGTCCGAGCAGGCGACGGCGAACGTCGGAACCGTCGCTATGGCGGCAGAGGAAATTGCTCAGTCGGTCGAACACATTTCCAATGAGGTGGGAAATTCAGCGACCATCGCTCGTCAGGCGGCCGGCCAGGCTGAAGCCATTACCGGTGCCGTCGAAGCCCTCGCTGCATCCATCGGGAAAATCTCCGATGTCAGCAAGCTCATTAGCAATATCGCATCGCAAACAAATCTGCTCGCGCTCAACGCGACCATTGAAGCGGCGCGCGCAGGGGAGGCAGGCCGCGGATTTGCGGTTGTTGCGCAGGAAGTAAAGAGCTTAGCCACACAGACGGGAAAAGCGACCGAGAGTATTACGCAGCAAATATCGTCGATCGAAGGGACTACCGCCCACGCGGTTCATACAATGAGAGCGATCGCATCAACCATCGCCAGGCTCGATCAAATTGCAGATGAGGTGGCTGTCGCAATCAGCCATCAGGGTTCAGTGACGCATGACATCGCCCAAAGCGCCAACGCGGCCGCCGAAGGTACGCGCAATGTTTCGGAAAACATCAGCCAAGTATCAAAAACTGCGATGGAGAGCCACCAAATCGCGAATAGCGTCTTAAGCGCCGCGGGCGAACTCGCGACACAATCCAAAATGTTAAGAGGACAGGTTGAGCAGTTCTTGGCCGAAGTTCGTGTCGCTTAGAAGCACCAATCAGGATGCGTTTGGCCTTGTAGCCTCAATATTGTCGGAGTTAGGGATCATTTTTGCGTTTAGGGGCGGCGTCGGAACCGAGTAACGGGCAAGAGGCGCCTATGGCCCTCGATCCAAAGACAATGGCCGCTACTGCGCTGCATCGCTTTGGCTTTGGCCCACGCGCCGGTTCGATTGCATCGGTTGCTGCTGATCCACGCGGTGCGGTGCTAGCGGAACTCGATCGTCCTGGCGCCGGCCGCATTACAGATTCCGATCTGCTAACGACCGGCGAAGCCGCGCGTGCTGCTTTCGATTTCCGGCAGGAAAGGAAGGCTCAGCGGCTGGCCGCACGCTCAGAACGCGAAACCACGCAAGCAGAAGAAAAGAGGGCCGCTGACGCTGCAAAGACCGCTCCCAACGCTAATATGGCGCAAGCCGAGATGAAGCAGGGGGACGGCGCCCCGGCTGAAGCCATGCAAGCGGCTCCGGCGAAAGCCAATCCTGGTCCCGGAATTCCGCAACAGATTTATCTCGAAGAGGCGAAAGTGCGCTTCGATTCCGCGCTCAACGCCGAAATCGGTTTGATCGATCGTCTGACTTGGTTCTGGTCGAACCATTTTTGCGTCTCCGCCGATAAGGGACAGGTACGCCCGCTCTGCGGCGCATACGAGCGCGAAGCGATCCGCGCCAATGTGCTCGGGAAATTCCCAGACATGCTGCTGGCAGTCGAATCTCATCCAGCGATGCTGCTCTATCTCGACAATGCCGGGTCGATTGGTCCCAATTCGATCGCAGGACAACGGCGCGGCAAGGGGATCAATGAAAATCTTGCTCGCGAAATCATGGAACTGCATACGCTCGGCGTTAAGGGCGGCTATTCGCAAGAAGATGTTACCAATTTTGCCAAAGTCATCACTGGTTGGACCTTTCGTCCGCTCAGGCAGGATCCGCAGCACGGCGGTGAGTTCTTCTTCAACGAAAGGATGCACGAGCCGGGCACGCAAAGCGTTCTTGGTCGCAACTATGGCGAAGGCGGATACGAGCAGGGCAAGACAGTTCTGTTGATGCTGGCGCACCACCCGGCGACCGCAAAACATATCTCTACAAAACTTGTCCGGCATTTCATTGCCGATGATCCGCCCCCGGCGCTGGTCGACCGGCTGACGAAGAGATTTCTTGAGACCGGCGGCGATCTCAAGGAGGTAACGAAGACTCTGGTCTCCGCACCGGAATCCTGGGATGCGCCACGCTCGAAACTCAAGCGGCCGGGCAATGGCTTCGCCATCGAAATCGCTGCGGGTCCAAATGACATCGTTACAATATCGAATTTGCTTTTGAGCGTCGGTCCGAGCGGTGTCGGCGCACTGAAGTTCACATCCGGCGGGCAAATCCAACTCAGCAACAACGTCTACCGCGGCAACGATACAACGACGGGACCCGTCGTCGCGCTTTACCCGAACAACCCCGGCACAACGCAAGCGCAGGTCTATTTCTCCCACAGCGACGTCGGGTTCAATAATAACAATCCCAATGCCGGGGCGGTCGAGGTGAAGCCAAGTGGAAATACTTCATTGAAGGCAGACTTCAATCATGTCGAACTGCACAATGCTAGTTATGGTATTCGCACCGACGGTTCCCTGCTCCTAAGTCCCACCGCCAATGTCACGACCACTGTCTCCGAAGCCGAGTTCTTTTCGTTCCCGAATGCCGCGGTCAACGCGTTCAGCACGTCGGGTACCGGAACGGTCAATGCCGTGTCCGACTTCACGCGCATTCTCAATTCCGGCGTGGCGCTCAAGGCCAATGGTCCGCAGTCATTCGTCATTCTCGCCAACAACACAGTTGGCGGCAATACGATCGGCGTGCAGCAACTCAATGGCGCTAACGTGATCACGTCTCATAACACACGATCACCGGCAACGGTCCGAGCAACAATCAAAACGTCAACGGCATGATAACGCAGGCGCCGCTACAGTGATGTCCGGTGTTGGCGGTCTCGATAGCGGACATTGCTCGGGACTCACAAACATCAACGTTTGGTGTTGCGCCGGTTTAACAGTGCAGAGAAAAGCCTTTAATGCCCGTGAGCACCGTTAGAGAAGTTTGACACTGCAAGTTATTGAAATTTCTACGTCGTAGCACAACTCCCGGGCCCACCAACTTCTCAATAACTTAGCCAACACATCTACATGAGAACGGAATGCGTGGTTTGCACGCAGTTTGCAGATTTTGTTCTCTAGCCGTACACGGTGTTGAGTTTCGTGATCGCCGCTTCGGCTAGCTCAGGGTCCTACCAAGGTAGTGCGCAGCCAGAATCGCTTCACGTCACGCAGTGCCCCTAATGCATTCGCGGGCATACCAAGGCTGCCTTGCTCCACTGAGCGACCGGAGAGGAGATCATGGAAGCAATCTGGGTCGCAGCCGAGATGCGGGCCGGGGGCGCATATGCGCATGCGGCGTTGGCGGTCGAGGAAATCGAGAAATCTGCGTCGCGGGCAAATATTGACGACTAGGTATTGCAGGAAAGAATGTCTTAACGCGTTCGCGTCGTGATCGAGTTAGCGCCTTGCCACCTTCATCCGTTGTCCGACGAGAACGGTTGCGACAACGGCTGCGGCAAACAGGACCGTGTCGATCTGGATCGGCTCTTTGTTGACCGGCAGCGCGAGGCCTACGATCACGAACGGCTGTAGCAACATGATTTGTCCGACGCGGGCGATGCCGCTCATCGCCAATGCCGCGTTGAAGACAAAGAACGCAGTGTATTGGCTGACGAAGCTGACATAGCCGAGACCGAGCCATGGCAACAGCGAGACGCTCGCAATGTCAGCCGGCCACATCACCAACGTCACGAATAGTGAAAGGGGAAGGAAGATCACGACCTGCCAGGAAATCACCTCCCAGCCGGGCATGTGAGCGGTCAAGCGGCCCGAGAGTGTGTAGCCAATGGCTCCTGAAATCACGGTGCCAAGCAGAAATAGGTCTCCGATAGAGAACCCGCCGCCTCCGCCTTGGCGATAGACGAATGTCAAAACAATGCCCGCGCCTATAGCGCCCACCAGCCAAAACCAGATGCTTGGCCGCTCGTGAGCCAAGATTGCTGCCGCGGCGGCCGTCGCTAGCGGCAAGACGCCAAGAACAACTCCACCATGAGCCGCCGGAAGCGTCGTCATCGCCAATGCTGCAGAAAGCGGAAAGCAAACGACTGTAAAGAGCGCGGCGAAAGCAAATTCAAGCCAAAGTGAGCGGGGCGGTAATCGTCTTTTCGTGACAGCAATAACCGCGAGTCCCGCCAAGCCGGCG
>Ga0207933_1002820_pt1 | contig 10828 bp, 11 predicted proteins | sample NGESurdeep092012_4_FD_184488 | JGI IMG/M metagenome (GOLD analysis project Ga0207933, IMG submission 184488) | Arctic peat soil microbial communities from Barrow, Alaska - NGEE Surface sample F53-3 deep-092012 (SPAdes) | ecosystem: Environmental > Terrestrial > Soil > Wetlands > Peat ...
GATGGTTTCCTCGCTCAGTGTGCTGACGGTGGGTTGTGGGTAGTGAAGCATCAAAGCGTAGCGCATGTGACATTCTCCATGGGGTGATAAAATCGGGACATCATCATGACGGCCGAGGAGGCGGTCAATCGACAGCCATCAATCCGGGGGTGGTCACACGCGGGCTTGCCGGGAACTGTACCATGGATGTTGAATCGCGGGAAATCCTGCGGGGCCGGAGCTAGGCGCTCGGCGCACGGCCGACATTTTCCAGCGCCGCGCTCATCATTCGAGCGTTCTCGAAGCGAGCCGCGGGATCCTTCGCGAGCGCTCGCAGAAGCAATCCGTCGAGATCTGCGGGAACTGAGTCGACATAGCTCGACGGTGACGGGGGCACCTCATAGAGATGCGCAGCCAGCATCTGCATCGCGTTTCGTCCAGCAAAGGGCGAGCGACCCGTGACAAGAAAATATCCAAGCGCGCCAAGGCTGTAGAGATCGGATGACGGGCCGATCTCGCGCGGGTCACCGCATTGTTCAGGGCTCATGAATTCCGGTGTCCCGACTATCATGCCGATCTGCGTGAGCGTGGGACCGGAGGTCTTCGCGGCATCTGCACCGCGCGTCGTGACAAGGCCAAAGTCGAGCAGCTTGGCAACATCGGGCATGCCGCCGCGGTTGCCGAGTATAACGTTGCTCGGCTTGATGTCGCGATGCACCAGTCCGCGATCGTGCGCCTCCGCCAATGCACCGCACAGCTGCGTCAACACGTGAACGGCTCGCGGAACCTGCATCGGTCCGTCGCGTCGCACGATAGTGTCAAGGGTTTCGCCATCGAGCAGCTCCATCACGCAGTAGAACGTACCGTCATCGGAGCGTCCGTAGTCAAAAAGCTGTACGGTGTTGGGATGCGTGAGCTGCGCCGTTGCCTGTGCTTCGCGTTCGAAGCGAGCGAGCGCATCAGGACTGCCAGCCTGCTCTGCACTGATCAGTTTGATGGCGACCGGTCGCCGCAGCATCCGATGCTCGCCGCGATAGACGTCGCCCATTCCACCCGATCCGAGAGGCTCACCAAGGATGTACTGCCCCAGCTCGCGCGCTGCAGTCTCCCGACGAACGACAGCCTCGTACCGATATGAGCCGAACCAGATGATGACGCCAGTGACGCCGAGAACAGTGCCCTTGAACCCGAATACGATCGGCGCGATGGAGGTCGGCAACAAACCGGTGGTGAGCGCCCACACATCCGGGGCGAGGCCGGCCAGCCCGAACAGCGCTATCGCCACCGCCGTTCGGCGCGCAGGGTTTGGAATGAGCACGCCGTAGGCGACCATCAGGAATATCGAAAAGCTCCCCATTCCCAGCGCGATGTCGATCGGCGACTTCGCGTACACGCCCTGGAGCGTGGAGTAGTCAAAAACGTTCAGGGAGATGAAAATTGCCGAGCCGACCGCGAAGAGGAGCGCCTCATAGATGCGGAGCCTGCCAAGCGGACGGGGCTTTGCGGGCCGAAGAAGCTGCGCCGTGATCACGAATGCGATGGCGACGAGCGCGAAGAAGTATGATGATCCCGACGACAGCGGTGCGGACGCGGTGCGGGCGCGCATCGCTGGCGAGAGGGTGCCGAATACAGCGGCGCCGCAATTGTACGCCGCGCACACCCAGGCAACCGCGCGGAGTCGCCGCTGCAGGGTGGTGCGCAGGTCTTCGCTGTTGCTGAAGTCGTCGTGGTGACTCCCGGCGCGTCGGAAGCGAGAAGGGGCGGGGTTGGGGATCGGCATTGCGAGAATCATGCATTAAAAGCCGCTTTTCGGCGAGGAGTCACCCTGAGGGCGGCGCCGGGCCAAAACCCGGATACCCCTTCGCGCAAAATGTGACACGGATCACGCTGACAGGACCAACGACACATAGCTTCTGTCGTGGAGACGTTGCGAGCGGTGAGCGGCGCGATCAACTGGTGGAGGCGCAATGCACGACAAGCTGGACGGATCAAGGCCGGAGAGCAGCGATGCGCTGGTGGACGCGTTGACGCGGGTACTGGCGAAAGCCTGCAGGCAATTGGGGAATTCAGGTCATCCGTCTGATGCGTCTCGCATCGCCGCGGAGGGCTGGTCGCTGCTGAGAGGTGCACATCCGGAGCAAGCCGAGCGCATCAATGGCGCAATGCACTACCTCGCGCGTCTGGAGCAGGAGCTCGAAGCGCGTCAACTTCAACCATGAAAACCGACGTTACCATCATGTCTACGCAGGAAGATCGCATCATCGACGTTCGTGCAGAGACTCCCAAGGTGCGGCACGAGATAATATTCGACACATTTGCGGCGCTGGCGCCCGGCACTTCTTATCTGCTCGTGAACGACCACGATCCCAAGCCACTCTGGTACCAGTTTGCCGCCGAGAACGCCGGAGAGTTCAGCTGGGAGACCGTCGAGGACGGGCCCGAAGTATGGCGCGTGCGGATCGGACGCGTGGCGCGCGACACTTAGCGCACCGTCAGAACGAGCGCGCGGCTCAAGTCGCTCGTTCAGGTGCTGGCGTGCTTTCGATAACGCTGGCGAAGCGCAGGCCGAATCCGTCGGGGTCAACGATCGTAAAATCTCGAAGCCCGTAATACCGGTTTCCGATCGGTCGCTCCACCGGCAGGCCGAGTGTCTGCACAATTGCCCACACAGCGTCCACGTTCCGGGTGAGATTACGAATGTTCGCTCGGGTGGGAGCGCTCAGCGGAGAGAGAGATCCGAGCGCTGATCGAGGAACAATCGCCGTCCTTCCCAGAGGATCGCGGCGAAATTGCCGTCACGCCGCTCCAGCGTGAATCCCAGGGCAGTGTAAAGCCCAAGCGAGCGATCCAGGTTCCTGACTATTATTTCGACAACGAGTTGATCTGTGAGTTCCGAGATGGAGCCGATCAAGATTCTTCCTCCTCAGGGGCGAGCTATCGACTGTGGCGCCACGGATCAAATACACATTAATCCGGAAGCCCGGGATACGCATCAAGAAGTAGCCACGAAGGCGGGATAGTACTGGAACCATGCCAACACACCGACCAGGACGCCGAGGATGATCCCGCACGCCAGCATTCGTCCGTCCATCCGTACTCGCTGTGAACGGCCTCGTTGAGCTTGCAAAGGGATCAAGTAAGGGTGCTACCAAAGTCGGCACCGATCAACAGGACCGTTGTCAGCTGAACGCTTCGATCGGGTCTGATACATAAAGGGACTGGTACATAAAGGGGTTCCGAGATAGCTGCAATGGCAATACATTTCCTGGACCTCGATCGGACATAATAGATGCTTTCGGACCAAATCGGTCTTCTGCTCAGGAGCGCTCGGCGGTACCTCAACATCAGTCGCGTAGAGCTTGCGAATCGCGGAGGCGTCAGTGTGCGGTTGGTGGCCGAGTTAGAGAGGGGCCAGCGCCCGAATGTGAGTCTGGAGACGACGCTGAAGCTGATGGGCATTGTTGGTGTCTCTGTAATTGCGAAAGCTCCAGACGGCACCACGGCAGAGATTCGAAGTGCATCGGCCGGAGCATTGGAACGCGCGGCTCGCGCCGAGCACCGACGCCAGACGTGGTCGGGTCGCCATGTTCACCTGCACGATGAGGGGATGGACCCAGCTCCTGAGCGCTCAAAGTCGAAACGGCTGGCTTCTGTGTCGCAGGTGTCCAAGCAGGCATACGTCGTTGCCTCAGCCATCCGCCGCCCCGCAACTCCGAGATCAAAAAGCCGGACCGGTCGTTGAGCAGGCGCGCTGCTGGCGAAGACAACACTGCGCTATCGGCGGACTTTCTTGACCTCGTTGTCTGTCTGAACGAGCACTCCGTTGATTTTGTTCTTGTCGGAGGCTACGCCTTGGGGGTTCATGGAGTCGTGCGAGCGACGGGCGACATTGATTTTCTCTATCGACGAACGAAGGCCGCCGTTCGCCGTCTCTGTGAAGCGATGGAAGATTTTGGTGCGCCGCCCGAGGTGATCGACGCGGCGTCCCTGTTGACACCTCAAATCGTGACCCAGTTCGGAAAGCCGCCCTATAGAATAGATCTACTCAACGAGATAGATGGAGTGAGCTTCGATGAGGTCTGGGCAGGCGCAACAAGCGTCACCATTCAGGGTCAGCAAATTCGCGTAATCGGCCGTAAGGAGCTGCGCGCAAACAAGACCGCTACCGGCCGTAAAAGGGACGCAGATGACGTGCGGAAACTGGATGCGCGGAAGAAACGATAGCTTGCTTGGGCGAGGTTGGCGCAGAGGTCTGGGTCAGGGTGTTTCCATGTACAGAGCCGAGAGCCATCTGCCAGCGCGGCGCACATAGATCGCCGTAGAGTAAACGGAAGGAGGGATCCGTTCGTTGCCGCAGATCTCATCCTGCTTCGCGTCATATGTGAGCATGAGCGCGGTTTCGTTGAGCCTGACGATCCTGAAGTGGTCGAGCGAGTATGATTTCAACTTGCACGCTGTGGGCGCAGCCTTGATCAGATCGGCCTTACTTGTGGGGCCATCACCGTTGATCGAAACAAATTCTGCCGTCGTGTTGTCCCTGTACCATGCACCGTTGCCGTCCTGCCATGCTTTCCACGCCTGCTTTTCCAGAGTGATGATCTGTGCTTCGAGCTTGGGGTCGACCGGCGCCCTGGTTTGAGCGAAAGCTGGAGCAGCGGCCGCGGCCAGGATCACAGCCAGCATCATGAGTTTTTTCATGTAACTCTGGATAACGGGTTGGTTGAAGCTCGCGCCAATACCCCGCAGGGTCGTTCACGCGTCAATTTTAGGTGGCGCCGCACTTCGCGGCCAGATCGGGGGGTATATCCGACCGCGGGCTACGGCAGGGCCTTACGGGACAATTGGATACCGGATAAAATATCCCTAATTGATTCGACGAATCGCCGTTCGGACCCGTATTATGATGCCTGACTCTCGCAAGCAATTACGGCTGCATCGTATATCGTGTTGCTTTAGCGGCACGGATTTCACTCTTGTTCTGGAGCGTTGATGGCCACACCAACCAGCACTACTCGTCAAACTTCGATGCCGCTGCTGCTCGGAATTGGCGCAGCCGCGAACTTCTTCGATACGCTCGGCATTGGCTCGTTCGCAACGACGACCGCAGTACTGGTACTCGGGCGCATGGTGGAGGACGACGACATCCCGGGGACGCTCAATGTCGGCATGGCGCTCCCGACTGTTTCAGAAGCGATCATCTACATCATTCTGCTGGGCGGCCTGATCGACGTGCCGACCATCACCAGCATGGTGATAGCAGGCGGCCTCGGCGCATGGTTCGGCACTGGAATTGTGGTGCACTGGCCGCGTCGGTTGATGCAGCGCGCGATGGCGATCGCGCTGTTGATCACGGCGGGATTCATGGCCGTGCGCATGCTGGCGAGTCTTTCGCTCAGTGCAGGCACTATCGGGTTCTCCGGCGTGGCGCTTGTTATCGCGATTGTGGGTAGCGTGATAATCGGGTCGCTCACCAGCCTCGGGATCGGCAATTATGCGCCAACGATGGCGATGACGTACATGCTCGGAATGAACACCAAAGCAGTGTTCCCGATCATGGCCGCGTCCGCGTCGCTCATTCTGCCTGCTGCGGCGATCCGCTTCTATCGCTCCGGTCGTTTCAGCCGGCGCACTGCGCTCGCCTTCGCCATCGGCGGGATACCGGGCGTGCTCGTCGCAGCCTTCGTGGTCAAGGCGCTGCCGCTGGGTGTCGTCAAATGGGTCGTGGTCGGCGTGCTACTCTACACATCCGCCACGCTCTGGATGTCGTCTCGCAACACAGGGAGCGCCGTCACTTGAAGATCTCTGCAATTCGCGCTTACCAGATCGACCTGCCACTTCACGAAGGCAAATACAGCTGGTCCGGCGGCAATGCTGTGTCGGTGTTCGACTCGACTGTCGTCGCTGTCGAAACTGATGAGGGACTTACGGGTTGGGGCGAGATCTGTCCGCTCGGGCCTGCGTACCTGCCTGCGTACGCACGCGGTGCACGCGCCGGCATCGCCGAACTCGCTCCGCAGCTGCTCGGTGCAGATCCGCTTGCGCTCGGCGAACTGAATGAGTTGATGGATCGATCGATGCGTGGACATCCGTACGTCAAGTCAGCGATCGACATGGCGTGCTGGGATCTGCTCGGCAAGGCGAGCGCGCTCCCCGTTGCAACGTTGATGGGCGGACACGTAGGAAAGGACTTCGCGCTCTATCGCGCGATTTCGCAGGAGTCGCCGGCGCAGATGGCGAAAAAGATCGCGCTCTACCGCAAGCAAGGGTATCACAAGTTCCAGCTCAAGGTGGGCGGCGATCCCGACACAGACATCGACAGGATTCGCGCGGCCGCAGCGGAGCTGTCGCGCGGCGACGTGCTCATCGCCGATGCAAATACTGGCTGGACGCAGCACGCTGCGATCCGGATCGCAGACGCGGTGCGCGACGTGGACGTGTACATCGAGCAACCGTGCATGAGCTACGAACAGTGCCTCGCGGTGCGTCGGCACACCAACCGGCCATTCGTGCTCGACGAGGTAGTGGATGGAATCGATATGGTGGTTCGCGGTGTTGCGGATCACGCCATGGATGTCATCAACCTCAAGATTTCAAAAGTCGGCGGCCTTACACGCGCACGTCAGATTCGCGATCTCTGCGTCTCACTGGGCATCGCAATGACGATCGAGGACACGTGGGGCGGTGACATCACCACGGCAGCAATTGCACACCTGGCTCACAGTACGCCGGAACGATTCCTCTTCTCGTCAACTGATTTCAACTCATACGTCACTGTTGCATTCGCCGACGGTGCACCGCACCGTATGAAAGGCCGGCTCGCGGCGTCGCGTGAACCCGGACTGGGCGTTCGGCCGAATATGAAGTTGCTCGGCAAGCCGGTCGTCGACATCGGGAACGCGCAAAGGCGGAAGTAAAGCGCGGGATCGCGGTGCGCGTGTTCGGCGATGTGAAGTGATGCGATGTGCGGCGTGAACGATTGGTCCGTCACCGCGCACCGAGGAAACCGCGTTGCCGCGGATCTGGCCCAGCGCGGGTCTCTAGCCACTGGAGGCTGTGGAGCGTAAGATCGTGGAGTTTCCCGCCCATTCAAGGAGCAAGTACCGATGAGTTCATCCTCCTTCGTCCCACCGCATGAACGCCGCGCGACGGCCAGCATGATCAACGGATTCGCCTGCCTCGCGATTGTCGCCCTCGTGGTTGCGCCGACACTCGGTGCGCAGCAGGCACCGCCCGACCGCATCCAGCTAAACCAGTACCTCGACTGGCAGGATGTGCAGTCGCCGCAGATCTCGCCCAACGGATCAGAGATTGTTTACGGCCGCCGACACGTGGACAAGATGAACGACCGCTGGCGCACCTCTCTCTGGATCATGAACGCGGACGGCACGCACGATCGCTTCCTGGCCGATGGATCGGGTATGAAATGGTCGCCGGACGGTAAGCGCATCGCATACGTAGCCGAGGGGAAACCGTCGGGTGAGCAGATTTTCGTGAAGTGGGCTGACGTCGCAGGTCCGGGGTCGCAGATATCCAACCTTACCGAGACGCCGTCCAATCTCGAGTGGGCTCCTGACGGCAAGTCACTCGCCTTCAACATGAACGTGGCGGAGCGTCCGGATCCGGAGTGGCACATCGCGATGCCCACGCCTCCAAAGGGCGCCAAGTGGGTGGAACCGCCGAAGATCGTGACGCGGCTCAACTTCCGCTCCGATCGTATTGGATACGTCGACACGTACTATCACCAGATCTTCGTGATCCCGGCCGACGGCGGCGAAGCGCGGCAGGTAACGACAGGCGACTGGAACGCCTCGGCGCCCGCCTTCTCCGGTGATGGCGCGTGGGTTGCGTTCTCGTCGCTCCGCATTCCCGACGCCGAGCACGCGTTCCGGCACTCGGAGATTTACGCTGCCAACGTGAGCACCGGCGAGGTGCGGCAGTTGACGCACAGCAACGGTACCGCTGGCGGCCCGGTGTATTCCCCCGATGGCCGGCTGGTGGCGTATACGCACGCCGATTCGGTGGACCACTCGGCGTGGTCCGAGGGCAACATCTGGGTGATGAACGCTGATGGTTCGAGCCCGCGCAATCTCACAGCGAGCCTCGATCGCCCGGTGTCTGGCGTGCTCTGGGCGCCGAACGGCGCCGGTGTGTACTTCAACGTGGAGAGCGAGGGCTCGGAAAATCTCTATTACGCCTCGACGTCAGGGCAGGTGCGGCCGGTTACCAGCGGGACGCATGTGCTCGTCGTCACGAGTGTGGCACGCAGCGGGCTCGCAGTCGGTACACGGACCACGCCGACGATGCCGGCGGATGTGGTGACGTTCCTGGTGCCTCCGACGGGCACGGTGTCAGCATTTGCGCAGCGGACGAACATCGACGCCTCGATCCTGGCCGGTAAGAAGGTTGCAACGACTGAGGAGGTGTGGTACACAGCAAAGGATGGGCTCAAGATTCAGGGCTGGATTGTAAAGCCTCCCGACTTCGACGCCAGCAAGAAGTATCCGCTGATTCTGCAGATCCACGGCGGCCCGCAGGCCATGTACAACGTTGCGTTCAACTTCGCGCGCCAGGACGAAGCGGCTAAAGGTTACGTGATTCTGTACACCAACCCACGCGGCAGCACAGGGTACGGCGCGAAGTTCACCAATCTCATCGACAACGACTATCCCGACCACGACTTCGACGACCTGATGGCGGGCGTCGACAATGTCATCGCGAAGGGGTACATCGACACGAAGAACCTGTTCGTATACGGGTGCTCGGGCGGAGGCGTGCTCACGTCGTGGACGGTGGGCCACACCGATCGTTTCGCGGCAGCGGTGGTGCAGTGCCCGGTGATCGACTGGATCAGTTTTGTTGGCGTGACAGACGGCGCCGGCTGGTACGGCAATTTCGCCAAGCCGTTCTGGGAGGATCCGAGCGAGTACCTGAAGCGCTCGCCGATCATGTATGTGGGTAACGTCAAGACACCGACGATGCTGATGACCGGCGTGCTCGATCTGCGGACGCCGATTCCGCAGACCGAGGAGTTCTATCGCGCGCTCAAATTGCGCGGTGTTCCAACGGCGATGCTGCGCATGAACAATGAATATCACGGCACATCGAGCACACCCTCAAACTTCCTGCGCACGCAGTTGTACGTGGAGCGCTGGTTCCAGCGCTACGGCCACATGGGCGGCGCGCATGCGGAAGCGCAGATGGGAACGCAGCAGTAAATACGCTCGCTGAAGAAATAGCCGTCGCTCCGTGGCTCAGGAGCGGCGGCAGGGCTTCCGGGAAAGAGGCGTTGCTGGCGTAAGCGGATGGGGGTGCGACTGTTACTAGGCGTCTTTAGGATGGGCAACGAACTCATTCAGGCAACGCGAACCGTTTGCGTCCCAACAAACTCCGCGTCCAGCTCGGGTTCCCCGTCGAGGAGCATGGCCACGACCTCAGCAAGGTTGGCCTGCAGCTCCTCCATGTTGTTGCCTTGGCTATGCGCTCCGCGAAAGCCCGGAATGTGGCCAACGAGCATGCCAGTTTCTGTATCGCGTTCGACCACTGCTGTATACGATCGCATTCCCGTCCTCCGACGCTTAGCAGGTTGCTGAAAATCGGCGGTTGAAGGCGTAAACTGGCTGGATCACGCGAATTTCATCAGTCAGGCACCCGATTCCACGACGGCGCGATTCGCCTTGGTGTCACCGGATGACACTGCACTCGTCATCTTGCGTCTGTTTTCATGCGGCGCACGGCATCGTCAGTTGTCGTAAACGCACCAGATTGTATGCTGCGCTCGCAAAGGTGAAGATCCAACTCACCTTGTCCTGCCCGCGATGGTGCAGCTTCCTGAGTAGCGCAACACATTTCTGCCAGCCAAAACACTCTTCCACCAGTTTTCGTTTGCGCTGGCTTGTCTCGTAGCTTCGGTGCCGCGTGGTGCGCCCATCCACCGCGCTGTGAGTCCGCCGCGCATGTAGGTTCGGCGCAACGTGTGGCGTGATACCCATCCGGCGTAGATCACCTATGAACTCGTCTTCATCGTAACCCTTGTCAGCTCCCAGCGTGCGGCGACAGGGCGCTCGTTCTGACACTGATCCTACTGGCTCCAGACACGTCAGCATCTCCAGTGCTGCATCGCGTTCGGCGTGATAACCCGGTGCACGTACATCGGTCTCGACAATCAATCCGTGCCGATTGTCCATCAGCACACTCGCCTGATAGGCGAGCACGGCGGGCATGTTACGACTCTTCTTCGCCAAGCGAGCATCCGGATCAGTCGTCGAACGATGTGTGACATTCGAACGCTTCTCACCATGGAAGTTCACACTCGGATTGCTCGTTGCATTACTTCCATTACTCTGGTCATCGTCCGAGCCTGGTCGCGTCGGCTCGTCTATCGGGCGAAAGCTCTTTTGGCTGGCCCATGCCTCGATCAGCGTGCCGTCAACGGTGAAGTGCTCCTGTGACAGCAACTGGTGATCGTTAGCCATGGCGAGCACCTGATTGAAGAACGCCTCGGCGATGTTGCCATTCAACAACCGATCACGATTCTTGGTGAACACCGTGGGCACCCACACACCGTCATCGGGCGTCAACCCCACGAACCAGCGGTACAGCAGATTGTAGTCGAGCTGCTCCATCAACTGCCGCTCGCTGCGGATGGTGTAGAGTACCTGGAGAAGCAAAGCGCGCAGCAGTTGTTCCGGAGGGATCGACGGACGGCCCGTCGCGGCATACAGCGCCTGGAAGCGTGGAGACAACTCGTTCAGCAGCGGATCGACCAATTGCCGCATCGCCCTCAGCGGATGGTCGCTCGGGATCCGATCCTCGATGGACCGATAGCTGAAGAGAATCGCTTGCTGCTCGT
>Ga0207933_1002822_pt1 | contig 10821 bp, 11 predicted proteins | sample NGESurdeep092012_4_FD_184488 | JGI IMG/M metagenome (GOLD analysis project Ga0207933, IMG submission 184488) | Arctic peat soil microbial communities from Barrow, Alaska - NGEE Surface sample F53-3 deep-092012 (SPAdes) | ecosystem: Environmental > Terrestrial > Soil > Wetlands > Peat ...
GCCGAACTGGGGCAGGAAGCCGATCATCGGGTTGAACTTCGCTTCCAGTCGGGTCGCGACCATCGCCTGGCTGAATACGCGCCCGACGCTGCCCTGGAAGCGCTGCAGTTGGCGCGGCTCGCGCGCGAAGGCCTTGACGACACGCACCCCGGAGATGTTCTCCTCGGCGTCGGCGGTCAGCTCGGCGATGCGCTGCTGGGTCTGCTGGATCGCCGGGCGCGCGCGGCGGCCGTAGCGGTAGGAGATCAGCACCACGAACGGCACCGGCGCGAGCGAGATCAGGCCGAGGCGAGGTTCGGTGATGATCATCACGGTCCCCGCGAGCACGATTGTCAGGATCGACTGCAGGATGAACACGAGCCCGTAGCCGAGGAAGAAGCGCACGGCCTGTAGATCGACGGTCGCGCGGGACATCAGCTGGCCCGTCTGCTGGCGGTCGAAGAAGCCGAGCTCGAGTTGCTGCAGGTGGCCGTAGAGCAGCTTGCGCAGGTCGTATTCGACGCCGAGCGAGAGCCGCCCGGCGACCATCCGCCGCCAGTACATGAACCCCCAGCGCGCCAGCACGATCAGCGCGATCGCCGCGGCGATCAGCGTCAGTTCGTGGCGCGCGCTTGCCTGCGCCGCGGCCTGATGGCGGGGACCCGTGCCGATGATCTGCACGGCTTTTCCCGTCAGCGCGGGGAGCGCGACGGTCATCACCATCGCGAGGCTCGCCAGCGCCCAGGAGATGATCATGCCGCGCTTGTAGGGGCGCAGAAAGCCAAGCAGTCGGTAAAAGGTGGTCATAGTTGCTTAGTCAACGATTATCGCATGCCGCCGTCGCGGAGGTCACTACGCTGCGGTCATGTCCATGTCTGGGACGCCCCGGCCGAGGTGGGACCCGCGCGGGTTGTGCGTGGGCTGTAGACACAAGCGGGACGTGCCGAACACGCGAGGTTCCACGTTCTTGCTGTGCGAACGCTCGCGCGAAGATCCAGCCTATCCGCGCTATCCCCGGCTGCCGGTGCTCGACTGTCGTGGGTATGAGCCGGAGGTGGTAGAGGATTTTTAATAGGGCCGGCCCAGCCGGCCGCTGTGAAGTTGTGGGTTGATCCACCCGCGTCGCTATGCCTTATCCGCGAGTGTCATCCCGCGACGGCCGTGACCGGCTCGGCGCTCTGCGTGTCCGGAGCCTGCGCGGCGGGCATCTCGCCGGCGGAGACGAAGTCGCGGCCGCGCACGAGCGCGAATGCCAGCACGCTGCCGACGAGCGCGATCGCGGCGGCGATCAGGGCGATCGTCGTGAACGCCTCGGTGAAGCCGACGCGGTAGGAGTGATCGAGCGCCGCACGCGCAGCGCCGGAGAGCGAGTGGGCGATCTTGGTGACTTCGCCGGACTCCAGCAGCGTCCCGAGCTGACCGTGGGCGGCGACGAGGATCGCGTGCGTCTGCCCGCTCGAGCGCAGCGCCGCCGCCGTGCCCTGGGTGACGCTGTGCTGGAACACGGCCCCCAGCCCGGCGATGCCTGTGGCGATCCCGACCTGGCGGAAGGTCGAGTTGATCCCGGAGGCCATCCCCGAGCGCTCGTGGGGGACCACGCCGATTGCGGTTGACGCGAGCGGCGGGTTGACCAGGCCGACGCCGGCGCCGGCGAGGACGAAGCCGGGGATCAGCACGGTCCAGGTCGAGGCCGCGTCGACCGTCGTCATCGCGAGCAGGCCGAGGCCGATCAGCAGAAGGCCCGAGCCGAGCAGCAGGCGCACCGGCATGCGCACGCTAAGCCGGCCCGCGATCGGCGCGACGATGAAGGACAGGAGCGTCGTCGGCAGAAACCGCAGCCCCGCCTGGAGAGGGCTGTAGCCGAGCACGTCCTGGATGTAGAGGGTGAGATAGAGGAACATCGCGAAGAACGAGCTCGAGAGGGTGAACGCGACGATGCTCGCGCCAGTGAAGGCGGGCCGGCGGAAGAGCGCGAGGTCGAGCATCGGGCGGCGCTGCAGGTGCTCGACGAGCACGAACGCCACCAGCAACGCCCCGGCGAGGACGAGCAGCGTGACGATCTCGGTCGAGCCCCAACCCTTGTCGTTGCCCTGGACGAGCGCGTAGACGAGCAGGAACAGCGCTCCTGAGAAGGTCACGAGGCCCGCCCAGTCGACGCCGGTCGCGTTCGGGTCGCGCGAGTCCTCGACCTTCGTGAACGCGATGATTACCGCGGCGATGCCGATCGGGACGTTGACGAAGAAGATCCACTTCCAGCCGAGGCCGGAGGTGATGATCCCGCCGAGCACCGGTCCGACCGCGACCGCCGCGCCCGTCACTGCGCCGAACACGCCGAAGGCCGTCCCCCGCTCCTTGCCGTGGAACGCCTGGGCGATCAGCGCGAGCGCGGTAGCGAACATCATCGCCCCGCCGATCCCCTGGACGGCGCGCGCGAGGTTGAGCGTCAGCGGCGTGCTCGACAGCCCGCAGACCGCCGAGGCGGTCGTGAACACGAACAGGCCGGCGATGAACACGCGCCTGCGCCCGATCAGGTCCGCGATCGAGCCCGATGTGAGCAGGAACGTGGCCAGCGTCAGCGCGTAGGCGTCGACGACCCACTGCAGGTCGGAGAAGGAGGAGTGCAGCGAGCGCTGGATGTCCGGCAGCGCGACGTTCACGACCGTGATGTCGAGCAACAGCATGAAGATCGCCACACAGACGGCGATCAGGGTCCACCACTTGCGCTCCACTCAGGCTCCTCTGTCCAGCTCGCGCAGCTTGCGCCGCACGCGCTTGTGGCTCTCGCGCAGCTCGCCCTCGAGCGTCGCCAGCTCCGCCTGGCGGGCGCGGACGAGCTCGAGCTGACGGTCGATGTGGCCGAGCGCCTCGGCGAGCAGCTCGCCGCGGCGCTCGGGGTGGACGTCGTCGCGGCGCAGCTGGGCGCGGACGGCCGCGCGCGCGTCCTCGGCGGCGAGCAGCGTCTTCAGCTGCTCGAGCGAGACCCCGAGCAGGTCCTTCAATCGCATCACCTCGCGCAGGCGCTCGACCTCGCTCTCGGTGTACAGCCGGTGCTGGCCGGACACGCGCGCGGGCGCCTGGGGGAGCAGGCCGAGCTCCTCGTAGTAGCGGATCGTGCGCGGCGTCGTACCGGCGAGCTTGGCGACGTCGCCGATGCGCAGGCTGGGCTCGGTCGAGGAGGAGCTCATACGCGCACTCCCTCCCGTCCCGGCACGAGCTCGCCTGGATTGGCCCTGCCTACATCGAGCTCCTCGTTCGCTCCGGGCAGATGCTCTTCGAAGGACAGCGTCGCGGACTCCGCGACGGACATGTGCTTGGGGCGCAGCAGGCATACGAACGCTCCCACCAGCGAGGTCGCGGCGAGCGCCCAGAGAGCGACGTGCATGTTGGCGATGAACGGCGCGAGCTTCGCTTCGGAGAGCCCCTTCGTCACACCGGAGAAGACCGCGAACAGCGTCGCCTTGGGCACGGCCGAGGTGATGATCGCGAGCACGAACGCGATCGAGAGCACGGCGCCGGTGTTCTGCAGTAGCGTCCTCGCGCCCGCCGCGATCCCGCGCCGGTCGGGCGCGACTGTGCCCATCATCGCGGCCGTGTTCGGGCTGTTGAACATTCCCGAGCCGGCGCCGACGATCAAGAGCCAGAGGCCGCTCTGCCAGTAGGGGGTGTGCACGCCGAGCGTGGTCATCCCCGCCAGGCCGACGGCGCTCACGAGCATGCCGAGCGCGGCCAGGGTGCGCGACCCGTGGCGGTCGGCGTAGATGCCGGCCAGGGGGGAGGCGACGAGCATCCCCAGCGCGAGCGGGATCAGCTTGATCCCGGCTTCGATCGGCGTGTTCGCCTGCGCGCCCTGGAAGTAGAAGACGAATAGGAACATCAGCGCGAAGCGCGCGAGCCCGTTGATGAAGGAGGCGGCGCTCGCAGCTGCGAACAGGCGGTTCTTGAAGATCCTCAGGTCCAGCATCGGCGCGCGCGAGCGGCTCTCGATCAGCACCCAGATCGGCAGCAGCACGGCCGCTGCGATCAGGCCGCCGATCACGATCGACCCGTCCCAGCCGCTGATCCCGCCGCGCGAGATGCCGAGCACCAGGCCGGTGAGCCCGACGATGAAGGTGACATTGCCGAGCACGTCGTAGCCGCGGATCTGGTCGGGTTTGGCGAGCTCGCGCAGGATCAGCGCGCCCCAGATCGCGCCGGCGAGCGCGAACGGGACGTTGAACCAGAACACCCAGTGCCAGGAGATCGCCACCAGCGCGCCGCCGAGCACGGGGCCGATCGCGAGGCCGATCGCGGCGACCATCGTGTTGGTGCCCATCGCGAGGCCGAGTTCGTCCTTCGGGAAGGCGTCGGTGACGAGCGCGGCGGCGTTCGCGAACAGGAAGGCCGAGCCGATCCCCTGCAGCACGCGCCACACGATCAAGACGTCGGCGTTCGGCGCGAAGCCCGCTCCGAGCGAGGCGAAGGCGAACAGCAGGAAGCCGCCGACGTAGGCGCGCTTGCGCCCGAACAGGTCGGACAGGCGGCCGGCCATCAGCACCAGCACCGTCGCGGCGATCAGGTAGGCGAGGATCACCCACACGAGCGCCAAGAGACTTGCGTGGAGCGAGCGCTCGAGGTCGGGGAGGGCGATGATCAGCGTGCCCGAGTTGGTCGCCGCGAGCAGCATCCCGAGGCTCGTGCAGGAGAGCGCCCACCACTTGTAGTTCTCGTGGCCGGCGGCGACGCCGAAGCGGGATCTGGGGGAAGTTGACGTGAACGTAAACATCACGATAGCAGGGAGGTGGGGCATCGTAAATCCCGCTTCGCGGGTGCGGCCGTGGGGAGATCGAGTCCCTCGGCCGGGAGGGTGCGCGGACCCGCTTGGCTGAATCGATTGCTGCTAGAACAAGCATATGGTCGAGCCGAGCGTGGTCAAGTCCGAGGAAGAGTGGCGCGAGCAGTTGACGCCCGAGCAGTACGAGGTGCTGCGCAAGGCTGGAACGGAGGCGCCGTTCACGGGGGAGTACGTCGACCACAAGGCCGACGGCTCCTACCGCTGCGCGGCCTGCGGCGCGACGCTGTTCGGCTCGGACACGAAATTCGACTCCGGCACGGGCTGGCCGAGCTTCACCGAGCCGGCGGTCGCCGAGGCGGTCGAGCTGCGCCCCGACAACGGCCTCTTCATGCGCCGCACCGAGGTGGTCTGCCGCACCTGCGGCGGGCATCTCGGCCACGTCTTCGACGACGGGCCCGGCCCGACCGCCCAGCGCTACTGCATCAACTCGGCGGCGCTCGTGTTCCAGCCGGACGGGGCGCAGACAGGGGGCGGGGCCGGGACGGATAGGCCGGACCCGAACGCGCCGCCCGCCGGGCAGTAGCCCACCTCACGCTTGGTCGCGGCCTCGACCTACGCGGTAGGCTCGCGCCCGTGACGATGATCATGCAGGACCAGTCCAAGCGGCTGTCCGAGCCGCTGCGCTGGGGGCGGCGTGAGCGGACGATCGTCGCCGTCCTGCTCGCGTGCGTGGCACTCGTCGTCGTCGGGCTCGGCGCCTACGCCCTGACCAGCGGTTCGCCCGCTCGCAGGGACTGCATCGAAGTCTCGTTCGCGAGCACGCTCGGCGGCGCGACTGAGCGCGCGTGCGGAGCACAGGCCAGGAGGGTGTGCGCCACACCGGGCGCGTTCAAGCACGTCGCTGCCGAACTGCGGGCCTCCTGCCGGCGGGCCGGTTTTCCGTTCGCCGGCGCGACTGACCGCACCCACTGATTGATGCGCTTCGGTACGGAGAGGATGAGCAGTCGGGTCCGGGTCCCGCGCCGCGCCTATCCAAATGTCGAAAGCCACCGACCAAGTGTTGGTCACGGTGTCCCTAGCGACTGCTCCGCATACCGGGTTTCATACCCGCACGTAATGGAGTGCTCCGCCCGGTATTGGGTGGACGCTGCCATATCCACAACGGTAGGAAACGGAGGCACATGACCTGGAACGCATTCCCACACTGGCTCAATGCCGGCGACAACTCGTGGCAGATGACCGCCGCGACGTTCGTCGGGCTGATGAGCCTTCCCGGCCTCGCGGTTCTGTACGGCGGGGTCATGCAGAAGCGCTGGTCGGTGAACAGCATGATGCTCACGTTCGTCGCGTTCTGTGTGACGCTGATTGTCTGGTGCCTGTGGGCGTTCAAGATGGGCTTTGGCCATCCGGTCGCGAAGAGCGGTGGGGGCATCTTCGGGACGAAAGGGTTCCTGGGGACGGCGCTCGGCGAACCCGGCAGCGTGCTCAGCCATACCGCTGAGGAGGGCCGAGCGGAAATTGTGTCTATCACCGAAGGGCCGCCGTTCAACTTCCCCGAGTCCACGCTCGTCTACTTCCAGTTCGTGTTCGCGGCGATCACCCCGATTCTCGCGCTCGGATCGGTGCTCGGGCGGGTCAACTTCAAGGCCTGGATCCCGTACGTGGCGCTGTGGATCACGTTCGTCTACGCGGTCAACGCCTTCCTGATCTGGGGCGGCGGCTACTTCGCGGCGCATGGCGCGCTGGACTACTCCGGTGGTTATGTCATCCATCTCGCCGCGGGCGTCTCCGGGTTCGTATTCGCGGCGGTGATCGGTCCACGGTTGCAACGAGATCGCGAGATCGACGCGCCCAACAACCTGTTGATGGTCGCGGTCGGCGCCGGTCTGCTGTGGCTCGGCTGGAACGGCTTCAACGGTGGTGACTCCTACTACGCGGGCGCCGACGCCTCCGCGGCGGTGATCAACACCAACCTCTGTACCGCCGTGGCGATGATGGTGTGGATCACGTGGGACTACATCTTCCGCGACAAGCCGTCGATGATCGGCGCGGTCAACGGGATGATCACGGGCCTCGTCGGGATCACGCCCGCAGCCGGGTTCGTGAACGGCTGGGGCGCGATCGTCATCGGCGTGGTCTGCTCGACGATCGTCTGGATGGCGATCAGGTTCCTCAGTCGAGCGCCGATGTTCCGGCACGTCGACGACACGCTGGGGGTGATCTATACGCATGCGATCGCCGGTCTCTGTGGCGGTCTGCTTGTCGGGCTGCTGGCCGACCCCGGGATCGTCGAGTACATCGGCGTAGGCGGTGCATCAAACCTGCCGGGGAAGACGGGGCTGCTTCTCGGCGGCGGTTGGACGCTCTTGCGCTGGCAGGCTGAGGCCGCCGTATGGGTCATCGCCTACACGGCGATTGGCACGTTCATCATCCTCAAGCTGATCGGCATCTTCCTGCCGCTGCGACTCAGCGACGAGGAGCTGGAGATCGGCGATCACGCGATCCACGGCAACGAGGTCTACCCCTCGGACGTGCCCACCCTCGGTGGCCCGCACGCTCCGTCGTGGCAGCCAGACCCCGCGCCGGCAGCCGGCTAGCCCGGGCGCAGACCGGAGGCACGGATGCCTCCGGTTCCAAACTCAACCCAAACCACTACCAGCGGCCCCGCTTCAGCGGGGTCGCTGTTTTTGGGTGCCCTCAGCCGCTGCTGGTGAGCCCGACGGGACAGCTCACGCCGGTGCCGCCGACGCCGCAGTAGCCGCCAGGGTTCTTCGCGAGGTACTGCTGGTGGTAGTCCTCGGCGTAGTAGAAGGGATGGGTCGGCGCGCCCGGCTCGATCTCGGTCGTGATCGTGCCGTGGCCGGCGGCTGCGAGAACCTGCTGATAGGTATCGCGCGAGGCCTCGGCCGCGGCCCGCTGGGACTCGTCCTGCCAGTAGATCGCCGAGCGGTACTGGCTGCCGACATCGTTGCCCTGGCGCAGCCCTTGAGTCGGGTCGTGGCCCTCCCAGAAGAGCTTCAGCAGCTGCTCGTAGCTCGTGGCGTCGGGGTCGAAGACGACGAGCACGGCCTCCGTGTGCCCGGTGGCGCCCGAACAGACCTCCTCGTAGGTCGGGTTCGGCGTGAACCCGCCCGCGTAGCCGACAGCGGTCGTGTAGACGCCGGGCGCTTGCCAGAAGACGCGCTCCTCGCCCCAGAAGCAACCCATCCCGAACACGGCCTGCTGGAAGCCGTCGGGGAATGGCCCCTTCAGCGGCGTCCCCAGCACCTCGTGCAGCGCCGGTACGTCCATCTCGCGCTCGCGGCCGGGCAGCGCGTTCGCGGCGTCGACCATGCTCGAGTCAGGTCGGCTGAAGAAGCGCATGGCCTCCAGGCTAGCGCGGCTCGAGCACGAACAGGCGGATCTCGCGCGTCGTGCGCGCGCTGTAGTCGTCGAAGCCGCTGTACATCTCGTTCACCCTCCGCCACAGCTCCGCGCGCTCCTCGCCCGCGGCGATCCGTGCTCGAACCTTCCGTCGCTCGTCACCGCGAAGCTCGACATCCGCGATCGGGTTCGCCTCGAGGTTCAGCGACCATGCCGGCGCCTTCTCGTGTCCCGCGTTCGAGCCGATCACGATCAGGCACTCGCCGTCGGCGAGATAGACCATCGGCGCCGTCCGCGGCCTGCCCGAGCGGCGGCCGACCGTCGTCAACAGCAGCACCGGCGCGCGATCCATCTGCCCGAATAGGCGGCCGCGGCTGGCGCGGTAGAGCGGGATGTGGAGCTTGCCAGTGGCCTTCAGGAGCCAGGCCGAGGTTGTCGACAGGCGTGTGTATGTGCGGTCGCTCGGCATTGTGGCGGAGTATCCCAGCAATGCCGAGCTCGGCGCCGCCGCCGCAGGCGGGTCCCGCGGCGCCCGACGTCTCTATAATCGGCTCGCCGCGCGGATGTAGCTCAGTTGGCTAGAGCGTCTGCTTGCCATGCAGAAGGGATATCTACCTTCTTGCCTGCAAATCGACACTTTTTGAGAAGTTTCTCCCAGAACCTTCTCCCAAGGTCGGGCATATGGGTGTGGCGGCTCTGATCGCAGCCGAGCTTGCCAGCAGGCACCGAGCAGACAGGGAGGGCGCGACGCCTCCGGCGCACGTAGCGGCGGCCACCTCGCCGCAACCTCTAACGTCGTACGAGAGTCACGCGTGCAGCTCGGGCTGCCACGGCGCCGGGCATACAGCCCAGCGATCCCTCACCCCTGAGTGCTTCTGTAAAGGGCTTGTTCCGCCGGGGCGCTGAGCGTGTCGAAGCCGCGCAAGACGCTGGGCAGGCATGTGCTGGAACGCTCAAATATGGTCAATCTCTGTAAGCCGCAAACGCACATCGACAGCTTCATGTCCCCTACCCCCGATACGCTCCTCGGCATGGACATGACCCGAGGCGACGAACGTCCCCCTTCGCCGCCACCGCCCCCTCCGCAGCCGACGCCGAGTTGGCCCCCGCGCAAAATCCGCGAGAGCGAAATCGGCGGCTAGGGCGCTATGGCCGAGAAACGTCCGCCACCACGACCAGCACCCCGGCCAAGCCCTCGGCCGAGTCCGCAACCTTCGCAGCCGCGGGAGCCTTTCCGCAAGCGCAGCACGCCTTCACAACCGGCGAAAACACCTTGGCCGCCGGGGAAAGTCAAAGAGGCCCCAGCTAGGCGGCGCGAGAAATGAGCGCCGCCGCGATCTCCAGAAGCCCGATCACCAGCACAGGCCACCACCAGAATGAGGCTTTTTCAAAGGCTTTCCCGCGTTGCTCGTTCGCTTTCTGCGCTTGATCGAGGACCGGGATGTAGAACTCGATCGCGCTCGAGGCGAAGTCCGCCACGGGTTCGGATACTGAGTCCCGCATCGCTTCTAGGGTCTCTGGACCCACTTCATCGCGGTCATGCAGCTTCCAGACTGCGGAATCTCGCAGGAGAAGCATGAAAAGAGCCACCGCTTGAAGCCCCAGGCCGACTGCGAGCCCGATGATCCACCCTTTGGACGCACTGGTTCCGGTTGCTATCGCGCTCACAGCCTGCGTGACCGCAAACCACGAACCGGCAAGCGTGGCCTGCCCGCGAGCCTTTTCGTCGAGGCGGTTTGCGCGAGCAAACTCGCCGTCTAGCGCCGCACGCGCCGTGTCGAGGACATGCGCGAGGTTCTGCGATGTCGCTTCGGATTGCGGGTCCATCACCATGCTCAATACCTGCCCAGTCTAGTCGCGCCCTGATGACCATATGTGGGAGCACTCACGCAAACATGGAGGGCGCAGCGGGGGCTGGAGTGGCACTCGGACAGTGTGCCGTGCTGAGGCTCAGGCCGCCGTCAGCGCCTCGGCGAGCGTGTCGGGAGTGACGGCGATGTGCTCGGGGATCGTGATGTTGATGGCGTGGTCGCGTTGCAGCAGCCACTTGGCGTTGATGATCGTGAGCCCGATGACCTCGCCGCGGTCGTTGAAGCGCAGCACATGCCCCTCGGGCGTGGCCTCGCTGTCGGCGGCCTCCTGGCGCTCGCCGGCGTGCAGGTAGAGGACGTCGCCGCGATCGTCGTAGGTGGCGTGGTCGAAGGTCAGGCTGCCGATGGTCACGGTCATTGTGTCGTCCATCCCGGAGGGTCTTTGCGGTTGCCGTATGCGGTCACGATCCGCGCTGGCGTCTCGTTGAAGTTTACGACGGCGAACAGCCAGCGGCTGGGGCCGAGGTCTATGCGGTAGTAACGCTCCCGTCCGGGGCGAGGATCGAGGCTGCGATGGCCGGGGGCGCGGACGGTCGCGATGATCTCATCCCGGTAGAGAGCCAGCTCCGCGTGCTCGTGGAGGATGTGCTCCCAGCCCTCCTCGTCCAGGACGACGGTGCGTCCGTCGGGATCGACGGTCTGGGCCAGGATGTTCAAGCGCTCACCGTGCCCTGTTGGCGGGACAGCAGCGCCTTTTACGCTGCCTGGCGGCTATGCGTCTCACATCCATTCGGGGGAGCGTAGTCGTCGCTCACGACGGCGATCGCGGTAGGGACGCCCGTTGCCGGGCGCCCCCCGCGCAGATCCCAGCGTGCGGGATTACCGCACTGGGCTCCT
>Ga0207933_1002823_pt1 | contig 10816 bp, 11 predicted proteins | sample NGESurdeep092012_4_FD_184488 | JGI IMG/M metagenome (GOLD analysis project Ga0207933, IMG submission 184488) | Arctic peat soil microbial communities from Barrow, Alaska - NGEE Surface sample F53-3 deep-092012 (SPAdes) | ecosystem: Environmental > Terrestrial > Soil > Wetlands > Peat ...
CGGCCCAGAGGCCGGTCAACTCGAGCAGCCCGCTCACCGGCTCTCGCCGGGGTCGGCGGCTGGCGCGGGCCCACGCGATCCGGACGCCGATTCTTCCTCGGGCTCGTCCTCGAGTGCGCCGCCCAGGTAGGCATCGAGCACTCGCGGATCGTTTCGAACCACCTCAGGCGCGCCGGTCAGGATGTCTCGGCCTTGCTGCATGACCGTGATCTCGTGGCAGATTCCCATCACAAACTCCATGTTGTGCTCGACCACGAGGAAGGTCATGCCTTTCCGATTCAACTCCCTGATGTGCTCGGCGATGTGGCCGATAAGGGTCGGATTGATGCCCCCGGCCGGCTCGTCCAGGAGGACCAGCTTGGGGTCCTGGGCGAGGATGATGGCAAGCTCCAGCAGCTTGCGCTGGCCATAGGAGAGGCTCGACCCTCGCTCGTCCTCAAGACGTCGCAGGCCGATGAAATCGAGCAGCCAGTTCAGCCGTTCGGGACTGTACAGTTCTCGCCGCCGGGCGTGCGGCACCGCGCGGCTACCCACGACCAGGTTCTGACGCAGGGTCAGGCTGCCGAAGATGCGAGTCAGCTGGAAGGTCCGGCCGATGCCCAACATGCAGATCCGGTCGGGCCGGGGCTTGGCCAGGCGACGATCGCAAAACTCCAGCTGGCCAGCATCCATCTTCTCGTAGCCGGTGATGACGTTGAGCATCGTCGTCTTGCCCGATCCGTTCGGCCCAATCAGGCCGGTGATCGAACCCTCCCTGACGGACAGGGAGGCACCGTCGAGCGCCGTCAGGCCGCCAAAGCGCTTTCTAGCCTCGCGAACCTCGAGGAAGCTCACCCGGGGTTGCTCCGCCTCACGGGCGCGAAGTTGGCAACGGGTCGGGCTGGTCAGGGGCCGCCGCCGGGAGTACCGTCATGCCCCGCTCGGTGCGGCCGCGCAGGTAGGCGCGGATTCCCTTCGTCACGGTGGGCACGATGCCCGCGGGCAGGAAACGGATGATTACCAGGAAGAGGACTCCGTACGCGATCAGGTAGACACCGTTGGCGGAGAAGCGCAGCGTGAAGTACTGCTGGAGTGGCTCAAGCAGAAGTGCGCCCAGCACCGGTCCGCTAATCGTGCCCAGGCCGCCAAGAAAGGTCATGATCGCGATCGTCACGTCGAAGTTGGCCACGAAAACGTCGGGGGGATAGATGCTGCCCACGAAATAGGCGTAGACGCCGCCTGCCAAACCGGTGAAGATTCCGCTGATGACGAAGGCCTGCATCTTGACGCGCTCGGTGAGGACCCCGAGCCCGCGGGCTCGGTCTTCATCGTCCTTGATCGTCCTCAATTCCAGACCGAATCGGGAGATGTGAATCAGCCACGCGCCCAGGACTGTCGCCACCGCCACGATCAACGCCGCGAAATAGAAGTGGATGTTGTAAGTGACCGGATCCCATTGCGGTACCGGCAGCGTCATTCCGGCCGCCCCCTTGGTGAGGCCGCCCAGGTTATAGGCGAGAAGCTGGAAGATGAAGAAGAAGGCGATCGTGATCACCACGAAGGTGTGTCTACGGGTCCGCAGGGCCAGCCAGCCAAAGGGTAGGGCGAAGGCGCCCGCCACTAGGCCCGCCACCGGGACGAGGAGGAAGACGCTGTCGTCGGCCCGCAGGTGTATGTGCTCAGCGCCGATCGCAATCGCATAGGCTCCGACGCCGAAGAACACCGTGTTCCCAAGGGCAATGTAGCCGGAGAGCCCGGAGAACATGTTCCACGCCGAGGCGGCGCACACGAAGAGCAGCGTGAAGATCCCTATCGAGGTAATCGCCGGATTGCTAATCACAAAAGGGAATGCGACGGCTATCGCAAGCCCGACGGCGGCGACACCGAAACCCGCGCCGGGGCGTCTATGCGGCAACCGGTGACGCTGTACCGAGTCCGGCGTCACGGACGAGCCCGCCTCGGATAGCACACCCTCGGTCACCAGCTTGCCTCCGATGAGCCGTCGATCGGCCTCGCTGGGTTCGTCACTGAGCCCTCGCCTCCGGTTTTCCGAAGAGGCCGGTGGGGTGGGCAATCAGCACCACGACGAGGACTGCAAAGAACATGGTGCTGGACCAGATCGGTGACCAGAGCACGGCGGTGACATCCTCGATCACCAGCATTACAACCCCTGCGATGAGCGCTCCCCCGATGCTGCCCAGCCCTCCGAGCACAATGATGACAAGGAGAATACTGATCAGGTCGTACCCGGAGTTGGGGTTGAAGACGCTGGTGGCCCCGAAGATCATGCCCCCCGCGGCCGTCACGGCGGTGCCAATGCCGAAGGCCAGGGTGGAGGTCCGGTTGATGTCGATGCCCACAAGCTCGGCCCCCAGCCGACTCTGCACCGAGGCGCGGATGCCCATCCCCAGGCGGGTCCGATACAGGATCACATAGAGCACAGCCAGCATCGCCACCGCCAGGCCGAAGCCCATCAGGTAGATGTAGGGCAGGTAGAAGCCAAGGATGGGGATGGACCGATCTACATACCAGGCGTGAAGGTGGAGGTAGTCCGCCGAGAAGACGATGGTGAGTAATCCCTCGAGGATGATCGCCACGGCGTAGGTGACCAGGATCGAAAGGCCAGTCCGGTTGCCTTGACTCTGGAGACGCCGGATAAACAGCCGTTCGATCGCCACGCCGACCAGGAACATCATCGGGATCGTGAACACCAGCCCTACGAACAGATCGATGTGCAGATATCGATTCAGGACGTAGGTCATATACGCGGCCAGCACCACCAGAATGCCCTGGGCGATGTTGATGATGTTCATGACCCCGAAAACGAGGGTGAGGCCGGCACCCATCAGCGCATAGACGGCGCCGGTCAGGACACCGTCTATTACCGCCCGCATTATCTCAGTTACCAGGGATTCCTCCAGGTGGTGTGGAGGGGGCCGGCCGGAGCCGGCCCCGAGTGGCTCCTTAGCGGTTTCCGATCACCAGTTCGGCTTCGGGTACTCGATCTTCGAGGTGGCCGGTGGGACCGCCACGAGATGATTTGAAGAGTCAAGCTTGAACGGCAGCAACTGGCCCTTCTGCCACTGGAAGATGAGAGCCTCGGCGGCGACGTTTTGACCCGTCGAGTCGAACCTGACGGGGCCCTGCACCGTCTGCAGGAGCGACACCGAGTGCAGGTATTTGATGATCTTGGCATTGTTCACGCTGTGGGTCGCATCCACGGCCTGCTTGATCACCTCGCCCACCGAGTAGCCCTGGGGGACGTCGGAGCTGATGTCAGCGGCGCTGCCCCCGTACTTCTTCAGGAAGGCCGCGACCATGGCCTTGTTGCCCGGGAAGTTGGCCCCCGGATACCAGGAGTTGGGCACCATGACGCCCTCGGTGTGATTGAGGCCGACGGCCTGGATGAACTGGGACCCCTGGTCGGGTCCGGCTGAACCGATCAGCGCCCTCGGGTTGTAGTTCTGCTGGGCGAATTGCTGGATGAAGGCGCTGATGTCGATTAACGTGGTGCCGGCCAGGACGATGTCGGCGTGGGAACCGATGATTCCAGCGGCGATCGGTCCATAGTCAGCGGTCTCGATCGGGTAGGTCTTGTTGTAAACGGTCTTGACCCCGTCCGCCTCCAGGATCTTCCGCGCGACGTCCAACTGGGGGGCGGTGAAGGGGTCATCCTCGGTGGCATAAGCGGCGGTCGCCGGCCGACTTGAGGCAGGCATGGAACCGATCCACTTGGCGAAGCTCTGCAACTCGTTGACGGCGGGAAGTGAGACAGAGAAGACGTTATGCAGCCCCTGCTGGAACACGGAGGGACCACTCCCGGCGCCTTCGACGAACGCGTAGCCGTAGCGTGCCACCACCTGCGAGGCAGCCTTGGTCAGAGCGGTTGAGAAGGGACCGAAGACCAACTGGCAGTTGTCCACACTGATCAGCTTCTGGTAGTTGGTGACGACCTGGCTCGGGCTGCTGGCGTCGGAAACGATGTCGAGTTCGACCTTCCGGCCGAGCAGGCCCCCTTGGGCGTTGACGTGGTCGGCCCAGAGTTGGTAGCCCTGCTGGAGTGCCTTTCCGTCGGCTGCCCTGTCGCCGGAAAGTGACAAAGAGATGCCGATCTTGATTGGAGAGGTGTTCGCGCTCTTCGCTGGGCTCGAACCGCAGGCGGCGACCATGAGGGCCAGCGCCGCCATCGCAGAGATCCTGACCGCGGTCACACTTTTGATCATGGGCACCCCCCGCAGTTAGCGTTGAACGTCCGATCTGCTGGCGGCCTACGCGGCCGAAGGTGCTCTCAGACACCCAGGTCGTCGCGTCAGCTCGACCGGTCGATGAAACCCAATACCCCTGGGCCAACCGCATGGCATTGTGGGCGAATTCTTGGCCCGCATTTCGCCCTGCATAGACCTAGGCAAACCGTCCCGGTCGATGCCCAGGCCAGTATCAGGACTTCCTGCGGGCATGTCAAGTGCGCAAATTCCGTCGCAGGGGGCAAAGTTGACGTCAAATGGGCCCCTGCCGACGGCCTCGCTGCAAGGTCACGAGTTGACGCCGAGTCAGGCTCGCTTCCCGTATGTGAGTCGGATTGGGTGCCTTAGGGGTGCCGGTCGGGTTGGTGAGCTTTGACCCGGCCGACCCGACCTCAGGGGGCGATTCCGAGCAGCCCGGATGCGTTGCCGCCCAACACCGCCTGTTCGGCGGCTGCGTCAAGGCCGGCACCTTCGACAAACGTGACTGGATCGTCCAGGCCCATGTCGAACGGGTAGTCGGTGCCCATCAGCACCTGGCTGGGTCCGACGAACTCAACCAGCTGCCTCAGAACCTGCGAATCATGGACGACGGTGTCGTAGAAAAGCCTGCGCAGTGAGTCTCCGGGTGGGCCCTGCAGTCGTGACCGGGCTGCGGGCTGCACCCGCCAGGCGCGGTCGAGGCGCCCCCGCAGAGAGGGCAGGGCGCCGCCCCCGTGGGACAACAACACACGCAACTCGGGGTGCCTCTCGAGCGCTCCTGAGAAGACCAAATGGGCAGCGGTGAGACCCGTTTCGAGCGGATTACCGGCGGCGTTGGCTAGATAGTAGGACCCCATGGTGGGCGACTGGATGCCACGCAGGGTGGGATGGACGAAGACCAGCGCGCCCAGCCTCTCCGCCGCCGCCCAGACCGGCTCGAAGGCGTCGTCGCCGAGGTGAAGGCCGCCGATAGTGGCCGCAACCTCGATGCCCTTGAGTCCGAGGTCCATCACCCGCTCCAGCTCCGAGGCGGCCAGGGTGGCCGATTGCATTGGCACCGACCCCAGCGCGCTGAGGTGGGGGCCGGTCAGCTCCGCGAACGCCCGGTTCTGGTCGCGGCAGGCGCTCAGCGCCTCACTTTCCGACCCGATCAGGTCGCCCAGCAGCTGCACCCATGGGCACGCGAGCACATGGCCCACGCCGTGGGCGCCGGCATTGGCAAGCAGGTCTTCGATGGAGGAAATGTCGTGAAGGGTGGAGCGGACGGTGGTCCCACCGTACTCAATCAACGGCTTGCCCGCCTCCTGGCGCACCGATGGTGCATCGGGCCGGCGCGACCCCGATTCGCGGGTCAACCGGCGCGGGATGACGTGGACGTGGCAGTCGACGGCGGTAGGGCCTGGCCGGGCCTCGGCGGGACTGGATGACGATCGATCACCCACCAATCGAGTGTAGGATCGCGTCTCCCCCCCTGCTTCCGAAGCGAGTACCGTCACCGCTGCGACCGGCTGCCCAATCCTTGCCGTCGAGTCATTGATTGCCGCTCCCGCCATGCCAGCCTCATCCCGCATCCCGTCAGCCGATCGCCGCGCGAATTGACCCGCACCTTCGTCATTCGCCATCGTTTGATTGGACCGCTCTGCGCCTCCCCCTCATGGACGTACCGACCCAGATCCAGCAACCTCATCCCAGCTCCCGCTTTAGCCAGTCGGCCATCATGGTTCTCGATTCGAAGGCCTGGTTGGTGACCCCGTGGTTGCCGTGATCGTAGGCGGCCAGGGTCACGCCGGCGACGCCTTCGACGATCCGTTCCGCCTCGGAGAAGGGGATGATGCCGTCAAGCCGCCCGTGAACGATCAGGGTCGGACACTGCACGCGCTCGATTCCGGTCAGAGTCAACTCTGAGGCGCGGCCGCGGGCCTCCTCGTCGCTCCGGGATCGGGACCGAGTCTGGAAGGCGGCCCTGGTCAGACTGGTCAGGCCATCCCAGACGTCGCCAAAGGTGTGCGGGCCGGCCAATCCTATAGCTGCCCTGAGGCGACTCTCGCGGGCGGCGGCCCGGACTGCGTAGTAGCCTCCCAGGCTGACGCCGAACAGCCCGATCCGGGCTGCGTCGAGGTCGCTGCCAGCCTCAATCCAGTCCACCATCGCCGTCACCGGGCGCTCGTAGGCGGGTTCGATGGGGAGCGCGTACTCGGACTCACCCTGTCCCGGGCCGTCGACGATCAGAGTTGCCATGCCTCGGCGTAGGAACAGGTCGGCCGACGACTGCATCTCCTCCTTGACCGAGTCGAGCCCCGGCACCATGATCACCACTGGGGGGTGGACCACGCCCGCGGGTCGGCGCAGGAGAGCCGGTAGCCCGATTCCCGGCCGGTACGGTATCTCGACCCGCTCGGCGGGGGGCTCGAGGGTCCACATGCCGCGAGCGAAGCACTCGACGGTTCGATCGCTCGCCGCCCGCTGCTGCCGCGGGTCGTCCATGAAAACGAACTTGCCGAAGTGGTAGCAGAGCGCAGCCCGCACCCAGGCCTGGCCAGCGGTCACTCGATTGTCCGCTGCCTCCGCCGCGGCCGCCATGCGCTCGAACTCACGTCCGCTCTCAGACCACTGCTCGCACCACTGCTCCCAGCGGTCGATTCGGGCCAGGGTCGCCTGAAAGGTGCCAAGGTCGACACCGTTGGTCACAAAGCGCGCCATCCAGTGAACCTTCGCCGCAGCGACCCGCGGATCAGCGACCGGGGAACTGGCCTCAGACGTGGTCATTGTGCACCTCCCGCGGCCTTGGACCGCGTTCCCAGATCTCGGCCAGCCAGTCGACGACAAATGGCCCCCTCGTCCAAATGCCGTTGCAGACGTGGACCCAACCGCGAGCAATTGTAGGCCTCGTACCTCGGGAGCGATCCCGGGAAGCATCTAATCGTCGGAGCGGATCGGGGCGCTGCCCGGCCATGAGCGCTGGGCCTCTTGGCGGCGCTGGGTACAATAGGCAACCCACCCGCGGTTGTGGCGCAGCACCCGCCTACGAACCAGCTGGTGAGCGCCGGGGCGGCGCTAACTCATCCAGCGCGACTGCGAGCGAGGACGTCGATGGCCGGATTCCTGGCCATCCTGCCCCAACACTCGGGAGATACATAACCCTGGTGGGGTTCGGCAATTCCTATTCTTCAGCCGCAGGCTGCGCGGTTGACCCGATGAGTGTGCGCCCGATCGACACTTGAGTTGGTCCGGCCGCCGAGCAGAGAAATTGCCATCTGGCCGGGCACCCCGACCCCATGGACTGCTGCCAGTGGGGCCAGTCAGGGTATTGCCCGAGGCGCCTGACCGCCGTGATCGAGCAACCCCGTCACGCGGTCCAGGAACCCGCACACCGAGGATTCCGCCAGTTTATGTAGAACGGCCTGATCGATGGAGGCGCCCAGCCTGCCCCCCGGGGGTGAGTACCGAGCGTCGAGGCGGAGACTGCATCCCGCCGGCTGGCGGCGTTCCAGGCGACGGTGCCCCTCAAGCTCGGGATACAACTCAGCATGTCGGGCTGCCCGCCATTGAATGCGCACCGTCACCCCGTAGGCGTACCGCTCGACATTGCCGGTGGTGACCACGATGCGCCGCCGAATTCGGCGCCCGGCCTGCTCGACTGAAATTTCAGCCGTGTTTGCCTGGCCCTGACGCGTGAACCCGGGCAACCATTCTTGCGGCCCCGCCCGAAGCACGCTCTCCAGAGTTTCATAGGGCCCGCTCAGGACCCGAAGCAGATGAAGTTCAAGCCCCTCCCGCACAATCTCAGCCTACCCCGTCGGGCATGCTCCAAATGCCAGCCCAGTTGCAAGCGCACGCTGGGCCCGGACACTCCCCGGGGGCTTGGGACGCCGAGAGTCGGCGGGAGATTGGAAGCCGGCCCCGGGAAATCGGGAAGCCCCCGCTGCGGCCCGCGGCAGCGCCGCCTCAACTCATCCCGCCGGGGCCCCGGCGGGGTCGCCGGGAGGATGGCCACAGCGGTGAGAACCAGGAGATGGCCATCCAGATGGCAACGGCGACCCAGGCCGCCGCGGCCAGCCAGATCTCGATCCGAGCAATATCGCCCAAGAGCAGGAGCCGTGCCGCGCGGCCGTAATCATCGGTTGCCACTGCGTACATGCCGAGGGGAAACACCATGCTCCAAAGGGTCTCCTCGAATTTTGGAGCGGACAGCTTCGCGTATCGCCAGATCGTGAGCAGGATCAGGAAGGGGAACCACCAGGTTCCAAAGGCCCACAGGAAGAGGGTCATGCCCTCGACGGTTGAGCGCGCGGCGAGCAGCGAGGGGAGGTACTGCGGCAGTCGAAGCAGTGTTGAGCCGGCCACCACGGTGATTGCGGTTGCTCCCATGGTGATCCAGTAGGGAGGCGTCGCATGGACCGGATCAAGGGGCGCCAGGACCAGTCGAGCCAGGATGATGCCCATCAGGAGCAGGTAGAGGAGGGCGCCAAAGGCCCACAGTGAGACCGCCACCAGAGCCACCAGTCGGGCCTCCAGACCCAGGCTCAGGCCGAGGGTCGAGACGGCAACGGACACCGATTGGGTGCCGACCACCCAGATCAGCCAGGTCCCGTTCACCGCCGCTGGGGGAGCCGGCTTGACCGCGGCCAGCACCACCCGGGCCAGGATGCCGTAGGCCAGCAGCAGCCAGGCCGCTGCTGCCACCACCGCCAGGCCCGCGGCGAGATCTTTGAGCCCGGCCGAATCGAGCCTCAAAGCGAGCACATTCGAGCCGGCCACGAAAGTGAAGAAGGCGAAGGCGCGCTCGGGCCGGGCGGTGTCGGCCCACATCTGGCGGGGGAAGTAGGCGCCGCGAAGCACAAAGAGCACGCAGAGGACCAGGTAGCCCAGCCCGGCGATGGCCAGCAGCCCCAACGACAACGGCTGCTGACCGAACCGAGCCAGCGCGATGGACATGATTCCGGTCGCCATGACGAAGGCGAACGAGCCGGGGGCCAGGTCGGACAGGCGGCGGCCAAGTCGTTCTCGCGAAAGCAGCCGGGCGGAAGCTGGTAAAGCTTCCGCGGGGGCGGGCGCTCCCGGCTTGGATTGGGGCTCCCGCGGGCTCAAGCCAGCCTCGTCAGCGGCGCCGCCGACGACGGCGAGCACCACTCACAATCCGGCGCCGGGAGTAACGCCACGCCCGGACCCCAGATAACCAGAGGCCGCTGCCAGCAGTCGACCCCGCCCGTCAGGATCGTCGCTCCAGCCAATCCCGGCCTCGTCCAACTTCAGATCGACCAGGCTGGCGGCAACTCCTCACCTCGCCAAATGTTAGTTTGTCGTCTTTTGGAAAGTGGGATGGGGCGGGAGCCAAGCCCAGGGATCTAATCGGTGATCGGTTTTCGTTCGACGTGACGGTGCGGGCGGGGGCCACTCGAAAGCTGGCCACCTGACCGCCTCGTGAAGGGGAAGGCGCATGCTGGAGAGGGACCAAAGAATGGGTCAACGAAACCGCCCAGGAGGTGCGTGATGAGAATCAACTACGGCACGGAGATGCCCGAGGCGCAGGAGGCGATGATCCACCTGCAGCATGTGGTTGAGGGCAGCGGACTGGAGCCAGGGCTGCTGGAACTGGTGAAGATTCGCGCCTCTCAGATCAATGGCTGCGCCTTCTGCCTCGACATGCACACCAAGGACGCCCTCGCCATCGGCGAAGAGCCTCAGCGTTTGCATTTGCTCGCCGCCTGGAGGGAGGCGCCCGGCTTCACGGTTCGAGAGAGGGCCGCGCTGGCGTGGTGTGAGAGCCTGACCCTCATAGCCGATACGGGGGCTCCGGACGCCACCTACGAGGAGGTCGCCGCGCGGTTCTCGCCGCGCGAGATGGTCGCCCTGACGACCGCCATCATCGTCATCAACGGTTGGAACCGGCTTGCGGTCGGTCTCCGTTCCCCGGTCGGGTCTTATCGCTCCAAGCGCCAACCGGCCCACCTGACTGAAGTTCCAACACACCAATGAGAGTGGTTCCGCGGTGGTGACCTGGCTCAGCACCCGGGTCGGACGCAGGGTCTCGTCTCCCAGGCGGCGTTACTGGATGGCAATTGGACTGCAAGCGGTGTGCATGCTCGGCTTCTTCAGCCTGCGCCTGTACTCCGACTACACAGGCGTGCGCCAGCCGCACATCCTTGAAGGAGCGCTGCTCTCGGTGGGCGTGTGTGGACTGATACTCGCGCTGGCCTTCGGCATCACGGCGGTGTGGCGGTCCGCGCCATCGCGATCACGTTTCACGGCGGTCTTCGTTCTCGGCGGAGCCTTGCTGGCGATCGGCACATTCACCACCGTGTACCTGGCGAGCCGCTAAGCCGATCAGGGCGACCAGAATTTCCCATCCGCGCCCGGGTGGCCCAACGCCCACCGTGCCTCTTTCATAGGAAACTGCCAGCCACCCATCGCGTGCTGGACGACACCAACGAGATACCGATAGTTCCTTCCCTCCATCCGTGTCGATGTAGGGCTTTGATTTCCACGTGCGTTTCTCCAGACTGCAAGGCGGGGTGCTCCTGTTGAGGCTTCGGGCTGTGACAATCCCTAGCCTCGCAGGGGGGCCTCCTTGCGCTCACCAATCCGACGACTCCGGCCCTACCCGGACTGTTCAG
>Ga0207933_1002824_pt1 | contig 10810 bp, 9 predicted proteins | sample NGESurdeep092012_4_FD_184488 | JGI IMG/M metagenome (GOLD analysis project Ga0207933, IMG submission 184488) | Arctic peat soil microbial communities from Barrow, Alaska - NGEE Surface sample F53-3 deep-092012 (SPAdes) | ecosystem: Environmental > Terrestrial > Soil > Wetlands > Peat ...
GACGCGCAGCCCAGCCTTGACAGGCGTCTGATCGAGGAGCTCGCCACCCTCAGATTCGTCGAGGAGAAAGCCAACGTCTTGTTCATCGGGCCACCCGGTTGTTGAGCGCCGTTCGTTTTGAGTATGGGACGGCAGCTTCGCGCCGTTTGAGGTGGTGATGGCGCTGCTGCCTCGGTAGGTCGGCGTCGGCGTGGGTGTGGTAAGTATGCAACACGAGCCGCCCCTTCCCGGCCGCGACCACGTCTGGGAGAGTTCGGCGCGTTGATGATCTTCGATGCTCTCGATCGCGATCACCCCAGAGCGTGTGGAGGCCGCGCTGGCGGCTGGGGAGCTTGTGTGCCCGGCCTGCTCGGGGCGATTGTCGCCGTGGGGGTTTGCTCGCTCGCGCGAGGTGCGGCTGGCGCACGAGGTTCGGCGTCTGTCGCCACGCCGGGCGCGCTGCGTCGGGTGCGAGACCACGCACGTGCTCTCACCGTCATGGACGGTTGCCCGTCGGCGCGATGGGGCGGAGGTGATCGGCGAGGCGCTGCGTATGGCTGCCGAAGGCGTCGGGCATCGCCCGATCGCGTGGCGGCTGGGACGGCCGGAGGGGACGGTTCGTGGCTGGCTGCGGGCCGCCCGCCAGCGCGCCGAGAGCTTGCGTGCGTGCGCGACCCGACGGATCGTCTCGCTGGACCTGGAACCCGTCGCGGTGGTCCCGGCCGGCAGCAGTCTGGGCGACGCGGTCGAGGCGATGATGCTCGCTGTTCGTGCGTGGGCGCTGCGGTTCGGCCGCGATGACATCGGCCCGTGGGTGGAAACGGCCACTTGCACTGGCCCCACCGCGGAACCCTGAACTGGCCCCACCCCGCGCTGGTTGTTGGTGTCTGTAGATGACCCCCGATCGACCCCGGCTGTGGGGTTTCGGCGGGCTCGGAGCGCAGCGAAGCCCGTAGGGCGAGCGGAGCGGTGTGCTGGGCATGGCGTTTGAGATCGGAGGTGGAAGTCCTGTCCTGGGACCCTGACAGGGGGAACCCAACATCGATGAGGCAAGGGCGCGGCCCGGAGTTCACCGGGCGGTCCCAGTGCGGCTGTTTGCGCTGCGGGGCTTCCGTGAGGGCGGGTCTGAAGGAAGCCGTAGGTGTGTCGTGGTCACGAACGAGAGTGAAGCGCCGTAAGGCGTCCTTTGGGTGGGTGAGCTGGCCGCCAGCAGCGATGCCCTGTTCCTGTCGGTCCCGGGGGCGTATTGGCGACGTGATCGCGGCGAAATCTCAGCGTCTTACCCCAGGAGGTCTGCTGGGTTCCAGTCGTTTGGCTGGTAGGCCGGAGAACGAGAGGACGACGGTTGATGGCCCAGCAGAAGTCGGAGGATCGCGTACTACTGGAAGGCGGGGCAATGCCCGCTGAGCGTGCCGGGTCGAGTCCCGGCGGGCAAGGGAAGGCGATCCCGGTTGAGCAAACGGCGTGGCAGCTTTGCCTGCCGATCGCGACAGCAGAAGACCCGGAAGGGTCCGCTCGCGTGGTGGCCTCGAACCTGTCGGGGACCGGCCAAGCGGGGGTGTCGCTACCCGACCAGAGCCCGCCGGCGCGTCATCGAGGGGCCCCCTTGTCTTTGCGTTGGATGCCGTGGCGGAAGCGCCATGACTCGGTGCCGGTCTCGACGATGTGGGCGCGGTGGGTGATGCGGTCGACGACGGCCTTCGCCAGGCGCGCGTCGGGGAAGACTTTGGTCCACTCCCCCAATGGGAGGTTCGTAGTGACGATCAGGCTGGCTCGCTCGTTTCGCTCTGAGATGACCTGGAAGACGAGCTGGGATATCTCCCGATGGCGGGCGAGGCCGCCGCGCATCTCTTCCAGGTCATCAGCCGCCGCTACCAGGGCGGATCCATCGTTTTGACGACCAACAGGGACATCACCGGCTGGGGTCAGATCTTCGAGGACACGAGCGTCACGGCGGCGATGCTCGACCGTCTCCTTCACCACGCGACCGTCGTTACCACGAAGGGAACGCAGGCGCATATCGTTTGACGGTCGGGGTTCGGGGTCGGGGTTGCTGGGTGGTGAGTGCAAATCCCCTCTCACCCGAACAGACGTTCGGGTCCTCGGGCAGCCCACTTGCCGCTTACGCCCACTATTTCGTCGTTATTGCCACCTTACGACGGGAATTTCGTCATAATAACCGTCGATGCCCCGTCTTACGACGACTTTTTCGCTTGGCGATCAGCCTGAGGTCTTCTTCTCGACGACGCCAACCTCGCGGGCGATTCGCCGCCATCTGGAGGCGGGCGAAGTGAGGAAGATCGCCGCACGCCTGTACACGAGGAACCTCACCGATCCGCTCGAGGAGATCGTACGCCGTCGGATCTGGGAGATCGCGGCGGGATACTTCCCGCGCGCCGTGATCGCGGACCGGACGACCTTCGAGCTGCGCCCCGCGGGCCCCGAGGGATCGGTGTTCCTCTGCTCGGGCAAACGCCGCATCGTGCGCCTGCCGGGCGCGGTGCTCAACTGCAGGCTTGGACCGGGCGCGGCGACGGACGACCAGCCGTTCATGGCCGGGGGGCTGTACCTCAGCTCGTGGCCCCGGCGGTTTCTCGACAACGCCCGCCCCTCGCGCGCGCGCACCGGCGTACCCCGCACGTTGAGCCCCGCCGAGCTGGAGCGCCAGCTGCAGGCGGTGCTCGTCAACCAGGGCGAAGACGAGCTCCTGCGGCTGCGCGACGAGACGCGCCGGCTGGCTCCCGAGCTCGGCGCCGAACCGGAGAGCGCTCGCTTGAGCTCGATCATCGGCGCGCTGCTCGGCACGCAGGAGGACCGGCTGATCACCGCCGGCGCAAGAGCGACCCGCGCCGGACGGGGCTGGGACGAAGCTCGCCTGCCGCTGTTCGATGCCCTGCTGGCGGCGCTTAACGAGCACGTGCCTGTCAGCCGGCCCGAGCGCCCGGCCCACATGGGCGCGCCGTTCGCGTTCTTCGAGGCGTACTTCTCGAACTTCATCGAGGGCACCGAGTTTCTCGTGAGCGAGGCCGAGGAGATCGTCTTCGCGGGCACGATCCCCGTCGACCGGCCGGCGGACGCGCACGACATCCTGGGCACGTTCGACCTCGTATCCGACGTCGCCGCCCGAGCCGCGGCGCCGCGCGATCTCGACGCGCTCGAGGGCATCCTGCGATCGGCCCACGCGCGGATGCTCGCCGCGCGTCCCGAGGTCTCACCGGGCGAGTACAAGCGTCGCGCGAATCGCGCGGGAGAGACCGAGTTCGTCTCCCCTTCGCTGGTTCGCGGCACGCTGGAGCGCGGCCTGGATCGCTACCTGGCCCTCCCGCCGGGCTTTCAACGCGCCGTCTTCGCGATGTTCCTGATCTCCGAGGTACACCCGTTCGCCGACGGCAACGGGCGCGTGGCGCGAGTGTTGAGCAATGCCGAGCTGACCGCCGCCGGACAGCAGCGCCTGATCGTCCCCACCGTGCTCCGCGAGGACTACCTCCAGGCGCTACGCGCAATGTCGCGTCAAGCCAATCCGACGCCGTTGATCAGGGTGCTCGACCGAGCCCAGAACCTGTGCGCCCAACTCGACTGGAGCAGCCTCGACGGGGCGGAGGCGCAGCTGCGCTCCTCCCATGCCTTCGAGACACCCGCCGACGCCGAAGCGGCCGGCGTGGTTCTGCGTCTGCCGGACGAACGCTGAAACCGACGCCCTACCCCTCGATCGCGGCGAACACCTCGTCGAGCAGTTTCTGCCGGTCCGCCAGCTCGTAGTGCTCGGCGAGGAAGCGGTCGGTAGCCGCGCGCGAATCGCCGTTGAGCGCCATGTTCAGCGCGATCAGGCGGGCGCCGTCGAGATCGCCGTTGCCCTCGCTCGACTGGGGCGCCGGCGAGGGTGCGGGCGAAGCCGCGGGCGGGACCGATGTCGCGGACTCGGACGCCGGCGTCGCGGCGGGGACGAACTCGGAGTGGCCCTGGCGCACGGGCGCCTCGCCGCCCAGCCCGGCCCCCTCCGCAGCGGCGGGCGCCGCGGACGTGGGCTCGGACACCGGCGCGGGGGAGGCCGTGGGCGATCCCTCCCCAGCGCTCTCCCCGGCGCGCCCGGCGGCGGCGTCGTCGTAGAGCTCGCCCATGTTCGTCTCGACCGTCGACAGGTCGCCCGCCAGCCGCGAGGCCCCATCGCGCAGCGCGGCGACGAGCGCGGCAGACTGCGCGTCCATCGACTCGACGCGCTCGATCAGCACGGCGGTCGCGCGGGCGACCGCCGCCACGTGCGCCTGGGCGCGGGCGATCGCGTCGGCGCGCGTGCGCTCGGCGTCGGCCGCGGCCTGCTCGCGCGCCTCGCGCGCGTCGTCGGCGGCCTTCCGCTCGATCTCAGCCGCGGTCGCCTCGGCGGCCTCGAGGATCCCCTGCACCTGCGTCCCGGCGCTCGATCCAAGCGTCTCCCCCGCACGGCTTTCTAGCGCGTAGCGCAGCTCCTCGACCTCGGCCGCGATCGTCCGCAGATGCGCGTCGACGGCCGCGGGGTCATACCCCCGGCGGCCGATCGGAAAGTCGCGCTTCTCGATGCTCTGGCGGTCGAGCTCCACGGTCGCAATCCTACATGCGCCGCAGGTCCGACTCAGACAGTCTCCGGCGCCGGGGCCTCGCTCTCCTGAATCTCGCGCAGATCGCGTCGTAGCTCGCGCAGCTCGTCCCTGAGTTGGGCGGCGTACTCGAAGCGCAGGTCCTCCGCCGCGACGGCCATCTCCTCCTCGAGCTCGACGACCATCCGCTCGAGCTCATGGATGGGAACCCCACCCACCCGCTCCTTACCCGCGCGCCTGCGCTCGGTTCCGCGCCGGCTGCGTCCGCGTTTCGGGACCTTCGAGTCGGACTGGAGGAACTCCGCGATGTCGGAGATGCCCTTGACGATCGTCGCGGCGGTGATCCCGTGCTCCTCGTTGTAGGCGAGCTGGATCGCGCGGCGGCGGTCGGTCTCGGAGATCGCGGCCTTCATCGCCTTCGTCTCCTTGTCGGCGTACATCAGCACCGTCCCCTCGATGTTCCGCGCGGCGCGGCCGATCGTCTGGATCAGCGAGGTCTCACCCCTGAGGAAGCCCTCCTTGTCGGCGTCGAGGATCGCCACCAAAGAGACCTCGGGCAGGTCGAGCCCCTCGCGCAAGAGGTTCACGCCGACGAGCACGTCGTACTCCCCCAGCCTGAGATCCCGGATGATCTGGATCCGCTCCAAAGTGTCGATCTCAGAGTGCAGGTAGCGGGTCTTGAAGCCCATCTCGAGCAGGTACCCCGACAGGTCCTCCGACATCTTCTTCGTCAGCGTCGTCACCAGCACGCGCTCGTTGCGCTCCACACGCACGCGGACTTCGTTCATCAGGTCGTCGATCTGGTTCTTCGTCTCGCGCACCTCGACGCCCGGGTCGACGACCCCCGTCGGGCGCACGATCTGCTCGACCACGTTCGTCGATCTGGTCCGCTCGTACTCGCCCGGCGTGGCCGAGACGAACAGCAGCTGCGGGGTGATCGAGAGGAACTCCTCGAAGCGCTGCGGACGGTTGTCCATCGCGCTCGGCAGGCGGAAGCCGTAGTCGACGAGCGTCTGCTTGCGCGAGCGGTCGCCCTCGAACATCCCGCCGATCTGCGGCACGGTCTGGTGGGACTCGTCGATCAGGCAGATGAAGTCCTTGGGGAAGTAGTCGATCAGGCAGTACGGCCGCTCCCCGGGTTGGCGCCCGTCGAGGATCCGCGAGTAGTTCTCGATCCCCGAGCAGAACCCCATCTCGCGCAACATCTCCATGTCGTACTGCGTCCTCTGTCTGAGGCGGTGGGACTCGAGCTGCTTGCCTTCCTGCTCGAGCTCCTCGCAACGCGCGTTCAGCTCGCGCCCGATCGCTTCGACGCCAGCCTCGATCGTGCCCTCCTTGACGTTGTAGTGCGTCGCCGGCCAGATCGCGACGTGCTCGAGGTCGTCCTCGATCAGCTCGCCCGTCAGCGGGTCGAAGTGCTGCAAGCGCTCGACCTCGTCGCCGAACAGCGTCGCGCGGTAGGCGGACTCGGCGTAGGCGGGGAACACCTCGAGCGTCTCCCCCTTCACGCGAAAGCCCCCGCGCGAGAGCACCGTGTCGTTGCGCGTGTACTGGATCGATACGAGTTTCCTGAGCAGCCGCTCGCGGTCGATCGTCTCCCCGCGCCGCAGGATCTGCATGTTCATCTCATACGTCTCCGGCGAGCCCAGCCCGTAGATGCAGGAGACCGAGGCGACGACGATCACGTCGCGGCGCGCGAACACCGCCGCCGTCGCCGCGTGGCGCAAACGGTCGACCTCCTGGTTGATCGCGGAGTCCTTCTCGATGTACAAATCCCGGCTGGGGACGTAGGCCTCGGGCTGGTAGTAGTCGTAGTAGGAGACGAAGTACTCGACTGCGTTGTCGGGGAAGAACGTCCTGAACTCGTTACACAACTGCGCCGCCAACGTCTTGTTGTGCGCGATCACGAGCGCCGGGCGCTGCACCTCCTGGATCACGCCCGCCATCGTCATCGTCTTCCCCGTGCCGGTCGCGCCGAGCAGCGTCTGAAAACGCTCGCCCTGCTCGATGCCCGCGGCCAGCCCCGCGATCGCCTTCGGCTGATCGGCGGTCGGAGTGAAGGTCGTGTCGAGACGGAAGTCGGGCATCGCGATGCTCCACGTTAGCGACGGCCCGACCGGCAGCCTCTACAATCGTCTCGATGGCCATCGACGTCGTATTGCCCGCCGCCCAAGCTCATCGCTTCTCACTGGAGGAATACCACCAGCTGATCGAGTCGGGCGGCTTTGACGAGGACTCGCGCGTAGAGCTGATCGAAGGAGTGATAGTCGACATGCGCCCGAAGACGGCCGAGCACGAGAACGCGATCACATGGCTGATGCGCTGGCTGATCTCAGCGGTCGACCCCGCGCGGTTCGAGGTGGGCGTGCAGAGAGCCCTCACGCTCGTCGGCTCCGAGCCCGAACCGGACCTCGTCGTGATCCCGCTCGACGCGCCCCGGCCCTACCATCCGGGGACGGCCACCCTGGCGATCGAGGTGGCAGTGTCCTCACGGGACCGCGACCTGCGCCAGAAGCCTGTGCTCTACGCCCAAGCCGGCATCGACGAGTACTGGGTCGTGGACCTCGACGCCGGCCTCATCGTGGTGCATCGTAACCCCACGGACAAGGGCTATGAGGCGATCGCAGAGGTCCCGGCGGACGGCGCCGTGCAGGCGCAGGCCCTCGAGCTACCGCGGTTGGACGTTGCCGAGCTGCTCGCCGCGGCACGGCGGCGCTGAAGCTTCGCGCCGGCCTGTCCGTCGCCGTGCCTAGCTCAGCCCGAGCTGCCTGGCGTACGTCGCGCGGTATTCCTTCTGCGCCTGCAGCACGCGCTGCGCGTACGCGCGCGTCTCCGAGAAGGGGATCTCCTCGATCGTCAGCTCGCCCCCTTCGGCGCGCGCCTTGGCGACCCATTTGTCGACGTTCGCGAGGCCCGCGTTGTACGCGGCGACGGCCAGCATCTCGTTGCCGTCGTAGTGATCGAGCAGGTAGCGCAGGTAGTAGCTGCCGTAGGCGACGTTGATCTTCGGCGTGCCGAGGTCACTCGTCGTGAAGCTGTATCCGCCCGACAGTTTCGCCAGGAATTCGGCCGTTTCCGGCTCGATCTGCATCAGACCCTCCGCGCCCGCGGAGGAGGTGCGCGGTTCGAATTTCGTCTCCGCGTAGATCACCGCCGCGATCAGCGCCGGGTCGAGGTGCTTTGCCTGCGCCTGTTCGCGGATCACGCTCGCGTCGCTCAGCGGCAGTTCGTTGATCGCGTGATGCACGCTCGAGACCATCACCCCGATCGCGACCACGGCCGCGATCCCGACGAGCAGGCCCAGCGCGCGCCAGCGGCGCCGCGTGGCCGTCATCTCCCTGGCGTCCCGGCGGACCTCATCTCTCCAGCCTCTCAAGCACGGCCGACGGCCTCACCTGTTCACCTCACCCGGCACGCCGACAACCTCATCTGCCCAGCTCACCCAGCACGACCGACAACTCCCGCTCGAGCTCCTCGACACTGCCGTCGTTCCTCACGACGTACGTCGCCCGCGCCGCCTTCTCCTCCTGGCTCAGCTGACGCGCCGCGCGCTCGGCGGTGAGCTCGTGCCCACGGCTCGCGGCGCGTTGCTCGCGGAGCTCCTCGGCGGCGACGACCGCGATCGTCGCGTCGTAGGCCCCCTCCATCCCCGCCTCGAACAACAGCGGAACCTCGATGACGATCACGCGCGGCGCCGGCTCCAGCGCGCGCGCCTGCGCGAGCCAGCTCCCCATGCGCTCTCCCACCAGCGGCCAGACCGTCGCCTCCAGCCACGCCCTGCCGTCCTCGTCGGCGAACGCGCGCCGCGCGACCTCGGCACGATCGACGACTCCGCCCGGCGCCACCTCCTCGCCCCAGCGCGCGAGCACCGCGTCGCGCAGCTGCGCGCCTTCGTACAGCTCGTGCACAACCGCGTCACTCGACTGCACCGCGGCGCCCAATCGCTCCAGCGCCTTCAGCGCTGTCGACTTCCCCGCGCCCAACCCCCCCGTCAAGCCGATCAGGGGGACGTTCTCCTCCAAGCTGCTCGAGCGCCTTCGCCGGCTTGGCCGTCGGGGGCCGAGTCAGTCCTGCGCGGGCTCTGCGGCGGACTCGGGCTCTGCGGCCGGCTCGGCCGTGGCCTCGGGCACCTCAGCGGGCTCGGTGCTCGTCTCGGCCTCGGCGGCGGGCGCCTCTGGAGCAACCTCGTCGGACTCTGGCGCAGCCTCGGACTCGGGTGGCGCCTTCACGGTCTCGGCCTCGGCCTCGGCGGCGGGCTCGGGCGCTGCGTCGGCTCCGGTCTCAGTCTCAGCGGTTTCGGTCTCGGTCTCGGGCGCTGCGACCTCGGCGCTCGCCTCCGCGGTGATCTCCTCGGCCTCCGCGACAGTTGCGTCCTCGCCCTCCCCCGCGGGAGCGTCCTCTTCACCGGGGCGCGAGAGCGGCAGGATCTGGTCCTCGACGCGCTTTGCCGAGAGGCTCAGGCGGCGGCGCTCGGAGTCGATCTCGAGGATCTTCACGCGGATCTCGTCGCCCGGGTGGACGACCTCGCGCGGGCTTTCCACGTGGTGGGGGGCGAGCTCGGAGATGTGGACGAGCCCCTCGACGCCGTCGAGGATCTCGACGAACGCGCCGAACGTGACGACCTTTGTGACCTTCCCCGCGAGCTCGTCGTCGATGTTGTAGGTATCGACGATCCGCTGCCACGGATCCTCCTGGGTCTGCTTCAGGCCCAGCGAGATGCGCTGACGGTCACGGTCGATGTCGAGCACCTTCACCTTCACGGTGTCGCCGATCGTGAGGATCTCCGACGGGTGGTTGACGTGCGACCACGACAGCTCGGAGATGTGGATCAGCCCGTCGATCCCGTCGAGGTCGACGAACGCGCCGAAGTCGACGATGTTCGAGATCTGCCCCTCTACGACCAGGCCGGGCTGCAGGCGATCGAGGATCTGCTGGCGGACCTCCTTGCGCTCCTCCTCCAAGACGGCGCGGCGCGAGAGCACGACGTTGTTGCGCGAGCGGTTGAGCTCGATCACCTTGCTCTCGATCTTCGTGCCCATGTATTCGTCGAGATTCGGCACGCGGCGGATGTCGACGAGCGAGGCGGGCAGGAAGCCGCGCACGCCGAGATCGATGATCAGGCCGCCCTTGACGACCTCGATCACGGTGCCCTCGACCGGCTCGCCGGACTCCGCTGCGGTTTCGATCCGTCGCCACGCCTTCTCGAAGCGCGCGCGCTTCTTCGACATCATCAGGCGGCCGTCCTGATCCTCCTTGATCAGGACGATCGCATCGACCTCCTCGCCGAGGTGCACCTCGTCCTTGGGGTCGACCGACTTGCGGATCGACAGCTCGTTCGCCGCGATCACGCCCTCGGACTTGTAGCCGATGTCGACCAGCACCTCGTCCTTGTCGATCCTCACGACGTGCCCGGTGACGACCTGGCCCTCCTCGATCGGCTGGAAGGTGGCGTCGTAGTTCGGGACGATCTGGCCGTCGATTTCCAGCAGGAGTCCGTTCGACCCCTCGACCACGCGAGCGTCGGGTTGCTCAATCAGCGTTTGCACCGGCGTAGCCTAGCGCAGGCGGGGCATCCACCACCCGATGGGCGCTCGTATGATTGGACGATGCCTGTCAGAGCCACGAAGCGGGGCGCCGAACGCACGTCCTTGGAGCAACGCGACTGCGACGTGCTCGTCTGCGGAGCGAGCTTCGCCGGGCTCGCCGTCGCGCGCGAACTGGCGGGTTCGGGCGCGAAGGTCCTGATCCTCGACCGCTACGAACTCGGCGAGCGCCAGACCTCGGCCTGCGCGATGCCGACGCTGTGGCTCGACGCGCTGGCGCTCGGCGGCTCGCTGCTGCAGACGTTCGATGAGCTCGTCACGCACACCCCCTTCCGCACCTCGCGCTGGGCGCTCCCCTGGTCCTTCTCGACGTTCGACTACCGCGAGCTGTGCGCGCTGCTCTGGGCCCAGTCCGGGGCGGGCGAGAGCGAATGCGAGCTCGAGACCGCGACCATCACCGGCCGCGACGGCTGCACCGTGCACACCGACCGCGGCGACCTGCGGGCGCCCCTGATCGTCGACGCGCTCGGCTGGCGACGTGTGCTGTCGAACGCGGCGCCGATCCAGCCCCCGAACGCGCCGATGTCGCGTGGCCTGGAGGTCCACCCCGCCGGGAGCGGCGCGGAGCTCGAGCTGTGGATCGACCCCCGCTACATCCGCTCCGGCTACGCCTGGAGCTTCCCCGCGCGCGATGAGCTGCGCGTCGGCGTGGGCTCC
>Ga0207933_1002825_pt1 | contig 10807 bp, 9 predicted proteins | sample NGESurdeep092012_4_FD_184488 | JGI IMG/M metagenome (GOLD analysis project Ga0207933, IMG submission 184488) | Arctic peat soil microbial communities from Barrow, Alaska - NGEE Surface sample F53-3 deep-092012 (SPAdes) | ecosystem: Environmental > Terrestrial > Soil > Wetlands > Peat ...
CACGGCGTTTTGAGAGGCGCTGTTATTTGGGGTTATCTGGGGTTGGCCAATCGGCTAAATGGTTGCGGGGGTAGGATTTGAACCTACGACCTTTGGGTTATGAGCCCAACGAGCTACCGGACTGCTCCACCCCGCAGTTCGATACTAACAACCTAAGGAAGAGGGGTCAAACCGGGCACAGTCGCTCTTCTCCCGCTCCAATTTTTCGCTTTCGGCCCAGGCTCCGCCAGCCATCCATGGTGGCCCAAATGACGAATTGAATTCTTCCAAGGATGGACAAATCGCTGCGACCTCCGCGAAGGCGGATGTTCCGGACCCAGCCGATCATCACCATCCTCTGCCTACTAACTCAATTATCGAGCACCTTAATGACCGAAAAGCAACTTGGCATCCTGAATACCCGATCTCTTCTCCCTAGCCGCGTGGCCTGCCGCTTGGAAGTGCACGGCTCATGGGTGAGTCCAACAGATTTTTTTATCATGACCCCGCGAGCGTCTGCCCTTCATGATGCTGCGACGCCCAAGCGGGACAGCATCGCAGATCATTGTTTCGCGTCGCAGAAAATGTAAGAACACGTCACATTGCGATTGCGGCAGATCCGGAAACACCCTTCGCCCTTCCCTCTCAATAGCTTTCTGCCAGCTTAGCGAAGCAGTCTTCCATTTGGTTGACATTGATCCTTCCCTCCGATAAGTTTGCGTTGCCTACAATTTCGAGCGAATTGCTGGCCGTTCATTATGCCGGGAGCCTTCGCGAGCCGGTGCTGCGCGAGGTGTCCTTCGATTTCGCTGATGCTGTCTCTCCGCAGCAGCCAAACTCACCGAGGCACGGCCGTTTTGATTGCATGTCGCACGGAAAGGGATTATTCAATGCAGGTCTTTCGATCCTTCTCTCTTCCCTCCCGGTTGTCTTCTTCGTGGTTCACTCCGTTGGCATCAGGCATCGCCTTTGTGGCGCTTTTAGTTGCCACCGCTGCGGCAGCGCACGCTGAAGATGGATCCGCTGCATGGCTGCGCTATGCACCGATTTCAAACACCGCGCAATACCGCCGCCTACCATCGCGCATCGCATTTACCGGCGATTCCCCGTCCGACCGGGCGGCCGCCGCCGAACTGCAACACGGCCTCTCCTCCATGCTGGGCCGTCCCTTCACAACCGAGCCCCTGCCAAAGGACTCCCCGGGGCGAGGCAATACCATCGTGCTAGGGTCGTTCACCAACCTTAAGAGTGATTTACCCGCGGCGCTGCGCACTCAGCCGGTGAGCGGAGAGGCCTTCCGCATCAGCTTGCGGAAGCGCGGCTCCCATACGCAACTGTATGTGATCGGGGGAACGCCGCAGTCGGAACTCTATGCCGCGTTTCATCTGCTGGAAGAGGTTGGGGCCGAAAAGTCTATCCCGGCCGAAGACGACGAGTCGCCCTCAGCGCCCGTTCGGTGGGTCGATCAGTGGGACAACCCCAACGGCACCATTGAGCGCGGCTTCGCCGGCCGTTCCATCTTCTTCAACAATGGGCACGTACGGCAGGACATGACCCGCGCCGGCGAGTACGCACGTTTGCTCGCCTCGATCGGCATTAACGGATGCAACGTCAACAACGTAAATGCGGACCCGCAACTGCTAACGACCGAGAACCTGCGCGGGATCGCGCGAATCGCCAATGCCTTCCGGCCTTGGGGCGTCAAGTTGGCGCTTTCCGTACCTCTCTCGAGCCCGGAGACGCTGGGCGGCCTAACGACCTTCGATCCCAAGAACCCGGAGGTCATCGCTTGGTGGCAGAAGAAAGTCGACGAGATCTATACGCTCATCCCCGACTTTGGCGGCTTCACGGTTAAAGCCGATTCAGAAGGCCAAGTCGGTCCGTCAAAGTACGGCGGCACTCCTGCCGACGCCGCGAACATGCTGGCGCGTACCCTCAAACCCCATGGCGGGGTGGTGCTCTACCGGGCATTTGTGTACAACAACCATCTTGACTGGCACGATCTGAAGGCAGACCGCGCCCGTGCTGCCGCCGATATCTTCGGCCCTCTCGACGGAAAATTCGACTCCAACGTCATCATTCAGATCAAGGAAGGACCGATCGACTTCCAGTCGATCGAGCCCGTCTCGCCCCTCTTTGCGGCGCTACGGCATACGCCGGAAGCCATCGAAACCGAGACGGCCCAGGAGTACACAGGCCAGCAGCGGCACATGGTCTGGTTGCCCTCCATGTGGAAGTGGGTGCTCGATACCGACATGCGCGTCGACGGCCGCTACTCGCCGGTGAAGCAGATCTTGTCGGGCAAGCTCTTCCACCAGCCGACCGGCGGCTATGTTTCAGTTGTCAACGTAGGCTTGGATCCCAATTGGCTATACCATCCCATGGCAATGGGGAATCTGTGGGGCTTCGGCCAGCTTGCCTGGAATCCCAACCAATCCCTGCAATCGATTATCGACACATGGACGCGGCTGACCTGGGGCAATAACCCCAAAGTAGACTCCACCATCGATGCAATGCAGTTGGCCTCTTGGCAAAACTACGTGCACTACACCGGCCCCAACGGCATGGGCACGCTAACCGGCGTTGTCGAGTATCACTACGGGCCTTGGATCGAATCGGCGGAGCACAACGGCTGGGGCCAGTGGTTCCGGGCGGAGAAAGATGGCATCGGAATGAACCGCACCGTTGCCACCGGAACCGGCTTTATAGGGCAATACCCGCCGCAGTTGGCAGCTAAGTATGAATCGCTCGCCACCTGCCCCGATGATCTGCTGCTGTTCTTCCATCATGTGCCTTATAACTACAAGCTGCATTCCGGCAAAACACTGGTGCAAAGCATCTACGATACCCACTACGCCGGTGCGCTGGCGGCGGCGGAGTATGTGCCTCAATGGGAATCCTTAAAAGGCTTGGTGGACGATCAGCGCTATGAGAAGACGCTCGCTCTCTTTACTTATCAGGCTGGTGATGCGCTGGTCTGGCGCGACGCTATCAACAATTGGTTTCAGAGCACTTCGGGCATCAAGGACGACAAGGGAAGGGTAGGACATGATCCCTATCGCATCGAAGCCGAAGATATGAAAGCCGTCGGCTATGTGCCCGTGGATGTATACCCCGCGGAGACAGCTTCCGGGGGCAAAGCCGTCATCTGCCACGGCCCGGCAGCCTGCACCTTAACTACAACCATCAACAAACCGGCGGGAAAATATGACATCGCCGTGCAGTACTTCGACATCTGGGATGGCGTCTCCAAATACGATCTGCTCATCAATGGGAAATCGGTTGCTACCTGGGCCGCCGATAATACCCTGCCTCCGGTGGCGCCCGATCCCAACCTCAATGGCCCCGACAGCACGCGCTTTACCGCCCATGGAGTCTCGCTGAAACCCGGCGACACGCTGGTGCTGAGCGGCACACCGGATGTGCGGCCGGAGCTGGCGCCAGGTCCTCCTGCTCCGCCACCTCCTGGGACCCCGCGCCGTTTCATGCGGCGCCGCCCCGATCTGCGCGAGCTGGCGCCGGTGGATTACATCGAGATCGGGCCCAACGGCCCCATCACGCCGCAATAGCTGGAGTCAACAGACTATAGCATTTTCACAGCTACTGTGGTGTGGTCAGAATTGGCTCTGTGCAGGCATTCTTTGATGGAATGCCTGCGTTAAGTGTCCCTATTTCGCATACACCAACTGTGAAAATGCTCTAGAGCGGATGCACGATTGCTATGCCCCACCATGGTTCGGAAAGTGCGGCTTTTCCTAAACGGAAAAGCCGCGCATGATGCATTTGCCTCGGGGTACCCCTATCGTGCATCCGCTCTAGTTCTAGGCATTGATGGTTTGTCTCACGCGAAAGCGCTCCATCTTAATGGCCAGCGCCTTCTCGATGCGATGCAGATCGCCCCTTTCCTCCGGCGAGGAAAAGGTGGATGCGACGCCGTGCTTTTGTGCGCGCCCGGTGCGTCCCACGCGGTGGACGAAATCTTCCGCCGCCTTGGGGAGATCAAAATTCACCACATGCGCCACATGATCCACATCGATTCCTCGCGCCGCTACATCGGTGGCAACCAGGATCCGGCGCTGACCTTGAGAAAAGTTGCGCAGTGCGGTGGTTCTCTGCGCCTGCGTGCGGTCGCCATGGATAAGCGCCGCTTCCCATCCGGACCGGCTCAGCCTTCGCGCCACTCGGTCCGCTCCATGCTTCGTGCGCACGAAGACCAGAAAGCTTCCCTCCTCCGACTGCAACAAGTGTTCGAGAAGCTCCTGCTTCTTCGCCGCCGGAACCTCAAAGGAGCGCAGCTTAACGTTCTCCGCCGGCTTCAATGTCGAACCGATTTCGATGCGCACGGGATCTTTCATGTAGTCGTGCACAATATCGCTCACCTGCCGCTCCAGCGTGGCTGAATAGCACAGTGTCTGCCTGCCCCGAGGCAGCATGGAGACGATTCTGCGAATCGCCGGCCGGAAGCCCATATCGAGCATCCGGTCTACCTCGTCCAACACCAGCATTTGCACTTGATCGAGCTTTACCAGCCGGCGGTCCAGGAAGTCCTCCAGACGTCCGGGGGTCGCTACCAGCACTCGGGCTCCGCGACGAATCGCATCCAATTGCGGGCCCTCCGCCAATCCACCGACGATCAACGCGGGCTGCTGGCCGGTTTCAAGCTGGTTATAAACCGCGAGCACCTGCATCGCCAACTCGCGAGTTGGCAGCAGCACCAGGGCGAGGGGGAACTTGCCTGGAAGCTTCTCCAATCGATTGATAATGGGGGCCAGAAAGCTTATCGTCTTCCCGCTCCCGGTTTGCGCTGTCGCCAGTACATCCCGCCCTTCCAGAGCGGGAGGAATGGCTCCAGATTGCACCGGAGTGGGAATAGAAAATTTTGCCGCCGCCAGCTTCTTCTTGAGCTGCGACGAAAGATTGAAATCGTTAAAGTGGTTCACGCTGTCCTTGTGGTTCCCAACCTACACGACGGGCTTACCGTCCCGCAGGGTGGGAACAGAGTGGGTTCTCGGAAGGCTTCGTCCGTTCTGAGAACACGAAGAATCTGGCGTGGGGAAGTTCCGAAGTAATGCTTGCTGGCTCGAAGTTACTGAAAGCTTTTGCCTGCACCGGCTCTGCCGCACGTTGTCCCGGTTCTGCAGAGCATCTGATTGCCCGCTCCCAGCGGGCACCAGCTCGGCGCCGGGCAACTTTCACGCGGAGCAACACTGCTCTCGCGGGAACACCTCACCTCTCAGGTAGGCATCCATGACGCTGAATATCTTTGGCGGGTAATACGAGCAGACAATCTTGCTTTTCCAGGGCGAGACGGCTCATGTCCAAAATCATTGAGCGTGCCTTGATCATAGCACGGCTCCCCTTGCCCCCCCGCTTCCCCGCCGTTTTCAATCATGGTTCGCAGTATGGTTCTCTATCCAGCGAAGCGCCTCAAGCGAAACGGCCTCCCATATGATCTGCTTTGGGAAGGTTCTCCGCCGCCACTCTCGCCTGTTCAGAACAACGCGAAGAATGGCTTTGGCCGTAAGGGGGCCGGATGGAATGCAGCCGACAGTAATCGTCCTTACTTATAATTCCAGTGCGTCGCTACCGGCCACGCTTTCCAGCCTGACCGGGCTCTCCAGCGACATCCACGTCATCGATTCCGGCAGCACGGACGATACGGCGGCGATCGCCCGGTCGTTTGGCGCCGAAGTGCTGGAGCATCCATTTGAGAGCTACGGCCTGCAGCGTAACTGGGCCATCGATCACGTCTCCTGCCGCCACCCTTGGCAACTGCATCTGGATGCCGATGAGCGGCTGACGGACGCGCTGCGAGACGAGATTGCGGCATTGGCGGAAGACGGCTCGGTGGACGGGTACTTCCTGCCCCGCTATGTCAAGTTCCTGGGCCGGCTGCTGCGTCACAATCTGGCTCCCACCTGGCACATGCGGCTCTTCCGGAGCGGCCGCGCCCGCTGCGAGGAGCGTGCGTACGATCAGCATTTCCTCTGCACCGGGGCTACGGCACAGCTCCGGCACGAGATGATCGACGAGATGCGAATGCCGCTCACCGAGTGGACAGCTCGCCACAACCGCTGGTCCGATGCCGAGGTAAAAGAGCTGCTTTCCGGGGAGAGCGCGCACCGGGTGCAGGCCAATCTCGCCGGGAATGTCGTCGAGCGCAAGCGAGCCATGCGGAAGATTTATGAGAGCACTCCCCTTTTCGTTCGGCCGTTCGCGCTCTTCCTTTACCGCTATCTGTCAGGCGGTTTCCTCGACGGCAAAGAAGGTCTCATCTTCTGCGTCCTTCAAACCTTCTGGTTCCGCTTTCTGATCGACGCCAAGCTTTATGAGCAGCGGATTGCGGCTGCCGCCGCTCTCCCCAAGCCCAAATAGCGAGGAGTTCCCCCTAACTGAAGGCGAAACATCACCTCGCCGCCGCGGAGAGTTCCAAAACAAAACCGCCGCATCCGGGATGCGGCGGCTGAGAAGCGCGATGAGCAATACAGCTAGAAAGTGAAGTGGCCGGCGAAATTGCTAACCAACCTAGCTGTGCCGCGTGAACCTCCATACAACCGCAGGTGGAATGTTCATCCACACGCGGCCGAGGCGTTCGGCACGCAATCCGAGCAGTGCCGCGGGAAAGGGACAATTCGCGGCATACGTGAACTGAACCAGTTGGCCGTTCGCGGCTAAGACCTTCATCATCCTCCGGATGATACTAATCCGGTCGTTTCCGTTCATATTGCAGATGGGTAGGCTCGAAATGAGAGTCTGCACTCGAGGAATCCCCTCCTCGCGAAGGATCGCTTCGGCATGTGCAGCGTCGCCGCAGCGAACGCGGAGGTGAGGAAAGCGCTTGCGCAGGTGAGTAACCAGCGCCGGATCACGCTCTATCAACAATAATCGGCTGGCTGGGAAGCCCTGGCGGAGCAGCGCGTCCGTAATCGACCCCGTGCCCGCTCCTATCTCAAGCACGTGAGCACTCCCCCCACCGACCTGAGACGCGATCAGCCTCGAAAGCTGGGGCGAGCTGGGGAGAAGAGCTCCGACTGCCAATGGACTCTTGAGCAGAGACCGATTGAATAGGAGAACGCCCCTGGCGCCCGCGATCAACCCCATGGGGTTGAGGATCGGCAAAGGGACGCCCGCCTCGGAATGGTGAATCCACGCATCATAAGACCTCATTCTAGTCACTCTTGCTGTGAAAACCGGCGAGAGTGTGGAAGGCCACGTCTCTGACTGGCCTATCGCGTTAGATGCCACAGCGTTTGAATGCGTAGAGGCGCAAAATCGGCGACGGCACCAGCGGGGAAATCGCGATTTCTCCCGCGTAGGAGGCGGAAAACAGAGGAGCCGGAAGCTCGAAAACGGGATACACTGTCCGTTCCCGGCCTCTGGGCGGCCGACTGTCCATGTGGCCATCCGCCGGCACCCCCGCTTTACGTTGGAGTAATGTTGCCAGAAGGTACGAACAGCCAGGCCCGCACTCCGGTCACCTACGCCTCTGCAGGCGTCGATCTTTCGCGCGCCGAGCGTGCTAAACAGCGCATCAGGTACCTTGCCCAGAAGACCTTTACCAAGCAGGTAATAGGAGACATCGGCGGCTTCGGCGGTCTTTTTCGCCTGGATACGGCCAAGTATCCCAGCCCCGTGCTGGTATCAAGCGCCGACGGAGTAGGCACCAAGCTCAAGGTAGCGTTCGAGCTGGGATTTCACCACACGGTAGGCTCCGATCTGGTCAACCACTGCGTCAACGACATCGCTGTGCAAGGCGCGACGCCGCTATTTTTTCTGGACTACCTGGCTACCGGCAAACTAGACCCGGAAATCGCCGAGAAGGTGGTCAGCGGGCTTGCCGAGGCATGCAAAGCAAATGGCTGCGCGCTGATAGGCGGGGAGACAGCCCAGATGCCTGGCTTCTATGCCGATGGCGAATACGACTTGGCCGGTTTCATCGTAGGGGTCGTGGACAAGTCCAAACTCATTACTGGAAAGGGCATCCGCCCCGGCGATGTGATCCTCGGCTTCCCCTCCACTGGACTGCACACCAACGGATACTCCCTGGCGCGGAAGCTATTCTTCGAAGTCGCCCGCTACTCACCTAACCAGTACGTAAACGATCTGAAGGAGAAGGCGGGAGCGGCGTTGATGAAGGTGCATCGCAGTTATCTGGGTGTGATCCGGAAACTGACCGCCCTGGACATGGCTGTGGGCATGGCGCACATCACGGGTGGAGGAATCACGGAGAATCTGCCTCGGATTCTGCCCAAGACCGTCTCCGCCATCATTGAAACCGGCTCTTGGACGCCACCGCCAATCTTCGAGCATCTGCGGCAATTGGGCGATGTAGATCCGCAGGAGATGTTGCGAACCTTCAATATGGGTATCGGCCTGATCGTGGTGGTACCGGCGGAGAAGTTCAAGCGCGCCAAGTCCATGCTGGAGCGCGCTGGAGAAAAATTCTGGGTGATTGGCCGCACCGTCAAAGGCGATCGCAAGGTTCTTTACACGTGAGTGAATCGGTCGCCGCGCGCCGGCTGGGCATCCTTCTCTCCGGCCGGGGCTCGAATTTCCTCGCCATCGCCGACGCCGTTGCCGCCGGCGGCATACCCAACGCGGAAATTGCCGTAGTGGCCTCCAACCGCGGCGAGGCTCCGGGCATTGCCGCGGCCCGGTCACGCGGGCTGCCCGCGGAGGTAGTCGAAGCGAAGGGACGGGGCCGCGCGGCGCATGATGCGGAAATGGTAGAGCGGCTTCACGCCCATGGGGTCGAGTTGGTCTGCTTGGCCGGCTATATGCGGCTGCTCTCCCCGGGTTTCGTCCAGGCCTTTCCGAACCATATCCTCAACATCCATCCTTCGCTGCTGCCGGCTTTTCCCGGCCTCGATGCTCAGCGCCAGGCGCTGGAGTATGGCGCGCTTGTTTCCGGCTGCACTGTTCACTTTGTGGATGACCAGTTGGACCACGGAGTTATCGTGCTCCAGCGCACGGTCGAGGTGTTGCCCGCCGATGATGAGACGGCGCTCAGCGCGCGCATTCTTGAGCAGGAGCATTTGGCTTATCCGGAGGCCATTGCCCGCGTGCTCTCGGGTAAGTACCGGATTGCCGGCCGCCGATACGTTGCCGCGCCTGCCGAGCGATCTTAGGAAAGCCATGCCGCCAGTGCGGCCTGCGATTCCGAGCGCAGGAATTCTGGGGCCTCGGCACAACCAGTTTGATTCTGCTCTAGAATCGGGATTCGATGGCAGTCCATATCCGGTCACACGCAAAGATCAATCTGGGGCTGGCTATCGGACCGCTGCGCGCGGACGGATTCCACTCCTTGACCACGCTCTACCAGACGCTGGCCCTCCATGATCTGGTTACGGTGGAGGCGCGGCGGACCGCGGCGAACTCCATCACGCTCACCAGCAATCATCCCCGTGTGCCCACGGACGCGAGCAACACCGCCTGGCGGATGGTGGAGCGGGCGCTCGCTGAGCTGGGCGTTCCCGCCGAGGTACACATCCATATAGAGAAGCGGCTGCCGGTACAAGGCGGACTAGGGGGAGGGTCGGCCAATGCCGTCGCTGCTTTGCTGGGGCTGGAGCGGGAACTGGGGCCGGAGCTCGAGAGCCCGATTGCGGCCTGCCGCCGTTTCAAGATCGCGGAGGAGATTGGCTCGGATGTGCCGCTTTTTCTGCTGGGTGGGGCGGTGGTCGGCCGCGGGCGTGGCGAGCAGGTCACCCCACTCCCTGAGTTGCCTTCTGTACCCTGCGTCCTGGCGCTGCCTGAAATAGGGGTCTCAACCCCGCAGGCCTTTCGCGACTGGGATGCTCTACAGGCAGCTTCCCAAACCGCAAATAGCAATTCATTGACCGACCTACCCCCCTCGGCTACAATCGATGAGTTGAGTCGGTTGATCGCCTCTGTATTTGGCGCGCCGCACTCCTCCGGTGTCTTCTCTGAGAGGGAAGGCCGTGCCGAGACTCCGCTTCTCGCGCTTGTCCGAACCGGGATAGAAAACGACTTTGAACCAGTCGTGTTTTCGCAGTATCCCTTTCTCGGCGAGATTAAGCGCATTCTTTTGGGTGGAACCGGCACGGAGGACGAGGCAATTTGCGCCGCGTTGTCGGGTTCTGGCTCTGCGCTGTACGGGCTTTACTCCACCGCGGCAGCGGCCCAAGCAGCCCTCGAGCGGCTGCATGCATACGGCGTGGCCGGCGTGCTAACCCGGACGCTTCCCCGCCGCGAGTATTGGGGTGGCTTGTGGGTCGATGGCTGAGCCAGCCATGGCGAAGAACGCCACGTTGGGAAAGATTTTTTGCGCCGCAAGGTGAAGGGGCGCAGCGATTGGGCGATCGACTAATGGTAGGTCAAGTGCCTTTGGAGCACTTTGTCTAGGTTCGAATCCTAGTCGCCCAGCCATTTCAACGAGCACCAGGGCCACGCTGCAAGGCAGATATGGGAAGGGCGCAGCAGCTTTACCGCGAAGCCCTGCGAATAAACGGAACATACCCTAGCAAACCAGCATGGGAGGTTCATGTGAAGACCGAGACAGCCGTAATGACTCCTGGCGCGCAACAATCGTCGGGAACTCTGGAGCAGGAGCCGCCGCTGGCCGCGGCGCAAAAAGGGAAGCCCGTACCTGAGCGCAAGCGTCCGGGGCGATTGAGCGAAGACAGGCGCTTCAAGATCTTCGCCGGTTCGGCCAACCGCAAACTGGCCGAGGATATTTGCACCCACGTCGGGGCGCACTTGGGCGAGAGCCGGCTACAGCGTTTTGCCGACGGGGAGATTTACTTTCAGTTGCTCGAGAATGTTCGCGGTGTGGACGTCTTCCTCGTGCAGCCCACCTGTTACCCGG